>Ga0209320_10001627_pt1 | contig 11534 bp, 10 predicted proteins | sample Rifsed13ft4_FD_184008 | JGI IMG/M metagenome (GOLD analysis project Ga0209320, IMG submission 184008) | Soil microbial communities from Rifle, Colorado, USA - sediment 13ft 4 (version 2) | ecosystem: Environmental > Terrestrial > Deep subsurface > Rock core/Sediment | place: Rifle, Colorado... | reverse complement strand
GGATGTGGCGCTCGAAATGCCACTCGTTCGTGTTGGACAGAAGACCGAGACGGTACGACCGCGACAGCCCCCGGATCAGGCGGATCGTGGGCTCGATGGGGGTGAAGATGCCAACGAAGGCCGAGATGAACTCCTCCTCGGGCATCGACAGCCCGCACAGTCCCGCGATCCCGAGATAAAACTCCCTCGACGAGATCTCCCCGGATTCGTAGCGCCGCGGCAGCCCCGATCCGGCGACCAGGGAGGCCATCTCCTCCGGCCTCCTGTCCGTCCTGCCCCGAAGACCCCGGAAGAAATCGTGGACGTCGAAGGAATGGATGACGCCCCCGAAATCGAAGATGACGCCCCGGATGGGCTGTTTTCCCGGGGACCCGGTCACGACGGCCCCTCCCTGCGCTGCGCCCCGCTTCCCGTAAAATGCGCTCGCACCAGGGTCTCCGCGATATCCATGGAGGAGGTGAAGGCCGGCGAGATCGGGTTCAGGATGTGGATCGCGTCTCCGTCGGCGATCACCAGGAAATCCATGACGAGTTCCAAGGTCCGCCAGTCCACCAGCTGCGCCCGGATCCCCACCTTCTCCGAAGGCTCGATGTCCGAGGGGGACAGGGTCTTCACCAGCCGGGCGGCGTCACGGAAGAAGGCGCGCCGCGTGAACTTGCGGGGCTCCGTGAGAGCGACCTCCCGGAACTTCGCATTCCGGAAAAAAAGGACCGCGTCGGAGAGCGCGATGGATGCCCCCTCCCGGTCGATTCCCGAGAGGATGCCGTAGTTCTCCCGCCCGAACGCGGGAATGGCGGTCGGCCCGAGATAGATCTCCCCGTGCACGTCGCGGCTCAAGTGGACCCCGAGGAACGGGTTGCGGATGTCCGGAACGGGGTAGATGTTCCCCCGCACGGTATGGGACAGTCCCTTCCGGAGTTTCCGGTAGATCCCCTTGAAGGGGATGAGACGGTACGGACGGGCGACGCCGAACCGGTGCGCGACCCGGTCGCAGTAGGCGCCGGCGGCGTTGACGAACTTCCGGAACGTGATTTCCCCCCGGCTGGTGACCGCCGTCCGGGAGCCCTTCACCCCCGTGAACAGGCAGCCGGTTACCAGGGTTGCCTTCCCTCCCGCCTCCAGGTCCCTCCGGAGGCTGTCGACCACCGCCGCCGGGTCGACGCAGGCGGTGTCGTGGGAGAAAAGCGCCTTCCCGACCGTTTTGGCGTTCGGCTCGATGTCGGCCAATTGCGCCTCGTCGACCATCTCCACCTTCGCCCCGTTCGCCGTGGCGCGGCGCATGAGCTCGTCCAGTGCGGGAAGTTCCCCCTCGTCGCGGGCGACGATCACCTTGCCCGTCTCCCGAAGCGGCAGCCCCTTCTCCCGGCAGTAGGCCCGCATCAGGAAGTTCCCGCTGAGGCACGACTTCGCCTTCAGGCTGTCGGGGGCGTAGTAGATCCCGGCATGCAGGACGCCGCTGTTGCGCCCCGAGGCGTGCATCCCCGGGGCAGCCTCCTTTTCGACGATGACGACGTTGTCGCACCCCGCCATGACCAGCCGGCGGGCGAGCGTGAGCCCGATGATCCCCGCCCCCACGATGAGCACGTCCGCCTGGTCCGGCATCATGGCCGCGCCTCCCGGCATCGATCGTTCCCGCCGCGCGGCTATTCCCCGACCACCTGGACGATGAGCTCCCGCCGTCTCTCCCGGTTGTCGAAATCGAGGAATACGATCTGCTGCCAGGTTCCCAGGGCGAGTTTTTTGTTCACGAGAGGGACGGTGATCGACGGCTTGAGCAGGGCCGCCCGCACATGGGAGAAGCCGTTGCCGTCCCCCCAGCGCCGGTCGTGCTCGTAGGGGACGTTCGACGGAACGATCTTCTCGATCACCTTCGCGAGGTCACGGATGACGCCCGGTTCGTACTCGATCGTGGTGAGGGAGCACGTCGACCCGGGGCAGAATACGGTGGCGAGTCCGGCCGCGATGCCGGAGCGGCCGACCGCCTCGCCCACCTTCCCGGTGACGTCGATGATGTCGCAGAACCCCTTCGCCGACAGGGAAAACGTTTCCGTGAATACCATGGGCAACCTCGTATATTATATCTCTATTTCATATACCATGATCCCGCGGGCGCCGGTACCGGCGGGCCGTTCGATCAGACGACGCCCGGACGAAGGCCGGAACATGCACCCGTCCGGGAGGGTCGCCGGGACAGGGAGGCTTCATGCCAGAGGAAAAGCAGGCAAAAGGGCTGTACCGCAACGCGGTAAGCTTCTTCGGCGCCTACGTGGCGATCATCAGCGTGTTTTTGATCTTGTTCTCCCTCCTGCTGCAATTCAGCTTCAAGTCCCACAGCCCCTACATCGGGATCTTCTCCTTCATGGTGTTCCCGGCCTTTTTCACCCTCGGGGCCATCCTGTTCCTGTACGGCATGCGGCGGGAGAGCATCCGCAGGCGCCGCCACGGCGTCGACGAGGCCCTGCCCTACCCCCAGCTCGACCTGAACGACCCCGCGACACGGAAGAAGTTCAGCTTCGCGGTGATCGGGGGCTCCTTCCTCGCGATCTTCCTGGCCTTCGTTTCGTACCACGCCTTCCTCTATACGGAGACCACCTCGTTCTGCGGGCAGCTCTGCCACACGGTCATGGAGCCCGAGTACGCGGCCTACCAGGGATCGCCCCACGCCCGCGTGCCCTGCGTGGACTGCCATGTCGGTTCGGGCGCGTCCTGGTACGTGAAATCGAAGATCTCGGGGGCGAGGCAGGTGATCGCCGTGACGTTCGGGACGTACCCGACGCCCATCCCCACCCCCATCGAGAACCTGCGGCCCGCCCGGGAGACGTGCGAGGAGTGCCACTGGCCGGCGAAGTTCTTCGGGACCCAGCTCAAGCAGATCCCCCACTTCCGATATGACGAGAAGAACACCCCCGAGCAGATCAGCCTGGGGATCAAGACGGGCGGGGGAAGCGGGGAGCTGGGGGAGAACGCCGGCATCCACTGGCACATGATCACCGAGAACAAGGTCCATTACATCCCCCTGGACCGCCAGCAGCAGGACATCCCCTGGATCAAGGCGACGCGTACCGACGGGACCGAGGACGAGTACATAAGCCTCGACTACAAGGGGGACCCGAAAGAATTCGCCACCCGGGAAAAGAAGGAAATGGACTGCATGGACTGCCACAACCGCCCCACGCACATCTATGAGCCCCCCGAGGCGGCGGTGGACAAGGCGATGGCGTCTCACCTCATCTCGCGGACCCTCCCGTGGGTGAAGAGGGTGGTCGTGGACGCGCTCGTCGTGGAGTATCCGAGCAGGGAGAAGGCCCACGAGGGGATGCGCGCAGACATCGCAAGCTTCTACCGGAACCGGTACCCGGCGGTGTACAAAGCCCGGAAGGCCGACGTCGACAAGGCCGTCGAGACCGCCATCAATATCTACAACCACAGCGTCTTCCCGAACATGAAGGTGAACTGGAAGACGTACGCCTCGAACATCGGGCACCGGAACTGGCCGGGATGCTTCCGGTGCCACGACGGCAGGCATGTCGCGAAAAGCGGGAAGGTCCTGACCACGGAGTGCACGATCTGCCACACCATGCCGGAGCGCGGGCCGCTCTCGCCCTTAGGCTCGATGATGCCGGGCCCGAGGATGGAATGGCACCCCATGGCCCTGGAAGGCAAACACGCCCGGACCTTGTGCAACAAATGCCACTCCGCGGGGTACCGCCCCCCCAACGACTGCGCCGAGTGCCACAAGATCGACACCTCCGCCCCCATGATGTCCATGGCGTGCGGGGACTGCCACCGGAAGAAGATCGAGGCGCAACCGGTCACGGCGTGCCGCGATTGCCACAAAGACCAGTCCGGGCTGCACCGGAAAGGGGAGCACGCCGGCCTCTCCTGCACGGAGTGCCACCGTCCCCACGCGTGGGGGGTCGCGGGGCGCGACATCTGCCTTTCGTGCCACGACGACAAGAAGGACCACAACAAGGACGAGGGGGCGTGCATCGCCTGCCACGATTTCCGGGGAAAGCGCGCCCGCGCCCCGGGCAAGACCCGTTCCGGATAGCGGGGACAGGGGCGATATGGTCCCCTACTTCGAGCAGCCCGTCCTCCCCCTCGGGCCGGTGAAACTATACGCCTTCGGCGTCCTGGTCGCGGTCGCCATGCTCGTGGGCATCCAGGGGACGATTGTGCGGTGCCGGAAGCTCTCCCTGGACACCGACCTCTGCGCGGACCTTTTGTTCTATACCCTGATCGCGGCGTTCCTGTCGGCCCACCTGACCGCCGTTTTCGCGTACTTCCCCCGCGAGGTGGCGAAAAACCCGTGGATGCTTCTCAAGATCTGGGAAAACATCAGCTCCTTCGGCGGGATCCTCGGCGCGCTGTTCGGGATCTGGCTCTTCTTCCGCTGGAAGTCGCCCCCTTTGCCCCCCGGCACCGGCTGGAGGTATCTCGACGCCATCGCGTTCGTCTTTCCCTTCGCGTGGGCGATCGGGAGGCTGGGCTGCACGGTAGCCCACGACCACCCGGGAACGGTCACGACGTTTCCGCTCGGCGTAAGCCTGTCGACCCCTAAGGCGGGTGCCTATCTCACCTACTTCTACAGGGAAGCGGGGCGGCTTGGCGACCTGCCGGACCCTGCCCGCCTGGCCCGGATGGCCTACCACGACCTGGGCTGGTACGAGTTCCTCTTCACGCTCCTTTTTTTGTGCCCCGCCTTCCTGATCCTCGACCGGAAACCCCGCCCGACGGGGTTTTTCCCGCTTGCGTTCATCCTCCTGTACGTCCCGGTGCGCTTTTTCCTCGACTTCCTCCGGATCAGCGACGCGCGGTACGGGGGGCTGACGTTCGGGCAGTACGCGGCGATCGCCGGGTTCGCCGCGGCGGGATACGTCGCTCTCCGCCGGACCCCGTCCGGCAACCTCTGAGCTTCCTTCCCCCCGCCCCGCGCCATTCGGGCATCCGTCGCGGACGGGTGTAGAATCGACCGGTATGCGTCCTGTCAAGGAAACCTCCCCTGCGCGGGGTCCGGCGGTCTCTCTGCGGGGCCTCGTCAAGCGCTACGACACGGTCGTCGCGGTGGACTCCCTGGACCTCGAAATCCGGGCGGGGGAGTGTTTCGGCCTGCTCGGCCCCAACGGCGCGGGGAAAACGACGGCCATCGAGATCCTGGTCGGGCTGCAAACCCCCACGGCCGGGCAGGTCGAGGTGCTCGGGCAGGAGTGGGGAAAGGACGACCGGTCGCTTCGCTCGCGCATCGGGGTCTCGCTGCAGGAGACCCGTTTCCCGGAACGCCTCACGGTCGCGGAGGTGGTGGCGCTGTTCGCAAGCTTCTATCCGAAAAGCCGCGACCCCCTCTTGGTCATCCGGGAGGTGGGTCTCGTGGAGAAGGCCGGCGCCTGGACGAGCAAACTCTCCGGCGGACAGAGGCAGCGGCTTGCTCTTGCCTGCGCGCTGGCGGGGGACCCGGAACTGCTCGTCCTGGACGAGCCGACCACGGGGCTCGACCCCCAGGCGCGGCTTGCCTTCGGCGACTCGATCCTCTCCTACAAGGACAGGGGATGCACCATCCTGCTCTCGACCCATTACATGGAGGAGGCGCAGCGCCTCTGCGACCGGGTCGCCATCATCGACCGGGGAAAGGCACTCGCCGTGGGGTCTCCCGGCGATCTGATCGCCACCCTCGACGCAAACCTCGTCGTCGAGGTCGAGATGGCGGCGGGCGACGTGGAGGACGAGGCCGTCCGGCAGGTCGCCGGGGTCTCTTCGGTCCGGCGGGAGAACGGCGCGCTCCTCGTCTCCGTCCGGGAGGCGCACATCACCGTTCCCGCGCTTCTCGATCTCTTCCGGACCCGGTCCGCCACCCTCGCGCATCTCACGCTCCGGCAGGCGACGCTTTCGGACGTGTACGTTTCCCTGACCGGGAGAAAGTACCGCGATGAATAGCGCGCTCGGCCATCTCCTCCTGGCGAGGTTCCGCGAAAGCATCCGGCATCCCGAGACGATCTTCTGGACGTTCGTCTTCCCCATTCTCCTGGCGTTCGCGCTGGGAATCGCCTTCCGCGGGGAGCGCCCCGATCCGGCTGCCGCCGTGGTGGTCGATCTCCCCGGGGCGGCGGACGTGGCACGGACCCTGCGGGAAAACGACGACGTGCGTGTGAAGGTGCTCTCCCGGGCGGCGGCCGACCACCTCCTGCGGACGGGCGGCGCGGCGGTCCTGGTCATCCCCGGGGACCCTCTCGTCTACCGGTACGACCCGACCCGGCCCGACAGCCGGCTCGCCCGGGAGCGGGTGGACAGGATCCTCCAGCGCGCGGCGGGGCGCACCGACCGGCTGCCCGCGTCGGACAGCCTCGTCACGGAACCCGGCGCCCGCTACATCGACTTTCTCGTCCCGGGACTGCTCGGGATGAACCTGATGGGCGGCGGGCTCTGGGGGATCGGGTGGGTGATCGTCGAGGACCGGATCCGCAAGCTCCTCAAACTGCAGCTGGCAACTCCCATGCGGAAACGGGACTTTCTCCTGGCGCACGTGCTGTCGAGAATGGTCTTCCTCCCGCTGGAGGTCGTCCCGCTTCTCGTTCTCTGCTGGCTCTTCTTCGGCGTCTCCCCGGCCGGGTCGCTTTTGACGCTGGCGGCGGGCACGGTGGCCGGGGCGCTCTCCTTCGCGGGGCTCGGGACGCTCCTTGCGAGCCGCGCCCGGACGACCGCGACGATCTCGGGGCTGATCAACCTCGCCACCTTCCCGATGATCGTCCTCTCGGGGGTCTTCTTCTCCGTCAGCCGGTTCCCCGACTCCCTCCAGCCGCTGATCCGGGCCCTGCCGCTTACCGCCCTGATCGACATGCTCCGCGGAGTCATGACCGACGGGGCGCACCTAGCGGAGCTTTTGCCCCAGTTCCTGGTGATGGGCCTGTGGGGGACCCTGTCCTTCGTGGTCGCCCTGTGGATCTTCCGGTGGACGTAGCGCCGGGCTCTTTCCCCCCCGCAGCGCCCTGTGCGCGGAGACGGACTCGATTGTCAATGTATTTTCGAGACGGTACACTAGAACAGGTAGATCCGGAAAATCGCGAGGAACGCCCCCACCGCCGCCCCGACGATGGCCCCGTTCAGCCGGATATACTGGAGGTCCGACCCCACCTTCCCCTCGATTTGTGCCGCCAGGTCGATGTCGCGGAGCTTCTCGAGGCTCCCGCGGACCATCTCCCCGATGTAGGCGTGGCGCTTCCGGACGAGCTCCACGGCCGTTTCGCGGACCCATGCGTCCAGTTTTTCCTGCGCGTCTGCGTCCCGTGCGAACTCCTCCAGCCTCTCGTTGAGGAATCTGCGCATCAGCGACGCGAGGTCCGAATCGGGGCGGTCGAGCTGCGCCAGAGCCGTCGCCCGGAACTGCCCAAGGACCTTCCGGATGACCTCCACCGCGTCGGTGTTCTCGACCAGCCGGGCCCGCAGGGTGTTCACCGTGGAAACAGCCTCGGGGTCGCCCGAGGAAAGGGCTCGCGCGAAATCGAGCAGCATGGCGTCCAGATTCTGCCGGATCGGGTGACCGGGGTTCCCCCTCGCCTCCTGCACGAAGACCGAAAGGTTGTCGAGAAGGGCCCGGGCGACCGTCCGGTCGTCCAGGAGGTCCACCGCCTCGGCGATATTGAGAACCACCTTCCTGTGGAGACCGCCCTCCTTGTAGGCGTCAAGCGCCTGCCGGGAAAGCCTCCGGAACAGGCCCTCGATCTCGGGGTCCCCGAGGGAACGGGTCAGGGATTTGAGCAGGAGGTCCCACACGGCGTCGTGGTCCCTCCGGGCGATCGCCTGCTCCATCCAGACCCCCAGGGGTCCCGCCAGGTCGATCCCCTTCACCTGGTCCTGAAGCGTCCGGGAAAGAAAGCCCGCGATCTCCGGCCCGTCCAGTCCTTCGACGATTTTCCCCAGCAGGTCTCGCAGCACCGAGAGCAGCTTCTCCCGCCGGGACCCGTCCCCCAGGTATTCCAGGAGGGCCCGGGAGGCGGAAAACCGACCGAGGTGCTCCTCGATGACCGCGGGGGAGAGCCAGCGGTTCTGCACCATGTCCGCGATGCCGTCGACGATCCGGGCGCGGTTCTTGACAATGATGTTGGTGTGCCGCCGGATCAGCGGGATCCGGACTTCGCGAAACAGGGCCGTCACCGCGAACCAGTCGGCGACCCCGCCGATCGTCCCGGCCTCGAAGGCCGACGCCGTAACGACCCAGAACGGCCCGCGGACCCACCCCTGGTGAAGCAACAGCTCGAGGACCGTGAACCCGGTCACCGCGATCCCCAACGATACGGGGCCAAGACGCCTGCCGGTACGAATGCGTTCCTCCCCTGCTTGTTCCTCTGCGCCTGCGGCAGGACCGGTCTACAGCAGGCCCTTCACGGCGCCGAGCACGGCGGCGTAGTCGGGCTCCTTGGCCACCTCCCCCACGTGCTGGACGTACCGGACCACGTCTTTGCCGTCCACGACGAAGACGGAGCGGGACAGAAGCTTCAGTTCCTTGATCAGCACGCCGTAGCCCGAGGCGAACGAGCGGTCCTGGTAGTCGGACAGCACCTTCACCTTGTCCACACCCGCAGCGGCGCACCACCGTTTCTGTGCGAAGGGGAGATCGAGGCTGATCGTCAGCACCACCACGTTTCCCGGCAGTTTCGCCGCCTCCTGGTTGAACCGGCGGGTCTCCGTGTCGCACGTCGGCGTGTCAAGCGAGGGAACGGCGCTGATCACCTTCACCTTCCCCCGGAAATCCCTGAGCGTCACCGGCGCAAGCGCGTTGTCCACCACCCGGAAATCGGGGGCCTTGTCCCCCACGCGGATCTCCGGCCCGAGAAGCGTCATCGGGTTCCCCTTGAATGTAATGATTCCTTTCCGCTCCTGCATCGTCTCCTCCTTTTGCCCACGCAAGTATTTTGCCCGCGCCGCACAGCCCTATCCGGGTGCGCGGTCAGGCGGCCGTTACTTCCATCTCCTTCGTGTACTTTCCGAACCGCGCGGCGCTGTTGCATCGCGAACGGTGGTAGAAGGCCCTCTGGGCGGCGGGGACGTTTGCCGGGGCCCCCTTCCAGGCTTTGAGAACCGGGTCCTGCAGGGCCCGCCCGTAGGAGAAACTCAGTTCCCAGGGGTGCCTGCCCAGGGCGTTCATGGCGCTCAAATTCAGGGTGGCCTGTTCCGGGCTCTGCCCGCCCGAGAGGAAGACGATGCCGGGAACGGCGGAGGGGACGGTGCGGCGCAAGGTACGCACGGTGGCCCCGGCCACCTCGGCCGCGTTCGCCTGCTTCGGGCACTCCTTCCCGGAGAGGACCATGTTGGGCTTGAGAAGCGTCCCCTCGAGGGCCACGCGGTGCTCGAGGAGCTCGGAGAAGACGAGGGTAAGCGCCGCCGTCGTCACTTCCTCGCAGCGCTCGATGGCATGGGGGCCGTCCATGAGCACTTCGGGCTCCACGATGGGAACCAGGTCGGCCTCCTGGCACAGGGCCGCGTAGCGCGCAAGCGCGTGGGCGTTCCCCTTGAGGCAGCAGGCCGTCGGGATGCCGTCCCCGATGGCGATCACGGCGCGCCACTTCGCGAAGCGGGCTCCCATCTTCCGGTACTCGGAGAGCCGCTCCCGCAGGCCGTCCAGTCCTTCCGTGATCTTCTCCCCCGGGAACCCGGGCAGCGGCTTCGCTCCCGTGTCCACCTTGATGCCGGGGACAATCCCCTGCCTGGCGAGGACCTGCGGGAAGGGGGTGCCGTCCCTGGCCTTCTGGCGGATCGTCTCGTCGAACAGGATGACGCCGCTGATGAACTCCGAAACCCCGAGGGTGGTAAAGAGCAGCTCCCGGTACGCGCGCCGGTTCTCCTCGGTGGAGGCGAGTCCGATCCCTTTGAACCTCTTTTCGATGGTTGGCGAACTTTCGTCGGCGGCCAGGATTCCCTTCCCTTCCGCGACGAGCGACCGGGCGACGGATTCCAGTTCCCTGGGTGGCATGCGGTCCCCTCCTCTTTCTTCATGGGATTTGCCCGGCCGTGGCCGGGAAACGAGCGGTAAAAGGCAAATTTTCTTTCCTTTTTGATGCGTTCGGGAAACCCCGGTTTCACGGCGGAAGGCAAAGAACCCCGCCGCGCCGCAAACCTCACCCGAGAAGATGGACATTTCCGATCTTCACGCGGGAAAGCCCCGCGTCGCGTGCGGTCTCCAGGCATTTCCGGGCAAGGGCCGCGGGCGTCCGGGGAAGGTCGGACAAATAGAAATGGGGGTGGAACCCGAGCAGGCTGTAGGGGATCTGCGGGTCGAGGGAGGCCAGAAACGACGCGATCCCCCCCACCTCCCGCTCGTCCACGTACCCCGGAACAAGAAGCGTGCTCGCCACGAGCAGGGGGGGGACCGGCCGCCTGTGCAGTTCCTTCGCCGCCCGGGCGAAATTGGCCAGCGTCCGCCGGTTGGTGATCCCCGTCAGGGCGACGTGGAGGGACTCGTCCCACGCCTTCAGGTCGAACTTGACGCATCCGCCGGTGGATAGCGAAATTTCCACCATCTCGCCCAAGAGCCGCTCGCTCATCGAGCCGTTCGTCTCCCAGCAGATGCGCAGGATCCTCCCCCGCGCCCGGGAGGTCGCCGCCCGGGAGGCCTCCAGGGCGAACGGAAGCTGCGCCGCGGGGTCCCCCCCGAAGTAGCAGATGCAGGTCGTCCAGCGGTCCACGTGGGCCGCAAGGCTCTCGGGCGTCGAGGTCGCCGGGTCGGACGTCTTCAGGCGATACTGCCAGTTCTGGCAGTAGAGGCAATCGAAGGTGCAGGCGTGGAAGAAGACGGCCAGGTTCTTGCACCCTTCTTCCGGCCCGGGGCAACGGGCGAACTGCGGGTACCCCTCCCCCGTCCCGCCGGGGCACACCCAGTCCGCCACGCAGTTGGAGGGAAGGGGGTCGTGATACCAGGAGAACTTTCCCCTCCCGGAGGAGACCCCTTCCAGCCTGCCCCCCAGGTTTTGCCGGACGCCGCAGTACCCGAACCCGTTTTCCGGGATCCGGCATTCGTTGACGCAGAGCGCGCAGGGAACGCCTTCGGGGTCGTCCGGAGGCCGTTCGGGCAGCCCGAAGGCCGCCCTGCTGCGGGCGTGGGCATCCCGGGCCACGGAAAGGGCGTCCCGCGGGTTCTCCCGGATGCACGGCAGGCAAACGCCAAGCTCCCGGCCGATGAAGGCGGATGTCGCGTTGCAGATTCGGCAGGTTCCCATGCGGCCTCCCCATCTTTCACGTGCCGCGCCCTTGACGGGATTGTACCCCGCAGCTTCCCGAACAGAAAAGCCTGGCGATCGACCAAGGAGACCCATTTGGACAAAACAGAAGTTCGAACTATGATTATTGGACACTCCCGGGGGCAGCCCCGCACGGGGGGAGCAGATGCGCGTCGCCCTGGTGAACACGAACCGGATCTATCCGCCGGTCGCCCCCATCGGGCTGGACTACGTCGCCGAAGCGCTGCGCGCGTCGGGCCATCGTCCGGAACTGTTGGACCTGTGCTGGGAAGAGCAGTGGGAGCCGGCCATCGCCCGGTTCCTGGCGAA
>Ga0209320_10001623_pt1 | contig 11554 bp, 10 predicted proteins | sample Rifsed13ft4_FD_184008 | JGI IMG/M metagenome (GOLD analysis project Ga0209320, IMG submission 184008) | Soil microbial communities from Rifle, Colorado, USA - sediment 13ft 4 (version 2) | ecosystem: Environmental > Terrestrial > Deep subsurface > Rock core/Sediment | place: Rifle, Colorado... | reverse complement strand
CAATGGCGGCCGTAACGGGAAAATGATCCGAAGGGTATCTTCCCCGCCTCTCATCGCGGAGAATTGACGCATTGATGACAGAAGCGTTCGCGTCCACGAGAATATAGTCGATTTTTTCTCCATGCCGCAATCCATTGAAGGCATGATACGTGCCAACAAGCGAATCGCCGGGATGGATCGCTCTGAATGTGTCGGAGAATCCTGCTTCCTTGACAAGCATGACAGCCGGATTAGACTCGCCGGCATTGAAGTCGCCCATGATGAGCACCGGGCGCTGAGAACTGCGGCTCCGGATCGTGTCGAGGAGGGCCCGGGCACTTCTCACGCGTGAAGATTGCGATTCGTGATCAAGATGGACGTTATAGACATCAATGGAACGGGAATCAACTTTGTTACGAAGAGTGGCCCACGTGCAGATTCTGGTGATCTTGTTTCCCCAGCTGACGGATCCGGGTATGTCCGGGGTGTCGGAGAACCAGAACGTTCCCTCTTGAAGCAGGAAAAAGCAGGTCGTGTCAAAGAGAATTGCAGCGTATTCTCCTTTGGCGTGTCCGTCCTCCCGGCCGCGGCCGGCTTCTCGGAATTGCGGCAAAGCGGATCTGATTTCGTCCAATTGAAGGCGAAGGGCCTCCTGCAGCCCGAGGATATGGGGTGAACGATCGCGGATCAACTGAAAGAGGAACGCCTTCCGGAAGTTCCAGCTGTTGTCGCCGTCTTCCGCGGTGCCGTAACGGATATTGAAGCTCATGACCTGAACCGGCGTGTCTTCCCCGGCCGGAGGACGTAACAGCAAAAGCGGAACGAATGCCCAAAAGGAGGTGAGTCTGAAGCGGTTCATGTTATGGCTTTACGCAAACCTCATAATGAAGCACGGTCGGCTCGAACTCGAGGAGCCACTGTGAATCATCGGGATAGTAGTGGGCCTTTTCGTAGTCGTCGCCGGCGAATTTCTTGATCGAAGCGATATCGTCCCAAAGGGAAATCAGAACAAAGTGGGCGCAGTCGCCTTCAGTTCTTCTCAAAACGTAGACGCCCCTGTTTCCGGGCGTGGCCTTGTAGTCGGGAATGCCTGATCGGTGCAGAAAGGCGAGATATTCATCGGCTTTCGAGGCCTTCGTCATCCCATGCCATTGTCGAGCAATCATAGAATCTCCTCAATGTTCAATGATCCTCGAAAATACCACTATTCAGCTTTCTTTTGCTGCCTTTTCAGACGACGCCGTCGTCTCTTTCTTTGGTTGCTCGGACGGCTTTTGCCGAATGTTCCCCGCCAGATTTTGCTGCGCCTTGAACGTCGATCACCACGACCCATGGGGAATCCTTTCAATTAAAAGTTAGGAATGAGTATGTGAGTATGTGAGTATGCGAGTGTGTGAGTATATGAGTATAAGAGTGTATGAGGGTATGACTATCACCTACCTCTCCCAGTAGAACCTTGAACGAGGACGAGGATGGTTGCCGATTTCGTTCATCGTCGATGCATCGTATAGTCTCCCATTGATCATGACGTATTTCACGGAGTCGCTGTTTCGAATGTTTTCCAGCGGATTCTTCTCCAGCACAATGAGATCCGCCAGTTTACCGGGCTCGAGTGATCCAAGGTCCTTGTCGAGGCCAAGGTATTGGGCTCCGGAGAGTGTTGCGCATCTCAGTGCTTCAAGGTTTGTCATTCCGCCTTGCTGCATCATCCAGAGTTCCCAATGTGCCCCAACCCCCTGGATCTGCCCGTGCGCCCCCAGCTGGACTCTTCCCCCTGCGTCAAGGACGGCCTTTACAGCCTTGGAGGTTTCGATGTAATGATAATCATCATCGTTCGCCATCTGCCTTCGACGCGAACGGGCATCAATGCCGGAGCGGGGTGTGAATGTCAGGAGACGTTTGTTTTCCCATACGTTATAATGTTGATACCAATAGTATTCTCCTGAAAGGCCGGCGTAATTGACGATCAGGGTGGGAGTGAGCCCCGTGCGGGATCGCGAGACCAATCCGATAACGTCTTTGTAGATAGGGGCGATCGGGATATTGTGCTCGATTCCTGTGTGGCCGTCCAATACCATCGTCATATTCCAGAAGAACGTCGATCCGCCCTCCGGAACCACCATCATTTTCAAGTTTCGCGCTGCTTCGATAATCTGCTGCCTCTGGTCGCGGCGGGGCTGGTTGTAGCTCTTCACGGAAAATGCCCCGACGGCCTTCAATCTTCGAAGGTGCGACATTGCGTCGTCAAAATTGTTGACGATCGCTTTGTAGGATCCCTCTGCGCCGTAGAGAATTGTCCCGGTTGAATAAACGCGCGGGCCGACCATGACCCCGGCCTTTATCATTTCGGAGTTTGAGAAAACGTACTCGGTACTCGCCGAGGGGTCATGCATGGTGGTCACACCGTAGGCCAAATTGACGTAATACGGCCAGTTGGTCAACGGCGACCAATCGCCGAAGTTTGCATGGGCGTGGACATCGATGATCCCAGGCATGATCACAGAACCGGTGACATCGATTCGCTTCGCCCCAGCGGGAACGGAGACCCGCCCGGAAGGTCCTACTGCCTTGATGCGGTTCTGGTCAATGACAATCGTTGCGTTCGGAAGAACCTCGTCGCCTTTCATGGAGATGACTGTTGCCCCCACGAGTGCGAGAACGCCCGAGGGGCGATCAACGGCGGTGCGAAAGCCTATGTTCAGTCCAACCGTGTCGGGTTTCTCCTGCACAGAGTCACGGGCGCCCTCGACAAAAGAAAAGGTATTGTTCAGATCGCGCGAGTAGAGCTCCGGTCCCAACGACCAGAAGAGCTTCTTGCTGTCTGCGGACCATTGGATGTTCGTCGCCGCGTCGCGTGTGACCCGCTTTACCGGGTAATCGTTCGTCGACGGGCCGATTGTCACTGCCTGACCCGTTTTAGGGAAGATGGCGACGTAGCCGTTGTATCGTTCCACCAGGGCGACCCATTCCTCGTCCGGGGAAGGGACGATTTCCTGAGCGTTGTCAGACAGGAGGTGAACACGCCTCTCTTCACCGTTGAGGCCGATACTGATGAGGGCAGTTTTTCCCGATTCTCCCGCGACCAGGAAGACTCTCTCTCCCGATTTTGCGAAAAGGGGCGAAGAGCCGCTCTCGGTGATGAGGCTGGGTTTCCCGCCGTCGGAGGGGATCCAATAGATCCCGCGGTCCCTGCCGTAGAGGCTTCCTCTGAGGCCATCTCCGCCGGTTCTGCGATAGACGATTCGTTTCCCGTCCCTGGAGAATGACGCCTCGACAAATGTTCCTTTTTCGGCCGTGAGTTTTGCCTGGCCCCGCCCATTCGGCTGCACTTTGTACACCGCCCCCAGGTCATCGTCATTCCACGTTGAATAAACGATCCATTTGCCGTCCGGCGAGAACGAAGGATAGACTTCCAGGTTCTTCTCGTCCTTTGTGATTCGGGCCGGGGTCCCATTGGGAAGCGAACGAATCCAGAGTTTCCCGAGAGCGTTGTAGACAACGGATTTCTGGTCGGGCGAAACCACGACCCAGCGCAGCATTTTCAGGTCAAATTGATCCGGCGAGACCTCCTGAGGAAAACGAACAGCCTCAGTAATGTTTTGCTTCACGGTTGCCCGAAACGGTATTTCCCGTGCCTCTTTTGTCTTTGTATCAACATTCCAGATCCTCCCTTTTGCCCAAATGACAATGTTCTTGTCGCCGGGAGTCCAGGCGAAGCCGGGATAGATGCCGAAGACAGCCCATGCCTCCTGCTGATCGTGGTCAAGGCCGTCAAAAAGCTCGGTCTCTTTTCCGCTCTCCAGGTCATAGAGGTACAGGGCGGTCTTGAGTCCAACGCGTCGAACGAAGCCAAGCGTCTTGCCGTCCCTCGAAATCTGCGGACGGGCCGATCCTCCGTTTTCCCGGATGAACGACTCAGTCTTGCCCGTCTCGCGATCAAGCCTTTGAATCGCATAGATGACGCCATAAGGGTCTTTGTTATATTCGAAGAAACCGCTTGACGTCACATCTTCACTCCAGTACAGGTAGCGTCCGTCCGGAGAGACGCATGGTTCGCCTGCATCCTGCTGCCAGTTGCGGCGCTTTGTTAGCTGCAATCCTCCGCCTCCGCTGACGTGATAGAGCCACATTTCACCTGCTCCGAGCGAACGAGTATTTCGGTAGTGTTTTCGTCCTATCAGGTAGTTACCGTCAGGCGTCCAGACGGCATTATTGACCTGGCGTTCTTTCTCCTTGGAGACCTGAGTCGGCTTCGAGCCATCGATATTCATGATCCAGAGGTTATCGATTCCGTCACGGTCGCTCGTGAATGAGATCTTCTTCCCGTCCGGGCTGAACCGCGGCTGAACATCGTATGCGGGCCCCGAGGTGAGCGCTTTTGCCTCACCGCCTGTGACAGGCATGAGGTAGATATCGCCCAGCATGTCGAAGACGATCTGTTTTCCGTCGGGACTCACATCGACCGCCATCCATGTCCCTTCCGAAGTCTCAAACTGAACCTCCGTTGACGGGCCATGCTGTGCGGAGACATCCCATTTTGGATCCGATTTTTTCGAGGTGTCATTTGGAGCAGGTTGAGCAAGAAGAAACTGGGAGAGGGCGAGGATCAGCAAAGCGACGAGCAGTCGGCGCGGGAAAAATGAATCCATGGCTTGGTCCTTTGTGCGGTGATGATCGAAGATTGAGAGACAAACTTAACGAGAGGGAACTCGGAATGCAAGATTTTTGAAGTAAAACGTCGTATCTTCGAATCAACTCATCCAACAACTCTCCAGTCATGTCAGACGTTCATATCACTGTTATTGGGGCAGGTGTCGTAGGTCTTGCCATCGCGTCCAGATTCTCGGAAAGAAACACCGGGATTGTCTTGCTCGAAAAGAACCATAAGTACGGCATGGAAACCTCAAGCAGAAACAGCGAGGTGATCCATGCCGGCATCTATTACAAGCCCGGTTCGCTCAAAGCGTTGTTGTGTACGGAAGGGAGGGACAGGCTTTACGAATTGTGCGGCAAAAAGGGGATTACGCACCGGAAATGCGGCAAAATCATCACCGCTACCAGCGAACCCGAGCTCCAGAAGCTCAATTCGATCTTCGCCAACGGCCGCCTGAACGGCGTGCACCTTACGATGCTCACGAAGGCAGAAGCGCTCGGTCTTGAACCGAACATTGTGACGGTGGGCGCCATCCATTCGCCGACAACGGGCATAGTGAGTGTTCATGAACTCATGGACTACTTCCATCATGATGCCCTTGAGCACGGTGTTACCTATCAGCCGAGGTGCGAAGTGACCACAATAGGAAGGCGAGGCCTTGACTATGAGGTGACCATTCGGGAGAACGGGGAACTTGCGTCATTCACATCTGAAATCGTTATTAACGCGGCAGGGCTCTTTTCGGACACTGTGGCTGCGTCGGCAGGGATCGATATCGATGCTGCGGGGTATCGGCTGGTCTACGCAAAGGGGAGTTATTTCGTCGTGGCTTCCGCAAAAGCAGGCCTTCTTTCCAGGCTGGTCTATCCGGTTCCTCAGAATGAAGGGATCGGAGTGCATGCGGTTCTGGACTGGGGTGGCCGTCTAAAGTTCGGCCCGGACGTTGAGTATCTGGAAGGTCGGCAGCTCGAATACTCCGTCCGTGAAGAAAAGCGGGCGGCGTTCGGCGAATCTGTACGGAAGATACTGCCTCAGGTCGCCGACAACGACCTCTCACCCGACATGAGCGGAATACGGCCGAAGCTGCAGAGAAAGGGGGAGCCGGCGAAGGACTTCCTGATAGTGCACGAAAAGGAGAGGGGGATGGAGGGCCTGATCAATCTGATTGGGATCGAATCGCCCGGGTTGACCTCGTGTCTCGCGATAGCGCGACACGTGGAAGAACTGCTGGAATAAACAGCCCGGAGCAGGGATCCGGTCTATCATAACAAGCCGTCGATGCGAAGGAGCTTTGCCCCTGAGCGGGAAAGCCACCATGGGGTCTGCGAAGCCACTCCATTCCTGAGGGGGACAACACTGCCTTATCGGGGGCCATGCCAATCCAACAAACATCTGGGGGGAACCATGAGTCATTGGAAGGTAACAGAAGGATGTGAACACTACTTCGTCACTACAACGATTGTTGACTGGATCGATGTATTCACGTCGGGCCGTTATTTTGAGATATTGATCGACGCATTGAAGTATTGCATTAACACGAAGGGATTGCGTCTCCATGCATTTGTCATAATGCTCAACCATGCGCACTACATCGTTTCTTCTCGAGATTCGAAGTCAATCTCAGATGTAATGAGGGATTTCAACACCTTCACCTCAAGGAAGATAACAGAGCGATTAAAGATCGATGGTCGAAGGGAAATTCTGAATTCCTTCCAGCGAGCGGCTTCATCGGACGGACGCGGAAACAGATTCAAGGTTTGGCAAGCGGGATATCATCCAATCGGGCTTTGGTCTGATTACGTGTTCAACCAAAAACTGGATTACATCCATGACAATCCCGTTCGAAAGGGGTATGTGGATGAGCCGGACCATTGGAGATTCAGCAGTGCGCGCAACTATCTAAACGGGGACCATTCGGTAACAGAAGTGGAATGCGGATGGTGACTCCGGAGGGTGGTCCGGAGCAGAGCTCCGGACCATCACTGGTTGTTGGAGCAGAGCTCCGGTCTATCGTCGGCTCGCAGGACGTTCTCCGGAGTTAGAGCACCGTAAAGGTTATCCCGAGGCCGAGTGTTTCCTTGATCTGTGTGCGAGTGCTGGATCTTCTATCATTGATGAACTGAACGTTCACGATGACCGAGATGAATTTGTTCACTTTCGCGGCAAGAGAGTTGTCGCTCCGCACTATGACCTGATCGAGTTCCTTGAAGGCTGAAAAAAGCTCGAGCTTGGCTGTGAACAACATGTTCTCCGCAAAATTCCAATCGACGTTTGTTACGGATTCGAAACCACCGTCGACGCTGGTCCTCTCAATCTTGGTTGTCTTCGGATTGTCTGAATAGAGTGTAAAGACCGAGGTGATGACCTCCCTGAGACCGGCACCAAGCCTTGTCTTCACTTCCGGGAGAGGCTGGTATCCCATGCCAAGGGTCTGGGTAAGATACGCAGGATCGAAGAACTTCGAGACAGCAGTCCCTGTTCCTGTGGGAGGATCATACTTGAAACCTAATGCGAACTGGGTTTTCAACGTAGCCGAGGCGTACGGATTGATGTAGGTCCCAATCTTGTATGAGAGCACCGATTCCAAATCGATCTTGTCGTCGGTTTTCCTGAGTCCCTGGATTCCAAGACGAGTTTGTCCGAAGGCGAACTTGTAGGTGTTGACCCAGTCTGTTGCATCCCCAATCCTTTCCGATTTGCCGTTCAGAGAAACGGTGTATGAGAGGGCGTTCTCACCTCCTTGAGTCCAGTCCTTGAATGCGACCTGAGTCAGAGTCAGCCCCGCAACTAAGTTGTGAGTCCACGGACCCGGGGGAGGCTGGACAGTGTCTTGTTGTGCCGGCGTGGCTGTGTTTCCGCGTTGGGCGTAGCAGAAAGTTGTCAAGATCAGGAACAAGAGAGAATACCGCATGATGTCCTCGCGAGAATCAAGGTGGGCTGTTGAGAGAAGCTAATACTCCAAATTCCCGCAAATTCAATTCAATTGCAAGAGTTCACAACTTGCCTCAACCGAAGAAATCGTTCCAAGAATGGAAAGGTGGTCCGACTTAAGAGGATGAGGTGTGCGGCGGCTATTGTATTTTCACATCAAAGATACGACTCAGTCGTTCCATTATTCTTCGCTGGCAAGGCTGTCGCGCACCGATTCCACCCAATCGCAGAATCGATTGATTTCCTCGCGGGAGAGCTTTGTATCCGGATGCATGATGACGTATTTGGGGAGGGGCATGATGCCGTCCTGCATGTTCTCGCACATCATATCCAGTCTGCCGACCGCCCGCAAAGACTTGTACTGAGCGAAATCAGACAAGTTCAACTGTTTCCGTGCCTCATTGACGTCGCCGACGACTATCCAGGAGGCGGGAGCGATGTTGCTGTACCACGGCCATCGCGTCGTGTTGGAATGACAATCCATGCAGGAGCGATCGAGAATTGATCTGACGTCGTCCGGTACGGAAAGCCGGGCATAGAGCGTGCGGCCATCATCGACGGGAGGATTTGTGCGCTCCGGACGAAAAAACTGCATTCCCAGAAACACTGCAGCGATTGCCAATCCGGTCAATTTGAGAATCTTCGTCATGTGTCTGAATCCCTCATTTGTTTCGGTGCGGAATTTTCCACCCATAAAGATAAATCAATCGCGCGGGCGAAAAGTTCCGCTTGAATAGAATCTTCTATCGGGAATCAACCGCCAAATCACGAACGCATCGAAGGGCATTGTCCTTCCCTTTTGCGGCCTTCATGACGTAAGAGAAACTTCCTGCATTCGCGGACTTCCGAAGATCCTCGGCCGTTAGATGCGGATCTCCTTCGAAGAGGAAGCTCTCAAGCCACACGGGTGTACCGTCCGGAGTCTTCGTTGTGACGTGGATGTGCGCCGCGTCCCGCCTGTTCGGATACGAGCCGGGTTTGATGGTGCGAACTTCATAACGGCCTTTTGAGTCAGTCTTGATCCAGCCACGAAGGCGCGGCTCCTGCCAGCTTCCGTTTGTCTTGTTATAAACGCCGGTCGCGTCGGTCTGATAGAAATACAGCACCAGCCCTTCGTAAGGAGTCCGCCTGTCCGATCTATAGACGGTTCCCGTGATGATCAATCGTTCTCCCGGCTCATCTTCGGCGACAAGAGCAACAATTGAAGAAACGTCACGAGGCGCTGGAGGGAAGGGAGCCACGTCTTGCGTATGCATCAGCGAAGTGGAGATCGCCATCATGATGGACAGATATCGAACGCGGAAAGAACCATGTGCCGTTTCCATGAGTGTTTTCTCCTTACCTGCTTGCTGTCGTTTGTGTACCCGCGCCGACGAGCAGATGAATGCGGGCCTCTTTGTCGATGATTGACCAGCCCTCCCCGACGTCAAAATCCTCGCGGTTTATTGTGAATTCCGACTCGAACCCCACTAGCGTACCGAGCCTTCCTCCAGCCTTGTTGACCCCTGCAATTCTGACAGGGAGCGTGATCCGCTTTGTTATTCCCCTGATGGTGAGATCGCCCTCAACGACCATAGTGTCGCGGACGACGGACCTGATTCCGACGCTCTTGAATCTCATTGTGGGATATCGCCTGACATGGAAGAATTCCTCTGAGCGCAAGGCGCTGTCGCGGTCTTCGTTCCTGCTGTCGATGCTCGATGTATTGATCACAATCTCGACCTTTGTGGCTGCGGGCTTTTGGGGGTCGAATTCGATCGTCCCGTCGAAGTCCTTGAAACGACCCTCTTCTTTAAATACTGCCCACTTGTAGATTGAAAAGCCGACGTGGCTGTCTTCTTTCCTGATCCGGAGCAGCAAAGATTGTGCGTCAAGGTTTTCGATAAGGTTCGAAGCCATTGCCATGGCGAGGACCAGCGCTGTGAGAATCATGCGTCTACCCATAGAGCCTCCTTCTGAAAGGGTGTTCAAGGAATATGATGCCGCGGAGGGTTAATGGGTTTGATACGCGAGACGAATGAACAAGAAGGGAAGTTAGCGATGCTGGAGGAGGGAGCGCACAATTTCGTCCCACTCCTGATGAAGATCGAGGTCCGAAGTGTCCTTTCCCGCCCGCGAGTACCAGTAGCGGGCGTTCGAAAGATCTCCTTCCTTTCGATGGAGATGGGCATGTACCCAGGCAGCAGCGGAGGACGATTCGTCCTGCACGAGATGGTGTGCTTTCTTCCAGTCCCCCTTGGCTTCGTGCCACAGCGCCTGAAGAGGGGTGCTAAGGCCCGGGGGAACGGATGTTTCCGTGAGGCTTTTTCTGAGCTCTGCGGGGGTCACTGCGTTTTCGGTGTTCTCAGGAATGCGACGAGAAAGAGAGTGGCCAGCAAGAGATCGACGCCACCGAACCAGAGAAGCAATGTTGCGACGCGGTCCTGTGAATACAGGACGGCCAACGCGGCGGCAAAAGAAATCTTCTCCACGATTGCCGCGATCATAAGCAATCGATAGCGTTCAGGATTTGTGCTGATGATCAGGAAAGCAAGCTGCCATGCAAGCGTGACTCCAATGAAACCGTAGTAATTCTCCGGATGGGTAATCGGAGGCGGGAAATCGATATTTGCCTGATCCTCGCCGAAGTACATTGGTGTCATGAGGAGTATCCCATAGACACCGGCAATGAAGAATACCCATTTGGCAAAATTCATCTGCTTGAGCATGGTGAATCCGTTTGTTGTGGCTGAATTGCGGGCAAGATAAATGATTTCCTCCTCAGGGTCAACCGCCGCCGCAGCCCGGTAGTAAATCAGTAATCAGTAGCAGTAAGCAGCAGTAAATCACTAATCAGTAATCAGTAATCGCAGCAGTAATCGCAGTAATCAGTAATCAGTAATTTCAGTAAGCAGCAGTAATTTCAGCAGAGTGGGCAGCCCGATAGTTTGGGAAAACGCGCCAAGGATTCTGAGAGGAACGCTCGGCGGATGATTCAGCGGCGGCCGCCGGCGAGTTTCATCGAAGAGGGTGAACGGCGAAGAAGAATCATAGCCCATGTGCCGATGAAGGGGCCGACGGCAAGAAACGCGAAGGTCCAATTCCAGCCGACGAGCTGTTCTACTGCGGGCACAAGCCGAATCGTGACCATTGTCAGAAGGAATCCGAGGCTTGTCTGCAGGGTAAGGGCGGTGCCCGCATAATCAGGTTCGCAGAGCTCGCTGACACATGCGGAGAATTGAGCGGAATCGGCGACGACGGCGAATCCCCAGATCAGACATAGCGCGGTCAGGATGAGGGGACTTGATCCGAAAAGGAATCCTACGAGCAGTGAACATGCACCGCTGATGATGAGGGAGGCAATCGTGACGGTTGTTCTGCCCCATCGGTCGGCAAGAAACCCGGCGAGGAGACTTCCAAAGCCGCCCACACCAATGACGGCAAAGGAAACGATGCTGGCCCAAGATGGACTTATGCCGTCGGCAGAAAAACTTGCGAGAAGGAAAAGGGGAATCCAGACCCACATAGCGTACAGTTCCCACATGTGCCCGAGATACCCGAGGTTTGCCAGAACAACATCCTTTTGGCGCGAGAGCGTCAGAACATACTTCCAGTTGAAGGGGGGAGTTGGAGTCTTGAATGGGCCTTCCTTCACGAAGAGCCCTGCGAGGAGGCCTCCTCCAAGAGCCGACATCGCTGAAACCAGCACCACGAATTGCCAGTCGGTTATTCCACCGAAAGCATTGATGAGGTGAGGAGAGGCTGTCCCAACGGTCAGTGCGCCGACCATGAGGCCTATGCCGACTCCTCTGTCCTCCTTTGTCCACGTGGCGATGATCTTCATTCCGACCGGATAGACTCCAGCGAGAAACAGCCCCGTGAGGAAGCGCAGGGGGATTGCCAGGGTCAGGTCGGTGGCGACGAGTGGAATGGCAATTGTCGACCCTGCTGCAAGACACGAAGAGACGGCAATCAATCGAGGTGCGGGGATTCTGTCGGGGAGATTCAGCA
>Ga0209320_10001622_pt1 | contig 11556 bp, 14 predicted proteins | sample Rifsed13ft4_FD_184008 | JGI IMG/M metagenome (GOLD analysis project Ga0209320, IMG submission 184008) | Soil microbial communities from Rifle, Colorado, USA - sediment 13ft 4 (version 2) | ecosystem: Environmental > Terrestrial > Deep subsurface > Rock core/Sediment | place: Rifle, Colorado... | reverse complement strand
GGCCCCGGCGGTCCGGGTGGCCCCGGCGGTCCGGGTGGCCCCGGCGGTCCGGGTGGCCCCGGCGGTCCGGGTGGCCCCGGCGGTCCGGGTGGTGGAACCAGTATCGACGTCAGCAGGTAAATTCAGCCCCGCTGAATGAACGTGAGCCCCCGGCACAAGCCGGGGGCTTTCGCTATGCGAAGGTTGTTGGATCGTAGCGGAGCATCCAGGCACATCAGCTTGTCACGGTGCTCACTGACTGCCGGAATCCTTCCGGAAACGGTTCGGCTCGGTTGTGATCCGTCAGGATGCGATGTCCACGAGCGTCTCCAGCTGTCCTAGTAAATACAACTACTTAGAAACGACTCAGAGCCTTCGGGAGGCGGGCGTCCACACTAGAGGCCTTTGCCCCACCGTTCTTCTGGATGGTTGCGAGACTACCGCTGTTCGAACGACATCTTTCGGGACCCATCATGGACACTCGTATTGTGGATGCCAGTGACTCCACCTGGCCGGAGGACGTCGAAAGGGAACACACTGAGGTGACTGTTCCTTAATGGGCACAAAGGGCTTCATAAGGAGTCATTCGCGGACGCGGTCGAATCTGAGCGCGTGGCACCGAATGGTCGATTGAGGCTAAGAATCGATTTCGAGACCTTCGTCGATGGCAATCGAACTTGCTTGATAACGCGCAAAAGTGTCCGACAAAACGCGGAGCTTTCGAAGGTGGTCTAGCAATCGGTCACGCCCATATCGGTGGACGGCGTAGGCGACGTTCAAGGTCATCGCATCCGCAGCGAATTTGAGGTAGCGATCGCGGCGGGATAGTGTTCCAAGTTGGGACACGGGACGGCGGGACGAGTCGACTCTACCAGCCGGCCTCGGCGCCGAAAGGCGGAAAACCGTTCTCGATACGGTTTCATTTTTTGGCGGCCGACGCTGGGGAGATTGGGCATGCTGCCTCGCATGGCGATGCAAGCCACCCAGATGTCACAGCCGGGAGGGACCGGCAACCTCGGAGCGCTGCGGATCGTGAAAGCTGCGCAGCGGACGTCTTCGTCCGTCGATCCGATCGGCTACCGTTCGGTGCCCGCGTCCTCGCGCAACGCGAGCTCGCTCGCCGGGAGCTCGATGCTGCGCACTTCGACGCCCGTCTCTGTGGGGCTTCGCACCATAGAGACGGGCGGCGAGAATCTAGCGCAATGCCAGGCCGCGCGTGCGATTGCGGCGAATGAGCTTCGCTGCAAAAGTCGCGAAAACCGCCTCCGCTGCGTGAACGTCGACAACGACGTCGCCCGCGAACGCCCGATCCGCGTCGACGCAACGTCGATCGTTCGAGGGCGTCCAGTGGAAGCGGCAAGACCGGCTCTTGTTGTTCTGTCCTGCTGTTCACCAGACAGCCGCGCGGTCGAGCGATATCGACCGAGCGTGACCGGCGCTCTATCCGGCTTAATACTGACCGAACCCAGGATCGCTCCAGGACAGCGCAAGAGCTACGCAACGTGCGCCCCGCGACTGCGAGACAAGCCGCCGCCGCGCATGGGCTGCTAAACCGGTGTTTGCCCGGTCCGCGACGGACGACGGTCCGCGCGCACGTGCGCCGTGCCGAGGCGATCGCGAAGGTCATCTATCGACGCTGCCTTGTGGGCCCGTACCAATGGCAGGTCAAGCACGTCCGCTGGTACCTCGAGCATGGAACGAATCACTTCAACCCAAGCACGCGCTATCGCCACTGGCTGACCGTTCGGCTGCTCACGATTGCCCTCGGCAAGGAGCGTGACTGGATCCATCACCTGAACGGGCCATGGCAGCGGCCGACCGGCGAGATCGGCGAGCTCAAACTGGGAAGGCGCATCAAGAGGCCGACCTGACCGATCGCTTCCCCGGGCGTTCCCACGAAAATCGATGCGCACGAGAGTTTGTTTTTCTCGTGTACGCCAAGATCGATCTCCGCAAGTCTCACCGGGATGGATGAACAGAGACCGCAGCCACCGCCGGCGGACGCGAACGCGAAGGAGCAAAGGTCTAGGCGGAACTCGCGACTCGAACTACCACCGCGACTCGTAAGACTGCGCGACGCCGCGCGCTACCTTGGCCTCGATCGTCACGTGTTCGACCGCGACGTGCGGCCCGAGCTCAGAGAAACAAGGCACGGCCGCGCCGTCTTGTTCGATCGCGTGGAGCTCGACGCATGGGCCGACTACACTATGGCCCGTGGGCGTGCTCCGGCAAGGAGGACGCTATGGCAAGACGAGACAATTCGGGACTCATCAAGCGAGGAAGAATCTGGCATATCCAGAAGCGGATCGGGGGTAACAGCCGGCTCTATGAGAGCACGGGCACGTCGCATCGAGCTGAGGCGGAACGCTACCTAGCGCATCGTCTCAATCAGATTCGAGCAGTGTCCGTGTACGGCGAGCGGCCGCTATTCACGTTTCGAGAAGCAGGCGCGAAATTCATCGACGAGAACGCACATCTGCGATCACTGCGCCGTTACGCGCTGTCACTTGATACGGTCGATCCGTACATTGGGGACCTTCCGTTGGAGCAGGTACACGACGACACTTTGGCGCCGTTCAAGAAGGCGCGGCTTGCAGCCGGTATACGCGCGGGGACGATCAACCGCGATATAGGCGCTGTTCGACGCGTGCTGAATCTCGCGGCGCGAAAGTGGCGGCACACGAACGGCACGACGTACCTGGCCTCGGCGCCATTGCTCGACCAGGTGAAAGGGGAGATGCGCAAGCCGTATCCGCTGAGCTGGGAAGAGCAAAAGCGCCTCCTGCAGGAGCTGCCCGGACACCTGGAGCAGATGGCGTTGTTCGACCTAAACACGGGGCTGCGCGATCAAGAGCTGGTCTCGCTGCGGGAAGTGCAAGTGCCGGAGCTCGGGTGCTCGGTGTTCATTCTGCCGGAGGAAGTCACGAAGAACGGCGAGGAGCGAGTGCTCGTGCTCAACCGTGTGGCTCGCAGTGTGCTCGAGGCTCAACGTGGACAACACGCCGAGTACGTATTCGCGTACAACGGTCGACCGCTGACGCGCATGAACAACTCATCGTGGAAGAAGGCTCGATCTCGAGCCGGATTACCGCATCTGCGCGTGCACGACATGCGGCACACGTTTGGCCATCGACTGCGCGCGGCCGGCGTGTCGAACGAAGAACGCAAGGCACTCCTGGGGCACAAGGTCGAGGACATCACGACGCACTACAGTGCTCCGGATCTCGCACAGTGCTCGAGTGCGTCGACCGGATCTGCGACCAAAAACGGGGCACGGTGCTCCGCGTATGGCTGCAAAATGGTGGCAAAAACGATGGTAAAATGCGCGGCTCCACCACCGGCGCCGTAAGCGGTTGATTAGGTGGGGCAATTCAAGATGCCGGTGTAGCTCAGCTGGTAGAGCAACGCATTCGTAATGCGTGGGTCGGCGGTTCGAATCCGTCCACCGGCACCACCCCCACAGTTCCAAGACATCCACCCACGTCCACGCTTCAGCGTGCAGTACTAATGCTCCGGCTGCTGCGGCGCATCGAGTCGCGAGGTAAGCACGAGACGGCCCACCGGACGCGCCAGCGCTGTAGCCAGATCTTTCGCTTCGCCGTGGCATCGGGGCGCGCCCGGCGAGACGTGACGGTTGACTTGCGCGGGGCGCTGGCCGCGGTGAGAACCGAAAGCCTGGCGGCCATCGTTGAGCCCAAACGCATCGGCGAGCTGCGGGCGATCGAGGGCTATCTGGGACATCCGGCCGTGACCGCAGCGCTCAAGCTAGCGCCCTACGTATTCGTACGGCCGGGGGAGCTCCGCGCGGCTGAGTGGTCGGAGATCGACGTTGGAGATTCCGCTGCGCTGCGCCGGCTCGGGTACTCCGGGGGAAACTCGCGACGATGGCATGCGCGCACAGCGGCGTAGTGTGGTCGCGTCCAAGCGCCGAGGGCTGCCGCAGTTCGTGGCGCGCCGCGAGGGCGGGGCTGCGTCCCAGCACAGACAGCCGATGGGTTTTGGCGTGAGAAGAGCCGAAGGCAGAGCGGCGGTGTCGCCGGAGAGCTTACGCGCCGCGTGGTCGCCGGCTGTTGCGGGCCGCCTTGGTGTCTCGCCCGATTCGAGGGCTTACATAAAGCCCTTTTATCCGTACCATCCGCCCATGGCCAACGTGATCGAGCAACATCGTAATGAGGTGGTTGCCCTGTGCAGGCGCGCAAGCGTACGGCGGTTGGACGCTTTCGGGTCGGCGACCCGCGTCGATTTCGATCCGGCGCGCAGCGATATCGACTTTCTTGTCGAGTTCGAAGACCTTCCGCCGGCCCAGTATGCAGAAGCCTACTTCGCGCTGAAGGAAAGCCTGGAATCTCTTTTCGGTAGGTCCGTGGACCTCGTGACACCAAGCGGGCTCGAAAACCCCTACTTCCGCGAGCGAGTGTTTTCGGAGCGCCGGTTGATCTATGCACGCTGACGCGCGGAAGCTACTGTGGGACGCGCGGCGCGCAGCCGAGCGCGTCGCGCGCTTTACAGCTCGAGATCCTCGGCGAAGCCTTCAACCAGCTCCGGCGCATCGATGGAACCGTGGCAGCGGCGATTCCCGATCTTCCGCGCATCGTCGGCTTTCGCAACGTCTTGATCCACGGGTACGCAGCTGTGGACAACAAGATTGTCTGGGGCGTGATCGAAAACAGTCTTGGTCCGCTGCTTGAGTTGCTGGAGTCTCTTCTCGCGCAGCCGTGAAGACTTGCGTCACGCCGCCGCCCAAGAAGCACCGTGATTTGCCAGCACTCTTGGCCACAACGCCGCCACTGGCGACAGCCGCTAATCCCAGGTTCCCTCTCCCTGCGCGATTCGCGGCACGTCCTCCCGACTCCTGTCTTCCGTGGTTCTACCCATATCACCCGCAGTCTGTCCTGCTCGATCACCAAGAACGTTTAGTGTTCAACCGGATGAGGCGCCGGCCACGCCCGGTCGATATCGCTCGACCGCGCGGCTGTCACTGCTGAAAGCGGGACAGACGAATCCGAAGATCCTCACGCACTCCGCGTAGCGTCTCTGCACGACCGATGTTGCATCGGTCGCCGCGGGGCCTAGCGTTGCGCCAGGCGAAGCGCAGGGCGACGGGCAATGGCGGCGAGGGTTGGCGCGGATCATCGCAGTCCCTCCACCGCACCAGCTATCGGTGTCTTAAATTACATATATGAAGTCAAATAATATTGACATCATATACGACACTCTATACTCTTCCTGCGAAACGACTACCGGCCGCGGAGAAGCTCGATGTCATTTCGCGAGAAGAGTGCATGGGTCACGCTGACCACGATCCTGCTGGTTTCCGGTTTCTATTTCACGCACGTGCCGAGGCCGTTCGACCCCAATCCGGGCGAATGGTCGTTGTTCGTCATCGGCGTCGCCATCGCGGCGTTCGTCGTGATCGAGGTCGTCGCGCACGTCGTGCTGTACTTGCGATATCCGAAGGACGCGCGCACGCGGAAAGACGAGCGCGAGCGCCTCATCGATCTCAGGGCCACGCGTTTGGCGGCCTATGTCTACGTGGCCGGCACGTTCCTCGCGATTTTGACGCCGCATCACGGCGCGAGCGGGTTTGCAGTCGGCGTTTTCGTGCTCATCTCGTTCATGATCGCCGAGATCGTCAACTATGCGGCGCGCATCATCTACTATCGGCGCGGCTGAGATGACCAAAACCGCCGTCACGAACAAGATCCGCCGTCTGCGTTTCGATCACGGCGAGATGACGCAGCAGGAGCTCGCCGAGCGCATCGGCGTCACGCGGCAAACCGTCAACGCGATCGAGCTCGGCAAGTATTCGCCTTCGCTCGAAGTGGCGTTTCGCATCGCGCGCGTCTTCGGCGTGCCGCTAGAGGAAGCCTTCTCGTACGAAGCCAGCGAAGAAAAGTGACAAGATCGGAGGAATCATGGATCGACGCCTGCTGCTCAAGGGGGGAATAGGCATCGGCGCGCTTGCGGGCGCAGGGGCGCTCGGGCGCTACGCGATACTTGCGCCGCCGCAGAGCGATAGTCTCGAAAGCGTGGACGAGCTCGCTGTGCGAGTGTTCGAAGCGCTGCCCGAAGACGCGCGGGCCGAGGCCTGCGTCCCCTACGATCATCCGTTGCGCCAGTATTACAACCGCGGGCTCTGGGCCGGCGGGCTCGTCGTGCACGCCGGCACCCTCGGCTGGGATACCCGGCGCGCCTTGACGGATCTCTTGCACGCCGCACTCTCGGAGATCGGCCGCACGCGAGTTCCGCATCAGGACGCGACCCACTGGGCCGGCGTCAATCTCATGCAGCTGCTCTTCTGCGGCGACCCGCGCACGGGCCCGTACCAGGTCATGCTGTCCGGCGTGCACTTGAACTTTCGCCTCGGCGGCCGCAGCCGCGAGGGCGTGGCTTTCGGCGGGCCGCAGGTCTACGGCGACCAGCGCGGCAACGCGCGCGTCGGGCTGCCCGGCAATACGTACCGCTATCAGATGGAGACCGCGCACCGGCTGTTTGCGTCGATGACGCCCGCGCAGCGCTCGGCGGCGCGCATCGCGCAAGCTCCGGCACAGACGAACATCGGCGTGCAGGGGCGAGGCGGGCGTTTCGACGGTGTCTCTGTCGCCGAGCTTGCGCCCGCAAGCCGCAAGCTCGCGCGCGACGTCGTCGCCGGCATCCTCGAGAATTACGCGGATGACGACGCGGCCTATGCCTGGGACTGTCTCGACCGGAACGGCGGCGTCGATGCGCTCTACGTCGCCGATTACGACGAGGACTTCCAAGGCGGCCGTCGCGCCGGAAGCGGGCCCTCGCAGATTTTTCGGCTCGAAGGCCCTGCCGCGGTCTTCCACTTCCGCGGCGAGCCCCATCTCCATGCGTTCTTGAACGTCGCGATGGACGGCGAGCGTCCTTTGAGCCTCGGCGAGCCGCTCGGCGAAAACTCGGACGTGCTCGCAGGCGAGGATCTCAAGGCATTTTTCGAGACTGCCATGCGCGAGCAGGGTCAAGCGGACGTTGCGTTCTATCCCTTGGGCGGCGTCGCCGGACGGCTGCGCGCGGGCACCGTCCGCACCGGCGACATCTGGGTAGCCGAAAGCTGGGTCGACGACTTCGTCGTCGTCGAAGCCGAGGGCGCGGATCTTGCGCCCGAGCTTGCCGCCTCGCTGCGCCTCCGCGGTGTCGAGCCGCGGTCTCGTTCGACTTATCGGATCGCGACGATCGGTTACATCGCTGCCGAGGAAGCCCGCAAGCGGCTCGGCCGCATCGGGGCGGCGCGCTCCCTCGGGTTGCTCCGCGATGCGCTCGCGGCCCACGCCAAGGCGCATGGCTTCGGGCGGGAGACGTAGGACATTCCCGCGCCAACTGCCGATAACTTATGGTTTGGCCAGCGCGGCGTCGTCACGCGTCGTCTGTCGGCGGAAGACGCAGCAGTCTTTCGCTGCGCCATATACGGACGATTTGCACGCGCGATTTCTCTCGGCGGTATACGATTCGGAAGGGCGGATGGATAAGTTCTCGCAAGGCCGGTTGATCGAATTCCGGTACCACACGCCCCATTTCCGGGTGCTGACGCAGTAGATCGATTCGATCCAAGATTTCGCTGAGGAAACGATCTCCGATTTCCGGAACGCCTTGCTCTTTGTACCACGTGCGAAGACTCTCGAGATCCGCAAGTGCGGATTCCGATACCCTGATTGTGATTCGGGGCACTGCTACTTGAGGCCGAGGCGCTTTCGAGCTTCAGCGAGACCGATATCGCGGCCCGACTCGAGATCACTTAGTCCTTCGACCACGGCGCGCATGAATGCGCGCTCTTCCTCGGCATTCTCGTACTCGGCAACGGACTGAACGACGGCAATACCGCGGCCTCTGCTGGTCAGCAACACGGGGCGACGCGCTTCGACAACGTGCTTGACCACGCGACCGGGGTTCTTCTTCAAATCGCCGAGAGGCACAATGTCTTTCGAGAAGCGAATGGACATAAACATAAAGACCCTTTTAACAGCTCCTGTTGATGGTACCTGTAAACAGCAGTGCTGAAAAGGCTGTGGCGTCCCGCCGGAGCCACTACACTAGCGCCGTGACCACGAACAGAGTCGCCATCGTAACCGGCAGCAGCCGCGGCATCGGCGCGGCGACGGCGCGGTTGCTCGCCGAGCGTGGCTACGCGGTCTGCGTCAACTATCGCGCGAGCGAGCCGGCCGCGAGCTCAGTCGTCGGCGAGCTGCGCGAGCGCGGGTCGAAGGCCATCGCCGTTCGTGCCGACGTCTCCCAAGAAAGCGACGTCCGCGCGCTATTCGCCGACGTCGATCGCGATCTCGGCCGCGTCACGGCGCTCGTCAACAACGCCGGCATCGTGTTGCCGCAGGCGCGCGTCGAGGACATGAATGCCGAGCGGATCAACACGATGTTCATGACGAACGTGACGAGCGCGTTCCTATGCTGCCGCGAGGCCGTGAAGCGAATGTCGACGCGACACGGCGGCAACGGCGGCGCGATCGTGAACGTCTCGTCCGCGGCGTCGCGAATCGGCTCGCCGGGAGAGTACGTCGACTACGCGGCGTCCAAGGCCGCGCTCGATGCGTTGACGCGCGGCCTTGCGCTCGAGACGGCCGCAGAAGGGATCCGCGTCAACTGCGTGCGTCCTGGGTTCATCTATACCGACATGCACGCGAGCGGCGGCGAGCCGGGCCGAGTCGATCGTCTCAAAGACTCCGTTCCATTGAAACGCGGCGGGACGCCCGAAGAGATTGCGCACGCGATCGCGTGGCTCCTGTCGGACGAGTCGTCCTATTGCACGGGCGCATTCATAGATTGCGCCGGCGGCAGGTAGGGCTACTGAATACGGGCTTACTCCTCTCCGGCGTTCGGCCGCACAACTACCGGCTGTCCGGGCGACGGCGGCGATGCCGGCGCGGGTTCGTCACGATCGAGAGCGAATCGGATGACGGTGTTTATGCCGGTCCTTTCGATGGGCCGGCCGTCGGCGGTCTGTGGCACATACCGCCACCTACGGAGCGCGGTGATCGAGGGTTCCTCGAAGAGCGGCGAGCTCGACTCGACGACGCGGATGTCCTTCGTCGTGCCGTCTTGCGCGATCGTGAACTCGAGCACCACGTGCCCCGCTAACCCCTGGGTAGCCGCTTCAGGAGGATAATCCGGCGCGATTCGTACGAGGGGCAGAACATCGGCATTGTCCTGCGCCAACGCGGCGTTGCCCGTCATGAGACCGACCGCGACCGGCACGACCAATGCGCCGAGCGCGGCGCCGGCCAACAAGACCTTCTTGGCGATATTCAAGTGGCTCATGGCTCGATTCCTCATGATGTTCGTCACACGCTGTTTGAGATCGGCGCCGCTGACGCCCGCCGCGCAGGCAAGCGACGTCGCGACATAAAATTCGCAGACGTTCAATATTCCTTCGGAGTACGCGTGGGCATCGTGCCCGGAGCGCACTACGGCTTCGTCGCAGGCACGCTCCCGCTCGTCGATGAGGCGTGCTCCGATCCACCAGACAAGCGGGTGAAACCAGAACACGGCTTCGACGAGCATGTGCACGGCGGCCGTGAGATTGTCGCGACGCCGCCAGTGGCAGAGCTCGTGCGCGACGATGGCGTCGAGCTGCTCGCGCGTGAGGCGTTCCGAGATCCCTCGAGGCAGCAGCAACACCGGCCGAAGGATGCCGACCATCGAGGGTTCGAGAAGAGCGTCCGACCAGTTGACCGCCGGCCGAAGATCTCGCAGCGGGGGATCGGAGCAGGGCACGGCGGAACGGAGCACCATACGCAGGCGCGACATCCGAATCAGCCAATAGCCGAGCACGGCGATGGACCCCGCGCCCCACGCGCCGAGCAGCGCGAGCACGAGGCCCGTCGAGAGGGGCGACGCCGTCATCGGCGCGGCGAGCCGCTCGACCGTGGCCGTGAAGTCCGCGACGTAGATCGGCGCTCTCGTACCGGCGAGTCGGTCGCCGAGCAGGGTGAGCAGCGAGAACGGCACGAGGAACTTGACCGAGGCCGCCCACCATAGCCAATAGCGCACGTCCGCGCCGTCGTTGCGCACGAGCGGCACGATCAGCGCGACGGCACCGGCGAACAAGGTCGACTGCCAGAGATGATTCACGAGAAAGGCGAGCATGGTTGATTACTCCTTCTTGCCGAGGCCGCGCAGGGTTTTCCGCGCTTCCTCGATGTCGTCGAGCGTGAGCTGACCCGATTCGATCAAATGGGACATCAAGGGTTGTGCGCGGCCGCCGAATAGGGCGAGCAGCTCGTCGATGAGCCGTCCCTGGGCCGCGTTCCGCGAGATGACGGCTTCGAAAATGTGCGCGTTGCCGATCTTCTTGCTACGGCGCACGGCATTTTTGGCTTCGAGCCGGTACAGCATTGTTTGCACGGTCGTATAGGCCGGGCGACGTTTGGCCGGAAGGCTCTCCTGAATCTCGCGGACCGAGGAGGCGCCCTTGCTCCAAAGTGCTCCCATGATCTTGAGCTCGAGCTTGCTGAGCTTCGGCAACGCCATCGATGGTCTCCTACATATGTAGTAGAATCTACTACAGGAGCTCGGCGGCTGCAATGGGTGCTATAGTCGCGCCGCTATGTGGCGAAAACGAGCCGTGTTCCCCGCGTTGTTGCTTGCCTTCGTGGCGTGCGAGCCGGCGACCGACAGCGACGACGCGGGCACCGGCGCGACTACAAGCGCGATGAGCTTGGACGAAGTCGCCGAGCATTACGTCAAGCTCGCGCTGGCGTTTCGTCCGTATGACGCCGACTACGTCGACGCCTACTTCGGTCCCGCGGAGTGGGCGTCCGAAGCCGAAGCAACCGCGACGCCGCTCGCGGACTTACGCGCGGCCGCGCACGATCTCGTCGATGCGTTACGGACGAGCGCGGGGCGCGGCACCGACGAGATGGCTCGTCTGCGCCGTTCGGGCCTCGAGAAGCGGATTACGTCGATGCTGACGCGCATGGAGATGGCGGACGGCGCCCGCTTGCCGTTCGACGACGAAAGCGCGGCGCTGTTCGATGCCGTGGCACCGGACCGCGATGCCGCGTATTTCCAGTCGGTCCACGATCGGCTCGAAGCGCTCGTTCCGGGCGAGGGATCTCTCAACGAGCGGCTCGATGCCTTCCGGCAACGGTTCGAGATCCCCAAGGATCGACTCGCGGCCGTCTTCGACGCCGCCGTCGCGGAGTGTCGCCGCCGCACACTCGAGCACATCGCGCTGCCCGCCGACGAAAGCTTCACGATCGAGTTCGTCACGGACCAGTCGTGGAGCGGATACAACTGGTACAAAGGCGACCGGTTTAGCCTCATTCAAATCAACACGGACTTGCCGATTCCCATCAGCCGTGCCGTGGATCTCGGCTGTCACGAGGGGTATCCCGGCCATCACACGTTCAACGTGCTTACGGAGGAGAGGCTCGTCAATGAACGCGGCTGGATCGAATTCACGCTGCATCCGTTGTTTGGCCCGCAATCCCTGATCTCCGAGGGCAGCGCGAACTACGGCATCGAGATGGCTTTCCCCGACGACGAACGCAGGAACTTCGAGGAAACCGTGCTGTTCCCGATCGCGGGCCTCGACGCCTCGCAAGC
>Ga0209320_10001616_pt1 | contig 11590 bp, 13 predicted proteins | sample Rifsed13ft4_FD_184008 | JGI IMG/M metagenome (GOLD analysis project Ga0209320, IMG submission 184008) | Soil microbial communities from Rifle, Colorado, USA - sediment 13ft 4 (version 2) | ecosystem: Environmental > Terrestrial > Deep subsurface > Rock core/Sediment | place: Rifle, Colorado... | reverse complement strand
TCGCGAAGGCCCGCCAGCCGACTTCGAGCCACGTCCCATCGCTGAAGAGCCCTCGGGTTGGCATGGTAGAGGACGCGTCCGCCTGTGTGCTCGTGGCGAGCGCAAGGGCGGGGAAGACATGCACGACGAGGTTCAGCCAGAGGATCTGCAACGCGCCCAGGGGGATTGGCTGGTTCGCCAGCAATGCCAGCGTGATGAGCGCGATGGTGCCGAAGCTGGCGGTGAGCAGATAGACGATGGCACGGCGGAGGCTGAGCGTGACCTGGCGCCCCTCCGTGATCCCCTGTATCAGGGAAGTGAGGCGACCGTCGGCGAGCACGATATCGGCGGCCTCGACGGCCACGTCGGTTGCGCCGGGGCCGACCGCCACGCCGACGTGTGACGAACGGAGCGCCGCAGCATCGTTGACGCCGTCGCCGGTCATCGCCACGACATCGCCCCGGCGCTGGAGCGAGGTGACAATGGCTTCCTTCTGTTCGTGGCTCGCGCGGGAAACGACTGAGACCCGGTCGAGGTCCGCGAGGGCGAAGGCGTCGCCGGCGACTGCGAGCGTGCCATCGACGAGGATTCCCGTCTGCCTCGCGATGTTCGCCGCAGTCGAGCGCTGATCTCCGGTGACGAGGATGAGACGGACGCCGGCGTCTCGCACGGCCGCCGTGGCCGCCACGGCGTCTTCCCGGATCGGGTCCTCGAGGACGACGGCCCCACGGAGGCTGGTAGCTGAACCGTCGTCCTTTTCTGCCACGGCGAGCACGCGGTAGCCGGAGACGCCGAGTTCCGAGACGCGCCGAACAAGCCCTGGATGGGGCGCATCGGAGAGCGCGGCCACCGGCTCCAGCGCGCCCTTGATCGCCTCGAGGGAGCCGGAGGGTGTGCGGTGAACCGTCCGCATGATCCTGGTAGCCGAACTGAAGGGATCGGTGTCGACGCGGGGGAAGTCGCGTTCGAGCACGTCTTCGGTATAGCCGACGCCCCTGGCCGCAATGGCGAGGGAACCTTCGAGCGGGTCGCCGTGGGCGTGCCAGCCGTTGTTCTCGTCGTATTCGACGATGGCGTCATTGCAGAGAGTCGCAAGGAGGAGGACCCGGCGAGCCTGGGCCGCCTGTTCTTCGGAGGGGGCGCCTCCTCCCGGCAGGCTGAGCGACGTTTTCACGCCGCGACCGGTGGCCTCGACGCGGGCGAGGATCTCCTGGCCATCGCCGACCAGGACGCTCCGCAGCACCATGCGGTTCTCAGTGAGGGTGCCAGTCTTATCGGTGACGATGACCGTGGTGGACCCGAGCGTCTCGACGGCGTCGAGCCGGCGAACGAGGACGTGCGTGCGGGCCAGGCGCCGGACCGCCACGGCGAGGGCAATGGTCGCGACCGCGGGCAGCCCTTCGGGGACGGCTCCGATGGCGAGCGAGACTGCCATTTCGGTAACGAGGCGAAGGTCGCGTCCCTGGAGGAGGCCGACGACCACGATGAGGGCAGTGATGACGAGGAACGCGGCAATCAGCCGGTTACCGAGCACTTCGAGCCGTGATTCAAGCGGAGTTGGCGGCCGTTCGCTGTGCTGGACTGAGCTGAAGATGCTGCCGAGCGAGGTATCGAGCCCGGTGGCGGTGACGAGGACAGAACCGCTGCCCGCCACGACGGTCGTGCCCGCGAAGACAGCGTTCGCCGGAGTCGCCGGCTCTTCGCCGTCTCCACCAGGGACCTCGAACTTGGGGACGGCTGCGGGTTCGCCGGTGAGGATGGACTCGTTCAGCCGGAGCCCGCGCGACTGAACGACGCGCGCGTCGGCCGGTACGACGTCGCCTTCGGTGAGCAGTACGACGTCTCCCCTGACGACCTCGCGGGCGGGCACTTCTTCGAGGAGTTGGTCTCGCAGCACTTCGGCGCGGCGGGCGGTGATATCGCGAAGGGCGGAGATGGCCCACTCGGAGCGCAACTCGTTCACGAAGCCGATGAGCGTTGTGAAGACGACGGTGATGCCGATCGCGATGGCGTTAAACCATTCGGTCATCACCAGGGAGATGCCCGTCGCGATGGCGAGGATCCAGATGAGCTTACTGGCGTACTGGTGACGGAGGATGGCCGGCCACGATGGCGCCGGGATGGGCGCCGGCTCGTTCGGCCCATCGTCTGTGAGGCGGCGAGCAGCTGCCGCGCCGGTCAGTCCCCGTTCGAGGTCGGTTTCGAGGCGGGCAACGAGCGACGGCAGCGCCTCTCGCGCCCAGGGGTGCGACGCCAAGGAGGCTGGCTCGCGTGACAGGGGCGCGTCCTGCATGAGTCCATTATGCGCGGGCAGGGTGGGGGCGATGTGACCCCGGTCAGCCCCTGAACGCGGAGTAGACGCCACCCGGAATTAGCGGCCCTTGAACACGGGGTCGCGCTTTTCGAGGAACGAGGCCCGGCCCTCCTTCGCGTCCTCTGAGTCGCGCGTGATGGCCTGCAGGTATTCTTCGAGTTCGATTTGTTCTTCGAGCGTGCGGCTGAAGCTTTGCTGCGTGAGGCGCTTGTTCAGTTCGACGGCAAGCGAGGGGCCGCGAGCAATGTCTGTCGCGAGGGCGGTCGCGCGCTCGAGCAACTGGTCGGCGGGCACGACTTCGCTGACGAGGCCGATGCGGAGCGCTTCTTCGGCGCCGACCATGCGGCCGGTGTACATCATTTCGAGGGCGCGTTCGATGCCGACGAGGCGCGGCAGAAACCAGGTGCAGCCCGTATCGGCGACGATGGCGCGCTTGACGAAGATGGCGCTGAAGCGCGCGGACTCCGAGGCTATGCGGATGTCGCAGGCCATGGTCAACGAGAAGCCGGCGCCGACGGCAACGCCGTTGACCGCAGCGATGGTGGGTTTGGTGCAGTTGTAGACGGTGGCGGTGCCGAGATAGCGCGAGCGGTACTTCGCCTCGCGGCCCTGGAACGGCCGCGGGTGCCAGTCGGCAGGATCGCGGGTGTCGGTGAGGTCGGTGCCGGCGGAAAATCCGCGTCCTTCGCCGGTGATGATGACGACCTTGACGGCGTCGTCGGTGTTGGCCGCTTCGATGGCGGTTTCGATTTCCGCCCAGGTGCTCCAGGAAAGCGCGTTGAGGCGGTCGGGTTTGTTCAGGGTCAGGCGCGCGATGTTATCGGCGACTTCGTAGCGGATGTCGGTGAATTCCATGTGTAAGACTTCTCCCCTTGCGCGCGGCCCTTCGCCCCAGCCCGGTGGCGCGGGCGTTTCGGCCACTATCCCCCGCCCCTGCCCTTCCTTCAACCGGGACTCTTCCGGCGGCCACTCACGCCGCCGCACCTGCTAGGATCCGGGGAGCCTCACGGGTCATCGAGAAAGCAGGGTCGCATGAACGCGGAAGACATCAAGAGCGTGGGAATCGTGGGCGGAGGCGTCATGGGGGGAGGGATCGCCATGACGTTCGCGCAGGCCGGGTACGCGGTCATCATCCGCGACATTTCGGACGGGCAGATCGAGAAGACGAAGGGCACGATCCAGCGCGGGCGTTTCGGCTGGGACGGGGCAGTCGAGCGTGGCAAGTACACGCGCGACGAGGTGGAGCAGTTCGCCGGACGGCTGACCTTCACCACCCGCCTGGAGGACCTCGCGGGTGTCGACCTGGTCATCGAAGCGGTGCCGGAGGACCTCGACCTGAAGAAGCAGGTGTGGTCGGAACTCGACCGGGTGATCAAGCCCGAGGCGGTCTTTGCGACGAACACGAGCGGTTTCGACATGGACAGTCTGAGCCAGGCAGTGGAGCGGCGGGACCGCTTCATTGGAATGCACTGGTTCAGCCCGGCCAACATCATGAAGGTCGTTGAACTGGTGTACACCCCGGCGACTTCGGAGGGGACCATTGAGCTGATGGAGGAGGTCTGCCGGCGGATCGGGAGGACGAGCGTGCGGGTGAAGGACGCGCCCGGCAGCTACGGGTTCATCGCGAACCGGGTGTACTTCGCGGCGGTCGCAGAAGCTCGGAAGATCGTGGAGGCGGGGATTGCGACCGCGGAAGATGTGGACACGGCGATGAAGCTGGGCTACAACTGGCCGTCCGGCCCACTGGAGATGTTCCGGGGGGCGCAGTCGGGCTGGCAGTAGGGGTGACCCGAGAAGTCCGCACCCATATCGCATGCGAGTGGAGTACAATTGTCGTATGACACATGGGAGAAATCCGCATGCTCGGCTGGTGGGGCGCCTGCAGGAAGCGGCGGCGGCGGAGGGCGTGGCCACGCGCGCGCTGCAGTGGCGCGACCGCTCGGACGAAGAGCGGTGGCGGGCACTGGTGGGCCTGATGCGGATGTCCGTCTCGATCGCGCAGAGCCGCCGCCATCCCTACGTCAAACCTGCACTGGCGTTTCCGCGGTTCTCATCGGTCCGCCATGCCGGCCAGTGATGGGACACTTCCTGACGAAAAGATTGCCCGAATCGTCGACGCCCTCGAAGCTGCGGAACTTCCGTATGCGCTCGGTGGTGCGATAGCCCTCACCTACTGGTCGGAGCCGCGGGGCACCGTCGACATCGACATCAACATCTTCCTGCCTGATTCGGAGGCGGGGACGGCGTTTACGGTCCTGGAACGCCTCGGAGTCAGCATCGCAAAGGACGAGGCGGCGAGGGAAGTCCTCGAGAAGGGACAGATCCGCCTCGACTGGGCTGGGACATTCGTGGACCTTTTCTTCGCCTACGACCCCTTCCACGACTCGTGCAGGGAACGATCAGTCGTCGTGGACTTCAAGGGAAGGCCGGCGCGGGTGCTGAGCGCCGAGGACCTGGTGGTCTTCAAGGTCATCTTCAACCGGCCGCACGATTGGGTGGACATCGAGAAGCTCGTGGCTACTCAAGGCTCCCGATTCGACCACGGGTACGCGCGCACATGGCTGACGGCGATCCTCGGAGATGACGATTCTCGGCTGCCGCGGCTTGCCGACCTGGTCGGGCGCTGCGGCGACATGCCATAGGCAATTCCGTCGCAGTTCCGGTGAGCCGGGGGGCAAGACTGTAACGTTTTCGCAATGCGAAAGGGCTACGATCGAAGATCCCTGAACTCCCGTTGGGGCGACTTCGTGTACTATTGAGTCCCCCTATGGAAGTATCGGCGCGCTCGGGGTGTGGAGGATTTTGGCGTGAACATCGAAGTCATCGAATTTGAGATGATTTGCCGGGTACACGGCAGCCACAAGACGATCGTTCCCGCCCAGTTACCTCGCCCCCGTTACTGTGTCCATTGCTTTCTCCCGGTCGTCGAGCGCCGAGAGATTCGTCGCTACGAGCGTGAACTGCCGCTGCCGGGGAACGTGGGCGGCGAGGCGTGGATCGGGTAAGACTCGCGGGCATCTGTTTCGCCACCTAGACTCTTTGCATGGGTGACCCACTGGAGCGGGCAAAGCAGGAAGCCGTGCGCCGAGGCGTTGGCTCCTATGAGCGTCACATTTTTCTCTGCACCGGCCCGGACTGCTGCACCGAGGCGGAAGGCGACGCCGCATGGCAACGCCTGAAGAAGCGGGTTGCCGAACTGAACGGGTCGTCTGACTCGGGCCGTATCTACCGGACGAAGGTGGGGTGCCTTCGCATCTGCCATGAGGGGCCGACCGCCGTCGTGTACCCGGAGGGCACGTGGTACGCGGGGCTGGGGCCGGAGGCGCTCGACCGGGTCATCGACGAGCACCTCGCGAAGGGTCACCCGGTGGCCAAGTACCAGATCGGCGAGAACCCCCTCCCGGGCAGAGGCGACTCGGCCTGATCCGGCCTGATAAAGAAAAGGGATCGGGCGTTGAGAGCAGGCGCACCGGCCGTGGCCGGGCCGGGTGGCAGCAGGTAGGATTGTGACGCGAGGCACAGATGGCTGATCTCTCCATCTATCTCTTCTGGACCGGCATGGTGACCGCGCTCATCGCCAGCGGGCTGTACCTGGGGTACGTGTTCAGCGCGTCTGTTGCGGTGCGGCGCTTTAGCGGGCAGACCGAAGCCGGGACGGTGACGGTGAGCGGCCCGCCAGGGATGCCGAACCCGGGCATCGGGCGGCTGGCCACGACGTTCACGGCGCTGACAACGATCGCGCTGGCGGGAGCGGTCGCATCGCGATGGGCGGCGGTGGGCCATGCTCCGCTGGCGAACCTCTACGAGTTCACAGTGACCTTCGCCCTGGGCATCGCGGGCACCTACCTCGCCTTCGAAGCCGCCACGCGCCAGCGGCGGGTGGGTGTTATCGGCCTGCCGATAGTGGTGGGGATGCTGTTCATCGCGTCGCGCTTCCCGAGCGACATCGTGCCGCTGGTACCGGCGCTGCAGAACGGCCCGCTGCTGACCATTCACGTGAGCGTGATGATGATTTCGTACGCGGTCCTCACGGTGGCGTTTTGCGGGGCGGTCATCTATCTCGCGCAGGGCGGCGAGGGGCGGCGGCGGTTCCCGGCGCTGCCCAGTTCGGAGGCGGCCTCGGACCTCGCGCACAAGGCGGTCGTGATCGGCTTCCCGCTGCTGGGCCTGGGGATCGCGCTTGGGGCGTGGTGGGCGAATAGCGCGTGGGGGCGCTACTGGGCGTGGGACCCGAAGGAGACGAGCGCGCTCGTCACGTGGCTCAGCATCGCTGCCTATTTCCACGCGCGGGCCGGGACCGGCTCAGTGACCGGCGCTCCGGGGATTCGCAAGATCGTGCCAGAATCGATCCGGCGCGGGTGGCGCCCCGACCCGATGTGGTGGCTAGTCATCATGTGGGGGCTGGTGATGTTCACCTATTTCGGGGTGAACCTGTGGATCAGCGGGCTGCACAGCTACGCCGGGGTCTAGCAATTGACGATTGTCGATTGTCGATTGTCGATTCCCCACGCCACTGAGCGACGGTAGTGCGGCGGCCGCGATCCGTTCGATTGAGCGTCAGTTGTCGAGGGTGAGTTGGAGGTAGCAGGTGTCGAGGCGGCGGCCGAATTTGAGGCCGGCTTCGCGGAGGGTGCCGACGACTTCGAACCCGAGCGATCGGTGCAGGTGGATGCTCACTTCGTTCTCGGTGGTGATCGAGGCGACCACGACATGGATGCCCAGCCGTCGCGCCTCTTCGATGAGCGCTGTGAGGAGCACGCGCCCGATGCCGCGGCCGCGGAAGTCCGGGTCGAGGTAGATGGTGTCCTCGCGGGTGAAGCGCCAGCCGGACTTCTGGCTCATCTTCGTCAGACAGGCGAAGCCGGCGACCTGGCCGTCGCACTCGGCAACGAGCACGGGCTGGGATTCGTCGTGCTCAGCGAACCAGGCCTGGCGGCGTTCCATGGTCCATGGTTCTTCGTCCCACGTCGCCACCCCGGCGAGGATCTCGTCGTTGTAGATCCGTTGGATGGCGGGCAGGTCGTCGGTGGTGGCGGGCCGGACTCGCAGGTTGACAGCCAGACTCATGGTGAAAGCATAACGGCGCGCTGTTACGGCGCTATTTCCCGGGTGCGGGGAGATCAGTGCGCATGAGGCGATCGAGCGCAGGCGAGGGGCGAGGTGCTGGGAGGACGGGCGGGGCGGCAATCGGAGTCTCTTGCCATAGTGGGACGGGGGTTTCATACTTGAATTTGGTCCGCCCCGGCGGATCGTTTTTGTGTTGGCATCCATACGGGGCAGAACCCGAAGCCCGGGTGGCGCAACTGGCAGCGCAACCGATTTGTAATCGGTAGGTTAGGGGTTCGAGTCCCCTCCTGGGCTCCAGCACAGCGCTCGTTTCGGCGAGTGTCTCCGTGGAGGGATGGCCGAGTGGTTAATGGCAGCAGACTGTAAATCTGCCGCGCGTCGCGCTTCGTAGGTTCGAATCCTGCTCCCTCCACCATTCTGGCCTGACCAGTTCGAAAGTCGCTCAGTACCCGGCAGGCGCCGGTGCCGATGGGGAAAGATGACCGCTTGAATCGGACCCCGACCGACCCGCCCTCATAGCTCAGTCGGCAGAGCGCGTTCTTGGTAAGAACGAGGTCTCCAGTTCAAATCTGGATGAGGGCTCCAGACACAATCCCGGGGGCGAGTCCCAGGGTGGCTCCCCTCTCGCACTTCATATCACAGCCCCGGAGGGCACCATGGCGAAGGCAAAGTTCGAGCGAACCAAACCGCACGTAAACGTCGGCACGATCGGGCACGTGGACCACGGCAAGACGACGTTGACGGCGGCGATCACAAAGGTGCTGGCGCTCAAGGGCGAAGCCGAGTTCCGGGCGTTCGATTCGATCGACAACGCGCCCGAGGAGCGCGCCCGGGGCATCACGATTGCGATTGCCCACGTCGAATACGAGACCGACGCGCGCCACTATGCCCACGTCGACTGCCCGGGCCACGCCGACTACATCAAGAACATGATCACCGGTGCGGCCCAGATGGACGGGGCGATCCTCGTCGTCGCCGCCCCCGACGGCCCGATGCCCCAGACGCGCGAGCACATCCTGTTGGCCCGCCAGGTGGAAGTGCCGGCCATCGTCGTCTTCTTGAACAAGGTCGACATGATGGAGGACGAAGAGCTCCTCGAACTGGTCGAACTGGAACTGCGCGAACTGCTCTCGTCCTATGAGTTCCCGGGCGACGACATCCCGATCATCCGGGGGAGCGGGCTGAAGGCCCTCGAGTCGACTTCGACCGACCCGGAGGCGCCGGAGTACCAGTGCATCCGCGAGCTGATGGACGCCGTCGACACCTACATCCCGACGCCGGAGCGGCCGCTCGACAAGCCCTTCCTGATGCCGGTCGAAGACGTCTTCGGGATCAAGGGCCGGGGCACGGTCGTGACCGGCCGGATCGAGCGGGGGATGGTGCGGACCGGCGAAGAGATCGAGATCGTCGGCATCATCGAGACGCGCAAGACGACGGTGACGGGCGTCGAGATGTTCAAGAAGATCCTCGACGAGGGCCAGGCCGGCGACAACGTTGGTTGCCTCTTGCGCGGCATCGAGCGGGACGACGTCCAGCGCGGCCAGGTGTTGGCCAAGCCGGGGTCGATCAAGCCGCACACCAAGTTCGACGCCCAGGTCTACGTGTTGAGCAAGGAAGAGGGCGGGCGTCACACCCCGTTCTTCAACGGCTACCGGCCCCAGTTCTACCTGCGCACGACGGACGTGACCGGCGCCATCCACCTCCCCGAAGGGACCGAGATGGTGATGCCCGGTGACAACATCACCATGGTGGTGGAGTTGATCCAGCCCGTCGCCGTCGAAGAAGGCCTCCGCTTCGCCATCCGCGAAGGCGGGCGCACCGTCGGCGCCGGCGTCGTCACCAAGATCCACGAGTAGGAGGAGGAGCAATGGCAAAGGGCGATCGCATCATCATCCAGATGCAGAGCACCGAAGGCCCGGTTTATCGCTACACGACGACGAAGAATCGCCGCAACGATACCGGGCGGCTGGAGCTCAAGAAGTACCACCCGAAGTTACGCAAGTACGTGCTCTTCCGAGAGACGCGGTAAGGAATCTGATGGCTCGTTCTTCGCGCCGCCGCACAGGCAGCACTGCCCGGCCCGGCGCCCCCACGACCGGGGGCGAACAGCGGCGCGCACGTGAAAACCTTCCCCGGCCAGTCGCCCCACCGGTTTCGACCGGCGCACGGCCGGCACCAGTCCAGCGGCGCAAGCGGGAGCCTTTCGGCTTCCTCGGGCGCTTCAAGCCACGCTTTGTCGCTGACATCATCAGCGAACTGCGCAAGGTGACCTGGCCCACCATGGCCGAGACCCGTTACCTGACCCTCGTGGTGGCCATCGTGGCCATCAGCGTTGGGCTGGTGTTGGGGACCATCGACCTCGCGTTCGGTTGGGCCGTGGAGCGATTGTTCTTCTAAATGAACGAAGACGAACCTACAGCGATCACAGCACTTTCGGGAATCACCTCGGAACCGCCGAAGAAGGCGCCTCGCCGGCGCAAGGACGACGAGGTGATCGAGCAGGAGCAACTCCCGGACGAGGAGATCAACGCTCCGGGGCGCCGGTGGTACTTCCTGCACACCTACAGCGGCCACGAGAACAAGGTCCGGCATGCCATCAAGAGCACGGTTGAGCAGATGGATGCGAAGGACAAGATCTTCCACGTCGTGGTCCCGACCGAGGACGAGATCGAGATCCGGGACGGCCAGCGCCGGACGGTGAAGAAGAAGCTCTACCCCGGCTACGTGCTGGTGCAGACGATCGAACTGAAGGAAGGCGACCCGGATTCGGACGAGGCGTGGCACATGATCCGGAACACCACCGGCGTCACGGGCTTCGTCAGTTCGGGGACACGCCCGGTGCCGCTTTCGGCGGACGAGGTGAACCACATCCTGCGCGCCATGCGGATGGAGCAGCCGCGCGTGCGTGTCGGCTTCCAGGTGGGCCAGAACGTGCGCATTGTGGACGGCCCGTTCGAAGACTTCGTCGGCACGGTGGAGGAAATCAACACCGAGAAGGGCAAGGTCCGCGTCCGGGTGAACATGTTCGGGCGTGAGACGCCGATCGAACTGGACTTCCTGCAGGTCGAAAAACTCTAGGCTCCGGATTCGACACAGGGCGGGAAATTGACGGTTGGCGAGCGCCGATCGACGATTTCCCGCGTTCGCCTTCGCCCAGGGGACCAGGCCATGACCCAGGAAGCACCAATCCTCCGGCCCAGCGCGCGGGCCATCCTCCTCGACCCGGAAGACCGGGTGCTGCTGTTTCGCATCGAAGACCCGAGGGCGATGGACCGGTCGTTCTGGATCACTCCTGGCGGCGGGATCGAGCCGGGGGAATCGGATCTCGAGTGCCTGGGGCGGGAAATCCTCGAAGAGACCGGGCTTTCGGCGTGTGAACTCGGGCCGCTCGTGTGGCTGCGGGAGCATGTGTTCCCGTGGAACGACAGGTGGATACGGCAGGTCGAGCGGTATTACTTCGCCCGGACGCAGGTCACGGATGTCCACGCAGGCCTTCAGATGGAGTACGAAATGGACTTTCTGAAGGAGGCGCGCTGGTGGGGCATCGATGAAATGGCGCAGGCGACATCGGAGCGGTTCGTGCCGCGGGACTTCGTCCGCCACCTGGAGCCGCTGCTGGCAGGGGAGTTTCCGGCGGAGCCGGTGATCGTCGGCCGCTGATCCCGGATCTGGCAGATTCGCGTGCGGGCGCTGAGAATGGCACGCGACCCCGGGGAAGGAGGCCACACATGGCAACTGACATCCCGACTCCCGGCAGGCACGACCTGCGGGCCGTTTCCGACATCTACGACGAGCCGTTCGTGGCGTGGACGCTGCGGACCATGGGCACGCACCTCCATCCCGGCCGCGAGATGGCGACAGTCCACCTCGCCGAGCGCGCGGTCGCCTTCGGGTTCCCGGCGGGAGGAAAGGTGTTGGAGGTGGCCTCGGCGCTGGGCGGCCCCGCGAGGTTCGTCGCGCGGCACTTCTCGGCGACGGTGGTTTGCCTCGATATGAACCCGCTGATGCAGAAGGCGCTGTACGAGTCGGCGGTGGCCGAAGGGCTGGACATGCGGTGCCACCCCGTGCTCGGGCGGACGGAGCGGATGCCCATCGCGAGCGGGTCGCTGGACGCGGCATGGAGCCAGGACGCCATGTGCCACATGGACAAGCCGGCGGTGGTGGCGGAGGTCGCACGGGTACTGAAGCCGGGGGCCGTCTTCGCGTTCACGGACTGGATCGCGCGCGGGG
>Ga0209320_10001603_pt1 | contig 11656 bp, 9 predicted proteins | sample Rifsed13ft4_FD_184008 | JGI IMG/M metagenome (GOLD analysis project Ga0209320, IMG submission 184008) | Soil microbial communities from Rifle, Colorado, USA - sediment 13ft 4 (version 2) | ecosystem: Environmental > Terrestrial > Deep subsurface > Rock core/Sediment | place: Rifle, Colorado... | reverse complement strand
CACCCTGGCCCGAAAGGCGGAGGTCGCCGGCCATGCCCTGGGGCGGCTGGGGCGTGCCACCGCCGGGCGGCGTCTGGCCGCCGGTGGGCTGCGTCTCACCCTGGCCGGAAAGGCGCAGGTCGACAGCGTTGCCGAGATCGTTCTGCGTCATCGTTGAGGAGGTGCCATCCGTAATCTCCGTCGACTCGGGCGCGTTAGCGATGACGACAAGCTCATCGGCGTTTACGGCGCTGACTTCTTCCAAGGGGACGTTCAGGCCGCCACCCGGGAGCGGGCTGGGAGCGGTGCCACCCGGCCCTTCCCAGATCGAGCCGCCCTGGCGGTCGTCGTCCCCCTTGTCGCTGTCGGCGGGGCCAGTTGAGTTTTCCGCTTCCTCCGCTGCGTCCTCAATCTCTTCCTCGGTCATCTGCGATGACGTGCCGGTCGCATCGGTACTCGTCCCGCCCTCGTCACCGCCTGCCTCAGCGTTCTGACGATCGCTGAGCTCGGAAGTACCTCCGGCCGGGTCCTGGTACGGCTCCCTGGGCTGCGATTCCGCTTGATCGGTGGCTGCTGACTCCATGACGAGGGCTTGAAGATCGCCCACACTTCCCAACGCGGCCGTCGATTCCTCGACCGCCGCGGCAAGGCCAGCCACGGTAGCCGCGTCAATTCCGGCCGCGCCTTCTTCTTCCATCAGGTCGGCGGCTTCGCGCACGGATCCCGCGCTATCCGTCGGTGAACTTGAGCGATTGAAAAGGTTACGAAAGAACGACATTATCTGCCTCCTTCCGGCGCCGCCCCGGCGCCAGGCCCGACGTGCTGCACTGCCCCTATGTAGAGCGAAGAGGACGCGTCGACATGCGAGACCAACTCATCGAAGCGCGCCAGCGTTACGGTCCCTTTCGTGGGCGCCGCGCCCGAATCGTTCAAGTTGATCAGCGTAATCGGTTGCTCGGCCTCATAAAAGCGGCGCAGGTAGTCAACCAGCGCCCCGTAATCCTTGGCCTTCGCGCCGTCTCCGTTCGCAACGGTCTGCTCCTCGAAACCCGCCGGCTGGAGCACAAGTAGCGGCACGTGCGGGTTTATCTGCTGCTGTCGTGAGACTAGGCGGCGCGCGTCGAACAGCTGGAGGCCGAACGTGCCGATGTCCAAGCCGAGATCGGACACGATCACGTCGAACGGCGACACGCCCGGCAGAACCTGCGTGGCAATACCCCTTGTCCGGGCTTGCTGCATGAGGAACCGATTGAGCGCGTTCAGATAAAGCGGGCTGCCCTGGGACAAGACAACGACTGGTTTCTCCTCGGCCGTGCGACGCAGGATGAACTCTGCAACATCGAGATAGGCATCGGCATAAGGGCGTCCGGCCGAAAAGCGGTCCGCCAGATCGAGGAAATCGACGCGCTGCGCGCGCAGAAGGCGCTTGAGATTGGCAGGGATGCGGAGGCCGTAGACCTTACCGACCCGGTTGATGACGCGCTGGGCTTCGATGGTGAGCTGCAGCGTGTCGCTCACACCATAGCCGAGAAGGATGAGGCCCGGCTCGCCGTCCACCGGCCTGTCCTCAGTCGCAGGAATTCAGCGACGGGAAGGACGCAACCCGCGCTCTGCGTCGCTTTCGCGTATCATAGCACGCTACGATTGCCGCACATCTTCCACGCGAGCCCGAGTGCACGTGGTTCCAGGCCAACTGCTGAGCGCCTGTGTGGCGGAGCTCCCTCTCAGGGCTCTACAACCATCCGTCGTACCAGGCGCCTGCCTAGCGCTCACTGCAGCGAGCACCGTGGAGCGGGGCTCAAGCACAGAGGTGCTGCTGGAGGCATGACGGGTTCAGTCGAAAGGTCGCGCGCGACGGCGTGGCCGCTGCGTGACGCCTGGCGGCGTGGTAAATTTCCATCGTAAAGTGACTTCGGCAGAGAGAAGAGGGCCGGTCTGCCGGGCGTCGCGCATTCGGCCGAATCTAAGGGGGAGTCGCCTTGCCGGAGTTTTTGATCGAGAGAGGCCTGCTTGCGGAGAAGTCAGTCCACGAGTTGGCGAAATGGTACAGCGAGCAGTGTCCCGGCAGCGATAGCGAGACGTTTGAAGCTCACCTGATGGTTCTGCGCGCTCAAGTCGCGCTGGCTACACCGCGCCCGTCTAGCCCGATAGGCGCGCGGGTGAGCCGGGCCCACTACAATGTGCTGCGCCTGCTCTACCAGAGCGACGACAAACGGCTCCTCATGAGCGAGATAGGCAAGGGGCTGAACGTCAGCCCCACAAACATCACCAAGCTCGTCAACGCTCTCGTCCGGGCGGGGCTAGCGAGACGGGTCGCGAACGCAGACGACAAACGTAGTACTTGGGCGGAGTTGACCGAGAAGGGCACGTCACTAGTCGAAACGGTCCTGCCCGGCGTCGGCCGCGACACGCAGGAGCTATGGCGCACGCTCAGTCGCCAAGAGAAACGAGTCCTCGTCCATCTCTTGGCCAAGCTCCGTCTTCACTTCTTCACCCTGGCTGGAGAGGCGCGGGTCCTGGAAATGGTGGCGGAGGCACCGAGCAAAGCTTCCGCCTCTTCACCGAGGCAAGAGTCTGTGGCCCTACGGTCAGCGCGGCAGCGGCGCTCCATGGCCGCCGCGTCGTCCAGGAGAGCGCGCACGGCCTGACGCCCCCACCGGGCCGCTTCTCTTCTCTTCGCTCGCGCATTTACTTTACCGGGTTGACTAAGTGCGAGTGCCGTTCTAAGCTCGCTTTGCCAGCTCAGCTTTCCCAGTAGCGGCGGAGTTGGCGCTCCCGGTTGAGGGCCGTCGAGAGGGCGGCCCTCAGCTTCGTCAGGCGATGTTTCCACGCCAAACCCACAGTGCGTGTTACACCTTCGTGCATCAAGGCGCGAGCTCCTCTGACTGCCCCGCGAAGGATGTCGCCGCCTTCCGCGCCCCTTCAGACTTGTCTCGAAGGCTTGACAACTCGTGTAATGTTCTTTACTCTCCCAACAAAACTTCGGCATCTAAGGAGGGGGCTATGAACGCGACCTACTGGAACCGGGTTCTCAGCAGGCGGCTCGGCCGGCGCCGCGCTTTAGCGGCGACTGGCGGGCTGGCCGCCGGCGCGGCCATCCTATCCGCGTGCGGCGGCGGCAAGGAGGAGGGAGGAGGAGGAGAAGGTGGCGCGTCCGGCGTCATCTACAAGCCATCGGACACGACGAAGGGCGCCAAGCGCGGAGGGGTAATCAAAGGCTACGCCCAAGCCTACCCTTTGAACTTTGACATTCACAACTGGCCCTTCGGCCACTCGTTCGCCATCCTTCTCTGCGGCAGCAAGCTGAGCAGGTACAAGCCCGCCGTGCTCGCTGACCCTGAGCTCGGCTCGGTAGGCGACGTGGCCGAGAGCTGGGAGTACACGCCCGACAAGCTGACGCTGACCTACAAGATCAACGCGCAGGCGAAGTTCTCGCCCCTCTCGCCGACCTTCCACGCGGGCGTGCCGGCCAGCGTCGGCAACCGCACCATCGATGCGGATGACATCCTCTTCACCTGGGATAGATGGAGGTCGCTGCCGTCTGCCTTCCGCCGCACTGAGGTAGTCAACGAGGCCAACCCGGAAGCGCCCGTTCTGTCAATGACGAAGATCGACAACCGGACGGTTCAGTTGAAGCTGAAGCAGCCCAACTCAGCCATCACCCAGGCGTTCTCCAACTGGGAGGCCGGCGGCTTCTACATCTTCCCGAAAGAGGGCGCCAACGGCGCCATCGACTTCGCCAAGACGCTGATCAGCGCCGGCCCGTTCTACATCGACAAGGCCGAGAATTCTGTGGGACTGTACCTAAAGCGCAACCCCAACTACGAGCTGCGTGATGATTTCAAACGGCCGTTCGCCGACGCGGTCGATCTGCCACTGCTGCAGGACCCGGCCGCGGTGTCGGCTCAGCTTCGCACTGGCAACATCTGGCACCAGATGCCCTTCGCGCTCCGCACGGAGGACATCCTCAAGCTGAAGCAGGACGTCCCTGACCTCCTGCTGACGCTCTCCTACGCGTCCGACCCCGAGACGATGCGCTTCGGCATCTCGAAGGACTCGCCCTTCAAGGACACCCGCGTGCGCCAGGCGATGTCCTATGCCTGGGACCGTGACGCCTTCATCACGATCATCTACCTCACAGACAAGCTGGAAGCGCAGGGCATACCGACGAACGTGCGCTGGAACGCCGGCTTTCCCTGCAACGAGACGGGCATGCCCAACGGCATGTACAAGGGCACCTGGCTCGACCCGAAGAGCAAGGAGTTCGGCGAGAACGCCAAGTACTTCACGCTCGGCAAGACGCGCGCCGACGACGTCGCCGAGGCGAAGAAGCTCCTCTCCGCCGCCGGCTTCGCCAACGGCGTCAAGTTCGAGAACGCCTACAACCGCGTCTTCGCCACCAGTCCATACTCCATGGACGTGATGGCAGGCATCATCGCCGAGGCCGGCTTCACGATGACGAACGCCATCAAGACGGTTGCCGAGTTCACGGCGTACACAACCACGCCGCCCGGCGACTTCGTCGGCACGACGGTGGGCATCGACGGCGGCGGTTCGCACCATCCGGCCCAGTACATCAAGAACCACTACGCTAAGGGCGGCTTCTTCTGGCCCGGCTCCAACCCGGACAGCAGCGGTCCAAGCGCCGAAGGCGACCGAACGATCAACGACTTCGCAGCCAAGATGGCACTGGAGTTCGACAACAAGAAGCTCTTCGAGCTGGGCTACGAGTTCCAGCGCTACGTCGCGAAGTACAACTACCGCCCGCGCTATCCAGGCGGCGACTTCACGGTCCAGAACAACGGCCAGACCGGCGAGTTTGGTGTGGTCTGGCCCGTGCTCCAGAACCACGCCGTCTGGGCCGGCAACAGCGTCATCGACTACTGGGTTAACCTGTGGGTCGACGAGACGAAGCCGCCCGTGAACAAGAAGGCCTAGAATAGCGCGAGAGGGGAGCGGGCACTGCCCGCGCGCCAGTAGCTTGCCTCACCACCCAGAAGGGAGTGGATGGTGGGAGATGAGTTGGATGGGCAGGTCGCCGTTGTCACAGGCGGCGGGCGGGGCTTCGGCCGAGCGATAGCGGAGGGCCTGGCGGCCGCGGGCGCGGCCGTCGCCGTAACAGCGCGCACCAAGAGGGAGCTGGACGAGGCCGTTGCCGCCATCGAGAAGGCAGGCGGCACCGCGCTCGCTGTCGCCGGCGACGTGACTGAGCGCGACGACGTCGAGCGTGTGAAGCGCGAGACGGAGGCGCGCTTGGGGCCCGTGAGCCTGCTGGTGCACAACGCCGCCGTGCCGTGGCCCTTCGGCCCCGTCTGGTACGTGGACCCGGAGCGCTGGTGGCAAGCGCAGCGCGTCCACGTGCTCGGCGCCATGCTCTACATCAACGCCTTCGTCCCCGGCATGGTCGAACGGGGCGGCGGTCGCGTCATCATCGTCGCGAGCCCTGCCGGGACGGCAGCCAGGCCGCATCTCTCCGGTTACGCGACGGGGAAGGCAACTCAGATCCGGCTGACGGAGCACCTGGCGCTCGAGGGCAGGGAGCACGGCGTCTCCGCCTTCGTCATCCACCCGGGCGACGTCGTTACGGAGCTGTCTGAGCTGACGATGGCCGACCCCGACGCCCAGCGCTGGCTGCCAGGCTTCGTCGGAAACCTCAGGCGCCGCAAGGAGGCCGGTGAGGACCCCTCGCCGGGCCTGCGACGCTGCGCCGAGATGTGCATTGAGCTCGCCTCCGGCCGCTGCGACGCGCTCTCTGGGCGCTACCTCACGCCGCAAGACGACCTGGCCGCTTTGCTCAGCGAGGCGAGGAAATGAGGCGCAGCACAGACCGCATCCTCGTCTCCCACGCCGGCAACCTGCCACGCCCGGACGAGCTGAACGAGCTCATCCACGGCGGGCTGGTGCGCGACCTCTCGCTCAGCAAGGACTACCAGGAGCGCCTGCCGAAGGCCGTCCGCTGGATCGTCGAGCGGCAGGCGGAGATCGGCGTCGATATCGTCAACGACGGCGAGTACGTGAAGGCGGGCAGCTACGGCGGCTACATGCAGGACCGCGTCAGCGGCTTCGAGACCCGTCCCGCCGACCCCGGCAAGCCCCCGAAGCGCGCCGGCACGGCGGAGCGCGATCGCCGCGACTTCCCCGGCTTCTTCGCCTCCGGTCTCTGGTTCGCCGGCTCCGGCGGCCCCGTCCGCCCCGGCTTCGCGACCCCGGGCGAGGTCAGGCAACTGGGCGCGCAGGTCCGCGTTTGCACGGGGCCCGTGAAGTACACAGCCCACGAGGCGATCAAGGCAGACGTGGCAAACCTCAAGGCCGCCATCGCAGGCAAGGACGTCGAGGGCTACATCGCTGCCCTCGGGCCGCTTAGCCTCGGCGCCGGCGTGGCCAACGAGCACTACAGGACCGAAGACGAGTACATGATGGCCGTCGCCGAGGCCTGCCGCGAGGAGTACAAGGCGATAACCGACGCCGGCCTCATCGTCCAGGTCGACGAGCCGGAGTTCTGCACCACCTGGATGTTCTATCCGGACTGGGACGTGTCGCAGTACAGGAAGTACCTCGAATGGGCTGTCGAGATTCTCAACGACTCGCTGCGCGGCCTGCCTGCGGAGCTGGTGCGCTTCCACACCTGCTGGGGCAGCGGCCACCGCCCCCACGTCAACGACATCGAGCTGCGCCACATCGCCGACCTCATGCTCAAGATCAACGCCACGCAGTACTCCATCGAGGCGGCGAACGTGCGCCACGAGCACGAGTACCACGTCTGGGACGACGTGAAGCTGCCAGACGGCAAGATGCTCATGCCGGGCGTCATCGCCCACGCGACCGACCTGGTGGAGCACCCCGAGCTAGTGGCGGAGCGGATCGTCAACTACGCGGAGCGCGTCGGCCGCGAGAACGTCCAGACCGGCACCGACTGCGGCATCGGCTCCCGCGTCGGCCACGAGGAGGTCGTCTGGGCAAAGCTGGCAGCGATGGTCGAAGGCGCGCGCATCGCGAGCAAGAGGCTTTGGCGGAGATAAGGGCGGACGGCGAGCATGAGACGTAGCGAAGGGCGCTTCCTCACGACTCACACAGGAAGCCTGATCCGGCCGCCGGAGCTGCTCGAGTTCGCGAATCGTCAGCGGGCGCGAGAGCCGTACGATGGGCGAGCGTATGAGGAGACGCTCCGAGCCGCCGTCGCCGACGTCGTGCGAAAGCAGGTCGACGTGGGGCTTGATGTCGTCAACGACGGCGAATTCGGGAAGTCCAGCTGGTCCAACTACATCTTGGAGCGAGTAAGCGGGTTTGAGATCAGCCAGGACCGGCGCGTGCCGCCCGTCTGGCTAGGGCGCGACCGCGAGCGCTTTCGCGAGTTCTTCGAAGGAGAAATGAATGGGGCCATGCTTCGCGGCGTGCCGACTGAGGTCTGCACGGGCCCTATCCGCTACCAGGACCACGACAGCGTCCGGCGAGACCTGGGGAACCTCGCGGCGGCGCTCGCCGGCCAGAACGTCGACGAGGTGTTCTTCACAACCGTGGCGCCTGCAAGCACCGCCTTCAACGGCATCAACGAGTACTACGCCACAGAGGAAGAGTACGTCTTCGCTCTAGCCGAAGCGCTGCGGGAGGAGTACCGCGCCGTGCACGCGGCGGGGTTCCTGGTTCAGGTGGACGACGCCGTGCTCGCCAACATGTACGACCACCTGGTGCAGGACGACCCGGAGAACTACCGCAGGTGGGCACAGCTCCGTGTCGAAGCTCTGAATCACGCCCTGGAGGGGATTCCGGAGGACCGCGTCCGTTACCACGTCTGCTTCGGCAGCTGGCACGTGCCGCACGTCGCCGACGCGCCCCTGGAGGCGATCGTCGACTTGATCCTGCAGGTGAAGGCGGCCGCCTACTCCATCGAGGCGGCGAACGCCAGGCACGAGCACGAGTGGCAGGTGTGGGAGAAGACGAAGCTCCCGCCGGGAAAGATCCTCATCCCCGGCGTTGTCACGCACCACACGATAACCGTGGAGCACCCGGAGCTCGTGGCGCAGCGCATCGAGCGTTTCGCCAGGCTGGTTGGGCCGGAGAACGTCATCGGCGGGACGGACTGCGGTTTTGCCCAGGCGGCGATGATTCAGCGCGTCCACCCGTCGATCATGTGGGCGAAGCTGGCTCCGCTGGTTGAAGGAGCACAGATCGCTTCCAAGCGATTCTGGAAGTAAGTCGGAATCTCATGAGGGGGTAACGGATGTGACCAGTCAGGACGTACAGAGCGCAACGGCGGCGATGGCGCGGGGCGAACGGGTTCCGGGCGGCAGCCTGGCGGGCAAGACCGTGCGCCAGCCGCCGCCGCCGGGCCCCGGCGAGCTGCCGCAGACGCCGCACGAGATCGAGGGGCCCTACTTCAGGCTGGGCGCGCCGATGCGCTCCAACCTCCTCGAGCCGGGGGACAAGCCGGAGATCGTCCTCTCCGGCCGCGTCCTCAACGAGAAGGGCAAGCCCGTTGCCGGCGCCGTCGTCAACATCTGGTCTTCGGACGCTGTCGGCAACTACGACATGGTCGGCCACAAGTACACCGGCTATGTGATCACGGACGCGAACGGTCGCTACGAGTTCACGACGATCATTCCCGGCTGCTACCAGCCGCGGGACGCGAAGCACATCCACGTCAAGGTCCAAGGCGTGAGCAGCCCGATCACGACTCAGCTCTACATCGGGGGAGAGCCGGGAAACGAGGACGACGCCTACTACTCGCCCGCGCTCCTCGTACACTGCACGACAGACGAGAAGGGCACGAAGCACGGCACGTTCGACTTCGTGATCAAGCAGGTGACGGAGCGCGAGAACGTTACGCCGGAGAGCCTGGCGGCGCGGGTGTAGTCATCAGTTGTCAGTTTCCATGTTGTCAGCGCCCAGACGAAGGCGCGAGAATCTGACGCTGACGGAGAAGGAGCCGATCTCTTGCCGTACGACCTGCTGATCAAGGGCGGCCATGTGCTCGATCCGGCCCAGAAGCTGGACGGCCGGCTTGACATTGGCGTCAGCGGCGGCCGCATCGCCGCCATCGAGGCCGACATTCCCGCGCCGGAGGCGAAGCGCGTCGTCCAGGTCAAAGGCGCTAACCGGCTCGTCGTCCCCGGCCTCATCGACATCCATACGCACGTTGCCTATGGCGCCACGACGCCGGGTGTGGGCATGGGCTGCTGCGACCCGGATCAGGTGGGCGTCCGCGCCGGCGTCACCACCGTGCTTGACTGCGGCTCCGTCGGCGTGGCGAACATCGGCGTCTTCGCCTACCACATCATCCCGAAGGCGAAGACGCGCGTCATCCCCTTCGTCAACGTCGGCAGCTTCGCCCACACGATGCCCGGCTGGGCCGACTTCGAGCGACTGGATGACATCAACGCCAAGGCGATCGCGAGCTGCATCGAGGCGAACCCTGGCCTGATCAAGGGCTTCAAGCTGCGGATGGTGGGGCCTGTGGTGCAGGAGCAGGCCGAGGAGGTCGTGCGGCGCTGCAAGGACATCTCGCGCGAGCACCGCCTGCCCCTGATGGTGCACATCGGCGACATGCGGGCAGCGAGCTTCGACGGCGCCTGCGCCGCAACCCGTTTCCTTCTCGACAGCTTCGATCCCGGCGACATCCTCACCCACCTGGCGACGCCGCACTCCGGCGGCGTCATGCTCGACGAGGCGCGGACGAAGCTCGTTCCCGAGCTGCAGGAAGCGCGCGCCCGCGGCGTCGTCCTCGACCCGGCGCTTGGCGCCGGCAACTTCGGCTTCGACGTCGCGCGCCAGCAGGCGGACATGGGGCTGCACCCGGATACAATCAGCAGCGACCTTACGGCGATGGGCCGCGGCCGCGTCGTCTACAGCCTGATGGAGTGCATGGGCCGGTTCATGGCCGTCGGCTACACCGTCGAAGACATGGTGCGCATGGCAACCGTGAACGCGGCGAAGGCGCTGGGCATGGAGGAGGAGCTTGGCGCGATTGCCGTGGGCCGCGAGGCCGACATCACGATCCTGGACGTTGTCTACGGCCGCTGGAAGTTCGTCGATACGGTGCAGAAGGTCTTCACGGGCGAGAAAGCCCTGGCGCCCGTCCTAACGATCCGCGCCGGCGAGGTCTTCGAGCCGGAGTGGGGCCCCCATCCCTGGGGCTGGCTGCCCGAGGAAGCATAGCGTATTGCTCAGATGGCGGGCGCACTAGCGGGGATTCGCGTCATCGACTTCGGTCAGTACGTCGCCGGGCCGCTGGCCGCCGTCATGCTCGCCGACCAGGGCGCCGACGTCATCCACGTCGACCCGCCGGGCGGCCCGCGCTGGCAGAACCCGGCCGATGCCTTCTTCAATCGCGGCAAGCGCCGCATCACTCTCGACCTGAAGGCTCCAGGCGGCCTCGCCACCGCTCAGCGCCTCGTCAACAGCGCCGACGTCGTCATCGAGAACTTTCGCCCCGGCGTCATGGAGCGCCTCGAACTCGGCGCCGAGTCGATGACGGCGCGCAACCCTCAGCTCGTCTACTGCTCGATACCTGGCTTCGCCGCTGACGACCCGCGCGCCGGGATGCGCGCCTGGGAGGGCGTCATTGACGCCGCGACGGACAACTGCAGGCCGCGCGCCGGCGAGGAGCCAGCGGGCTGGGACTGGTCGCGTCCCACCTACTCGGCGCTACCGCTGGCGTCGAACTTAGGCGGCTTTCTCGCCGCGACGGGCGTCGTCATGGCGCTGATCGCCCGCCAGCGCACGGGCCGCGGCCAGCGCGTCGAGGCGCCACTCTTCGACGCGATGTTCACGCTCATCGGCCACTCCGGCGCCTACGTCAACGCCCGCGGTCTGCGCGAGCCGGCGGGCATCGACGGCCGAGGCGCCGGCTGCTACCGCTGCGCCGACGGTCGCTACGTCCAGTTCGACACGTCCAGCCCACGCCACCTCACCTGGTTCGCCCGCGCCGCCGGCGTCACCGGCGAGTGGGAGCCGGAGCTGCTCGACCTCGACCGCAACCGCGACTCTCAGGTCAACGAGCGGCTGCACGCCCGCCTGCGCGAGCTGTTCCTCACTCGCGGCGCCGCCGAGTGGGAGGCGATCGGCAATCACGCCGGCGCCGCCATCGGCTTCGTGCGCACGGCGCGCGAGTGGATCTACACGCCGCACGCCCAGCAGATCGGTGCCGTCGTCCAGCTCGACGACCCGGAGCTCGGCCCGACCTGGATGCCCGGCCTGCCGGTGCAGCTCGGCGAGACGCCCAGCGCGCCCCAGGGTCCGCGGCACCTCGCGGACGCCGACCGCGACGAAGTTGTAGCCGAGCTCGACAGCCTGCCGCCGCGCCCGCCGATCACAGCCGCGGAGGCCGACTTGCGGCGCCCGCTGCAGGGCATGAAGGTTCTCGACCTCTGCCTGGCCCTCGCCGGCCCGACCTGCGGCCGCCTTCTGCTCGAGTTCGGCGCCGAGGTGACGAAAATCAGCGCCCCCTACGCCGGCGTCGGCGGCTACCTCAACCGCGGCAAGCGCTCCCTTCTCCTCGACCTCGCGTCTCTGGAAGGGCAGCGCGTCTTCTGGAAGCTGGTCGAACAAGCCGACGTCGTGCTGGAGAACTTCTCGCCCGGCACCGCCGACCGCCTCGGCATCGGCTACGCCGAGGTCAAGGCGCGCCGGCCGGACGTCGTTTACACGTCGATCAGTGCCTACGGCTACGGCGGGCCGTGGA
>Ga0209320_10001601_pt1 | contig 11659 bp, 15 predicted proteins | sample Rifsed13ft4_FD_184008 | JGI IMG/M metagenome (GOLD analysis project Ga0209320, IMG submission 184008) | Soil microbial communities from Rifle, Colorado, USA - sediment 13ft 4 (version 2) | ecosystem: Environmental > Terrestrial > Deep subsurface > Rock core/Sediment | place: Rifle, Colorado... | reverse complement strand
GGGGCCGTCGCCGGGGCCAGGGGCGCCGTCGCGGCGAGCGGAGCGCCCGCGGGGGTTGCAACCGGGGTGTCTGCGCCATTGCCGCAAGCAGCCAGGACAACGATTGCTAGAAGTGTCGGCGGGAGCTTGTACACGATCGACCTCTTGGGTGGGTGATTGTGCCCGTAGTCTAACGCGGCGCATCCGTCGGGGTGTTGCACTCTCACTTGTCGCCGCATACTCGTTTCATCGCAATCCAGTGATATTCCGGAGTGTCGGATGTAGGTACGGGCGTCCAACATGAGTCCACAAATCGCATGCTGTCGGCCGCAGATGCCCTGTGATCAACCTCGAATGGAGCACCGAAAAAGCCGAAGCCAATCTCAAGAAGCATGGCGTGACCTTCGATGAAGCAAGCACGATATTCAGAGATCCATTGTCCATAACGTCCGATGACCCAGATCATACAGTTAGCGAACGGCGCTATCTGGCGTTCGGAGTTTCGCTGATCGGCCGCTCGCTCGTAGTCTCATACACGGTACGGAGTGATACTATTAGACTAATCTCAGCACGGCTCATGACGTCCCAGGAACGCAGAAAGTATGAGCAACACCGACAAAGATGATCTACGTCCCGAGTACGACTTGGACGAGTTAAAAAACAAAGAAGTCGGCAAGTACTATGAGAGCTACAAAGCCGGCGTCAACGTCGTTGTAATCGAGCCTGACTTAATAGAAGCCTTTCCGAACGCAAAGGCCGTCAACGACGCGCTGCGAGAGCTTCTGTCCCAGCGGAAGAGGGGAAAGGCTTAGCTTCTCGACGTCGTCCACCTGGCGTGTAGACTCCCCCCGCGTGACGACCCCACCCTCGCTCAGCCGCACCCGGACGGTGGTCGCCATCGCCGTGTTCGTCGCGCTCGTCGTCGACGGCATGGACCTGCAGATGCTCGCGCTCCCGAGCCGCCGAGCTTCCTCGCCTCTAGGCAGAGCGCGCGAGCTGCGGCCGCGACGGCGCGCCCGTTCGCGGCGCTCTTCGGCGATGCCTTCGTGCGGCGCACTCTTCTTTTGTGGACGGTGGCCTCGATCGCGCTGCAGTTCGGCTACTACGGCGCGAACACGTGGCTGCCCAGCTATCTCGTGAGCGACTTGGGGCTTAACACGCAGAGCATGGGCTGGTTCGTCGCGAGATCGTCAATCGAGTTGACGATCTCTGCGAAGGGGTATAGCAGACCGCAGCTCGCGTTCGAATTGGCGCCTCCGTTTCGCGCTGGACCAGGGCCGCTACTTGAGGGTGGTGACGCTCGCGGATAGAGTGACCATTCACAACGCGTTCCCCGACCGAGGCTTCGAGCCATGAAACTGAATTACCATCGCGAAACCGACTCGCTCTATATCGACTTGGCGGAGCGCCCGAGCGCCGAGAGCCGTGAGATTTCGGAAGGCGTGGTTCTCGATTACGATTCCGATGGTCGTCTCGTCGGTATCGACATAGATAACGCCAGCAACAAGGTGGAGCTCAAGAAGCTCGTCCTCAGCAATCTACCCGGCAAGGTGATCACTGCCGCGGCGTGACGCGATAGGGAAAGGCAGCGCTCTTCCGCGGCGCTGCCGCTGCTGCCACCCGTCGACCCCGCGATAGCGTATTCGATGGGAGAGTTCCCCATAGCTCTGTTCGCCTGGCTCGAAAACACGCCGATCGCCCTTTGGGTCAGGGAAACGCTCTGGGCCTTCCCTTTGAGCATCATCGTGCACGCGTGGGCCATGGCGTTGCTCGTGGGCATCAGTCTGCTGCTGGCTTTGGGCGCTCTCGGCGTGGCTCCGCGTTTGCTGCTGCCGCTGGCGGAAAAGAGCAAGCCGGTCATCTGGACCGCTTTCCTGCTGAGTCTGATCTCCGGCGTCCTCTTGTTGTTGGCCTATCCCGCGAAGGCGCTGACCAACGAGGTGTTCTACCTGAAACTCGTGCTTATCGGCGTGGCGCTGACGCTCGACTTGTCGGTGGTCAACCAGTGCAAAAATCTGTCGCCGCAGCACGAGGCGGTGTTACCCGCGCGACTAAGACTGCGCGGTGTCGGCATCTTGCTCGCCTGGTTCGGCGCCATCGCGGCCGGCCGTCTGCTCGCTTACACCTATTCGGTCCTCACGGTGACTTGAATGGGCGATCCGGCGCTCGAAGACTTGTTGTTGGCCTTCTCCGAGCGAACGGGCATCCAGGCCATCATGCTGTTCACGCCTTGGGGTTGGCCGACGGTCGAGATCTTGCATTTCACGGGGCTCTGCCTTTTGTTCGGCACGATCGGCTTCTTCGATCTGCGCGTGCTCGGTTGGGCGAAGCGCATTCCACTCAACGCGCTGCACCGCCTCGTGCCGATAGGCGTGGCAGGCTTCTGTCTCAATGCCATCACCGGGGCGATGTTCCTCACCTCCGACCCGGACCAATATCTCTACAACCCGGCCGTTCAGACCAAGGCGGCTTTGTTGCTGCTCGCAGGCGTGAACATGGGCCTTTTCTATTGGCTTGCCTCCCGCGAGTTGCTGGCACTGGGACCGGGAGAGCCTTCACCGCCGCGAGCGCGCTTTTTCACCCTGGTCTCGTTGCTGGCCTGGACGGGGGTCATCGCCTGCGGCCGACTGATTACCTTCTATAGGCCGCCCTACAACTGGTGTTTCTGGTGCTGAGGTCAGCGCTTCTAGCGTCACTCCGACACGGTGCATGGCCAACCTTTCGCAGTCCGCCCCATCGCGCTGAAAATCCTTGCGTGTACCTGTTAATTCTATTCCCCAGTAAACCCGATTGGCCGCCGCTGAGGTTCGGGAGCCCGCTGTAGAGCTCGGATGGCATCATAGACCTCGCAGAACTGGCGCCGGGTTGTGAGGTTCAGGGCTATTAGCGAGCGCTCCAAGTCCACGAGCTTGCGTTGCAGGTCGGCATTGGACGACAGGGCTTCTCGAAATCGCACGAATGCGCGGACGATGTAGACGCTCATCTGCACGGCGCGGGGACTATTGAGGATCGTCGCGACCATGATGGCACCATGTTCTGTGAATGCGAGCGGCAACTTACGCCGCCCGCCCCAGCTTGATGTCGCAAAATGCGACTTCAAGTTGTGGAACTCGCGTGCCGTTAGCTCCAACAGGAAATCGTCGGGAAAACGTGAACGGTTTCTGCGGACCTGCTCGTTCAAGCGCCTGGTTGTCACACCGTACAACTCGGCCAATGCGGAATCGAGCATAGCGCGCTGGCCGCGCACGAAAACGATCTGATGAGAAATGCTATCCGTTGGGTCGCGTCGAGACATCGCCTCAGCGTGACATTCCGGCGCCGTGGACGCGATGCACGAATCAGCGCGGGAAGTGCCAAAATTTGTAGGCGGCGCCCACCATGTCCGTTTGAGATCACAGATTCTGACAGAACGGCAGTGGACAGACGTACAATGGCTATAGGACCAGGACGATGGCCCGCGGCTTTCAGTGGATCTGACGTGTAAAGTGCTGAACCACACCTCCCTCGCGATCGCGGTTTTGCTGACGTCAAGCTCGGCGCTCGCGCACCATTCGTTTGCAATGTTCGACCAGTCGAAGACGATCACGCTCGAGGGTGCCGTCAAAGACTTCCGCTGGACGAATCCCCACGTCTTCATCCAGCTGCTCGTCAAGAACGAGAGCGGCGCCGATGAGGAGTGGAGTATCGAGATGACGAGCCCGGAGCATCTGGCGCGAGCCGGGTGGCGGCCTGCAACCTTGAAGCCCGGTGACAAGCTCACCCTGAACATCCATCCGATGCGCGATGGCATCAAGGGCGGCCAGTATCTCTTTGGTACCGGACCGAGCGGACCCTTGGTCGGCTCGCGACCCGCGCTGCAGGGGCAATGAACATGAGCTCACGACGATCGGCTCGAGCTGCCGCGGCGCTTCTGCTCGGGTGTGTGGCGGCGACGCGCGTGTCGGCACAACTTCCGGACTGGAGCGGCCAGTGGGAGAACGTCGGCGCGACGCCGAGTCCGGACGGTGGATTCTACGAGTCGCTCGATCAGGTGCTGAAGGCGATGCAGTGGGCGCCGCCGCTCAAGCCCGAGGCACAAGCACGAGTCGACCAAGTGGTCGCGGCGCAGCGCAGAGCCATGGAGGCGATGCGCTTAGGAATCGACCCGGGCGGCGCCGTCACGGCCTGCACGTTCGGCTTTCCGACGATCATGATCGAGTCGCCGTTGATGTTCGAGATTCTACCGACGCCCAAGGAGACGGTTCTAATCTTCTCGAGCCGAGAGATCCGCCACGTTTACACGGATGGGCGCCCGCACCCTCCGGAGGGTGACCTATGGCCGACGCCCTGGGGCGATTCGATCGGCCACTGGGAGGGCCAGACTCTCGTTATCGACACCGTCGCGGCGAAATCGGCTTTTCCGGGGCGAGAAGGCACGGCGGTCATAGCGTTCGGCGGGATCGAGGAAGTGCAGCTGATCGCCTTCTTGAGTCCTGACGCGCGCTTTATCGAGAGGATCCGGATGCTCGACAATGGTCAGTTGGAGAATCAGATGACCATCATCGATCCTGCCAACCTAACGGCGCCTTGGCCCTTGGTCCGCACTTACCGTCGGGTAACCCAAATCAACCGTATGGTGCACGAGGACTGCGAGGGCGAGGAGCGCAATCCCATCGTCGACGGCAAGTTCACGCTTACACCGCCGCCTCCGTGATCTCGACGTGGTTCCGTTAGGAGCGATATCAGGTCCGTTTGGTCGGAAACCTCTCTCGCCGGCAAGGTTGATCCGAGATAGCGTCACCCCCGACACGGTGCATGGCCAAATTGGTGGCGCGGCTCTACGGCGTAGAGACCCGGGCCCTCGTGCAAGCGATGAAGCGCAATTCGGAGCGCGTCCCGGCAGACTTTACGTTCCAACTGACGGCCGACGAATTGAGCGCTTTAAGATCACAACTTGTGATCTTAAAGAGAGGCCGCGGGGAGCATCGCAAGCACCTTCCTCATGCCTTCACGGAGCACGGCGCGCTGATGCGCGGTAGCGTGCTGCGCTCGCCCAGAGCCATTGCCGTCAGCCTACTGATCGTTCGGGCCTTTGTCCGGCTGCGCGAAGTCTTGGCCAATCACAAGGAATTGTCGGCAAAGCTCGATGGGCGGCGCCCGCCCGAAGGTTGTTGTCGAGGATGACGGTGCACTATGGGTCGCAAAATTCAACCGCCCGGACGATACGTGGAACCATGCGCGGGTTGAGCGCACGATGCTGATGCTTGCATGCGAGTGTGGTATCGACACCGCAGAAAGCAGGCTCACTACATTCGGTGACCGCGATGCGCTGCTGGTCAAGCGCTTTGACCGCGAACACGCCAAGACGGGCTACCGGCGCGCGAGGATGCTGAGTGCCCTAACCTTGCTGCGCGCGGGGGACACCCATCAGGACCGCGAGAAGTGGTCATACGTGTTGCTCGCCGAAGAACTACGCCGCATTTCAACGCAGCCGAAGGCCGACGCGCTCGAACTATTCCGCCGGATGTGCTTTAACGCGCTGATCTCCAACACCGACGATCACCCGCGCAACCACGCGGTGATCGCGATGCAAAATGACTGGAGACTCTCCCCTGCCTACGATCTGACTCCCTCGACGCCGGTCAGCATCGAACGGCGCGACCTCGCGCTCGCCTGCGGCGATATGGGCCGCTACGCGCATGCCGATAACCTGCTTTCGCAAAGCGCGCGTTTCCTGCTCACCGGCGAGGATGCAACCAGGATCATCGACACGATGGAGCAAACGGTCGAAAACCGCTGGCACGACATCGCACGCGAAGAAGGCGTCTCCGAAAAAGACTGCGAAACGATCCGCAGCGCATTCGCCTATGAGGGGTTTCGGCTCGAACTGGCGGAAAACGTCGGAGCATAGAGCCATGGGAATCCCATCCGTGGCATGTGTCGGGGGGCACGCGACATCGCAAGCAGTTTGTGGGACCAAAACGTATGCCAGCGCGGGCTGTCATCACGGCTCGGCACGCCGGTATAAAAGCGAGTTGCGTGGAATAAGTTCTGGCCATCGAAGAAGACGACCGTACGCTTGAGCGCCGGTTGGTGGGCCACCGCAATGCCCGTTCTTCAGACCGAAAAGAGGATAACCCCGCCAGGGCCCAACGGGCATGTCCAGCGGGGAGGAAGTAATCGGTTCGGGGCATTCACTCGAGAAACTGTTGGAAGCGCCAACATTTGCCGACAGCAAGACGGCCGCACTCGACGGCAGACATCAGCCTGGCTTGCCGATGCCGCCGATGCTGCCGTCCTCGAGCTCCTGCGGCGTTCGGCCGAGCACGATGTCGAAGTTGGCGGAGAGCTCCCCGAGCGTGGAACCGGGCAGCGGCCGGAACTCCACCATGAGTGTCTCGCGAGCGGCCGGGTCCGGAATGCGCTCGAGCACGAAATCGCCGGCGTTGTCCTTGTCGCCTTTGACGAACGCTTGCGTCGCCATGAGGCGCCGCCCCGCTTTGCTCACGGCAACGTGAATGTGCGGCGCGCGGAACTGGCCGAGCAGCGTGTACGACACGGGCTTGATCGTCCGGAAGTAGTAGCGGCCTTCGGAATCCGTTAGAAAGCGGCCGTAGCCCTGGAAATTGCCGTCGATCTTGCCGTCGTTACGGCCGTCGGCATGGATGTACGAGCCGTTCATGTCGGCTTGCCAGATCTCGATGAAGGCATTGCGCACGGGGGCGCCGCTTGCAGAAAGCAGCTTGCCGGTGAGGTGCGTCACTTCGCCGACAGCCCTCGTGAGGTGGTCGTTGATGATGATGAGATCGTTGTCCGTATCGAGCGGCATACGGTCGGGATAAAACGGACCGTCGCCCGTTGCGGCGGTCGCCTCGAGCGCTTGCGCGAATACGCCCGGAACCGTGAACGCCGCGGCACCGATAGTCACGCCCTGTAGGAATCGTCGCTTCGAGAGCATCGTCGCCTCCCGCTTATATACTAGGCGCCTTTGCGCAGCCGTCAAACTCAACGCGATCCCCGCACAAGGGCACGATCGATGAGGGTGTGTGCACGTCGTGGCGGAATAGCTCAAAACCGCCCGATCAACTGCAGCACCACGCTATCCGCATCGCGCAAGCTCGGATCGAACACATTCTGCGTCGTTCGCGCGAACGCGAAACGTGCGGCGATGTTCCGCTGGAAGAACCACGTCGTCGCAAGCTCGTAGCCCTCGTCGCGCACGGGATCCTCGTCCCACCGCGAGTAGCCGAGCCGTATGCCGAGCCGCATCGTCGGGAAGAGCTCCGCGCCGGCGGAGTACGTCTGGAATCGGTCACGCAAGAGTTGCGCAAAGCTACCGACGGGGGGCGCCGCCACACCGCCACCGACGATCACCAGCCCCGCCGGCGGTAAGGACGTGGGCGTGGGCGGCCCGTAACTGGCCGGCACGAACGAAAGGTCCGCACGGCTGCTCGAGGCCTCGCCGGTGATCGCATACGTGAGGCCCCCGAGCGCACCGACGTGCAAGACGCTTAGAGTCGCCTCGTTCGATTGCAGGTCGGGCCCGAACAGCACGGGCGAGCTGAACGGCGAGAACAACGGGCACAGCAGGACGATCTCCTCCGTCATTTCGGTCGTCGCCGCGCTAAGCTCGATGGACGTGGCGCGCCCGAGATACTTGCCCGCGTGCACACTCGCGCCGCGGAGCTCGCGATCTCTCTCGAAGCACGTCGATGCCGGCGGGTCACCGTGGGCGTCCGCGATGCCGCCGCCCGCATACCATCCCGAGTCGCGCCAGACGTAGCGGCCCGATGCCGAGTACCCGTCCATGGCATCGGCGGACGTGACGGTCCTCGGCACTCCGAACAGGGAAAACGTCGCACTCCGCCGTTCCTCGTCGCTATGAACGGAAACTCCGAGCCGGCTGCTCCGGTTCAGAAATGCGGCCAACGCGTACGGCCCGACTTCCTCGTCGACCGGACGAAAAAAATACGTGGCGCTGACCGCCGCTCCGTCGACCTCCAAGAGATCCCCGACCTCCTGCCGGCGGCCGTCGCCTGCGAGTTGCCACGAGAATTCGGCGCTTGAGGCATTCGGTAGCGCGGCGATGCCGGCGCATACGATGGAAAGTGCGTGCAATACGTTTCGTGTTCTCATTGTTGATATGGACGGTATTGAGCACCCCCCATATTATGGGCATCTTCCCGATGCTGGAAGCGTCGAAGGTCACATAATGCCGGCGTAACGCGCGGGCGCAGCGATGGAGCCAGCGCTGTCGAGCTACAGTACCTAAGGAAGGTGGAGGGGGCGAGACTTTACTGAGGTGCGCACCAGGGGTTGGCGACTCCTACCGCTTTTTTGCACCACCCCGCTAGTTTCGAGCATTCCGTCGCTCGGCCCTCTCACCTAGGTTGCTTATGCCCGCACGGGCGCACTTGACGTATGCATACGTTATATATACCTTCACCGTGAGGTTCGAATTCGATCCGCAGAAAGCGGCAGCGAATCTGAAGAAGCACCGGGTCGCGCTGAGCGACACGGAGGACGTCTTCCACGATCCGCTGGCGATCCATATCGAGGACCCGGATGCTCAGCATGAGCGAAGATTTGTCGCTGTCGGGCGGGGCAACACGGGGTCGGTCCTAGTCGTCGTGTACACGCACCGCGGCGAAGCGATCCGTGTCATTTCGGCCCGACGCGCCTCCCGCAAGGAACGACTGGAGTATGAGACCCGAGTACGACTTCTCTAAAGGCAAACGCGGCGCCGCGATCCCGCAACGGGGCAAAACCCGTATCTCGATTCACATCGATAACGCCGTGCTCGAGGCGTTCCGGAGCCTCGCCGAGCAGAAAGGCATCGGCTATCAGACGATGATGAACGAGGCGCTACGCGAGTATCTCGGTGCATCCTCACCTCAGCCGGTGACGAAGGACGAGTTGCGCGAAATCTTGCGCGAGGAGATGCCTCGCGCGTTGCGACGTCTCAAGGCGCGCTCCGACCCAGCGGCCGGCAAGGCGGCGCGGAAGACGCGGCACCCGTGAACTGCGCGCTGATACTTGAGGGTCGTGACCCTCGCGGATAGAGTGACTATCCACAATGCCACGGTGATCACCGCAGCGGCGTGACGCGCCGCCGACCCGCGCCATATCGATGACCAATGCGAGCAAGCCCTCATGGATCGTCCGCATCCCGACGCCGATTTGGCTCATCGCGCTCATCGTCGTCGCGCTCGTCGTCGACTGGCCGCTCGAGCTGCCGGCCATCGTCCAGTACCGCCCGGCCGGCGTAGCACTGATCGTCGTAGGTCTGGCGTTCTCCGCTTGGGCGCGGCTCACATTCAAGATGCATAGCGCCGAGATCTTGCCGTGGTCGGAGGCGCACGGCGCGCTCGTCACGAGCGGGCCGTTTCGCTTCTCGCGCAATCCGATGTATCTCGGCATCTTCGTAATCGGCGTCGGGGCAGCGCTCGTCGCAGGCACCTGGCTCATGTGGCTCGTGCCGGCGTTGCTCTTCGTCCTCGACAACTTCGTGATCATTCCGTTTGAGGAAGAGAGCATGGAGCGCGCGTTCGGCGACGCGTATCGCGCGTACCGGGCCCGCGTGCGGCGGTGGATCTGAGACCGACCGAAACCGGTAGAATCGGACCCGGCTGACAACTGGGAGTGCCAATGTCCTTCTCGGGGGCGCTGAAAAGGCGCAACGCTGCCCGCGTAAGCTTCGCCTACGTGGCGGCGGCGTGGCTCATCATTCAAGTAACGGCTACGTTTTCCCCTGCGCCGCTCATGGCGCAACCCCTGCGGCCGCCGGCGCCGTCGGAGCCGATGCTTGCGCTCCGCGACGTCGCTCCGGTCATCGAATGCGAAGCGCTGCTTAAGGTCGACGCCGTGTTCACGGACGCCGATCTCACTCACCTGACGTCCACGGCCGTTGTTTCGGAAGCCGGCAAGCGGCCGTATTGCCGTGTCGAGGGCTACATCGCGCCGCAGATTCATTTCGCGCTGCATCTGCCGACCGAAGGCTGGAATCAGCGCTATCTCCAAAACGGCTGCGGCGGCTACTGCGGCACGCTCGCAAGTCCCGACAACGTGGACGCCGCGGCCGGCTGCGCGCCGGTCGAGGACGGCGCGTTCGCGCGCGCGTCGACGGACGGCGGACACACGGCGCCGTTCGACGACGGTCTCTGGGCCGTCGACGACCCGCAGGCCCAAGTCGACTTGGGCTACCGCGCCGCGCACGAGGTGGCCGTCGCCTCGAAGCGGATCATCGCGTCGTTTTACGGCCAGGTCCCGCGCTATTCGTATTTCACGGGCTGCTCGGACGGCGGCCGCGAGGCGCTCATGGAGGCGCAGCGCTACCCCGACGATTTCGACGGCATCATCGCCGGCGCGCCGGCCAACATTTGGTCGGCGCTGAACGGTATCTTTCAGCCCTGGGTCATCGGCTCGAACAAAGCGCAAAACGGCGGCTACCTCATCACGCCCGAGAAGATCCCCGCGCTCGCGCGCGCGGCGCGTGAGACGTGCGACGGCGTCGACGGCCTCGAGGACGGCATCATCGCCGATCCGCGCGCCTGCGAATTCGATCCCGGCGTCATCGAGTGCCCGGCCGGCCGCGACGACGCCGACTGCCTGACCGCGGCGCAAGTCGCAGCCGCGCGCCGCATCTACGCAGCGCCGACGGGGCCCGACGGCCGCGCGCTCTATCCCGGGTCGATGCCGGTCGGCTCCGAAGCTCCTTGGGCGGAAGGCATCACGGCGGCGGCCGGGCAACGTGCGATCGCGGAAGGTTATGCGTCGTATCGCCGTTTCCTCGATCGCGACGTCGCGCTCGATTCGGACATGACGCGCTGGACGATCGACGCGGACGAGCTCACGGCGCTCAGGTCCGGCCTCGGCACGATCTACGACTCGACGGATCCCGACTTGCGCGCGTTCAGCGCGCGCGGCGGCAAGCTCATCCTATGGCACGGTTGGGCCGACGAGGCCATCCCGCCGCACGGCACGATCGCGTATTGGGACGCCGTGCGCGAAGCCGTGGGCAGTACGGCCGAGCGTGACGCTTTCATGCGTCTCTACATGATTCCCGGCATGTACCACTGCTCCCGCGGCGACTTCGACCGGTTCGACTTCCTGACGCCGGTGATGAACTGGGTCGAGCGCGACGCGGCGCCCGAAGCGGTCGTCGCATGGACGGCAACAGACGACACGGACGACACGGTTACTCGCAGCCGCCCGCTCTATCCGTATCCGGCGGTTGCGCGCTACGACGGTAGCGGCGACGTCGACGACGCAGCCAACTTCACGTCGGCCGCTCCGGCGCGGCGATTCGAATCGGCCTACGACTGGGCCGGCGAGTTCGAATCGGGCTTTGAGCGCGTCTGCGGCTGGAACGGCGATCCGTTTCGCGACGGCGACTTCGTCTGTGAGCCGGCCGAATAGGCGCGTGCAACGGGCCGAGCTCGCGACGCGTAGACGCTCATTCCTAACGCACCACGAGCTCGCCGAGCGCAGGCGGTGTTACCGCCTTTTCGTTCGGGCGCTCGAGTTGGGGAATCCACGCGTACGGCAGTCGATACGCTCGATAGACGGCGTTCGACGATTGCGGCCCGGTGAACAAGGGATTCAGATACTCCCAGACGATCGTCCCGTCGGTCGTGACCTCGAAGAGCCGCCCGGTCGTGCCCTCCGTGATCAGCGTGTTGCCGTTCGGGAGCCTCTGCGC
>Ga0209320_10001598_pt1 | contig 11664 bp, 8 predicted proteins | sample Rifsed13ft4_FD_184008 | JGI IMG/M metagenome (GOLD analysis project Ga0209320, IMG submission 184008) | Soil microbial communities from Rifle, Colorado, USA - sediment 13ft 4 (version 2) | ecosystem: Environmental > Terrestrial > Deep subsurface > Rock core/Sediment | place: Rifle, Colorado... | reverse complement strand
CAACCATCTTGTAGAGGTTATCGTTGAAGGCCCCGAGGAACTGTGTCCAGAGAAAGGCCTGAAACCCCACTGATTTCAGGAGGTCTTTGTATGTTCCGGCCGACACGGGACGCTTACCCCTCTTCGATGGGCTGTCAATCGACGCGGAGCCACCAGCAGCCGTCCCGCGCCGATCCCGGCGCCTCTCAGGAACGCGCGACCAGTTCTTCTGGCCTTGCCTCGGACGACCGTGGGATGCGATCGCGATAATTCGAGCGGCCGACGTAGAACTGCTGGCCGCGCCAGGCTGACGCATTCCGGTTGATCACCGACTCGAGCTGCCGGACTCGCTTATCGGTCGGTGGATGCGTGGCGAAATAATGCTCCAAAGCCTTTTCGAGGGCGATGCCCAGCTCTCCGACCATGAGGGTCGGTTTCCTGCGCGGCTTCTTCACCTGCCGCACCCGCTTGACCTTGGCCAGGCGTTCAAAGACCGTGATTGCCGCCCGAGGGTCGTATCCGGCCATCGCCGCGAGAATCACTCCTCCCGCGTCCGCCTCGAGCTCATGTTGCTCGTTGAAGCCGAGGTTGACGAGCTGGTATTGAATTCTTACGATCATCGCCAGCTCGCGTCCGACAATCTTGCGCGCGGCGAGTTCATATTGCAGGCGCTCGATGCAGTGCCTGAGGTCCACATGGCTGATTTCGTGCCCGAGGATCGCGGCCAGCTCAGCCTCCGATTCCAGAAAATTTAGCATCCCGGTGGTGATGACAATGCCTCCGCCCGGCAGGGCGAATGCGTTGATCATCGGGGAATCGAGGATGGCGAACCGGTAGCTGATCCCCTTCCGTTGGACGTGGGGTACGAGGCTCTGCCCCACAGCGGCCACATACGCCTGGAGCACCGGATCGTCCTTGAGGCGCCAGGGCCTGTGCGTATCGATCTCCTGGCCGATCTCCATTTCCCGTTCATCAGAAACCCGGGTGATGGTCAATCCCACTCGATCCATGTCGCGGATGACGTCGGCCCAGATCTCGACGACCGATTCCAGGCTGACTTCACGATCAGTTCTACTCATGGCCAGGAGACCCGCCGCCGTGGCCGTGAGCAGGCAGATGCCAACCAGGACAACATTCCGCTTCATGTCCGCACTCCGCTCAGATGTACCGCTTGATGAGGTCCTTGTACTTCGTGTAGGCGAACGAGACGAGCAGCAGGATGATCCCGAGGAGGATGAAGGAAAGGATCCGGTAGATCGTCTCGAGACCCCTGAGATCGATCACGAAGACCTTGAAGAGGCAGACCGCGAAGAGTCCGAGGCCGGAAAGCCTTAGCGTGCGCTCCCGCAGCAGGAAGCCGGCGGCCATGAGGCCGAGCCCCTCGATTGTCCAGGCCACCGTGAGCAGGTTACCCCGGACCTCAAAAAAGAGCAGGATGGCCAGCAGAAAGCCCCCCAGGATCGAGAAGATCCCCTGGGCATTTGCGTCGAGGCGCGCGAGGCCCCTCTGCGCTTCCTCGGCTTTGGGGAAGAGCTCACGGCGGTACAGGCACAGGAGCTGAGAGATGAAGAGGAGCGCGATCACGGGCACGGTCGTGGCGAGCCGCTCCGGAATCCCGTACAGACTCCCGACCAGGAAGAAGTTCGTGGACCAGCTCCGCCAGACGGTCAGGATCGCAATCAGGCAGCCCTGGATCCTCAGGTCCCGATTCCGCAGGATGATCCCGAGCGTCAGCAGGATAAATCCCAGGGCCGCCCAGGCAAGCACGGTCAGCGACCTCGTTAGTTCGAATCGAGCGAGGATCACGAGCAAGGCAGCTGCGGTATAGGAGTAAACTTGCGGGAGATGCTTTTCGTACTCCGCGAGTCTCCCCGCATCCCCCTCCTCGTTTAGCCTGTGCACCAGGTAATAGAAAATGGCGATGATCGGGACCACGGTGACGACCCGGTGCGAGAGGCCGAGGATTTCGCCCGGAGCAGTGAAATTGGCGAGGAAAAGTCGGCCAAAGGCGAGGGCCGAGAGCAGATATGCCTGGATCCGCAGGGGGACCTGCCCGAACCGGACTCCCGCTTCGAGCAGGATCAGGCCCATAAAGCCCCACGCGAGGGCGACGGCCACTGGGTCGAGTTCCTTCCAGAGAAGGATGGCCAGAAGGGCCGATCCACTGTAAGAAAACATCGGCCCGACATATTTTTCGTCCTTGAGGACCTTGCCTGTGCCGAGGGACTTCGGCAGCCACCAAAGCAGGAGATAGAAGAAGGCAATGGCAGGTAGGACGGTGGCCCAGCGTAAGACATCAGGCGGCTCCGGCGTTCCGTAGAGATTTATGACGAAGAGCGCGCCAAGGGCAACCGCAGAGAGGAGGTAAGCCTGCATCCGGAAGACCATCTCCTTGAGATAGGATCCTAACGCCAGCACGACCGCTGCTTCCAACAGCCAGGCGATGGCCAACCAGTGTTGGCTCAGAGGCGACGATGGTGGCTTGAGGGGGAACGTGAGCGCAATGAGCAGAACGGCGACGGAGGCATTGATGAGGTGGTACTTATGTCTCCCCAGCACTCGGAGCAAGTAGCTGCTCGCAACGTAGGCGAGTGCCGTGAGGCCTGTAAGCAGATATCGGGCATCGGGGAAGACGATCCCGACCTGCCGATACGACAGCCCAAGGAAAGCCACCGTGTTGGCGAGACTGGCGGCGAAGCCAATCTTCTCTTCCGTGTCGTTCCCGGGTTCTAGGACGAAATCGAACGCGGAAAAGAGCAGCCAGTAGAGGACCAGCATGCCCTGCGCGAGCCAGAAGCTGTCGGTGTGAACGAGCTGCGCGGGTCCCCCCATTCGATATTCAAGCCAGAGGAGGTGATTCAGGTAGGTGGCCGCGACACCGAAAAGCCCCAGAGCAGACGAGCCGGTCCCGCGGAGGATCGCGACGAGCGACGCTGCCAGGATGGCGGAGGCTACGAGAGCAAACCCGGTGAGGGGGCTGATGGCAACGGTGAGAAAGCCCAGGAAGTAGGCTATCCCGGTGACGACTTGTGACCGGTATTTTAGCGAGTGCAGTATCATTCCCCCAGCGATAACGGCGAGGAGGGCGATCCCACGGATCGGGTCGTGGATGATTTTCGAGACCTCGATATTGTGGGCGGCGTACCCCGTGAAATACAGAAGCGCCCAGCCGCCGCCGATGAGCGGCTTGGCGAAAAGCGAGTATTTTTCAACTCGTTCGAGAAGGACGCCCCCGAAAAGCAGGGTCAGGCTGGTCACAACGCCCGTGGCGACTCTCCCGAGGGGACCCATGTACCGAAGGGAGTAACCGAGGAACAGGGCGACGCCGATGACGAAAACGACGATCCCGATCTTGTTCAGCCATTTACCCCCGATAACGGCTTCCCAGTCGGCGGCATCAACACCCATCTTTGCCAGGTTGGGAGAGATGCGCTCCCGCAGTTTCGCCGCCGGGGGGGTTGGCCGAGGCATCGGGGGTGTTCGGGGCGGGGCCGCTTTGGCGGGCGTCGCTTCGGCGACTGCTCTGGCTGGCTCTATACGAGGGATAGGGGGTCGCTCGGCAATGAGTTGCCCCCATGCCTCGGCGCCTTTAACCTGGGCCACCGACGGCGCGACCTCCGGCTGCGGTGCATGTTCAACGTGCGGCTTCGGAGGCGGGGGCGCTGCCTGGGACAAGCTGATCTGCTGCTCTAGGTCCTGGATCCGGGCCGCGAGGTAGGTAACCTGCTCCGTGAGTCGCTTGAACCGCTTCCGCCAGATCAGCCAGATGATCACCAGCGGGGCGATCGAAAATGCGAAGAAGGCGAACATATAGAAGAACCAGAGGAAAACCATCTCTCCCACCTCGCGCCTTTCTCACCACCGGTTCGGGCCCGGCTTCTTTCTCATTGCGTCCTGCCCTATCCGCTCATCCGCTGCAAAGCCCGTGCCCCGCGCTCTTAAACCGGCACCATTGTACTAATCAGGCTCGGTCCAACAAGGCCCAGATGCTCTGGCATGCCCAACCATCCGCTGCTGTCAGAGCACGTCGGCGAACATCCTTTTGTAGTGGCGGTACCAGTCGCTCCGGAATCGCTCCTCGGGGTCGTACTTCCGCTTGAGCCGGAGAAACTCTGGGAACTGGGGGTAGCAAGCCAAGACCTGCTCGCGGGTCGCGAACCGGTGGTATGTCAGATAGTAGCTTCCACCGTGGGGAATGGCGAGATCGATAAGGCGACGGAAGTCCTGGGCAGCCCGCTCGAGACCCTGTGGACTGTGGACAACATGAAGGTTGAAGATGATACATGCGTAGGGTTTCTTGGCCCACGCGAGGAAGCTCTCGTCCTCTCGTTCGATGAGCCGGATCGTCCCATAGATCACATTGACCCCGTTCTGGTTAAAGTCCCTGCGGACGTCCTCCAGAAAGCGGGTCAGGGCGTCCCGTGGCACGTAAACCTCGGTGATCATTTCGGTCGCCCGCTCAGAGGCGCCAAGCCGCCGGTCCAGCCAGTCGTGGTAGTTGTCGATGTACACGCTGAGCTGGTGCGTATCCGACCAGTAGATCTGACCCGACGTTGAAAGGTAGTGGCCGGCGTACTCCTCGAACGCGCGTTTCTTGTCCGTGTGGGAAAGATAGAGAAGCCGCCGCCAGTCCTGCTCCGAAAATTCTTTCTGCCCCCCCGGCATCGGAGTCCTGTCGTCAACTACTCGATAGCATGAGAAGACTCCCTGGCGGAGAAATGCGTCCGACCGCTCGTCGGTTGCATACTGAAAGTCGCCGAACAGGAATCCATCGCCGATCCGGTTCTCGAACGCAGGTATCAGGTCCTCCATCTCGATGATTTCCACCACGCGCTCCAGCTTTCGCCTTGGCGCGAGGCGGAGCCGGACGGAGGTAATGATCCCGAACAACCCATAGCCGCCGATAACGAGGCGGAAGAGGTCGGCGTTCTGGTCTCGGTCGCAGGTCCTGAGATGTCCCTCGGCATCAAGAAGTGTGAGCGAGTCGACATCCTGGATGATGGGTTTGGAGCGGAGACTTCGCCCATGCACGTTTGCGGCCAGTGAGCCCCCAATGCAGAACCGATCGCCCCCGGTCTGCTTCTGGACGATTCCCCATTGGGGTGACCGACCTTTCTGGACCGTGAGCAAGTACTCAATTAATTCTGGCCACTGGATCCCGGCCTCGACCTCGACGATCCCGCGGTTAGAATCAAAGCTCAAGACACGATTATATTGTCCGGTATCGATCAGCACCGTATCGGCGCCGAATTGCTGGCCTCCCATGGCGTGTCGCCCGCCTGCAACGGAGACAGCCTTCCCTTCACGCCGCGCCTTAAGGATGGCGGCTCGGATTGCCTCCGCGGAATCGATGGACACGACCCGGTCCACCCGGGTGGGATTGAGCTGCGAATGGACGTCGTTGACGATCGTCCCAGCCGGCGTTGACGTTTGCTTGGCGCAACCGTATGGCCACAAGGCCAGCATTCCCGCCGCCTTCAAAAAATCTCTCCGGCTAACCATTGGGCGCCCTTACAGTGAGTTTCTCCACAGCCAAAGGGCTTCTTGCCCGATCCGCAACCCCATCCCGTGCGCTTGCATCAGCACGGTGCAAGAATCGGGCTCAATCCGGCGAGATCATAGGCGGACTTTGGTCTCTGTGATAGTCGAGGCCCCCCAAGGGGTCATTTCGAGAAATGGCCCACTGGAATAGCCGCCCCTTCGGAGAAGGCATAATGCGACACGATGCCGCTCTTGTTGAGATACACGTCCAAGATGTCCGCGCTCTGCCGGGACTCACTGTACAGGACAATCGTCCAGTTCGACTGCTTCCCGTAGAAGTACGTGAGAGTCTCTCCGTCTTCCTTCGACTCGATGTGGTACGGAGGACCAAACCAGTTGAGGATGTCCGCCCGGGTCGTCTTGCCAATCACAATGTTACGCATGCTCTCTTCCTTGATCGGCGACCCCGTGAGGTGCCGTGCCCCACAGCCAGCCATGATCCACCCGGCGATGAACAGGATCGCTGCCGTGGATACGAAATGATGTCGCGTGGTTTTGCCCTCCAACATAGCCGGAAATGGTGCGGTCATCCCCTGCCTCATGGCCAACTCCTTTCCTTGAGAGTGTCACCCAGCCCGAGGTTATGCTTGCCAAAGCTACCCAGATAGGGGGCAAGGGGTGTGCCACGAGGTCTCTCGTATCGAGCCATAGAGGAAATCAGGGGCTTACCTCGCAGGTGGAGGTGTGTCGGGGTCGTCGGGCTTGACAATTGATGTCAGGTTATATACATGCTTTGTACATCACGGAGGGGGGCGTGGCCTTCCTGACGCAAAAAGAGCGGGGCTTTCTGCGAGCGGTGGCCAACCTGGGCTACTGCAACCCGTTCCTCCCGGAGCGGATTCAGTACGAACGCGAGGCCCTGGGGGCGGACTTCCGCGAGGCGGAGCCGGTCTGGAGCCTGCGGGTCGCCGATCCTGAACGCCCCCACGTCAACATCCTGAGAATCACTGCCAAGGTCGAAACGCTGGTCAAGAAATTGCGGGAGCGCCTCGCCGGTGGCACCAGCGCCCCGGAGGACGACCTCGTCCTATACGAGACCGGAGCGCTCTTCCTCCTCTACCATCGGTATAACGACCGCTTTCACACGGCCATCGCGAACGCGCTGGATCGAAGGGCCGGGCACAAGCCATTCGGTTGCTATGCGGACTTCCTGCGGGAGTGGCAGCACTACCTGCAGATTGCAGGATTCATGCTGCCGTCCCAGCACCAGGCGCCGCACCTGTTCGCCTGCTTCTTTCAGATTCGCCGCGCCTTCCACCACATCTTCAGCTATATCATCGGGGGCTCGATGGCGGCGGCGCGGCTTCGCGCTGCGGTCTGGCAATCGATTTTCACGCATGACATGCGCCGATATCGCGATGCGCTGTACGAGCGGATGGGGGATATTACGACCCTCGTCACGGGGCCGACGGGGACCGGGAAAGAACTCGTCGCCCGGGCCATCAGCCTGTCCCGATACGTGCCCTTCGATCCCAAGACCTTGACCTTCGTCGAGGACTTCACCGGGGCGTTCCATGCGCTGAACCTCTCCGCCCTGGCTCCCACCCTGATCGAGTCGGAGCTGTTCGGGCATCGGCGCGGGGCCTTTACGGGCGCACTCCAGGACCGGCGGGGCTGGCTCGAGGTCTGCCCGCAGTGGGGGACGGTCTTCCTCGACGAGATCGGCGACCTGGACACGTCGATCCAGGTCAAGCTCCTCCGGGTGCTCCACACGCGCACCTTCCAGCCGGTCGGCGATACGACCGAGCGCCATTTTCACGGCAAGATCATCGCCGCGACCAACCGCGATGTCGCCGAGGCGATGCGCCAGGGCGCGTTGCGTGAGGATTTCTACTACCGGCTCTGTTCAGACCTCATCGTCACCCCGTCGCTGCAGGAGCAACTCCGTGAGTCTCCGAATGTCCTCCGAGAACTTATCCTGTTCATCGCGCGCCGGGTAGCGGGGGCCGAGGCCGAGCGCCTGGCGGAAGAGGTCGAGGCCTGGGTCGTCAAGCACCTGGGCCGGGAGTACCCGTGGCCCGGGAGTATCCGCGAGTTGGAGCAATGCGTGCGCAGCGTCCTGATACGCAAGGAATACCGACCGCCTGAACCGCGCCCCCTGGCCGCCCGTGACGAATTCGCAAGCGCCCTCGACCGCGGGACGCTGACGGCCGACGAGCTGTTGCGGCGCTACTGCACCCTCGTGTACGCCCAGACGGGGAGCTACGAAGAGACTGCGCGTTGCCTGCAGCTCGATCGCCGCACCGTTAAGTCCAAGATCGATCCCCAGCTGCTCGCTCGGTTACGCGCGAGCGGATAAACCCCCTCCCGTTCCTCCAGCCCGCGAGTGGCCGAGTCCTGAGTTTCTCCGTAGCGCGTTTGCAGGTATACTGGGCTCAACACCACGCCTGGAGAAAGGGGTGATTTTTTGAAGCGCGTGGCCCAGAAGGCTCGTCCTATGGTGAAGCGAAGTCGAGGCAAGTCGGGGACCGACCCGCGGCAGGTCCGCGTGCAGCTCGACCGCGTCCTCCGGGAGATGTTGGCCCACTTCCAGAGGCGAGAGGAACCGCTCCGTCGTCAATGGATGAAAGAGATGGAGACCCGGGGGTACCTGCGGGGCGGGACCTCGGAAGAGCTCGAGGCCGACTCGGTGGCCATTTACGAAACCTACCTCACCTGCCTCGCGACGAGGCATTATCACAAGGCTCAGGCGTTGGCCAAGGCCATGGCCGCCCGAGGGGTCCTTCGCCGCCTCACGCCGAAGCACATCTTCGGCGCCCTGTTGACGCTCCAGGGTGTATGTGAGGAGTCGCTGACGCAGAAGTTCGGGGAGAGGCCCGACCGGTTGATCCAGGTCCTCGAGCTCTTTAAGCCAGTTGCCAACCGGATCCTGGTTATTGTGGCCTTGGCCTTTCTCCAGGAGCGTGAGGGGGTCGTCCGCCGGGGCGTCGAGCAGTTCCGGGCGCTGGTCGAGGCCGGCATGGTCTTGGCGAAGGAGCTGTCGCTGGAATCGGTCCTCCAAAAGATTGCGGCGCTGGCGTGCAAGGTCCTCGGGGCCAAGTACGGGGCGGTCGGGGTGCTCAACGAAGACGGGCAGGGGTTGAGTCAGTTCATCACCGTGGGCATCGATGAAGAGGCCAAGGCGCGGATCGGTCCCCTGCCGGTGGGGAAAGGCATCCTGGGCGTGGTGGTCGGGGAGGAGAAGCCGCTCCGGTTGAAGGATCTGACCAGCGATCCCCGCGCGCACGGATTTCCAAGCCATCATCCCCCCATGCGGTCCTTTCTGGGCGTGCCCATTGTTTCGAAGGGCAAAGTTTTTGGGAACCTGTACCTCACAGAGAAGCAGGGGGCGGAGGAATTCAGCAAAGAGGATGAGGCCTTGGCGGTGACCTTGGCGGCTCAGGCAGCTATCGCCGTGGAGAACGCCAGTTTGTATGAAGAGGTGCGACGCTCGTACGAGCAGCTTCGGCGCTCGCAGGACCTCTTGCTCCGACAGGAAAAGCTGGCATCCTTGGGTCGCCTCGCCGCCGGGCTCGCCCATGAGATCAACAATCCCCTCTCCTCGGTGGCTGGCTTTGCCGAGGCCCTAGGGCGGCGGGCCCGATCGGCGCGGCTCGAGGAGGTAGAAGGGTTTCGAGACGTCCCCGAGTATCTCGCGTTTATCCAGCAAGAAGTCGGCCGGGCGACGGCTATCGTCAGACGACTGCTCGATTTCGCGCGGCAGCGGGAACCGAGCTTCGAGGCCCTCGATCTCGCGTCCCTCATCCAGGACACGGTGGCCTTAATCAGCCACCAGGCTGCGGTGACCAACAAGCGGATTGTGCTCGACCTCGCGCCAGGCCTGCCCGTGGTTCAGGTGGATCGTCAGATGCTCCAACAGGTGGTTCTGAACCTCTTGACCAACGCCCTTGACGCGATTGAGGACGAGGGCGAGGTCCGGATCACGGCTCTTCCGGCGCCAGGGCAGGTGGAAGTCCTCGTCCGAGATACCGGGTCCGGTATCCCGCCCGAGCACCTGGCCAAGGTCCTGGACCCCTTCTTCACTACCAAGGGGGTGGGCAAAGGGACGGGGCTGGGGCTCGCGATCTGCCAAGGGATTATCGAGCAGCATGGCGGCTCGATCGAGGTCAGGAGTGAGGGGGTGGGCAAAGGGACGACGGTGGCGATCCGACTTCCGGTGGTCGCACAGCAGAGGCGGACCGGAGCATGAGAGAGAAACGTCCCATACAGGTGCTCGTGGTCGATGATGAAAAGCCGACCCGAGTCCTCATGGAGCGGGAACTCCCGCAGAGTGGCTGCGCGGTGGTCACCGTCAACAACGGGGAGGAGGCTCTCGAGGTCCTGTACAAGCAGGATTTCGATGTGGTGCTCCTTGATCTCAGAATGCCCGGCCTCGGAGGAATGGAAACCCTGCGACGGCTTCGCAGTAGCGGGGTGACTGCCGAGGTGGTGGTGCTCACGGGCCACCCCGAGATTGACAGCGCCATCGAGGCGATGAAGCTCGGCGCCTACGATTACCTGACCAAGCCCTTTAAACTCTCGGAGGTCGAGGCGGTCCTGCGGCGTGCGGCCGAGAAGCGGCAACTCCAAGAGGAGAATACGGCCCTGCGCCGGATGGTGGGTCAGGCGGACCATGCCTCAGTGATTCTCGGGGAAAGTGAAGCCATGCGCGTCCTGCTCGAGACGGCAGGGCGAGTGGCGGCTTCGAACGCCCCTGTGCTCATCACCGGCGAGACTGGGACGGGTAAGGGGCTCATCGCGAGAGCGATCCACCGGTCCAGTCCGCGGGCGGATCGTCCTTTTCTGGTGATCAATTGCAGCGCCTTTCAGGATCAGCTCCTGGAGAGCGAACTGTTCGGCCACGAAAAGGGGGCCTTTACGGGTGCCGTGAGCGCCAAGGCCGGGCTTTTTGAGGTGGCGGACGGGGGGACCGTCTTTCTGGATGAGGTGGCCGAGATGAGTCCGGCGATGCAGGCCAAGCTCCTCCAGATCCTTGACACCGGCGAGCTGAGGCGCGTGGGGGGGACCCGGCTCAAACGGATCGATACACGGATCTTCGCCGCGACGAACAAGGAGCTTGAGCAGGAGGTGCGCGCCGGTCGCTTCCGGGAGGACCTCTTTTTCCGTCTGAACGTGGTGAGCCTCGAGGTCCCGCCCCTCCGGGACCGGAGGGAGGACATCCTCCGTCTGGTCGAGCACTTCCTCAGCCAGTTCCGACTGCCGGGTCAACAGGCCAAAGCCCTCTCTCCCGATGCGCTTCAGCTCCTCGTGGGATATGCGTGGCCAGGCAACGTCCGGGAGCTGGCCAATACGATTGAGCGCATTGTCCTTCTGGCCGCAGGGACTCTGATCGGGCCGGAGGACCTTCCGCCGAACGTCCGTCCTGGGACGGAGCTTCCGCGTCGGGAGAGGGATGTGCCTCCCTCGCTCGCGGAGGTCGAGCGGCTCTCGGTTCTCCGGGCGCTGAAATACACGGGGGGAAAGAAGGCGCCGGCAGCACGGCTCTTGGGGATCGATGTAAAGACCTTGACGCATAAGATCCGGGTTTACAACATCGACATTTGACCAGGGAGAAACTCCCAGCCATCCAGAAATTCCCTGGTTTCTGCGCGGGCTTTTCCCCTTCCTCGAGTCACCCTCCAGGCAAAGCGGGACTGAGAATTCAACTGCTTAGGCGGATGGCCTGGCCGATTCACGTCTTGGGAAGCTAGTGGCACGGTGCTTGCCCCGTGGATGTTATATTATTGCTCAGGGGGAGCGGATCGCTCATTTGGTCCGGCGAGCCGCTCGGCTTGTCCCAGACCGGCACGGCCTACTTCAGTTGTTGGGGGCGGCCGGAGTGACTTCGGGTTTCCGCCGGCCGTCGCGGTAGGGAGGAATAACGTGACCTATATCATTGCGGAGCCGTGTATCGGGGTCAAAGACCGGGCGTGCGTGGACGTCTGCCCCGTGGAGTGCATCTACGAGGGCGAGGATCAGCTCTATATCCACCCCGAGGAGTGCATCGACTGTGGGGCCTGTGAACCGGAGTGCCCGGTGACGGCGATCTTTGAGGAGAGTGCGGTCCCGGAGCAGTGGAAGAACTACACTCCGAAAAATGCGCAGTTCTTTCGCGACAACCCCGGAGTCTCGCCTGCGCGCGGCAAGGGAAAATGAGGTCAACCG
>Ga0209320_10001594_pt1 | contig 11676 bp, 11 predicted proteins | sample Rifsed13ft4_FD_184008 | JGI IMG/M metagenome (GOLD analysis project Ga0209320, IMG submission 184008) | Soil microbial communities from Rifle, Colorado, USA - sediment 13ft 4 (version 2) | ecosystem: Environmental > Terrestrial > Deep subsurface > Rock core/Sediment | place: Rifle, Colorado... | reverse complement strand
TCTTGCGGGACGGGTCGACCCTCGGCCAAACGGACGGCAAGGGCGCCGGCACGGACGACTGAGCGGACCGCCTGGTTCGACGCGGCCACATCTACGCGATCGTACGGCGCATCCCCGCAGGCCGCGTCGCGACTTACGGTCAAGTCGCATGCCTCGCGGGCATCCCGCGTCATGCGCGGCGAGTGGGCTATGCGTTAGCGGCATTGCGCGACGGTGACGAGCTCGCGGTGCCGTGGCACCGAGTCGTGAATGCGAAAGGCGAGATCAGCCTGCGCTCGACGTCGGGATTCGACGACCTGCAGCGCAGGCTCTTGGAAAACGAGGGCGTCGTCTTCGACGACTCGCATCGAATCGCATTGCGGCGCTTCCAGTGGCGGCCCGAGGCCTGAGCGCCGCGGCATCGACCGAGCTTTTTTGGCAATAGGGAATACGCAATGAACAGGCCGACGCTAGACTTGGGCGCACAAGATCCCGAGCGCAAGAACTCCCCGATCGCTTCGGAGATAGACGACGATACGGAAACTCCGCGTGAGGCCATGTCCGAGGAGCCCGTATGTTTCTTCAACGATGAAGCCTACGCGCACGGCACGGTGATCAAGAGCGGCACGGCACTCTTGCGCTGCGACTTCGGCCTGTGGGTTCCCGCCGGACCCAGCGAGCCTTGGAATCCTTGAAGTTCGTGGTTGTGCGTGCTTCACCGTCAATAGGGCCGGCAGGACCGTTTCCAGTATCAGCGCAGCGATTCGGAATGCTCGGCCCTGGCAAAGCGCCAGCGCCAAAGCAGTTCGCAGAATCTGGGTGTACGTACATATCCGAATTGTCGGCTCGGGACGCTGTTTCTAGCTTGCGTCACGGGGCATACAACACGCGACACGCACATCCAACACGGTAAGAACCACAGTGAGTCGCCGGCGACGCCCATGGAGTGGGCCCTCGCCTACCGTGCGCGCGGCTGGTCCGTGCTTCCGGTCCGTGCCGGCGACAAGCGCCCGCTCGTCCGCTGGCTCGAGTTTCAAACGCGCCCGCCGACGACCGATGAAATCGAGGCATGGTACGCGCGCGAGCCCGACGCGAACGTGGGCATCGTGACCGGCGTCGTATCGGGAATCATCGTCGTCGACGTGGACTCAAGGCATGGCGGCAACGAGAGTCTCGATGCTCTCGAGCGCGTGCACGGTCCTTTCCCGCCCACACTGATTGCGATTACGGGCGGCGGCGGCCGGCACTCTTACTTCGCGCACCCCGGCGGTGAAATCCACAATCGCGTCGGGCTGTTTCCAGGCATCGACGTTCGCGGCGACGGTGGCTACGTCGTGGCACCGCCTTCCCGACACCCCTCCGGCAAACACTACGCGTGGACGTCGCCCGCAGAGGCCTTGCACGCGGCCCCCGCCCCGCCGCCAGCGTGGCTCGTCGACCGCTTGCGCCCGCACGGCAAGCGGCCGGGATACCCGCTTGAGCATTGGCGCAATCTCATTGAACGCGGCGTCGCGGAAGGACAACGCAACAGCACGATGGCCTCACTGGCCGGCCATTTGCTGTGGCACGGCGTCGATCTCGACATCGTCACGGAGCTGCTGCTCGGTTGGAATCGATTGCGCTGTCGCCCGCCGTTACCCGACGACGAGGTCGTGCGCACCGTCGCAAGTATCGGCCGCCTGCGCGCGAGTCGGGAAGCGACGCCGTGACCATGTGTGCGCGAATTTCAGCGCGGTCTGCCGACCGGCATCAGCGCCAGCGGCGCTTCACCCGCGGGCAACTCGAGAAGGTCGCGTATGCGGTCGTCCTCGAAAGCACCGACCAGCACCGTCCCGAGCCCGAGCGAGCAGGCTTGGAGGTAAACGTTCTGCGCGGCATGTCCCACCTCCATGTGCACGAAACGCTCGGCTCTCGCGCGATACTTGACCGCGGTACGCGCATAGTCCGCTGCAATGACCAGCACGACGGCGCCCATGGCCACGGAGTCTTGTCCGAGCGCCGCGTCTGCGAGCTGTCTGCGCAAGTCGATCGCGGCGTGCAGTCGAAGCTCATGGGCGCGCGGACGGTACTTGTAGACACCGGCCGCCACTTCCGCCACATTTCCGGCCACGAGATAGGTTTCGAGTGGATACAGACCGCCTGCGGACGGCGCCGTGCGGTCGCCCGCTGAGGAGCTTAAGCCCTGTGCAGCCCAAAGAAGCTGGCCGACCGTGTCGAGCGATAGCGCCGCCGCGGCGAAGTGCCTCACGGACCGGCGGTCTCGGAGAGCGCTCTCGACCGACGTTTCGCCTTCGCTCCGCGGCGGAGGCAACGGGATCTTCGCGATCCGGTGAGGCTGACTGCCCGTTTTCGCTGTCATCCGCCGCCGGCCGTGCGTGCGGCCCGTGCGTTTTACCCCACGGCAATCAGGAGCGTCACGCGCGCTTCTTGCGTCGAGCCGGCTTGCGCTTCGCCGCCTTGCCCTTGTTACGCCGCGATTTCGCCTTGGACTCAGCAGTCTTGCGCTTCGCGCTGCGGCGGGCCGGCGCCTTTTTCACCGTAACCGCCTCCGGCGTGAGGACGGCTTCGACTTTGTTGCCGTCGAGATCGCGCACGAACGCGCCGTAGTAATCGGGGCCGTAATCGGGTCGCGGTCCGGGTCCGCCCTCGTCCGTGCCGCCTGCGTCGATCGCAGCTCGATGGAACGACTGAATCGCTTCCTTGCTCTTGGCTTTGAAACCGATGTGCACTCCGTTACCGATCGTGGCCGGATTATGGTCCGCCGGCAACTGCACCCAGAATTCGGGCATGCGCTCGCCGTAAGCGACGGCGTACGGAAGAAACTCCATGACGCGTTTGTAACCGAGCTTGGCGAGAACGCTGTCGTAGAAACGCGCGGCGCGCTCCACTTCCCTGACACCGACTGAAACATGATGCAGCATAGTGTCCCTCGTGTTGTTCGTTTTGGCTACGCATACAGCTTAGCGCATCGGGGCTCTACTGTGAAAACCCGGATCTACGAGAATCGGCGCTTCGACTGCTCATGAATCCACTCCGCCGCAGCAAGCGTGCGTGCATCGTCGTCGAGCCGGCCGACTACCTGGAGGCCGACGGGCAAACCCCGGGGGCCGCGGCCCCAAGGCACGCCGACGCAAGGCACATGCAGCAACGTCCACAGGCGATTCATGACGGGGCTGCCTGTCGACTCGAGTCCCGCCGGAGCTTCGCCGGTCGAGCTCGGGGTGAGCAGCACGTGACACTCGCCGAGCACGGCTGCAAGCCGGCGCCGGCATGTGTCGGCCACCGCGCGCGCCGTACGGTAGCGCGTTGCGGTAACCCGGCCGCCGGCTTCGAGCAGCTCGCGAACAGCCGCGCTCAACTGCTCACCGTGGTTGCGTCGCTCGTCGGCAAGATTGCGGACGGCCTCGTAACCGAGAATTTCGGCGTGCGCTTCCACATGCGCGGCGAAGGCGCGCGGCAGCTCGATCAATCGCACTGTGGCACCCGCTGCGGCGAGCACGCGCTCCGCCTGCTCGATCGCCGCGGCCACCTCAGGCGCGCCTTCGCTCCAGGCGTGCGGGCGGCACACGCCCACTCGCAATCGGCCGTCGAGGCGCGGCATTGCGATGAGATCGTGTCGCCGGGTCAGCGCGCCGACGAAAAGGGCCGCATCCGCGACGGTTCGGGCGAGCGCGCCCACCGTATCGAGGCTTTCGGCGAGCAACTTGACTCCGGCGCGGCCGATCAGCCCGAAGCTCGGCTTGTAACCGACGACGCCGCAATAGCTCGCGGGACGAATGATCGAGCCGCCGGTCTGCGTTCCGAATGCGAGCGGCACCATCGCGTCGGCGACCGCTGCCGCCGAGCCGCTCGACGAGCCGCCGGGTGTATGGGCGAGATTGTGCGGATTGACCGTTGCCGCGGGTGCAAGGTGAGCAAACTCCGTCGTCACCGTCTTGCCGAGCACGACGGCACCGGCAGCGCGGGCGGACGCGACGCAGGCGGCATCCTGCGCGGGACAGTGATCGCGATAGATCGGTGAGCCATATTGCGTGGGGAAATCCGCGGTATCGATGATGTCTTTCACGCCGATCGGTACGCCATGCAAAGGGCCGCGGATCGGAGCCGCGTCGAGCGCGCGTGCTTGCTCCCTGGCGTATGCGGGATCGAGCGAGACCCAGGCGTGAATGACGGATTCGCGCGCCGCGATCCGCTCGAGGCAGTGTTCCGTCACGTCGATCGCGCGGAGCTCGCGTCTCTGCAGCGCCGCCACGAGCTCGCCGGCCGACTGGCGGTAGAGCTCCCCCATCAATCACCGCTCGAGAACGCTTCGTCCTTCGCGCGTTGCACGAAACTGCGGACTTTCTCGACGAGCTCGCGGATCTGCCGGTCGTGCCCCGCAACGAGCGCGCCGGCCATGCGCACGGGATCGCCGAAGAAGAAGCGCTCATAGAGCACCTGCCGCGAGCCGAAGGCCGAGAGCGAGGCATCCCAAGCGAGCCGAAACAGTGGGATCCGGTCGAAGGCCTCCGCTCGCGCCGCCTGATAGTACCTCTTGATGTCCTCCGCGAGCGGACCCCTGACGTCCTCCTCGGTCGGCATCGCGACCAAGCCGCTCGCGCCGAGCTGCTGGATGATCTCGACCATGCGTGGATAGAGCCGGGGGTAGAGATTACGCGCGGCATCGAGCGGATTCCACGCCGGACGCATGACGCTCCACTCGTCGAGCGCAGCATCCGCCTCGGCGGCGCGTAGGAACGCGCGCATTGTTTCGAGGCTGACCCAAATCTCCGCGAGCTTTTCTTGGACGTGCTGGAACCCTTCGATGCCGATCGAATCGACGAGCAAGGCAGCGAGGCCGAGCATAAACTCGGATTTCGCAATGTTCTTGACGACGACCTGGTGAGCCATGTGGACCACGGCGCCGGTCCGCGCGTACGCAAGGTTGCAGTGCTCGATGTCGCGATAAAGGAATACGTTTTCCCACGGCACGAAGACGTCGTCGAAAACCACCACGGCATCCATTTCTTCGAACCGCGAGCCGAGCGGGTGATCGAAGTGCGAGCCCCGTAGTCGACGCTTTCGCGGCAGATGAACTTGAGCCCCGGCGTGTCGTTCGGAATCACGAAGCCGAACGCGTACGGCGCGTCTTGCTCGGAGCTTTTGAGCAACGTCGAGGGGAACACCATGAGCTCGTCGGAGATCGGCAGCGTCGCAAGCATGCGGCAGCCCCGGATCACGATGCCGGCATCGGATTTCTGCTTGACGCGGGCCGCGAGAAAGGGGTCGGCTTGGCCGCTCGAGGTTTGCGCACGATTGGCTTGCGGCGGAATCAGAGTGTGCGTGAGACTGGCATCGCTTTCGCGCAAACGCTCGTGGTGGCGCACTGCGTTGTCGCCGAACCGCCGATCGGCTTGAGCCAAGAACGGGGCTCCCGCCGCGAAGCCCGTGATGGCCCGATTGAGGTAGTCCGGCGCTCGGCCCATCATGCCGCAAGTATGCACAGCGGGGACTCTCATCGCGCGGCTTATGCTCTCGAGCTCGTCGTGCGTCTTCGGGATCAGGAACGAGCGTGCGACCTTGCGGCCGGTGGTCGGCGAGTCGTAGAGAGAGACGTCGGGGTCACGCCATTGGAGATCGTAGAGATCGGCGAACGTCCGGACACCGCCCGCGAACGCGGGATGCGAGGTGACGTCCTCGACCTGCTCGCCCGCGTACCAGAGCGCCGGCGGCCGCTCGCGCAACCGCTCTAGAACTTGCGTTCCGCGTCGAGCTCCCTGCGTCTCGTGCACCCTCCCGGCAGCGCGATCGTCGGAGCGCAAGACTCGTTACTGCGTGCGCGTGTCGTCCGGCATCATTGCCGTCAACGCTCCGGCCTGATTCTCGAGGCTTCCTGCCGCGAGCTCCGTCTTGATCTCGTAGTCCTGCCCGGCGCGTAGCGTGAGCTCGGTCTCGAACGATTCGTAGCCGGGAAGAGCGATTGTGAATCGATAGGTGCCCGGTGCCAGGCGCATGCCTCGACGTCCGTCGAAGCGGTCGGTGTGGCCCGCATAGGCATCGTTGATGAATATCGCGGCTTCCTCGGGCTTCACCGAGACTCGCAAGCGCGCCGTGTTTGCCTTCTCCGGATAGCTCAAGTTCGCCGCGGGAGACAAACTTAAGCGATAACGCTTTTGCTCGCCGGGCTCGACGACGATCGTGGTCGCGATGTCATCGAATCCGACGAGCTTGAAGAGCAGGCGGTGCTCGCCGGGCACGAGCACGAGCCGGCCGCTGCCCTCGAGATCCTTGACGAATCCCATATATTGGCCGTCGAGCCAGAGACCGGCATTGCGATCGACTCTGGTCGCGGCCTCGATCTCGACTTCGCCTTGTATGGGATTGGCTGCGAACGCGCTCGCCGCAGCAAACAACCACACGACCCCCAGCAACGACGTTTCCTTGCGCATCGACAGTCTCCGTGAATGCATGAGGTCGGATCATCCCCCACGACAGATTACGTCTGTAATGACGCAGTTCTCAAGACGGGATTTCGGCCTCGCCGCGGCGACCTGGCTGTAGGAGCGAGCTTCGCTCGCGATAACGGGTCGGAGCTACAAGGATTCTTGCGCCAAGGCCCTAATTCTCGCGTCGTATTCGTCCCTGGTCTCACCGGCGCCCGCGTGATCTCTGGCCCGAATAAAACTGGTTGCGGCGCTCGGCCGTTGGCCGAGCTCGAGATGCACGAGACCTTGCAGATAGTAGAACTCGGGGTCGTCGCGCTTCAAGCGCACGGCTCGCTTGAGTGCGGCCAAGGCGTCCTCGAACCGGCGTTGCCCAAAAGCGTCGCGCGCGATTGCATAGTGATAATACGGGTTGCGCTGTTGGTAACCGCGTATACGCTCGCGGTAGGCTTCCGCGAGCTCCTGGTTGCCGAGCGCCGTGTGCAGACTCGCAAGATTCGTCAATGCCGTTCGATCGCGAGAGTCCGCCGCCAACGCTTGCAGATAGGCCGCTTCGGCATGCTCATACCGCCCGAGGCGCGAGTACAACAGCCCGAGATTGGTCCATGCGCCCGCAACACGCGGCTCCGTGGCGAGCGCCTGCCTAAAGTAGCGAAAGCTCAGATCATATTCTTTGCGGATCAGCGCCTCGGCGCCCAAATTATTGTAGAAAAGCGCGAGCGCGTGGCCGTCTGTCACGTCACGCCGCGAATGTTGACTGCTGTAATCCATGAAATTGAAATCGACGATGTAATCCGTCCCCGGCAAATCGACCCAAGCATTGATATGGTTGCCGATGACCACCAAGTCGGATTCGTTGACCCACGTAGGCGGGACGTCGACGATCTGGAAGGTCGTCTGAAGACCGGCTTCGCGAGCAAGAGCTACGAACAACATCGTGAAGGAAAGGCAATTGCCGCGCCGCTCATGAAAAGTCGCGCGCGCCGTGCGCGTTGTGCTCGGCGTGTAGTCCAACGAGAGAAGGCCAATGTCCTTCATTCCGGCCAGCAGCTTATGAAGGATCACTTCCTGTGCACGGCTGTCCCCGATTTGCGCGGCGACGAAAGCACGCATTTCCTCATCAAGAAAGAAAGCGTCTTCGCGAGAGATTGGGGCCGGCGCCGGGGCGACGGCTATGGCCGCTCCCGACAAGAGCTCCGCCTCAGTGAGCGCGGCGCGGCGTGGGCTCGACGTGGCACACGCCGCAACCGTAAGGGCGAGAATACAGAGGAGCGAAGCTCGCGCCATGAACCCTTCACCGGCAATTAATGGACGATTCTACTCCTCCGCGGGCGAACCGGCGACGGGTGCCCAGGGATGCCTAACGAATGTGGCTAATGTCGGCGCTCAGGCCCCCGAAGGTGACGAGCAGGTTCATCATCTGCGCGACCATGTCGGCCGTATGTCCGCCGCGAACCTTGCGCATCAGCTCGTGTCGGTCGATGTCGTCACCGTGCCCTGGCCGCGTTTTCGCGGTGTCCTATGCTTGTACCGCCGGCGAAAGGGAAAAGTTACATGCCGCAGGGTTCACACAACCGTAAAGCGCCTCGACGGGCCGCCGAAAAACGTGACCTGCGTCGGGTACCTCGGGGACCGGACAGGTTAGTTTGCCAGGCTCAGACTCAATATATTGGCTAAGCACGTTCGCCAACTAGGGTGTCCTGTGCCTGGACTGGTCCGAAATGAAAGCCACGTCCTTCTGATGGCCGCGCCGGCAATGAGCGGCGTCGCGGCCCTACAAGGTGCGGCCCACCTGCTGCATATGAGCATCGGCTCGGCACACCGCGAGCTCGGTGCGCTCGAAATCCGGCGCTGTAGTCTCGGAGCGTCTGTATGGGAGTTCTGAGCACGGCACCCGCAACTGCCGAAACAAACGCGCCGATCCGGATCTTGATGCTGGAAGATAACGCATCGGATGTCGAGCTCATACTGCACCGACTGAAGGTCGACGGCCTGAACGTCCTGCATCGTGTCGTCGTCGACGAGCACGAATTTCGCACGGCGCTCGGCGAGTTCCTGCCGCAATTGATCTTGTCCGACTTCTCGCTGCCGCGATTCGACGGACTGGCCGCCCTCAAGATCGCGCGCGCGGAAGCGCCCGCCGTACCGTTCGTTTTCGTCTCCGGCACAATCGGTGAGGAGCGCGCAATCGACGCGTTGAAAACCGGCGCTTCGGATTACGTTCTAAAGGAAAACTTGAGACGCCTGGTTCCGGCGATGCGCGCCGCGATACGCCAGTATGAGGTGGCCAAAGCCAGAGATGTCGCCGAGGACATGCTGCGCAAGAGCGAATCGCGCTTACAGGACATCATCAATACATCGGCCGATTGGATTTGGGAATGCGACGCCAAAGGCAGATTCACGTTCTCGAGCCCGAGCGTGCTCGATATCTTGGGCTTCACGCATCACGAGCTCTTGAACAGACCCATGTTCGATTACGTCGAGCCGGTCGACCGCGGAGCGTTGGAGGCCGCGCTCGGCGAGCCCGAAGCCGCCGCCGATTCTGCGGAACCCCTGACTTTGCGGTGGGTGCACCGCAACGGCAGGACACGCTGGCTGGAAAGAAAGATGGCCGCGCTCAAGGGGAAGGACGGCGAACTGCGAGGCTTCAGGGGTGTGGACCGCGACGTCACGGGCCGCAAGGTCCAGGAGGCGCGCATCGCCCGTTTGAATCGTGCCATACGTTTCTTAAGCGGTGCTAATTCCGCAATCGTGAGGATTCGAGACCGCGGCGAGCTGCTCGCCGAAGCGTGTCGGCTGGCCGTGCAAATCGGCGGATACGCAATGGCCACGGTCTACCTGCGGTCGCCGGATGGGTCGGATAGCGGCGTCATCGTCCGCCGCGCCGTGAGCAGCCGCCAGGCGGAGGCAAAGCGCCCGCACCGAGAACGATTGGACGGCGCCGGGCCCGTCGGTCGGGCGATGGCCACTGCCGAGCCTGTCGTCGTGCCGGATCTGAGCGACTCCGCCGTTCACGTGCCGGACCGCGAGGTCTTGCTCGGAATGGGGTTGCGCTCGTGCATCGCGCTGCCGCTCGTCATGGACGGCACGCCCATCGGTGTCACGCTCCTGCACGCAGACGAGACACACGCGTTGGGAGAAACGGAGCTCGCCTTGCTACGGCAGGTCACGGGCAACATCACGTTCTCCCTTCAGTACCTGCACAGCAAGGAGAGCGCCGAGTACCTCGAGTACTTCGATACCTTGACGGCGCTCGCGAACCGTTCTCTCTATGTGCAGCGCCTGGACGCGATGATCAAGGCCGCCGAGCGCGAGAGCGGCGGGCTCGTGTTGTTGGTGTTCGACATCGCGGGCTTGACCGTCATCAACGACGGCTTGGGCCATCACGCCGGTGATCTCGTGCTGCAACTGGTCGCGGAAAGAATGAAGAACGTCTTTCGCGATTCCAATACGCTGTGTCACCTCGGCGGCGGACGTTACGCCGTGGCTTCCCACGATAGCTCCGAGGCCTCGGCTGCGACGACCGTGTTGCGCGAACGCGTCGACTTCCTGTTCGACAAGCCTTTCACCGTCGGCGATCAGGACCTGCGCATATCGGTGCGAGCCGGCTTCGCGCAATTCCCCGAAGACGGGCGCAACGCGGAAGCCCTTTTGCACCACGCTCAAACGGCCCTCGATCACGCGAAGCAGGCCGGAGAGCAATACCTGCGGCACCGGCCGGATATGAATGTCGTCGCCTCCGAACGGCTGAGCCTCACGAATGCTCTACGGGCGACCGTCGCTCAACAGAAGTTCGTGTTGAACTATCAGTCCAAGGTGGGTATCCGAACGGGACAGGTGGACGGGGTCGAGGCCTTATTACGGTGGCCGGATGCATCGGTGACGCCGGATGTGTTCGTTCCGATGCTCGAATCGCTCGGCCTCATCAACGAAGTGGGCTTATGGGTCATCAGGCGGGCGCTGACGGAGAGCGCCGAGTGGTTTCGAGGGCCGGCAGGCGTCAATTCGCGCGTCGCCGTCAACGTATCGGCCCTCCAACTCAAACGCGAAGAGTTCGCGGACGAGGTGCTGCGCGTGGTGAGCGATTTGGGCGCCGGAACGCCGCGTCTCGAGCTCGAAGTCACGGAAAGCATGGTCATGGCCGATCCCCGACACGTAGGTATCATCCTGGGACGACTCCGCGACGCCGGCATCACGGTCGCGATCGACGACTTCGGAACCGGGCATTCGTCGCTCAAGGCGCTGTCCCAGTTGCCCGTGGATGTTCTCAAGATCGATCGAAGCTTCGTGCGTGATCTCGCGTCCAATCGCCGGCACCGCCTCGTCGTTCAAGCGACCATTACGCTCGCGAAGTCGCTGGGGATAAGAACCGTCGCGGAGGGCGTCGAGACGTCGCAGCAAGTCGACGTGCTCGGCGAGCTCGGTTGCGACGCGATGCAAGGGTACTTCATCCATCGCCCCTCGTCCGCCGCCGAGACCGGCAGTTGGCTCGCGACGATGAAGGGCCGCCCCGGCACCGCCTTTCGACGCGCCTAGCTCGAAATCGTCCGAGTAACTAGCGTGCGCGCCGCCAAGCTCTCGTTCCGACTCGCGCCGGGTTCGATACGGTCCGCCGCGTTCGTGCTCATGGTTCTCGCTGCTTGCGGCTTCTCATGGGCGCAACAGACGGACACTGACCGACCGAGCACGCTGCGCGTCTCGGAGCAGAGCGTCAAGGCCGCTTATCTATATAAGTTTGCCGGCTACGTAGAGTGGCCCGACACACGGCCGACCGATGCCCCGACTCCCGTGACGATCGGCGTATTCGGTGCCGCCTCCCTCGCCCAGGAGCTCGCGCAAATAACGATTGGCCGAACCGTCAACGACCGGCCCATCGACGTGCGGCGAGTCGACTTCGACGATCGACTCGACGACTTGCAGATCCTTTTCATCGGCGCGCAGGAGCGAAATCGTTTGGGCGAGCTGTTTGCGACGGTTCAGCGCTTGCCGGTATTGACGGTGACGGAATCCGAGGGTGCCCTGGCGCAAGGGAGCATCATCAACTTCACGCTCGACGAGCAACGCGTGCGCTTCGAGGTATCACTCTACGCCGCCGAGCTCAGCCGCATCAGGCTGAGCTCGAGACTCCTCGCAGTCGCCCAACGCGTTTATCGGTCACCGGAGTGATGGCAATGGTCGCCCAACGGACGTCAGTGCACGGCAAGTTATTGTTGCTCGTGCTTGCGACCACGGCGTCTGCCCTCCTCATCACCGGCGCCGCGATGGTTACCTATGA
>Ga0209320_10001593_pt1 | contig 11679 bp, 9 predicted proteins | sample Rifsed13ft4_FD_184008 | JGI IMG/M metagenome (GOLD analysis project Ga0209320, IMG submission 184008) | Soil microbial communities from Rifle, Colorado, USA - sediment 13ft 4 (version 2) | ecosystem: Environmental > Terrestrial > Deep subsurface > Rock core/Sediment | place: Rifle, Colorado... | reverse complement strand
GAGATCGCCACCTCCGTCCAGGAAGGCCAGAAGCTGACCATCGTGCTGCTCGACAACCACGGCTTCCAGTGCATCAAGAACCTCTCCGACGCGTCCGGCGGCGACAACCCCTTCAACCGGTTCCGGATGCGCGAGCCCACGACGGGCCGATTGACGGGCGAGTTCCTGCCCATCGACTACGCGGCCAACGCGGCCAGCCTGGGCGCCGACGTGCTCATGGCCCACTCCCCTGCCGAGCTGGAGGCCGCCCTCGCGGAAGCGCACGGCCATGCGAGGACGACGGTCATCGTCACCGAGATCGATCCGAGCGTCGGCGTGCCCGGCTACGATAGCTGGTGGGACGTGCCGGTGGCCGAGGTCTCCTCATCGGAGCGGGTGCGCCACGCACGACGGACCTACGAGGCGCACGTCGCGGAAGAGCGGCACCTCGTCTGATGGGTGTCCGGGTCGGGCTCGGCGTGGTGGGCGTCGGGCGGATGGGCGCGGACCACGCCCGGATCATCGCCCGGCTCGTGCCCGAGGCGCGGCTAGTCGGGATCGCCGACGTGGACATCGCCGCCGTGCGGCGCCTCGCCGCCGAGCTGGGCGTGGCGGGTGTCTATGGCTCAGCCGACGAACTGGCCGCCGACCCGGACGTCCAGGGCGTCCTGGTGGCCGTCTCCACGAGCCGCCACCTCGAGGTCGTGCGCGCCGTCGCCGCAGCGCGCAAGGAGATCCTGTGCGAGAAGCCGCTGGCCCTGACGCTGGCCGACACCGACGCCGCGGTCGCCGCCGCGGAGGCCGCCGGGGTCCGGCTCCAGGTCGGCCTGCATCGCCGCTGGGACCCCGGCTACCGACGGGCCCACGAGCGCCTGGCGGCCGGAGAGTGCGGGCGCCCGATCCTCTTCAAGAGCCTCCAGTTCGATGCCGGTCCACCCCCGTCGGCCTACGCCGATCCGGAAGTGAGCGGCGGGATCATGGTCGACATGGGCATCCACGAATTCGACCTGGCGCGCTGGTTGATGGCAGACGAGGTCGTCGAGGTCCACGCCTGGGGTTCGCTCCTGGCCCATCCGCACCTGGCGGAGGTGGGCGACGTGGACAGCGCCGTCGTCGCGCTGCGCCTCGCCGGTGGGGCCGTCGGGACGGTGGAGCTGGCGCGGTGCAACCTCGCCGGCGACGAGGTGCGCACCGAGGTGCTGGGCACGTCCGGTGCCGTGCACGTGGGCGAGCGGCTGGTGGTCGGCGAGGAACGGGAGCCGATCTTCGAGCGCGCCTACGCCGAGCAGGCGCGCGCCTTCGCGCGGGCCATCGCCGACGACGCGCCGGTCGAGGTCGGGGGGGCCGAGGCCAGGGCCGCCTTCGCCATCGCCCTGGCCGCCCGTCGCTCCCTGCGCGAGGGTCGGCCGGTGCGCGTCGAGTCGTGAGCGTGGCCGGGGCCGGATCCGCCATCCGCGTCGGGTTCCAGGTCTGGGGCCAGTTCGTGGGCTGGCCGGAGCTGATGGCCGAGGCGCGCGAGATCGAGCGCCTGGGCTTCGCGAGCCTCTGGTCCAACGACCACTTCATGCCCGCCGCCGGCGCCCAGGCCGCGTCGCCCGAGGGCCTCGATGGCCCGTTCTTCGAGGGCTGGATGACGCTCGCCGGCTTCGCCGCCGCGACGACGCGAATCCCGCTCGGGGTCCTGGTGAGCGGGGCCGGCTATCGGAATCCCGTGCTGCTCGTGAAGCAGGCCACGACCCTCGACCACCTGAGCGGCGGCCGCGTGACTCTGGGCCTGGGTGCCGGCTGGCACGAGCGCGACCACCGCGCCTTCGGCTTCGACTACCCCAGCCTCGGGGAGCGCATCGACCGACTCGACGAGCAGGCGACCGTCGTACGCCGGCTGCTCGACGGCGAGGACGTGACGTTCGCCGGCCGCTGGGTGCGCACTGAGCGGGCGCGCAACGACCCGCCGCCGCTGCAGCCGCGCCTGCCGCTGCTCATCGGCGGCAGCGGGGAGAAGCGGACCTTGCGCATCGTGGCACGCTGCGCCGACGCCTGGAACGGCGAGGGCGACCCGGCCACGTATGCCCACAAGAACGCCGTCCTCGATGAGCGCTGCGCCGAGATCGGCCGCGACCCGGCCACGATCCGGCGCACGGTTGGCGTGCCGCCGGCCTGCATCCGCGACACGCGGGCCGGGGCGATGACCGTTCTGGCGGCGACGCTGGAGCGCAACGGGCTGGAGCCGGACGAGGCGCGCGCCGCCGCCGAGGATTCGCCGCTCGTCGGTGACGAGGTGACCGTGCTGGCGGCGCTCGCCGCGTGGCGCGAGGCCGGCGCCGAAGAGGCCGTCGTGGATTGGCCCGCCCCATTCGACCGCGAGACGCTCGAGCGGCTGGCGGCGGCGCTACGGCTCGAGGGCTACCCGGACGCCGGACCCGCGCTCGCCGCCAGGTAGTACTGCATCCGCTCCAGCATGAAGCGCGCCGAGTCGACCGCGCGCTCCTCCCAGGCGAAGACGCAGCCGGTGAGGATGCCGTCGAAGCCCACCTCGCGCAATGACCCGAAGAACACGTCCCAGTCCACCTCGCCCTGGCCGATGTCGAGGTGCTGGTGGACTCGGGCGGTCGAGCCGGGCGGATTGACGATGTAGCGCAGCCCGGACGAGGCGCGATGGTTGAACACGTCGGCCACGTGGACGTGGGCCAGGACGGGGGCGGCGTAGCGGATCATGGCCGCCGCGTCATCGCCGAGATGGAACGTGTGCGGCGCACAGTAGAGGTAGCGCACGAAGCTTCTGTTGATGCCCCGGACGAGGTCGACCGCGGCATCGTTGGTCTCGATGAAGTCGTCGGGGTGCGCCTCGAGGTGGAGCGCGATGCCCTCGCGCTCGAAGATCGGCAGCAGCTCGTCCATCGAGCGCCAGAACTGCGCCTCACTCGCCGCCGCCCGCTCCGGCCGGCCGTTGAACTCCGAGTTCATGACCGTGCAGCCCAGCTCGACGGTGATCTCGATGGCCCGCTTCCAATAGCGCACGGCGGCCCGGCGCTCGTCCTCGTCAGGGCCGGACCAGCGGTAGAGCGGGAGCACGGACGAGAGCTCCACGCCGGTCTCGCGGAGGGCCTGGCGGAACTCCGCGATGCGGGCTCGGTCGGCCCGGGGGTGGGTGAAGAAGGGGATGAAGTCCGGCCGCGGCGACAGCTCGATGTAGCGATACCCGATCTCCGCGGCGATGCGGCACACCTCGGCGAAGGGCAGGGCACGGAGCATGTAGGGGTCGAGGGCGATCTTCACGGCTGGGTCCCCTTTCGCGCGTGCCGGGGGTGGCGTGCGGATGTCGCGAGCCGGTCCTCGCGACGCGCCAGCAGGAGGCGCTGCGCCTCTCGGAGATGGGCGATCTGTCGCTCGCGCTCGGCCCCGTCCCGGATCGTCGCGAGCGTCTCGATCCACGTCCGTGTCCCGTCGATGATGGTGAGGATGGCGTCTGCGTCGGCGGCGGCGAAGAGCGGCCGATCAGTGACCTCGACATAGACCGGTGATGTGTGGGCGGCCATGCTCGTGGCGAAGGCCGACTGGATCACCCGGTCACTGAGCGATCGGGCGGCGATCCAGGAGCTGCCACGCACGGCCACGGTCTCCTCGAGCTGCACCTCCGCCGCAGCCGCCGGAGGTCGGACGGAGGCGACGACGGCGCCGTTGACGACCAGCTCGACGCCGGTGATGACCGGCTGCGCGGCGCGCACTCGAACGCGCACGGGCAGCCGGCCGCCCGACGATGGAAGCTCGAGGACGTCGCCCGGCTCGTGGCCATCCACGGCCAGCTCCACGATCGGCCCCGAGGTGGCGAAGGTGCGACCCGCCCGCACCGCGGCGGCCCATGTTTCGAAGGAGAGGGCGTCGCCGTCCGCCAGGCGGGCGTACGTCCTGACCGCGCCGACCGGCACCTCGGCGGACATCCTGTCGGTACCGCCCAAGATCGGCAGCCGGTAGCCGCAGTTGAGGTAGCGATACCACTCCAGGATCGTGGGGTTGTCCAGCCCAGGCGCGAAGCACTGCACCTCGACCGCGTCGATCCGGTCGCGCACGATGTCCGCGGCCACCTCGCTGTAGGGCAGCGGGAAGTGAGCGGCGATGGCCATCCCGCCCGACTCGTGGCAGCGATCGGCCCAGTCGGCCATCAGCTCGTCCACCGACCCGCCGATGCGGCCCTCGGGTGGTCCGCCACTGGCCATCGGCAGCACCGGCCGCCGAGCGCCGACGAGTGCGAGGTGCCCGAGCATGTTCTGGCGGTTCTCGGTCCCGACGCAGACCATGTGCCGACCCTCGCGGTCGGCGAGGGTGCCGGTGCGCAGGTCGGTCACCCCGAAGAAGTGGTCCCCCCACTGCGTGGCCAGCAGGTGCACGACGTTGACCCCCTCGGCCGCAGCCTGGAGGAGGGCCGTGGACGGCGAGAGCAGGTGGACGTGGGAGTCGGCCGTCACCCAGCCGGCAGCGCTGGTGTCCAGAGCCCGCTCGAGCGCGACGGTCAGCTCGCCTGGGTTGCCGCCACGATCCACCACGCCCCGGTGCGGCCGGTACTCGAAGCCCCGGACGACCTCGACGAAGACCGGCCCGGGCGGCAGATCGACGGCCAGGTCGCCGTCGACATAGGCGTAGGTGCTCGCGCCGAGCAGCAGATCCCCGCCCGCGTCCTCCCCGAGTCCCGGGTTCACCTCGTCGCGGTGTCCGAGCGGAGGAAGGTACCGGCCGTCCGCGGACACGAAGCGGATGCGGGCCGCCAGGCGCTCCCCGGTCGCCGCGTCCCGGATCGCCACGGCCAGCCGCTCGCTCGGCGGTGGCAGCGATTCGATCGTCACGCGCCCGTTCTCGCTGGCCGCGGAGCCAGACTCCGCGAGCCGGCGTGCGTCGAAGGTCGAGCCAGAGACCTCCAGGAGGGCATCCGGCGCCATCGCCACGTCGACGTCGACGACCGCGCTGCCCGTGCCGGCATCGGGCGGCCCGGCGCTCTCTCCCCAACCGGCCACGTCGCCTCCCGACCATGACCCCTCGTCGACCGGGACCGAGGCCCGACGGCGGCGGATGACGACCCCGAGGTCGACCGAGACCGCGGGATCGACGCCGGCGCTGACCCGGACGGTTCGCCGAGGCTCGTAGCGCAGCGGCGACGCTGAGCCCGCGTACAGCGTGATCGCCGCCACGACCAGGCCTCCACCCGGCTCGGCCGCGGCCGGGGGCTCGAGGCGGATGGCCTCGAGCTCGACCGGCCCGCCCTCGACCTCCATGGCGAAGAGCCAGTAGAGGGCATCGTCGTCCGGGCTGGGAACGGAGTCGACGACTCCGGTCTGGTCGGCAAACCAGGTGCCGGGCAGCGTGGTCAACGGCCCCGCGTGACCGGCACCGGCATAGCGCCCGAAGCCCTGGGCGGGATGCGGCCCGCGCCAGTCGAGTGGCTCGTCCGCCCGGTGGCTCAGGGCGGCGAAGGCGCCCTGCCCCCAGCCGACGATCCCCTCGTTCACCTCGAAGCGGCGCCGGACGTCGTGCGCCTGCTCGGCTCCGTCCCGCCGCTCGAGGACGTACCGGCCCAGTGGCTGCCCGGTGCCGACGACCCAGCCCACCGGCAGGCCGGCCGGGCGCGTACCGTCGGCGGCGCGCCAGGCATCGCAGAAGTGTGCGATGACCACGTGGCTGACGGCGTCGGCGCTGGGCAGCTCGATGCGGATGGGCTCTCGTACGAGCAGCCAGCGCCGCGCAGCGTCGCGCTCGGCGAGAAGGAAGGGCAGGCCCCGCAACGTCTGGGCGCCCGCCGGCAGGCGCTCGATCGCTCCCCGGTAGAGCGGGTGGAACGCCGCCCCGATCTCGTCCGTGGAGGCGTTGACGTATCGCGACAGGTCGATCGGCCGGCCGCGCGGGCTAGTCCGCATCGGGGCTCCTCTCTCGACTCCCTTGACTCGGTCTGCGGGCGATGCTAGCGTCCCGTGCAATCGGTTGCAACGACCGCTTGCGCCGCAGAACCTGGGGACGCAGGGTGAGCAACCAGCCTGTCGAATGCGTGGTCCCTGCCGGGGCGCTCCTGGGGGAGTGTCCGGTCTGGAGCGAGCGCGAAGGGCTCCTGTACTGGGTCGACATCGAGGGCCGTGCGATCCACCGCTACGACCCGGCCAGCGGCATCGATATGCTGCGCTCGGTCCCGGGGCGCCCGGGCTCGATCGCGCTGACGGCGGACCCGGGCCGCCTGCTGGTGGCTGTCGAGCACCGGCTGGCCTTCTTCGACTGGGAAGGCGCAGCATGGACGGAGTGGGTCGCGCTCGAGCCGGAGGGCACCGGGAACCGGCTCAACGATGGGCGGTGCGACCGTGCGGGCCGGTTCTGGGTGGGGAGCATGTTCGATCCCGCGGCCGCCCGCCGGTTCACCGGGATCCTCCATCGGGTCGCTCCCGACGGCACCGCCCTGACCGTGCGCACGAAGGTCGGCGTGTCCAACGGGCTGGCCTTCTCTCCGGATGGCACGACGATGTACTGGGCGGACACGGCGCGGGAGACGGTCTGGGCATACGACTACGACGTGGCCACCGGCGCCGCCGTCCGGGAACGCGTCTTCCTCGACTTCGGGCCGCTCCCGGGCCGCCCCGACGGGGCCTGCATCGACGAGGACGGCTGCTACTGGGTCGCCTGCGTATACGGCTGGGCCGTGCTCCGGGTCACGCCGGACGGCACCGTCGATCGGCGCATCGACCTGCCCGTCGAGAAGCCGACGATGCCCGCATTCGGAGGCGGCGAGATGCGCACGCTCTTCGTCACCTCGATCGGCGAGGGGGGCTCGTATCCGCGGACCCCGGGTCAGCGCGATGCGGGAGGGCTGTTCGCCATCGAGACCGGCTCCGGCGGCCTGATCGAACCGCGTTTCGGCCTCGCCAGGTGACCGCGAGGGCACGAGACGTGCCCCCTGTGTGGTTCGAGCGGGAGGTGCCGTCCGCGCTGGTCGCCGAGGTCGCCGCCGCCGTCAGGATGCTGGGTCCCGCGACCGATGACGATCCCTACGCCGGGCTCACCACGGCCACCGCCGCCGTGGTGTCGTCGGGCCGTTGTGACGCGGCATTCATGGATCGCGCCCCGGGCCTGCGCGTGATCGCGCGAACCGGGATCGGCTACGACCGGGTCGACCTGGCCGAGGCGACGCGGCGCGGGATCGCCGTCTGCAACACGCCCGACGGCCCCACGATCTCCACCGCGGAGCACGCCGCCATGCTCATGCTGATGGTGGCCAAGAACGTCAAACGCTCCGAGGCGGATCTCCGAGCGGGCGGCCGCGACCTGTACAGCCGGCACGTCGCGATCGAACTCCAGGGCAAGCTCCTCGGTCTCGTCGGCTTCGGTCGCATCGCCCGGCACCTGGCCGGGATCGCCGGCGGGCTGGGCATGCGTCTGTCGGCCTACGACCCGTTCCTCGCCGAAACCGACTTCGTCCCGCCCGTGACGCGAGCGCCCTCACTGGACCTCCTCCTCGCCGCCGCCGACGTCGTATCGGTCCACGTGCCGCTCACGGCCACCACGCGGGGCTTGTTCGGCGCCGAGCAGTTCGGACGGATGAAACCGGGGAGCGTCTTCATCAATACCGCCCGCGGCGGCCTCGTCGACGGCGCTGCCCTGCTCGCCGCCCTCGATGCGGGACACCTGTTCGGGGCAGGGCTCGACGTCACCGATCCGGAGCCGCTCCCGCCCGGTCATCCGCTGCTCCTGCGCAACGACGTCGTGGTCACCCCGCACGTCGCGTCGGGGACCGCGGAGGGCAAGGTGCGCATCTTCCGGACGGCGCTGGAGCAGGTCGTCCAGGCCCTGTCCGGGCGGCGCCCGACGCATCTCGTCAACCCCGAGGTGTGGGGTGGCTGACCTCGAGGGCAGAGTCGCCATCGTCACCGGTGCGGCATCGTTCGTCGGCGAGGCGATCGGCGCCGCGCTCATCGGCGCCGGGGCGACCGTCGTGCTCGCCGATCGTGACGTCGAGCGCGGGTCCGCCGCGGCCGCGCGGCTCGGAGGCGCCGCCCGCTTCATGGCCACGGACATCGCCGACGACGCCCAGCTCGACCGGCTTGTGGCGGCGGCCGTGGGCCAGGCCGGTCGCCTGGACATCCTGGTGAGCGCGGCCGCCGTGTTCGACGACGATCGACTGGACTCGTCGCGTGAGCTGTGGCACCGGGCACTCGACATCAACCTGGTCTCGGCCGCCGTGCTGACACGCAAGGCCGCGGCGCACATGGGCAGGGGCGGTGCGATCGTGTACGTCGCCTCGGTCAGCGGGCGGACGTCCCAACCGGGCCGCACCGTCTACAACGTGACCAAGGCGGGGCTGCTGATGCTGGCGAAGACCGCGGCCCAGCAGCTCGCCCCCCGGGGCATCCGGGTCAATTCCGTTTCGCCCGGCTGGATGTGGAGCCGCAACATCGAGCGTCGCTACGGCACGCGCGAGCGGGCCGACGCGCTCGGCGCCGAGTTCCACGCCCTCGGTCGCATGGCCGACCCGGACGAGGTCGCGCAGGCGGTGCTGTTCCTCGTCTCGGACGGCGCCTCGTTCATCACCGGCGCCGACCTCGCCGTCGATGGCGGCTACTCGGCGCTGGGCCCCGAGGCGCTCGGCCAGCCGTTCGACAAGATCCGCACCATCGGGTGAGCTCTCCACTCCCTGAGCTCTCCACTCCCTTGACTCGGCCTGCCGCCGATGCTAGCGTCCCGTGCAATCGGTTGCAATGAACGCCGGTGCGCCGCAGAGGAGGCCCGCTTGCCCGGTCCGGGGCTCGAGCTGATCGGCGAGGAAGAGATCGCCGAGGTCGTCGGGGTGCTCAGGAGCGGCTTCCTGAGTCGCTACGGCCCGAACGACGACCCGGCCTTCGGCGCCCGCGTACGGCATTTCGAGCAGGAGGTCGCCCGGCTGACCGGCGTGGCCCACGCGCTCGCCGTGAATTCCGGGTCGAGCGGCATCTGGCTGGCGCTGGCCGGGCTCGGGATCGGCCCCCGCGACGAGGTCGTCGTGCCGGGCTTCACCTTCGTCGCGTCGATCTCCGCCATCGTGTATGCCGGGGCCCTGCCCGTCCTGGCCGAGGTCGACGAGACGTTCAACCTCGACCCGGTCGACGTGGAGGCGCGCATCACGCCGCGGACGCGGGCGATCATGGCGGTCCACATGCTGGGCAACCCGGCGCGGCTGACCGAGCTGCGGGCCGTTGCCGACCGCCATGGCGTCGCCCTGATCGAGGACTGCGCCCAGGCCTTCGGGGCCCGCTACCGTGGCGGCGGCGTGGGCCGCATCGGCGAGGTCGGGATCTTCAGCTTCAACGAGTTCAAGACGATCACCTGTGGCGACGGCGGGATGATCGTCACCGACGACGAGGATCTCTATCGGCGCTGCTTCGCCATGCACGACCAGGGGCACAGCCCGTTCCGACTCGGCATCGAGGTCGGCCGTCGCCCGTTCCTGGGCATGAACTTCCGGATGACCGAGCTGGAAGGGGCCGTCCTCATGGCCCAGTTGGGCAAGCTCGATGCCATCCGGGCGCATCTGCAGGCCAACAAGCGCATCGTCGAGTCGGTGCTGACCGGCCTGCCGGGCCTCGCGTTCCGCGTGCTCCCCGATCCCGACGGCGACCTCGCGACGCACCTGGTCACCATCTTCCCCTCGGGGGAGATCGCTCGACGCGTGGCCGGCGAACTCGGTGCGATCGTGCTGGCCGACTCCGGCTGGCACGTCTACAACCACATGGAGCACCTGCTGGAGCGGCGGACGATCACGGGCAAGGGCTGCCCCTTCGACTGGCCGTGCCAGGGGACTTCCGACGCGCGATACGAGGCGGGCATGCTGCCCCGGACCGACGCGCTGCTGGAGCGATCGATCAGCTTCGGGATCGGAGTCTCGGACCCGAACCTCGCCCCGTTCGGCCTGCGCATGCGCGACGGGCCCGACGTCGCCCGCGAAAGGGCCACGCGGTTCCGCGAAGTCGCGCGTCGGCACCTCGAGGGCTGAGCACGATGCCGCCGCGCCCGCCGCTGACCGAGCCGCGACACCATCGCCGAGTGACCCTCGCGGATGTCGCACGAGCCGCGGCGGTATCGTCGGCGACTGCCTCGCGCGCCCTGGCCGACGACGCCCGCATCAGCCTGACCACGCGAGGACGGGTCCGGGCTGCGGCCGACGGGCTGGGCTACGTCCCCAACGCCGCCGCACGCAGCCTGCGCGCTCGGGCTACCCGGACGCTCGGGCTCCTCCTCGCCGAGCTGGACGATCCCGTCCATGCCCAGGTGGCGGCCGGCTTCGAGCAGGAGGCAGGCGCACGGGGCTACACGGTCCTCATCATCACGGGCATGACCGAGCCGGCCCACGAGCGCCGGGCGCTGAAGGTCTTCGTCGAGCACCAGACGGATGGCATCGCGCTCGTCTCGACCATCCTCGCTCCGGCCGAGGTCATGTCCTTCGCCCGGCCCGACCGCGTCGTCTTCGTCCAGGCCGACCATCCCAGCCTGGCCGGCTATCGGCTCGATCCGCCCACCGGTTCCATCCGCGCCGGCGAGGTCGAGGGCATCGAGGAAGCCGTGCGCTACCTCGTGGCATCGGGCTATCGCCAGTTCGCGTACCTGGGGACCGGGGCGACGGCCACCAACCTGACCCGTCGCGCGGCCGTCGAGCGGGCCATGCGGGCCGCCGGGGTACGTCGGCCGCTGCGCCGGTTCGCGGTGGGGGCGCGTGGCTGGCGCTCCGGCGATGCCATCGCGCAGCGGATCGCACGGTCGCGCCCGGAGGTCCTCATCTGCTACGACGACAAGCTCGCCCTGGCGGTCATGGACGGGCTCCGGGCGCAGGGCGTTGATGTCCCCGGCGATGTGGCCATCATCGGCTTCGACGGGATCCCCTTCGCGGCCCTCTCCAACCCGCGGCTCAGCACGATCGCCTCGCCCTCGCTGGAGATGGGTCGGCGCGCCGCCCAGATGCTCGTGGCCTCGATCGAGTCGGGCAGCCTCCCCTCGTCGATCGTCCTGCCCGTCCAGCTCCTGATCCGCGACAGTTCGCCACCGCGCAGGGTTGCGGCATGAGCGTGCCGGCCATCGAGCTCGTGGACGCGACCAAGCGCTACGGCACGAGCATGGCGCTCGACCGGGTCTCGTTGCGCATCGAGCGGGGCGAGTTCTTCTGCCTGCTCGGGCCGTCCGGCTGCGGCAAGACGACCACGCTCAACCTGATCGGCGGCTTCATCCCGCTCACCTCCGGGGAGCTGAGGATCGAGGGCCAGCGGGTCAACGACATGCCGCCCCACAAGCGCAACGTCAACACCGTGTTCCAGAACTATGCGCTATTCCCGCACATGACGGTCGAGGAGAACGTCGCCTTCGGGCTCCGGATGGCCCGTCTCGGCAGCGGCGAGACGGCCACGCGGGTAGACGAGTACCTCGCCCTGGTCGGCCTCGAGGCCTTCCACGACCGCCTGCCGGCGCAGCTCTCTGGCGGGCAGCAGCAGCGCGTCGCCCTGGCCCGAGCACTGGCCAGGCGGCCGGCGGTCCTGCTCCTCGACGAGCCGCTCGGCGCACTCGACCTCAAGCTGCGCAAGCAGATGCAGGTCGAGCTGGCGCGGATCCATCGCCAGGTGGGCACGACCTTCGTGTTCGTCACGCACGACCAGGAGGAGGCCCTCTCGATGGCGACGCGGATCGCGGTCATGTCGGCCGGACGCGTCGTCC
>Ga0209320_10001585_pt1 | contig 11694 bp, 5 predicted proteins | sample Rifsed13ft4_FD_184008 | JGI IMG/M metagenome (GOLD analysis project Ga0209320, IMG submission 184008) | Soil microbial communities from Rifle, Colorado, USA - sediment 13ft 4 (version 2) | ecosystem: Environmental > Terrestrial > Deep subsurface > Rock core/Sediment | place: Rifle, Colorado... | reverse complement strand
CCCCGAACACACAGACCCGTTCTTTGACAGGTTTGTCCAGAACCGCAGAAACAACCGCCAATGCAGCTGCCAAATCCGCTGCCGGTTCGGTAATTCGCAAGCCGCCCGCTACATTCAGATAAATATCCAAATTGGCAAACGAAAGACCCGCATTTTTGGCAAGTGCCGCAATAACAATCTGCATTCTGGAAAAATCAAGGCCGGTGACCCTACGAGCGGGCACGCCGAAAATTGTCGACGTGGCAAGCGCCTGAACCTCCGAAAGTATCGGCCTGCCTCCTGCAATCGAAGCACAGACCACGCTTCCTGCTCTTTTTTCGATCCTCTGCGAAAGGAAAACCTGCGAAGGATTGGCAATTTCGGCCATGCCCGAATCGGCCATTTCAAAAACTCCGACTTCGAAGGTGGAGCCGAACCTGTTTTTAACGGATCTTAAAATCCGAAATCCGTAAGCTTCATCGCCTTCCAGGTTTAAAACAGCATCAACGATATGTTCCAAAACCTTCGGTCCGGCGATATTGCCCTCTTTGGTTACGTGGCCAACCACAAAGACCGAGGTTTTTGTACCCTTTGCGAGTCTTTGCAAAACCTGCGCACTTTCCCTGATTTGACCGATTGAGCCTGCAGATCCTGCTAGTTTTTCGGAAGTTAGTGTCTGAATTGAATCAACGATCAAAATCGCGGGAGAGAGCTTTTCACAGGCCGAGACTATGGCTTCTGTGGATGTCTGGGGCAGGATGTAGAGGTTTGGCGGAATCTTCCCGACCCTGTCTGCCCTAATTTTCACCTGCTGGGCTGATTCTTCACCCGTAACGTAGAGCACTGTGTGCTCGTTATCAGTTTTCGGTTCACGGTTAACGGTTTTTTTATTTTTTCCTGTCTGTGAACTGTGAACTGTTGACTGTGAACCTGCAATCCGCATGGCTGATTGCAAAAGAAGCGTACTTTTGCCAATTCCCGGATCTCCGGAAATCAAAACTAAAGATCCCGGCACAATCCCCCCTCCCAAAACCCTGTCAAATTCCGAAAATCCCGTTGACATGCGCAAACTATGCTCTTTTTTGACTTCAGCAAGTTTGACTAAGGAGTTCTCAATATTTGGAAATTGGAGTTTGGATTTTGGAGTTTCTGTTGAAACTTCGGTCTCCACCAGACTGTTCCACGATCCGCACTCCGGGCACTTACCCAAATAAGAGGAGGATTTATATCCGCATTGCTGACATATGAACTCGCTTCGCGATTTCATCGAAGGATTCCAATTTTAAATTCTAAATTTATAATTTTAAATGAATATTTAATTTTAAAATATTAAATGATTTGAATTTGATTAAAAATTGAAAATTTTAAATTGAAAATTAACTTCTACCTATAAAATATCGGCTTTTCCAGAACATACGGCACCAGGGTTATTTTTCTTGAAGCAACATCCACAGATTCCACCATGCACTGGACGGTTTTGCCCGCCTCCCAGGATTCGTTTGGCGGAATCTTGGAAGCTGAAACAAAGCCTTCTAAACCATGCTCCAAAGTTACGTAAATACCTCCCCTGACAACTTTGGAAACAGAACCCGTAACCTTCTGGTCTTTGGTATATTTTGCGGAAATTTCCTCAAACGGATCCTTTGCCAGCTGTTTTAGGGAAAGACTCAGTTTCCCCGCCTCTTCGTCTTTTGCCGAAGCCATAACCTCCACTTTTTGGCCTACCTTGAAAAACTTTGTCGGGTCATCGACTTTCTCCCAGGCGATCTCGGAAATATGCACCAAGCCTACAATGCCGTCTTCAATTTGCACAAAAACTCCAAACGGCAGAACCGATTTGACTTCGCCTTCGTATTTTTGGCCTATTTCGATTTTTGAAAGGAGCTTTTTTACATCCTCAAGCTCTTTTGCGTCTTTTTTCTGGGCGAAAATTAACCTGTTGGCGTCGCGGTCTACATCGATAACCTCAACCTGAAGCGTTTTGCCGAAAAAATCACCGGGTGATGAAATTTGGGTGTGCAGATGGATCGCCGGCAAAAAACCGTGAATACCCGAATATTCGCAGATGATGCCGCCGCGGTTTGCCTCGATGGCGACAACCGTAATGGCTTCGGCGGATTCGATTTTTTCCTCAAGTTCCTTCCAGAGTTTATCCCCTGAGTGTTTACGCAAAGAAAGCACAACTTGGCCGGCGTCGTTTTCCGGATAAACTACAGTAGCCTCAACCGAATCACCTGCTGTGAGTTTGGCGGCCAAATCGCGAACCGCATCAAATTCACGGCCAAAAACAATTCCTTCGGATTTTGCACCAATGTCGATTAAAATTTCCGACCTGTCTTTGGAAATTACTTTACCGGTAACTTCCTGCCCGCGCTTTAACGCAGGTATTTTATACCCCGTTGACTCCAAAAGATCAGCCATCGTTAAATGACCTTTTGTCGATACTTGGTCATTTGACCCTGAGCGACCCTGAGCTTGCCTGCCCTGAGCTTGTCGAATGGGTCGAAGGGGAGCCGAAGGGTTTCTTCTTGTTTTTTTAGCAGATGGGGATTGAGAAGATACAGATTTTAAATGTTTATCCCGAGCTCGTCGAGGGACCAACCATAATCACTTCCTTTTTTGGGTATTTAGGCTTTTTGGCGATTGGGAGATTTTATAAATTAAATCATTGACCTGGTGGCCTAATATCCTAATTACCTAACGGCCTATTGGCCGCCAGTATAGCAGGTTTTTGGTGATAAAAAAAGCCTCTATTAATTGTCAATTGCTTGCCCCTCGAAACTCTGCTCTGCAGAACGAAGTGGGGTTAATGGCTTGTCCTGAGCGCAGCGAAGGATTAAATTGTTAAAAGTGGCAGCTAAGTTTTCCTTTAAATTTTCAATCTTGACCATTGCTACCTTTGCTCTTCTTGGCATCTATTTTGCAACCGTCGTCGATACCGGACGTGATACCTATTGGCATTTGGCAATCGGCAGAAGAGTTTTTGAAGAAAAAGCCATTCCCAAAATTGATACTTTTACTTACGGTTCGCCAGAAACCCTCTTTACCTCAACCGAATGGCTTAGCGGCTTGATAATGTACGCGTTTGTCCAAACACTGGGCTTGAATACCGGCCTTCTTTTACTTCGAATCGTAATTGGCCTTACCGCTATTTACTTACTTTATTTAAATTTAAAGCTAATAACATCAAATGAAATAATAACCCTTGCCGGTATTTCTCTCGTCGGTTTCGTGCTTGCCATTCGCCTAAACGACCGGCCGGAAATTTTTAGCTTCGTATTTGTTGCTTTTGTGAATTATGTTTGTTTTAACTTCTTTACAAAACAAAAACTTAGCAGACTAACATATTTCCTGCCAATAGTTTTTTTTGCTTGGCCCAATATTCACGCATTCGCACCTTTCGGCTTGGCAATTTTGGCATTTTGGACGAGTATATTCATTTTTGAAAAAATTTATCACCAAAAAAAAAGAGGCGGATTTGGCATTTTTTTCGGGTTATTTATCATCTCGGTGGTGCTATCCGCACTTCAGAACAAGAAATTCCTTTATCCTTTTCTTGCTCTAAATCTCAAATTTGAAATTCTGGAAATGTCGACTTTGCCTGAAAGACTAATGGCTAATAATGGCTTTGATTTTATTAACCAAGTTCCGATCGAATTTTATTTCTACTTCTTGCTTTTGATAACTTATATTATGACTTTCATTGTTTTCTTAAAAAAGGGCTTCAAAAATTATTCGATCGGCCTAATATGTCTTTTTTACTTGCTTCTATTTCTCACACCCTTCAGATTTTACAGATTGATCCCTATGGCAACTTTAATGGTTCTGCCTGTTGTAATTTTTCAAGCGAAGCAAACCCTGCTGATAAATGTAAAAATATTTGGATATTTAGAGAAGACTGCCTATGCAACCTTAGCGGTAATGATTATCATCTCAATTTTCTCAAAAAATATTATTGACCAGAGAATAGGAGCATTTGTCATAACAGATCTTTCCAACCCCAACCCTAAAAATAATATTGTTGATATTATTAACAGAAGCTGGAATCCATACTTCCCACAGAACGCTCCGAAGATTATTAAAAATCACTTAACTACTCGCAGACTTTTTACAGAAGGCGGTTTAAACGATTATTTTTTATGGCATATTCCCGAAATCAAGATTTTCTCAGATATCATGTTTGAATACCGCACGCAGAAAGATTATAAAAATGAGCAAATTATTGCATCTGGAGCAAGCGGCTGGCGTGAACTTTTAAAAAAATATGACATTGATACGGTGGTTAACCATCAAGACCTTCCATATCTGCTTGCAAAAACTCCTGTTTGGGAACTTTCGAACTGGCAATTAGTATATGTTGATGAAATTGCTACGATTTATGCCAGAGATGACGTTATCAAATCAATACCTGTTGACCTATCTGTAATTCAGCCTGAACTGCCAACGACTCTAAAATTTAAACAAGACAATGAAACAAAGGCTATTGAGCAGCTTGGCAAATTGATGGCCTATGAACCAAAAAACGCTTTTGCCAAATCTCAGTTAGTTGCATATTACATCACAAAAGATCTTAATCGGGCCAAAAAATTGGCGGAAGAATCACGAATGATAATTCCCTATGACCCGATCTTCAGTGTTCAGTTAGCGGAAATTTACGCAAACTTAAATCAATGCGCAAATGCAACTAACTATGCCAAAGAAGCTAAGAGAAAAAGTTTCGACCATATAATCATCAAGGGGATTGCAAATGACGCAATCTCTAGATGCCAAACTACACTCGAGTAATCGACTTCCATCAAAAAAGCCCAACCTGAGTTGGGCTGTATTGATACTGGCATCGACCTCTTTTTCGCGTTAGCGAAAAATATCAGATTTCGAAGAAATGCTGATATCTTCGAGGCAGGTTGCCCCACACTCTTTTTGAATCTTTGATTCAAAAATATCAGATGAGCACAAAGTGCAAGGCTGGTATTATCGGCGATCAAACAAAGATTTTGCGCAGAGTTCCCAGCCCTGACCATTAGATTTACAGAGTAAATCGCAGGACAAGTCAAAAATTATGCTCTCGAGCTCCCGGCCTTGACCTATTTTCGCGGTAGGTTGCCCCACAACTATCGTCGGCGCTGATATGTTTCACTAACCTGTTCGGAATGGGAAGGAGTGGTTCCATATCGCTCAAAAGACCGGAAACTCCAGAGCAAAATCTTTTTTAATGTTCGGAATATCAGCCTTCTCGTCCCTCATCTTATTCGGGACTGCGCTTCCTGATATTTTCTCGCCGGCGCTCGAAAATGGGAAGAAGTGGTTCCAGTTCGCTCAAAACACCAGCTTGAGAATTATATATCAGCCTTGCACTTTGTGCAACCTGATATATGTCGCTCTGAGCGAGCAGAGGGAAACATATCAAAATATATGAAAATTACAACTTAGTGATTGCCGTTGCCGTTAACTTTTGCATCGACTCTTCTCAATACATTTTTTATACCTGTTTTGACATCAAGAACCATATTAGCCAATTCTGGGTCAGGATCCGCATGATCCACAGGATTTAGTCTTAAAGACCCTGAATCCTCTTCAATTATGGTTTCAATCCTTAAAAGTAAACCGTTACCTTCTTGAGCTGCAAACGAAGATAAAACTATTTCCATATCTTCTGGTTTTTCTACTGCCATGCAAGTTGCTGCCTTTAAGGGTTGCTCGGTAAGAATTCTACTTGTTTCCGGATCTTTAAAGAGTGCCCCCTGAATTGAGGTAACAATTTGCTGATCAACAACCTCAATATATTCGGGCCCTTGGGTTTTTGAAGCCACTCGCTCGACGTATTGTTCAAATGTTGGATTTTCTTTAGACATATTCCCCCTAAAAAAACACCCCTGTTTCACAGGAATGTATTAAAATCTAGCTTATATACTAAGCTTATTTGAGGCTACTTGTCAAGCTTCCTAAAAAAGTCACACAGTAACCAAGAGCCAGAGAGACAAAGATTTTAAATACTTTGGCTCCTTACGGCTCTTTGAAACTTTAACTCTTTACTTTTAGCTTTTTCAAAACCGGATGGAATAGTTCGGACGTCGGATGTCAGAATTCAGAAATCAGACTATTGTCCGAAATCCGAGATCCGATATCCGAAATCTGGTAAATGATCTATTAGTACGGCTAAGCTGAAAAATTAGTTAGATAGTCAGTAGTTCGACAGTTCGATAGTAAAAACTACCCAACCATCCATCTACCCGACTACCCAACTGATTTAACCGCAGGTTAAATCCTGCACAAACATTACTGCCTTTACACTCGCCGCCTATCAACCTCGTAGTCTACAAGGGATCTAAGATTTCTAGTCTTGGGGCCTGCTTGGCGCTTAGATGCTTTCAGCGCTTCTCAGTTACCAGCGTAGCTACCCAGCAATGCCACTGATGTGACAACTGGCACACTAGAGGCTGGCTCATCTCGGTCCTCTCGTACTAGAGATGACCCCCCTCAGAAATCAAACGCTCACACCGGATAGAGGCCGACATTATTGTTACTACTCCAATATGGAGAGCTCTGATCATTTCTGTCAGAGTCTGTATATCACTATACAGTTCGGACTATATCTTCCCGCCTAAATTTCAATTTTTGGCGGGTCTGGCGTGTAGTCTCTGAGGATTTCCATCAACCGATGGATCTTTCCTGCTGATTGACTCCACCGACAGATTGTTACCATTTCTGGTACTGTCGGATACTGAGTTATTCCAGCATATAGCCAGATTTATTCTTAGCCTATAAAGCTAAGATCTTCCATTTTCTAACAGACTCCTCCATGATGCAAAACGCTTGGAAGAAGACAGCTCGTTAATAGAACCTCTATATATCCTATAGTTTTACTGTCTCACGACGTTCTGAACCCAGCTCGCGTACCGTTTTAATGGGCGAACAGCCCAACCCTTCCCGCCTACTTCAGCAGGAGGATACGGTGAGCCGACATCGAGGTGCCAAACCTTGCCGTCGATATGGACTCTTGGGCAAGATAAGCCTGTTATCCCCGGGGTAGCTTTTATCCGTTAAGCCTACGCGCTTCCATGCACAACGTAGGGATCACTAAGACCTGCTTTCGCACCAGCTCGTGATGTACCACTTACTGTTAAGCCGACTTATGCCTTTGCACTCTTAAGCTCCGTTTCTGTAGGAGTTGAGTCGACCTTTGCACGCCTCCGTTACCTTTTTGGAGGCGACCGCCCCAGTCAAACTGCCCACCAGACACTGTCCCGTCTCCCGTTTTTTGTTAGGACAAACGGTAAGTTGCAACCATCAAGACGGGTGGTGTTTCATTGGCGTCCGAAGACTCCCACCTACACTACACAATCCTAAAAGCTGAAACAATGTCAAGCTGCAGTAAAGCTCCACGGGGTCTTTTTGTCCTGGTGTGAGTTGGCCGCATCTTCACAGCCATTGCAATTTCGCCGGGTCCTTCCTCAAGACAGTCGCCAAGTCGTTAAACCTTTCGTGCGGGTCGGAACTTACCCGACAAGGAATTTCGCTTGAAACCTTCACCCTGAGCTTTCGCCGAAGGGTTATGAACAATAGTCCTTGTGCTAATTGTTCCTGCATGTCGCCATGCAGTCGCCACCATCTCTTCTCTACCACTCAAAGGTAAAGCTCTACGTATGGTGAGTGAGGATTCTAATTAGAGATTGACGTGATTTTTGTCGATTCATAGTTTCTGCAAGTAATAAGATTTCTCTTAGTCCATCAATAGTTAAATGTGCTCCTTTATAAACTAATTCAACTATTGCAATGAACTTTTCAAAATCTTTTTGCTTCGAAGATTGCAAAGGATAATTTTTGAAAAAGGGAATTATTACTTCTAATAAATCTTTCCTTTTTCTAACAACATAACGATATAAATTCTCTTTATGATTATCATATCGCTTGTTAATATAAATACTACCAATTCCAAAAAAATCGCGGATTTTTTCCAGGGAGCTTAAACTTTTTGCTCCCTGCGTAACTGCAAATTCGTGGAACACTTGATAGCCTAATTTGTATCCTTTTCTTTCTAACTGATCATTCTGTCGAACAATTCCTGTAGAAAAACAACCTTCTCCATCTACAAATCCAACAACCCAACCAATCTCTACTAGTCTTTCCTGCTGATTGTCTGCACTTGAAGCATTGTCAGTTAACATGAATATTTCAGTATTACCCGAAATTAACCCGAATGTCAACTAGCTCAAGATACTCAGAGTTTCCAGCATATAGTAGAGTTACAAACACATCAGAGACTTTCTAAAGCAACGCTGTTTTTACCTTAGAACAGTTATAGTTACTGCTGCCGTTTACCCGGGCTTGCGTCGAAAGCTCAACCCCCGAAAGGATATCACCTCCAACGCTTGACCTACGAGCACTGGGCAGGCCTCAGCCCCTATACATCGTCTTTCGACTTCGCAGAGACCTGTGTTTTTGATAAACAGTCGCTTGGCGTCGTTAGCTGCGCCCTTCGATCTTGCGATCTCAGGGAGGACATCTACCAAAGGTACGTCCAGCTGTTTTGCCGAGTTCCTTAAGGAAGGTTCTCCCGCTCGCCTTGGTGCACTAACACCTACCCACCTGTGTCGGTTTGCGGTACGGTCTTGACAAAATCTGGTAACGAGAAAATTTCTTGGAAGATGAAAACTTTCCTCTTGTCAGCTTGCGCCAACTAGCTATCAAAGCTTGAATAATCATAAAAAGGGATTTTCCACCTTTTACTTCCTTGCTTTTTAGGGGCCGTATCATTTCGACCCAGGAACCTTCCTTCTCCGTCCTCCCTTTACTTTAAAACGATTTTGCCAAGGTAGCAGAATATTAACTGCTTATCCATCGACTACGCCTTCTGGCCTCGCCTTAGGACCGACTAACCCTACGTCGACGAACGTTGCGTAGGAAACCTTGGGCATTCGGCGGTGGGGATTCACACCCCACTTTCGCTACTCATACCGGCATTCTCACTTCGTACCGCTTAACACTGACCTTACGGAAGTGCTTCACCGCAGGTACGAACGCTCCCCTACCACTCCCGGATATCAGATGTCGGACATCAGAAATCGGATAATTTATATCCGAAATCCGAGATCCGAATTCCGACATCCGGAAATTCCAAGCTTCGGTGATGTCTTTAGCCCCGATACATTTTCGGCGCGCCCGCGCCTTCCCGATTAAATCGGGAGTCGACAAGTGAGCTGTTACGCTTTCTTTAAAGGATGGCTGCCTCTAAGCCAACCTCCTTGCTGTCAAAACGCGAACACTGCCTTTAACACTTAAGACATACTTTGGGACCTTAGCTTTGGATCTGGGATGTTTCCCTTTTGCCCAGACTCGCTTATCCGAGCCGGACTGACTCCGCATTTGTACACAGCGGTATTCGGAGTTTGGTTGAATGCAACAGATAAATCCGCTGCGATCCATCCAGTGCTCTACCCCCTCTGCTTAAAAATACGGGCTATACCTAAATATATTTCGGGGAGAACCAGCTATCTCCGCGTTCGATTGGCATATCACCCCTAACCACAGCTCATCCCAGCCACTTGCAACTGACACGGGTTCGGGCCTCCACCCCGCGTTAGCGGGGCTTCACCCTGGCCATGGCTAGCTCACGCGGTTTCGGGTCTTCCCTCACCTTTTTATAAATCGCGCTATTAACGCTCGCTTTCACTTCGCCTGCGGACATTTCGGCCCTTAGACAAAAGATGAGGAAAACTCACCGGTTCATTCTTCAATAGGCACGCGGTCACCCCTCACCTTTTTCAACAATCGATTCGGATTCTCGAATTTCGGTAGACTATATGTCGACATATAATTCTACTTATTTCGAGTCACAAACCACATTATTAAAAAAGGTGAGGGGCTCCCACTGCTTGTTAGCGTCTAATTTCAGAAACTTTTCATTCCCCTCTCGGGGTACTCTTTCACCTTTCCCTCACGGTACTAGTTCACTATCGGTCGCAACACATATTTAGCCTTAGCACATGGTCGTGCCGGATTCCTACAGGATTTCGCGTGTCCCGTAGTACTCGGGATACTCATAGGGCTTGTTTTGGTTTTGCATACTGGACTTTCACCATCTGCGGCCAACCATTCCAGATTGTTCTGCTACCTCAACAAATCCCATATCTGAGTCCCACAACCCCCCTCACCTTTCTATCTCCAACCTTTTAAGAAGTTCTTGCCAACCTTTGGCTCTTTTCTTTAGAGATTTCTCCCTTTTTAGAGCTAATTTATAAGCTTTATATCCTTCAAAATAAATTAACTCCCAGGGTAAAAACTTCCTAGTATAAACTGATCGAGAAGAATTATGTTCTTTTAGTCTCCTTCTTAAGTCTTTCGTTGATCCGATGTAAAAAGAATTATCTTTTTTACTTTTCAACACATAGAAGTAGAACATAATTTCATTATAGTGTTAGAAACAGAAAGGTGAGGGGTTTAGGCTTTTCCGCTTTCGCTCGCCGCTACTTACGGAATCACAATTTGTTTTCTTTTCCTCGCCTTACTTAGATGTTTCAGTTCAGGCGGTACCCTCCCGCAAGCTTATTAATTCGCAAGCGGGTCCCTCACCTTTTCCAACAACCAAAATTTATACTCGAATCTTGGTAGACTATTTGTCGATATATAATCTTCCTTCAGTTCGAATTCCAAACCATGATTATCAGAAAAGGTGAGGGAGGTTTACCCATTCGGAAATCGCCGGATCAATGCTTGACGGCAGCTAACCGGCGCTTATCGCAGCCCTCCACGTCCTTCTTCGGTATGTTGCACCTAGGCATCCATTAGACGCATGAGATTACCTTACCATTCCATCCAGTTTTGAAAATCCGAGAAAATCTCGGAACCACGTTTGACGTGGCGCTAATTTCAAAAACCGGCTTTTATTGCTAACTCACAATATTCATTTGTTAAAGTGCAATGTGGACCCGAGCGGACTCGAACCGCTCACCTCCCCAGTGCAAGTGGGGTGTTCTACCAGATGAACTACGGGCCCGTCCGCCACGCAAGACGAGCTTGCGAGGCGTTGCGGGCGGGGCCCGATTGCTCTCAAACTCTTGCGTGACGGACGAACGTCCTATTTTCTAATTTTTAATCTGCTCTTTAAAAATCTTCTTCCAAAACCAGTTTTAAAGCACTTCTCTCTCTTGACCGCTAAATTTAAATCCAAACAAGCTTCGAAATAGACAAGCTTCAGGGGTCTTCTAGGTCTAGTTGATGACACTACACCTTGCTGATGTTCCTTTACTCGATTTTTGAGATCCGTTGCATGACCTATGTAAAACTTGCCATCCTTTATCGAATAAAGAACATACGTAAATATAGAACACTTGTCTATCTACAAATTGTTAGTCTGTGAGAACTAATCTAGGGCGCCAAATGGCCCAAAATTATTGAGGAAATAGTTAGTTTCAACATCAAAAAATTAGTTCTCACTCAAAGTGAGCAATTCACCGTCTGCTAGTATAACAAGGCTGGATTACGGGTGTCAACCACGTTAGAAGTTTAGTATTCAAGTTTTGACGGCGTTGAATCAATTATCTTCACATTCGAATTTATATTTGATACGAAGACCATACTTCTAACGTGGTCAACCGCAATCGTCAGGCAACCGACGTTTGGATATCCGATTCATCAGTATTGATAACTTTTGGGATAAATTCGAACATATCGCTTGCCGCAAGGCTTTCGCCCATTTTTGCTGATGCCAACTCTCCG
>Ga0209320_10001583_pt1 | contig 11699 bp, 10 predicted proteins | sample Rifsed13ft4_FD_184008 | JGI IMG/M metagenome (GOLD analysis project Ga0209320, IMG submission 184008) | Soil microbial communities from Rifle, Colorado, USA - sediment 13ft 4 (version 2) | ecosystem: Environmental > Terrestrial > Deep subsurface > Rock core/Sediment | place: Rifle, Colorado... | reverse complement strand
CGGCAGGCGCTCGTCCGCGGCGTCGGCGGCGGGGACCTCGCGCTCCGCGTCCGCGGAGAAGAGCTCCTTGGGCCTGCGCGCCGTCACGATGATCTCTTCGATCTGCGGACGTTTCGCGGTGACGATGAATTCGTCGATGATCGGCGAGACGCGCGGCTCGCTCGCAAACGCCGCGGCCGATAGCGCGGCGGCAAGCACACCCATGCCGCAAACGATTCTGAGTTTCATTGCATTGCTCCGATAACACGAACGAACAACGCAATATTGCGGCGTGCAAGGGGGCGGCTCCATGGAGAAAGCTCAAGAATGCCCGGGCGCGCCGAGGTTCGGCTCGAAGACGTCGACGCTATGCCCCGGCGGGCCGGTCGACGGGCTCGAAGCGCGGCGAGGGCCGGTCCCCGCGCCGCGAATACAAGTGCTCGCTCGCCATGTCACGCAGCGCGCGGTCGCGCTCTTCCGCCGTCGCATACCAGTGAAAGCGCTCCCAATCGGAGCCGATCAAGCGCGTGAACGTATCGCGAGGCGGCAAGCTCACGCGGATGCCGTACCGCTTCGTGGTCGCCGGCGTGAGATTGAGATTGTGCGCGTGACAAATATCCATGGACTTTCAATGATACCGCCGAATCGCGGCACGAGGCGGTCCTCAGCGGCCTTGGCGCTCTTCCGGGCCGCTGCGCTCGGGCCAGCCGAGCAGCGCGCGCGTGATCCAGCGATACGGCGGCTTGACGAGAGCGCGCCAGCAGCGCGCCGCGACCGAAGGCGTTGAAAGCAACCGCCGTTGCCGCGCGGTCACGTCGTTCGGCAAGTAATGCTGCTTGTGCTTGTAAAGGTGACGCAAATCCTCGCGCGCGAGCACGCGAAACAACTTGCCGCGGTGCGGTGCGACGCTCGCCACCTGAAAATCGATGATTCCCGGCCCGCCGTCCGCAAGACGCAGCCAATTGGCTTCTTTGGCCAAATCGTTATGGGCGACGCTGCAGCGATGCATGCGCACGACGAGCTTGAGCGCGGCGCGAAAGTATTCGCGGGAATCCGGTCGCGCCTGGAACATGACCTCTCCGGCGAGGTAGCTGCGCGTGAGCCGCACACCGTCGAAGGCAATGAGCCGTGGCACGCGGCAGAGAGCGCCCATGCGCTCGAGCGCCGCGGCCTCGCGCCGCGCCATGGCGCGGGCGAGCCCGCGCAGCCACCAGCGCGCCGCCCCCGTATCGCGCGTCACGACGGTGGCCGCCCCGACGGATTCGAGCAGCACCGTGCCGAAAGAGTCTTGTTTGAGTATGCGTCGGGTAGCCATGCCGCAAGCCGGGGATTTAATATCGGGCCGATCGGGCGCCTCGCCCACTATTAGAAACGTACCTTTGTGCCGAGAGTAGTGCAGGCTGGTGAATTCTTTGTCGTCGGCGGACCGGTGCAATCGGATCGCCCCTGCTACATCGAGCGCAGTGCCGACGGCGAGCTGCTTTCGAGCATCGCGGACCAGCGCTTCTCCTATGTCTTGAGCCCGCGTGCCACGGGCAAATCGAGCCTCATGGCGCGTACGATCCGCCGCTTGCGGCGCGAGGGACAACTCGCGGCCGTCGTCGACCTGACCCAAATCGGCGCGCGCGGCGAAGGCACCGACGCGGGCCGTTGGTACTACAGCATCGCCTACCGCATCGTGCGGGATCTGCGCCTCAAGGTGGATCTACAGTACTGGTGGCAAGAGAAGAGTGCGTTGCTCGGGGATCAGCGGCTCGTCGAGTTCTTCTGGGAAATCGTGCTGACGCATACGACGGCGCCGATCACGATTTTCATCGACGAAGCGGAGCGCGCCACCGACTTGCCTTTCTCCCTCGAGCTCTTCTCGGCGATTCGCAGCTGCTACCAGCAACGCGTCACCGAGCCCGACTACGCGCGCCTGAATTTCGTCGTCATGGGAGTGGCTACGGCCGCGCAGCTCTGCCCGAATGCCGGCGTTTCCCCATTCATCGACGGCCAGGCGATCGAGCTTAAGGACTTCACGTTGACGGAGTGCTATCAGCTCGCGGCGGGTTTCGGTCTCGACGCGACCGTGGGGCGCTCGTTGATCGAGCGCATTTATACGTGGACGAGCGGCCAACCCTATTTGACGCAAAAGATCGCACGCGGCGTCGCGCGCAAAGGCGGCCGGCTTGCGGACGTCGATCGCGTCGTCCAGGAGCAGTTTCTCGCGACCGGCACATCGCAGGAAGAGCCGCTGCTCAACCACATTCGGGTGCTGCTCGCCGAAGGCGCGCCGAAAGCGCGGCATGCGCTCGCACGTCTCGTCAAGCTGGCTCAGGGCGTCGAGGTTCCCGCGGAGCCCGGCTCCGACCGGCGCGAGCTCTTGGAGCTCGCGGGCATCGTCACCGTCGACGGGACCGGTAAGCTCGCTTTTCGCAACCAAATCTTCGCGCGCGTCTTCGGCGAGCGCTGGGCCAAGGCCGAGATGCCGCCGGACTGGCGCATGCGCGCGGCCGCCGTGGCGGGCTTGGTTGTCGCCGTTTTGCTGCCGTATTGGTACACGCAGGTTTTGCCGCGCCCGTACATCAATACCTTGTCGGTCGTAACCGAGGATTACGCCGTCGCGGAAGACGCCTACCGCCGTCTGCACCGCTTGCCGGGATTCGCAGCGCGCGCCGACCGTCTGCTCGCGGACGTCATGGTTCGCCGCAGTGAGCGCACCTCGACGATCACGGGCGCGCTCGCGGCCGACGCCGTCATCAGAGAGTCGCTCGGCATGCCGGAGCTCGCCGACGAGATGATCGGGAAGTACTGGTTACGCCGATCCGCGGCAGCCATGCACCGCGGCGACCGCGACGAGGCGTTGCTCTATGCCATGGAGGCACGCCGCGATGCGCCGGACATCGCCGTACAGACCGCGACGGAGCTCATTGGTTCGGACTACGTGCACTTGCAGCGCACTTTCCGGCTGCCGCAAGCACCGATCAGCTGGGACGTCGACTGGGAGCGCAACGAGCTCGTGGTCGTCGATCAAGCGCATCGCGTCGAGCGTTTGCCGCTGGCGCCCGTCGATGCCTCGAACGCGCGCGGCAACCTCGACAGCACGGTTTCCGAGCGGCTCACGGCCGTGCAACACGTGCCTGTGTCGCGTGAGCTCGTCGTCGACGACGAAGGGACGGCCGATGCCTTCAACTTGTTTCTCACCGTGCAACACGCACGCGCGAGCGATCTCCAGCTCACGCTGACTGCGCCGAGCGGCGCGCAAGCAACGCTCCCGGTCCCGCAACCGCGCGTCGACCAGCACGAGCTCATTTTCAGCGCCAGGGACTCCGCGCTCGAGGCGCTCGCCGACGAGCAGGTGCTCGGGCGTTGGCAGCTCACGCTCGTCGATCGTCGGTCCGGCGAAACCGGGGTCTTGGCGAGCTGGGGGCTGCAATTCGGCGCCGATCGGTTGCCGTGGCTAGACACGCCGGAGCAGGGCGCCCCGCTGCCGGATCCGGTCCGAACGGAGCAAGTCGACATCGCGTTGAGCCCCGCCGGGCGCATTGCGATCGCGCAGCCGACACGCGCCGGAGCCGCCGGCTCGCTGGCCGTCTGGGACTTGAGAAGCGGCGAGCTCGTGGCGGATCTGCAGGGCCAATCCGCCCCCCCCGAGCAAGTCGTGATCAGCGCCGCCACCCATCGCGTTCTCGCCGTGACGGGCAACGAGGCGGCGATCTGGGACTTCGGCGGTGATGCCCCGGTCGCCCGCTTGACGACGGATACCGAATTCGCGTTGCCGCCCGCCATGAGCAGCGACGGGGCATTCGTCGTCATCGCGGAGACGATCGAGGACGAGGCGCCGCTCTTCAGCTTGCTCGACGTCGAAACGGGCGAGTTGCTCGCGAGCTTCGAGGGTGTCGCAGCGGTGCGTCAATGGGTGCTCGGTCCGGGCGCCGGATTTCTCGCGGTCGTCGACGGCGCCGGCCGTGCCCTCGTGCTCGATCCGCGCGCCGATTCAGTGCGCACGGAGCTCAGGCACTATCAAGACGTGATTCGCCTCTTGCCGACCGCGAGCCACGGAAACCTCGTCACTGTCGATGCCGATGGGGCCGTGCACGACTGGCAAGTCGATTTCACCGAAGATGGCGCAATCGTCAGCGACAACTGGCTCATCGGTACGACGACGGATCCGGCGAGCGTCAGCGTCTCGGCCGCCGCCGACGGTGTCGCGTATTCGCTCGACGACGGGCTCGTCGTCGTTCAGGACCTGCACGGCGCGCGGCAGCCGCAGTATTTTCGTGCCGCCGGCGCCGCGACGCCCGTGACTCGTATTGCGCCGCGCGCCGACCGGCTGCTCACCGCGAGCGGCGCACTGTTCAGGTTGTGGAGCGTCGAGCCGAGCCCGGCGCTCGCGAGCATCGATCGAGACCTATCCGCGGTTGCGCTCGACAGTGGCGGCGAGGTCGCGGCCTTCGGCTTTCGCGGCGGATACGTGCAGGCGGCGCGCGTGAGCGAGCTCGATCAAACGCCGGCGCGACTCGACAGCGTGAACTACATCGGCCATCGCGGCATGGTCACGAGTCTCGCCGTGAACGCCGCACGCAACATCATCGCGAGCGGCGGCAGCGACGGCGTGGTGCGCATTTGGGATCTGACGACCGGTGCGCCGAGCCCGCAATTTCTGCGCCATCCCATGGGGCCGATTCGTGCGCTGACGTTGAGTAACGACGGCAATCTCGTCGTCAGCGCGGCCGAGTATTCGGCACGCGTATGGGAGACACAAACGGGTGATCTACGCGGCGAGATCCCGGTCGACGGTGCGGCGCTCGCCGCCGCGTTATCGGAGGACGGCGGCTTCGTCGCCGTCGGAGACACGGCCGGCAATGTCTTCTTCGGGCCGTTGCGAGAACTCCAATCGATGCTGTCGGCGCGTGCGCACGCGGCGGTGCTGGCGCTTGCGATTTCGGCGGACGGCACGCTCATGGCGAGCGGCGACGCGGCCGGCAACCTGCAGCTCTGGGACACGGCAACGGCGGATACGGGCCGCGCGACGTATCTTTTCCCGGATGCCGTCTCGTGGGTCGACTTCGGCGTCGCCGGCGACACCGTGTACGCACGCAGCGGCGCGTGGGCGCACGAGCTCAAGATCAACACGGATGGATTCGCCGTCGTCGCCTCGAGACTGTTGCCGACGCGCGTCGGGCCGGACGCAGTGCCCGTCGTCATGGCCGATGGCACGCTTCGCTTCCTGACGGGCCCGGCCATTGGCGAGCCGGGGCGCGTGGATCTGACCATCTCCGAGCCACGCATCGCGCCTCTGCCGGCCGATTCGCCGCTGCTCGCCCGCGACTGGCCCGCAATCCTGGGGCTCGAGCTCGATCGCAGCACCGGGACGGTCCGGATCGCACGCTGACGGATCGGCTTTCTCGGAAATCTGTGAACTACGGTCGGCGCCTCGCCGGCCCCGCGCGCTATGGTACGCGGTCAGGGCGGATCGCCAGGCAAGGGAAGCGGTCGAGGCCGAATGCCAAACAAACGAGCAACAGAACGACGGCGGCGCCTGCGCGTCGCACCGGCGGCCGTCGCGACTTTGAGCCTGTTGGCGGCAGGCTGTAGCGAGCCTCAGCCGCGAACGTTCGCGGATTTCATGGAGGACAAGATGGCCATGGAGGGCACGCTTGCCCGCTGCAACGAAGATCGCGAGGGCACACTCAACGACCTCGAGTGCGCCAATGCGCGCCGTGCCGCCTCGGCAATCGCGTTGGTCATCGAGCGCGATCGGCGCGAGACTTTGGAGCGCGAATCCGAGCGCAAGCTCGCGGAGCTGCGCGCCGAGCTCGAGAGGCGGGAGCGCGCCGAACGCGAGGCGCTCGCGGCCGCCGAAGCGGCGCGACAAGCGGCCTACGAAGCCCAGTGGCGCGATGGCGGCGCGACTCCCACGGACGTCATCTCGGAGCTCGCGGCCGCCGTCGTCGACACGCCGAGCGCGCCCATTGCGGTGAACGGCGGCGATGCGGCACCGATCGGCGGCGCGCCACCGAATGTGGACCTGCAGGCGGTTGAGGGCGTGCCACCGATCGGGGGCGAACCCGTATCCGCGGCGGAACCCACGCCGCAAATCCCGCGTCCCTTCCGCGAGCCCGACTCGGACGTCGACGCCGAGTGACGGCGCTCACTCCAACGGAAAAGTGACGGCTTCTTCCTGACGCTCCGGCTCGTTCGATTGCCGAGCGGGCGCTGCCGCGACCTGCGTGAGGGTGCGCAGGAATTGCCGCGCGCTTTCCGGCGTCGCCGCGTTCTGCATGTCGAGAGCGCGCGCGCCGCCGCCCGATCCATAAAAGAGTCCAGCAGCCTTGTCATCGATGGCGAGGCGCGCGCCTTGGAATGCGGCGCCGGCGAACAACCCGCGGCTGCGAACATAACCGTAGACTTCAGCGCGAAACGTCACGGCCATGGTCGCGTGGCGGCCCAAGGGGCCGGCGACGGCGGACGCATCGCCGCCCAATGTGAATTTGCCGCTGCGCAAGTTCTTGACGGCATTGTCATTGGCAAAGACGAGCACGAGATCGGTCGACTCGGCGCCGATCTGCAATCCGGCGCTGCCGCCGGTCAGCGTGACGAACGCGGGATTGCTCCATTCGCCGCTCTCGGTGCGGACGACCAAGACGCCGCGTCCGCGGCGCGCGCCGAATATGAACCCGCCGCGAATCACGTTCGGCACGACGGCGATGCCGCGCGCGCGCTGTAGCAGGTCGAGCGGAATCGCGTTGTCGTCATCGGCCGTAAACGCCCGCAAGACCGCGGCTGCGTCGGCGAGCTGCGACTCCGGCGCCTTTTGCGCGAGTAGCGACGTCGGAGCGAAGAGCGCCGCGCCGGCTACGAGGAGGCCGATCTTGAGACTGCGCGTCGGCGAGGCCGTACGTTTCATGTCGCTGTCCTTGCCCATGGGCTCGATGTTACCGGATTGTCGCCGTCGGCGGCATGGGACAACCGAGCACGGCGGCGATGGCGCGGAACAATTCTATTTCGGCGCTCTCGATCCGACGATCGTGGCGAATCGCCGCAAGCAGCGCCGTCAACACGAGACGCCTGGTGCGTTCCGGCAGGCCCGCGAGAACGATGAGCGCTGCGTCGAGCCGCGTGAGAGTGCGGTCGGCGAGACACTGATCGATCGTGCGCTCTGCGCCGGGCGCGTCGCTCTTGCCGATAGCGGCGAGCCCCGCCATGCACGCGGCCCGCGCGGCGCCCGTATCCGCGTGGCCGAACGCGGCCGCGGTCGCGAGCAGCGTGCACAAGGCGTCATCGGTGCCGAGCCGCGGCTCGCGGGGCGCAGCCAGGCGTTTGAGCCCGGCACGGCCCGGAAAATACGTTGCGAGCATGCGCAGCAGCGCGTACTCGAACACGTCCAATTGCTCGTCGGCGGCAGCGAGCTTCTCGACGAGCTCGAACAAGAATTCGAGTTGTTCGTCCGGCCGCTGTCGGAGCGCCGGCGCGGCAAGCTCGAGCAGCGGCAGCCACAAGCGCCGGTCCAACTCCGCAAGCTCGGTGCGCAAGCGCAGGCAGCGCTGCGCGCGCTCGCCGCCGAGGCGGTGCTCGAGTAACGGGGCTTGCCGGCGGCGCGTGCGGTCGTCGTCGGATAACGCGAGCGCGAGCACGAGCAGGAAGCTCGTTTCCCGGCTGTGGGCGGCGTGATGGAGCTCCTCCGGAATCGCCGCGCGCAAGGCCGCCCCGACCTCGGGCGCTTCGATGCGGCCCGTCGATTCGAGATCGGCCGGTGCGGGGCCCGCTGCGAGCCCCGCGAGGACCGCGCGCGCGTCTTCGGGCGCGCTCGGCAGCGCGTCGCCCGCGGTGGGGTAGTCGCCGGTAAACGAAGGCTCGAGCGCGCGGATGCGCTCGAGCAACGGCGGGTGCGTCGCGAACAGGCCCCGGAAGCTCGGTGCGCCGCGCCCAAACAGCATGTGCGCGACTTCCTCCGTTTCGACGGAGGAGAGATGTGCCGTGAAGCCGCCGATCTTCTTGAGCGCGCCCGCAAGACCTTGCGGATCGCGCGTGAACTGCACGGCCGACGCGTCGGCCAACCTTTCGCGCTGCCGCGCGACGGCCGCTTTGATGAGGCGGCTCAACAGCACGCCGATCCCGCCGATCGTCGCCAATCCGAAGCCGATAAAAACCGCTGCGCTCGTGCCGCGATTGCGCGCGCGCATCGCGAATCGCGAGCTGCGGAGCAGCCAGCGCCCCACGAGCCACAACACGAGAATGCCGAAGCTGAAGCCGATCAAGCGCAGATTCAAGCGCATGTCGCCGTTCAATATGTGGCTGAACTCATGCGCAACGACTCCCTGCAGCTCGGCACGATTGAGACGCTCGAGACTGCCGCGCGTCACGGCGATCGCGGCGTCGCCGTGCGTCAAGCCCGCCGCGAATGCATTGATGCCGGGTTCCTGCTCGAGCACGAATATTTGGGGTACTGGAACGCCCGACGCGATCGCTATTTCCTCGACGACGTTGATGAGCCGTCGCCGCAAGGGATCGGGATCGTCGCCGCGGATTTCCGTGGCGCCCAGCATGCGCGCGACTTGACCGCCGCCGCGCGACAACGTCGCCGTCCGGTAGAGGCTCGCGAGCATCATGACGCCGATGATCGCTGCGACGAAGCCCACGAGCCTCCAGGTGTTGTCGGCGGCCCATTGCACGGAGCTGCGTGCGCCGAAGGTGAACGGGTCGTATTCCAAGAAAAGGCTCAGCGCCGCCGCGGCGATGACGGTAGTGGCGAGCGCGACGGCGAGAAACGCAAGCGCGAACAAAACGACGAGGCGGCGCGTCGTGCGACGCGACTGCTCCTGCCGGGAGAAGAAATCCACGTCGCCGCTTTGGCTTAAGAGAACGCGACCTTCGGCACCTCGCGCTTCTTCTCCTCGCCGATCTCGAGAAACTCGGCGTTCTTGAAGCCGAAGTTGCTCGCGACGACGTTGCTCGGAAAATTCTGCACCGCGTTGTTGTAGCCCATGACGGCATCGTTGAACGCCTGGCGCGCGAACGCGACTTTATTCTCCGTGGATGCGAGCTCCTCTTGGAATTGCATCATGTTCTGGCTGGCCTTGAGATCGGGGTAGGCTTCGGCGAGCGCGAACAAGCGGCCGAGCGTGCCGCCCAGTGTCGCATCCGCGGCCGCCAAGGCTTTGATCGCTTGGGCGTTGGCGGGATCGGCCGCGGCCTGCTTGAGGCCCGCAACGGCCGAGTTGCGCGCGTTGACGACGGCCTCGAGTGTGCCGCGCTCGTGGCTCATGTAGCCTTTGACGGCCTCGATGAGATTCGGGATGAGATCGTAACGGCGCGTGAGCTGCACGTCGATCTGCGAGAAACCGTTACGCACACGGTTGCGCAGGTTCACGAGGTTGTTGTACATGTTGATGAGCCAAAACACGATGGCCAGCAATATGACGAGCACCACGACGAGCGTCACCATGCGCAATCTCCTCCAAGAATCGGGTAGCGGGAGGATACGCCGTAGCACGGATGCGCAGCAATGCGGCCGGTTATGGTGCGGCGCCGTCGCCGCGCTCCTCGGGCTCGCAAGCAGCGCAGCTCAGGCCGAGTGGTACGGCGACGCGATCGACCTCATGGGAACCCGCGTCTCGGTCGAGCTTTGGCACGAGCAGGAAGCCGCGGCGCGCGCGCTCGTCGAGCGCGTGCTCGACGAATACCGGCGCATCGATGCCGCCATGAGCACCTATCGGCCCGACAGCGAGGTTTCGCGTGTCAACGCGCACGCGGCGGATGCACCGCTGCCGATCAGTGCCGAGTTGTTCGCGCTCGTCGAGCGGGCAGGGCAACTGTCGGCGGCGAGCGGCGGCGCATTCGACATCACGTACGAGAGCGTCGGATACTTGTACGACTTTCGCGCGCACCGGCGTCCCAGCGACAACGAGATCGAAGGCGGCCTCGCGCGCATCGACTACCGCCACATCGTTCTCGATCCTGCGGCGGGGACGATCCACTTCCGTGTTCCGGGCGTGCGCATCAATCTCGGCGGGATTGCGAAAGGCTACGCCGTCGAGCGCGGTGCCGAAATCTTGCGCGCTGCCCAAATCGAGCATGCGCTCCTCAATGCCGGCGGCGACACGCGCGTGATCGGCGACCGGCGAGGCCAGCCGTGGATCGTCGGTATCCGGCATCCGCGCGCGGACGATGCCGTCGTTACACGATTGGCCGTAGTCGACGAGGCGATCTCGACTTCCGGAGACTACGAGCGCTTCTTCGAGCAAGACGGCAAGCGCTACCACCACATCATCAATCCCGCGACAGGTCGGCCGACGGAAGGGATTCTGAGCGTGACGGTCGTCGGCCCCGATGCGACGGCGACGGATGGATTATCGACTACGTTGTTCGTGCTGGGCGTCGAGCGGGGGCTTAAGGTGATCGCGACCTTCGAAGGCTACGAGGCCGTGTTCGTCGAAGCCAACGGCGTCATGAGCTACTCGAGCGGCTTGGCGCCGCCTGCCCCGTAGGAGCGAGCTTCGCTCGCGATCTTGTAGGAGCGAGCTTCGCTCGCGATCTTGTAGGAGCGAGCTTCGCTCGCGATCTTGTAGGAGCGAGCTTCGCTCGCGATCTTTGTTGTGCCGACCGCGCTTATCATGCCGATTCCGTCTGCCGCTTGTTCAAGCCGATCGGCGTTATTTTCTGCGTGATCTCTCCCGCGAAGAAGCGCCGCATGCGGATGGCGGCTTTGAGCTTCGCCGTGCGCACATAGCGCTGATAGAACACATCTTTGATGATCTCGATGAGCGCCGCGGCTTCCTCGGGGCCGATATCGGGTTCGGGCCGGTCGGTCGCAAACAGCACGGTTTCGAGCATGCCCGTCGTTTCGACATCCATCTCGCTCAATGCCAGCGCATCCTTGAAAAGATCGTACAAGTGCGGCCGCGTATGGGTCTGTATTTCCGCGAGCGCCATCTGGACGACGCGTCTGCACATCACCGCGAACGCCGTATATAGATCGGCCGTATAGCAGTCCAACGCCTCGCGAAAGAGCCGCTCGATGGGCGCCGGCAAGTAGCCGAATTGAAACCGCTCCTTGGGTCTTTCGATCTCGACGATGTTCGTCGACAGAACGATCTGATCGGGGCCGAAGCTGCGTATCGCAAGACGCGCGAAGCGCGGCTCATTGCAGGCTGCGCAGCGAAAGCAAATGCCCGCATAGCGAGGCCGCGTTTGCATGAGCGCCGCATAGGGCGGCGTCGCCAGCGGCACCAATTGAGCATTCGCGCCGCAGTGCGGACATTCGCGCGTTACCGGTTCCGCCTGCTCGAAGCTGTTGTTATTTTTGACATAAATGGACACGGTGGAACCTCCGCCCCGAGCATAGCGCCTTCGCTCCGGCTTTTCACTCAATGTCGGGAAACTTGACGCGCGGGGACAGTTTACCTATTTCCCAGTTGCACTCTGCGGTGCGAGGCTGGCGGCGGAAATCGGTAAACTGTCCCCATTACAGCCGCTTGTAACGGAGGCGGTGCGGCTGGTCGGCGTCCTCGCCTTTGCGACGTTTCAAGTCCGCCGCGTAGTCGGCGTAGTTGCCTTGAAAGTAGACGACTTCGCTCAAGCCTTCGAATGCGAGTATGTGCGTCGCAATGCGGTCGAGGAACCAGCGGTCATGCGAGATCACGACTGCACAACCCGGGAAGTTCAGCAGCGCCTCCTCGAGCGCGCGCAGCGTTTCGACGTCGAGATCGTTGGTCGGCTCGTCGAGAAACAGCACG
>Ga0209320_10001582_pt1 | contig 11699 bp, 10 predicted proteins | sample Rifsed13ft4_FD_184008 | JGI IMG/M metagenome (GOLD analysis project Ga0209320, IMG submission 184008) | Soil microbial communities from Rifle, Colorado, USA - sediment 13ft 4 (version 2) | ecosystem: Environmental > Terrestrial > Deep subsurface > Rock core/Sediment | place: Rifle, Colorado... | reverse complement strand
CCTCAGGCGGCACGACGACCAGGCGGGCGCCCGCCATCGCTGCCGCGTAGATGTCCAGAATCGTCAGGTCAAAGTGCAGTGGAGCGTGGTTGCTGAAGACGTCCTCCTCCGTAGCCTGGAAGTAGTCGTGACACCAGCGGACAAACGTCAGCGCGTTGAGATGAGAGAGCATGACGCCCTTGGGGTGCCCTGTCGAGCCCGACGTGTACAGGATATAGGCGAGGTCCAGGCCGATGGCGGACAGGGGTGGCGGGTCACCCGGGGAGGCCGCCAGGGCCGGTCGGCCCAGGACGGCGACGTTCCGCCCCAGGCCGGTCTGGTCGGGTCGATCGGCGTTCAGGACGAGGAGCACCTCGACCGGGGCCCCGACGGCGAGCAGCTCCGGCCAGACGGAGGATTTCTCCTCACCGGTCACCAGGCAGCGGATCTCGCAGTTGCGCAGGATATACGACAGACGCTGAGGCGGGGCGAACGGGTCCAGCGGGACATAGGCCGCGCCGGCCTTCATGATGCCGTAGAGGCCCGCGATGGCTTCTACGGACTTGTGGAGAAACAGTCCCACCCGGTCGCCCGCCCGCACCCCTCCCGCCCGCAGCGCGTGGGCCACCCTGTTGGCTTCCTCTTCCAGCGCCAGGTACGTCAGCGTCCGCCGCTGGTCCGTGACCGCGGGGCGGTGCGGGTGGCGCTGTGCAGCCTCCGTCAGCAGGTGCGGCATGAGATAGGCGCTCACAGCCCCAGCCCTCCGGCAATGATGTTCCGCTGGATCTCGGAGGTCCCCGAGTACAGCCGGCTGCCGACGGCGTCCCGCACCTCCCGCTCGAGCTCGTACTCCGTCATGTAGCCGTAGCCCCCGAAGATCTGGAGGGCATCCAGGCTGGACTGGAGGAAGCACTCGCTGAGATAGAGCTTGGCCATGGCGGAGTCCATGCCGGTGTGCTTCCCCTGCGCTTTCAGCCAGCCGTACCGGTAGGCGAGCAGCCGCGCCGTCTCCAGGCGGACCTTCATGTCGGCGATCCGGTGGGAGACCGCCTGAAACTTGCCGATCGGCTGGCCGAACTGCACGCGCTCCTTCGCGTGGCCGAGACAGCGCTCCAGTTGCCGCTGCATCGTCCCCAAGGCCGACGCCAGGATGCACCCCCGTTCCCAGTCCATGGAGTGGTTGAAGATCGCCAGGCCCGCGCCGGGGGAACCGAGCAGGCTGTCGGCGGGGACGACGCAGTCCTGGAAGGACAGTTCCGCCATGGGCGAGGTGCGCAGGCCCATCTTGTGTAGTTCCCGGCTCATGGCCAGGCCGGGGGTCTCCCGGTCCACCAGGAACGCGGAGATCCCGGCGAACCCGCGGGACGGGTCTGTGCGCGCGAAGACGACGAAGACGTCGGCGACGGGGCCGTTGGTGATGAACGTTTTCGTGCCGTTGAGAATGTAACCGCCCCCGGACCGCTCGGCGGATGTGCGCAGGCTGAAGGCGTCCGATCCCGCGCCAGGCTCGCTCATCGCCTGGACCCCAATGCGGGACCCGTCGCAGAGGCCGGGGAGGTAGCGTCGCTGCTGGTCGTCTCGACCGAACTTGAGGATGGGGATCTCGCAACTCCACATCTGGGCGTTGAGCGAGAACAGCAGGCCGTTGTCCTTGCAGGCGTAGCCGAGGGCTTCCAGGGCCACGATCGTGGAGAGGGCATCCTGCCCGCTCCCGCCATACTCCTCGGGAATCGGCAACCCCTGAATGCCAAACACCGCGCACCGCCGCCACAGCTCGCGCGAGAACTCTCCCTGCGCGTCCCGCAGGACGACATCGTCGGCCAGCTCACGGCGGGCAAAGCGAATGACCGATTCGCGCAGTTCTGCCTGCTCCCGGCTCAGTGAGAAATCCATTGTGCCTCGCTCTGCGTCACACCCGGTGGAGTCGCTTATGCTAGGACACTGCAATAAGGCGGGAAAAATCCGGAAGGGACAGCTCCGCCATCCCGGTGCGCCGTCTGGTCACAGCGCCCGGACATTAGCTTAAGGGTTCTCTCCCCACGCTCAGAACACGCCGGGGAGCCGGACGAACTGCTACGGGGATACTTCCTCCAGGTCGACGATCTCTATTTCCACGCGCGCGGGCGTCTGCAGCAGCGACAGGAGAACGCGGACTCGTTCGCTGCGCGGCGCCACTCGCTCTAGGACCCCTTCCAGCCCCGCCAGGGGGCCGTCCTTGATACGGACGTGGGAGCCCGGGCGCAGATTCGAAGCCCAGGGCACCACGTCTCCTGCCTGGCAGCGAGCTTTGATCAGGTCAATGGCCTCGTCGGGAACAGGAACGGGCACCTCGTCCGTGCCGACGATGCGCTTCACTCCCGGTGTCCAGTTCACCGTGTGCCACGTCTCCGGTTCAAGGGTCATCCGAACGAAGAGGTAGGAGGGGAAGAGCGCCTCCAGGCGCCGGATGGTCCGCCCTCGCCAGCGGCGCAGCGCTTCCAGCTTGGGCAGGAAGATGGGGACGTCTGCCCGCCGCGCAAGCCAGTAGACTACCTGCTCCTCGCAGCGGGGTTTGGTCTGTATCGCGAACCAGTGGTCGACGGCCATCAGCAGATCAGGCCTCCCGGGCAGAGATCGTTACGGCGCGACAACCTCGCGCAGATTCATCCGATTGACCACAATGCCGAGCACGTTCACGCCCACGCGCTCGAGGCGCCGGCGCACCTCTTGTTCCACCCGGCGCGCCGCCCCTTCCGCGGGCAGAACCACGATGGCCCCATCCGCAAGCCGGGCCAGATGAAGGGTGTCCGGGTAGCGCAGCGCCGGAGGGGTGTCCAGGATGGCAAAATCATACGTGCTCCGGATCTGTTCAAAAACCGGCGTCAGGACCTGCGGCTGCAGCAGCGAGTGGGGCGATCCCCCCGGAGTTCCCGCGGTGAGCAGGTACAGGCTGGAGGTCTTGGCTGCCCGGACCGCGTCCCTAAAGGCCGCCTTCTTCTGCAGGACTTCCGCCAGCCCCGGGCTCAGCGGGACATTAAAGGGCAGATGGAGAGCCGGGGCGCGCAGGTTAGCGTCGACCAGCAGCGTCCGCCGACCCGTACCGGCCACCGTCAGGGCCAGGTTCAAGGCTGTCGTGGAGACCCCGTGCCCCGCCTGCGCCCCGATGATCGCGATGCTCCGGATCCCGCCGTCGCCATCCTTGCCGTTGGTGAGCAGCAGGCTGGCCGTGAGGAGGCCGAAGGCTTCGACGAACGGCGTCCCGGGAGCATACTTCGCGATTGTCGTGAATTTGCCGTTTGATCCCATCGTCTTCACCTCAGGACAGGACTGGCATGGTCTTCAGCGTACGGCATGACCAAGCCAGGTGGTCAGGCCGTCGATCCCGCGGCCCAGCTGGACCAGCACCGACACTGCGGCATTCGTCCCCGTGGCCGCGCCTTCGCCGCCGGTCCGCGCCACGACCACGGACGTCCCGACAAGAAGCGTGAGCACGAGACCGATCAAAAGGGCCGCACCCGCAGGGGCCACGCGCGGCGGCGGTGACATATCGGGCACCTCGGCGAGCACCGGCACCCCCAGGGTCCGCTCGGCGTCCTGCGGTGAGCGGATCCGGTCGTCGGTGCTCTCCAGCAGCACTGCCGCCATCAGCCCCAGAAGCAGCCCCACCAGGCCGCCCAGGCCCACACGTACGGGGACGGCGGCGCTGACCGGGGCGGCCGGCACGGTCGCCGGTTCAACAACCTGCACGCCGGCGGGCATGAAGCCGGCTTCGCTCTCACGGAGCCGGGCGGTCTGGTACCGGTCCGCCAAAAGCGAATACGACTGGGTAAGGATCTGGCTCTCCCGCAGCAGCGCGGTCAACCCCCGTTGCTGGGCGGCCAGGGGCAGGAGAACGGCCTGGCGTTGGCCTTGGACCGTGGCCAGGGCGGAGAGTCGGGCAGCGGTTGCCGCCCGATCCACCTGCAGCCCGGCGATCTGAGTGAGCATCTGGTCGTGAACCGGATTGATTGCCGTGACCTCATTCCCCAGCCTGTAGCGGGCCTCTGCCTTCATTTGGTCCTGGACCGCCCGCATCTCGCCCTCCAGCGCCTGCATGCGCGGGTGCAGCCGCGTGTACCGCTGGGACAATTCCGTATACTGCAACTGCAGCGCCGTCAGTCGGGACTCGAGCTGCTGGAAGACCGGGTTGCTCTCGGTGGCCCGCTGCGTGATCCGGGTCAGGCTCTCGCGGTTGAACCGGGCGATCGACGCGGCCAGCCGGGCCTCGATCTCCTTGAGCTGGACGGCCGCGACCTGGCGGTCATCGCGCACACCCGCCAGCCCCTGGGAGGCCTGACTGACAAATCCGTCGAGGTCGAGGACCCCGGAGCGTTCCTTGAAGGCCTGGATGCTCCGGTCGGATGCGTCGAGTTGTGCGCGCGTGTTTGCGAGTTCTCGCTCGATGAACGACCGCACTTCGCGCATGTCGCGCCGGTTCACATCCCGGTAGTAGGCGATGAATTGCTCCGTCGTCGTATTGGCCAGTCGGGCGGAAATCTGGGGATCGGTCGAGGATGCCCGGACCTTGATCAGGTTGGTCCCGCGAACCTCCTCCGCCCGTACACCCTGCTGGAACTGGCCGGCGCGCAGACCGAGCGTTCCCGTGACACGCTCGGCCACCGGGCGCATGGATAGCAGGTTGATAATGTCCTGGATAGAGCCAGTGCCTGACCGGCCGCCCCCACTGGCACTCTGCGCCTGGGTGCCCGACGCCGCGGAGACGGGAGGCTGCACGATGGGCGCAGTTACCAGGAGCGTGGCCGTCGCTTCGTACCTCATCGGCAGCGTCACCGTACGCCAATACATCCCCCCGGCGAGGAGCGCGGCAAGCAGCAGCACCAGCCAGGCGCGCTTGGCAATGGCCCGGTAGTAGTGGCGAAGTTCCAAACTCTGTCCAGCCATCGGACCCACCCTCCGTCTCGTTAGAACCCAAACAGCGCGCGGATGAGGCTGAACCCGGACAGGTAGGAGAGGACATCCTGCCAGGTGACCCGGTTGCTCTGCGGGACATAGACGATGTCCGCGTGCTGGAGCAGAATGTTCTGGGACTCGTCCCCGCTTTTGAAAATCTTGTTCAGGTTCACGGTGGCGGCAACCTCCCGCTTCCCGTCCGCGGTCTGTCGGATGATACCCACCGATTCCACCGTCGCTTTCACGTCAGGACCGCCGGCCGCAATCAAGGCGTCGAGGACGCGCGCTCCTTCATTGAGGTCGTAGGGGCCGGGGTTGCGAACTGCCCCCCAGACCAGGACCCGGTTGAGGAACTCGGGGACCAAAATCACGTCGCCCGGTTGGAGCGCGACGTTGGCGGATTGGTCGCCCTTGAGCATGATACGATCGAGGTCCAGGGGCTGGGTCTGGTTCGTAGCCCGCCGGATCAGTGAGGCCTTGCGCAGCGCCGCCTTAGGAGTCAGGCCCCCCGCCTGGGCAATCGCCTCCATCACGGTCCAGCCCGTTCGGAGTTCGTAGGCGCCCGGGTTCTGCACCTGGCCGACCAGGTACACGAAGAGCCGGACCGCATCGGGGCGGGCCTGGGAAACCGTGATGGTGACGCGGGGGTTCTTCAAATATACCTTCAGGGCAGCCGTGAGCTTCTCGGCCACCTGGGGAGCAGTCATACCGGTTACGAGTATCTCCCCAACAAGTGGAAAGCTGATCTTACCGTCGGGGCGGACCGTGACCGTCCGGGTGAGATCAGCCTCTCCGAACACGGCGATATCAAGAACATCCTGTGGCCCGAGGACGTACTCGACGCCGGGAGCCGGAGGAGTGACGGGGGGGGCCTGAGCGAAGACCGGCAGGGCCCCGAGCAGCAATATGATCACCAGGGCGGGGACAGCGGCCCTGGGAATCTTCCTCCCCATCTTGGCCTTCACGGCTTCATCCCTCCAATTCCGCCACCGGCGGCCGCACCTCACCGCCGCGATGGGTTTGTCCGGATCCCGCCCGGGAGAGCCTGGACTCTTACCTGCCTAATGCACCGTTCAGCTGACGCAGGATGTAGAAGAGTTCCCGGTGTCCGTTGTGCCCCCGGGCAAAGTAGAGGCCGATGATGACGTACTCTTCGCCCTGGTATCGCATCACCCGCTGGCCGTGCTCCACGGTGGCCATAGAGCACTCGTCGGCGCGCGCATTCAGATGAACCGGCTCCAGCATAGGCGGCCCCCGCGAATCGAGTATGGTCACGACGCGTGACCTGACTGGAGAGAGAACCCACCCAGGAATTATCATGAAGTCTAGGGGGCGCCCCCCAGACCGTCGATACACCGAACGACAGAACGCCGCCGGTTGAAAGGTAGATCTTTGCCAATCCGGACGCAGGACGTTCCAGCCTCGCTGGAAGAGGGTTTGTGGGCCTTCCAAGCTCGTGTCTGCCTCGTTCGATCGGCGTGAGCCGAGCGAAAAGCGGGACGTGAAGCCGGACGAACCGGGAGGGAGATCCCCCGACTGGCCGAATTCCCCATCTCACCGACGGCACATCCTTAGGGAGCAAAGAGATGTCGTACTTATCGGGGCAGAGGAAGTTCCTGCCGTCCGTCTGGGGCGGGGCCGGGTGGCTCGGCCTGGCCGCGCTGCTGCTCATGGCCTCCCCCGCCGCGAGGGGTGCCGGGCCGACCCTCCAACCCACGGTCGTCTGGGTGCCTGAGGAGTGGCACACAGGTGGCTCCTACACGGCTATCCAGGCGGGGCCGGACGGCCGGGTCTATCTCGGGACAACCTTCTACAAAGGGTTCGCCAGGCTGGTGGCCCTGCCCCCCGGTGGGCGCGAGTTCCAGCTCATCGCGGACATGGGGGCGGCCACCGGGGACAGGACGCTGGGCCCGGACGCCCAGGCTAAGATCCATACCAAGCCTGCCGTGGCCCCCGACGGCAGGGTCTACTTCGGTACCAAGTCCGGTGAGCCGGCGGAGAAGGCCGCGGCGGGCACATATCCGGGAGGCCACTTCCTGGTCTACGACCCGCAGACTGGGCGAGTCACTGACCTGGGGATCCCCCGGCCACGCCAGAGCATCCTTGCCGTGGGCGTCGATCCCCGCCGGTCCATCGCCTATGCGTTCACCGACCCCGAGGCCCATCTCATCACATACGACGCTCGCAGCAGATCGTTTGCCGACCGCGGCCTGCTGGCCCCAGTGCCACGGCGGTCGCGGTATCTGGTCGTCCTGGCCAACGGCGACGTCTACCATCACGCCGGGGGGGATGCCTTCATACGTTTTTCGGCTGCCTCCGGGCGGATGGAGCGGCTCCTGCTCGCCTTCGCCGGTCAAGGTTCTTACGAAGTCCCATATGCTCTGACGGCCGCCACGGACGGCCGACGGTTTCACGGCGTAGGGGAGGAATCGGGGCAGGTCTATACGTTCACGCCCGCGGAACAGAATGTGGCCGTGCAGTTCCACGGGGCAGCCATCCCGGACGGTTTCACTCCGCCGGCGGTGCACTACGCGATGACGGCGGCGCCGGACGGGAATGCCTACTACACGGGGGTCTTCAGAGGTGGACCGGAAGGGAGCCTCTTCCTCCTTCGGCTGAACGTCCGGAGCGGCCGTCCGGAGATCGTCGGACAGGTCGGCTCCCTCCCGCCTCCTCCGTTCTCTCTGCGGCACCGGCCCGCCCGGCGGCTGATGGTCCAGGGAATTACCGCCGGCCCGGATGGGACCATCTACGTCATGCTGGCCTACCCGCTGCGCGTCCTGGTCTTCCTGAGAATCGCTCCTCCGTGATCGGCAGCCGGCTCCTTTGGGCCGCAGCCGGCTTCGCTTTGGCCGCGACGCTTCCTGCCGCACCGACGGCCTCCGGCGCTCCGGCCCGGCCCCGCGTCGCCTTCATAGTGGAGAGCTGGTATCCCCACTCGCACGCGGACGTGATCGGGACGCGCCTGCTGGAAGGCTACCGCGTAGGGGAAAGGGTTTATCCCGCCCCAGCAACGGTAGCCAGCGTCTACGCGGTGGCTCCCCGCCCCAGCGACCAGACCCGCGCCCTGGCCGCCCGGTACGGCTTTCGGCTCGCCGGTTCGATCGCCGAAGCCCTGCAGGGGGCCGGTGCGCCATCCCGCCTGGGGGTGGACGGCATCCTGGTGGCCACCCGGGAGGACCCCTCGGAAGCCGGGGAGTCTCCCAGCCCCACCCCCCGGCTGCAACAGATGCGAGAGATCTACCGGATCCTGGACCAGACGGGGTCACGGGTGCCGGTCTTCATCGACAAGATGCTGGCAGCGAACTGGCAGGACAGTCAGACGATCGTGACGGAGGCCGTCCGCCGCGGCATCCCTCTCATGGCCGGCTCCGTCCTCCCCTTCACACCTCTCGACCGCCCCGTCCGCAGGGGAAAGCCTGAAGTCGCGGTCGTCATGGCGGCGGGTCCGTACTGGGCGCTGGCCTTCCATGCAGCGGAACTCCTCCAGGGATACCTGGAGCGGAGGGGCCCGCGGGAGACCGGGGTCGCGTCGGTACGCGAGGTCGGGCGCGGATATGCCACAATGCCCGACCGGGACCGTTGGGGCGGAAGGGTCTTCGACGCGCTCCTGGCGTCCGCGCGCACAAGGCGGGGGCGGGGCGGTGAAGAGGGGCAGGTCCTCCTGATCCAGTATGCGGACGGTACCCGGGCGGTGCTGGCCCTCGTCCCGCGGGCCTTCGACGAGGCCGAGTTCCTCCTGGGCGCCCAATTCGCCGACGGCACCATCAGCACGGGCGGCCTCGTCCTCCCGCACGAACCTTTCGACCATTTCGGCTACCTCGTCCACGCCCTGGCGGAGTTGTACACGACAGGGCGGTCGCCCGTGCCGGTGGAGCGCACTTTGTTGACCACGGGGATCGTGCTAGCGGGGTTGGAGGCCCGGGCGCGAGGCGGGGCCGTCACCTGGCCCTCCCTCGCCGTCAGCTATCCGGTGTCTCCTCGTCCGTAGGGAGTGTGTGGCGCGGGGCCGCCTTATTCGCGCACCTGTCCGGAACCGAGGACGACCCACTTGTAGGAGGTCAGCTCTTCCACCCCCATCGGGCCCCGGGGGCCCAGACGGTTGGTGCTGATGCCGATCTCCGCCCCCAGCCCGAACTCGCCCCCATCGACGAGGCGGGTGGAGGCATTGACCAGGACGGCGGCGCTGTCCACGGCCTGCAGGAAGCGCTGAGCCCGGTCCAGGCGCTCGGTCACGATGGCCTCCGCCAGTCCCGTGCTGTACCGACGGATATGCTCCAGGGCGGCGGTAAGGTCGGGGACGACGCGGACCGCCAGGATGAAGTCAAGGAATTCCCGGCCCCAGTCATCGTCGGCCGCCGGCACGACGGCGGGGTCGAGCGCTTGCACCGCGTCGTCGCCGCGCACCTCGACCCCCGCCTGACGCAGGGCCTGGAGGGTCGCGGGGAGGAACCGCGCCGCGACCGCTTCATCAACCAACAGGGTCTCCAAGGCGTTGCATGTGCTCGGTCGCTGCGCCTTGGCGTTCAGCACGATGCGGCGCGCCATCTCCAGGTCGGCGTCCCGATCGACGAACAGGTGGCAGACACCCTTGAAGTGTTTCAGGACAGGCATCCGCGCCAGCCGGGTGACGGTCCTGATCAGTTCCTCGCCGCCGCGGGGGATGACCAAGTCGATCCCGGACGACTGGAGGAGGACCTCCACCTCTTCACGTCCGGCCGGCGTCAGGACCTGTACGGCGTCGGCCGGTAGCCCCGGGAGATCCCGGACCAGCGGGGCCAGAGCCGCGAGGGTGTGCGTCGCGTCGCTTCCCCCGCGCAGGATGGACGCGTTGCCGGCCTTCAGACAGAGCGCGGCGGCGGCGACGGTCACGGAGGGCCGGGCCTCGTAGATCATCAAGATGACGCCGATGGGTACCCGCATCCGGCCCACGAGCATCCCGTTGGGCCGCCGGGTCAGGTCTCGGATCGCGCCCACGGGGTCAGGAAGGCCGGTCACCTGCCGGACGCCGGTCGCCATCGCGCTGATCCGCGCGGACGTCAGCCGGAGGCGGTCGATGAAGGCAGGCCGCCGGCCCCGCGCTTCTGCGGCCTGGACGTCCCGCGCGTTCGCCTTGAGGATGTCTTCCGCCCCGGCCTCGATCGCCTGGGCGAGACCCCGCAGGGCCCGGTCTTTGGCCGAGGTCGGCAGCACGGCCAAGTCCGCGGCCGCCGCGCGGCCAGCGGCGACCACCGCCGCCATCGCCCGAGGCTCGGTGATCACGCCGGGCTCAGCTCCCGTTCCCCCCGAAGACGACCAGGTTGTCCCGGTGCACCGCTTCTTGCCGGGTCACCCGCACGCCCTCCCGGACAGCTGTCTCGCCGCGCTGTCCGATGAGTCTCCGCAACTCGCCACTGCTGTACCCCACCAATCCGACCGCCACCTGCTCCCCACTGCCGTCGGTGAGCACCACCAGGTCGCCCACATCGAACTGCCCCTGGACGTCCACGATGCCTGCCGGCAGCAGGCTGCGTCGCTGCTCGAGCAGGGCCGTCCGCGCCCCGTCATCGATGACGAGGTGGCCGCGGGGTCTGGCGGCGAATGCCAGCCAGCGCTGGCGCGCCCGCAGGGGCTCGCGTGACGGACGGAAGAGCGTCCCCAGGAGTTCACCTCGCGCCAACCGGGGGAGGACCTCGGGCTCGGCGCCGTGGGCGACCACCGTGGTGATCCCGGCCGCGGTGGCGATGCGCGCCGCGTGCAGTTTGGTCACCATGCCTCCCACCCCCTGTGGGGAGCCGGCGCCGGCGGCATAGCGGCGCGCCTCTCCCTCTACATCATCCACGACGCGGATCAGTTGAGCGTCGGGATTTCTGTGGGGGTCGCGGGTGTACAGGCCGGCGACGTCGGAGAGGATGCAGAGCAGGTCAACGTCCAGCATGCAGGCGACGAGGGCCGAAAGGGTATCGTTGTCCCCGATCTTGATCTCGTCGATCGCCACAGTGTCGTTCTCGTTCACGATGGGGACGACGCCGCGGCGCAGCAACACCTGGAAGGCGTCCTGGGCATGTCGGTAGCGCCGGCGGTCGGCGAGGTCGTCCGCCGTCAGGAGGATCTGGGCCACCTCGACGCCATGGGCGGTGAACCGGCGCTCGTATTCGTGCATGAGGATGGCCTGGCCCACCGCGGCCAGGGCCTGCCGTTCGGGGATGGAACGCGGCGCCCGCTGGAGCCCTAGGCGGTTGGCACCGGTGACGATGGCCCCGGACGTCACCAGCACGACCTCACGACCGGACCGCCGCAGGTCGATGATCTGGTGGACGAGGGCGTCCAGCCGGTCGGGGGCGAGCGTCGTCCCCCCGGCGGTCAAGGTCGAGGTGCCGACTTTGACCACCAGCCGCCGCATGTTCAGCCTCTCAGATCTCCCGCCCGTGATCCCGCTCGGCCGCTCCATCGGATCAGGCCGACCCCTCGACCCCCAGAAGGGCCTGGGGGTAGACGTCAGGATGGAAGACGTGAAACGCGTTGCACGCGTACTTCAACAGACTGGCTGTGCCGAGGGAGACCACGTGGAAGGGCGCCTCGACCCCCTCGGATTCAACGCGAACTGCACGTCCGGGCCGAAGTGGCTCCCCATCCGGGTCTCTATAAGAGGAAGGAGTTCTTGTCGCAGTTGGGGCGCGGGGACAGTGCTGCGGAGGACTATGGCGTAGGGCTGGAGGCGGGCGGCCAGGGCGTCGGCCACCCCGGCGAGCGGCCGGATGCGTCCCGTCCGCAGGTGCGCGCCGAATTCGTCCTCCAGCCCGGGTTCGAAG
>Ga0209320_10001577_pt1 | contig 11705 bp, 22 predicted proteins | sample Rifsed13ft4_FD_184008 | JGI IMG/M metagenome (GOLD analysis project Ga0209320, IMG submission 184008) | Soil microbial communities from Rifle, Colorado, USA - sediment 13ft 4 (version 2) | ecosystem: Environmental > Terrestrial > Deep subsurface > Rock core/Sediment | place: Rifle, Colorado... | reverse complement strand
CCGGAAAATAAAAAGCGCCGAGTTTTGAATTTGGCGCTTAAACGGAAAAGGGGGGAGTCAGAAAATTTTTGCTATAACGTATCCAAAAGAAAAACCCGCTGCTGCCCATGTAAAAGCAAGCATAAATTTATCTACTCTCGCCGGGTGACACGTTCCGTATTCAAGCCCACATTTCATTTTCATATCTTCCCCGCTTTAGTTATCGCCTTTGCAGTTTCTATTTCTGCGCTTTCTACTATCGCGTCCCTAGCGAGTTTTTCAACGCGCAAATCAACCAGCATACAGAGCGACGTTTCGCCTTTTCTGCGTTCCTCCGGTTTTGGTTCCATAACATAAGCATTGACGATAGGAACCCCATCATCGCCGCTAGGAATCAAAACATCGATACTTCCATACTTCGCGCGTATGACGATCAACGCATGAATCAGTTCATCGATTGTTAACGGCTTGCTCATTGAATTTCCCTCCGCTTGAATGCGATTTTTCCCTTGATGGATTTGCACGCCGTAACTTTTCCTTGTTGCATCATCAATCCGAGTACACGGCGCATTTCGCGTTTAATGCGCGTGCAATGTTCGGGATCGTGGCTTCGTTCGTTGTATTTAATCCAAGTCCAGAGCGTATATCGCGTGTCTAGATAACGCTCGATTCTGTCGCTCACTTTCATTTGAAATTAAAAGGGCGCATTGCTGCGCCCATTCTCCCGTTATGTTGTTAGCGTTTCGCCTTCCCCGGCTTGATGGCACAGACAAACTCTTTCAGCGTTTTTTTGCCTTTGAGTTTTTTGATGCCTTCGAAGCTGAGGAAAATTTCGTCTCCCGGTTTGGCTTGCGCGAGCGTTTCCGCGATGCTGTGGCTTTCCCAAACGGCGGTAATTTCGCCGTCGGAGTTTGCAACATCGACCACGCGAACAGGGATGAGTTTTCCGCCGCGTTTTTGTTCAACGGTTCGCGTTGCTTGGACGATGCCTTGCAGGATCGGGGTTTTCTTCCAATCGTGAATAGGCGCGAAGCTGCCCGTTTTGATTTGGGTGAACCCCGCCGGGATTTTGCTGCCTGTTGTTGCCGTGGCTTTTTTGCGCATTTCATTTTCTCCGTGATAATCCGGCGAATCGCCGCCGTAGCGTTTTCGAGACTTTTGCGAACCGTCAAGATTCGCTTCCCGCTCGAATCGAGGATTGAAACTCGGAACGCGCCCGGAACCGCATATAACGCAGCAATGCGATCCAGACTTGTTTGATTCGGGGTAACGACTAGACCTGTAAATCCGTGCATTGATCCCTCCCGGTTAAGTGGCGTTGATTCGCCGCGTTACAAAATGGGTGCCGGTAATCGAAAACGTTGGCGCTTCATTAGTCCAGATTATCTCATTGCCGGCACATAATTGCAATATTTCGGACCATGATAAACGGGCGCCTTTTGAGGCTATTTTGTAATTATGGGAATCCTGAGGTTTTTGCCATTCAACGCCGTATAGCTTTTTTCCTGCGATTGCAGCGCGTTTGACGACGCCTTCAAGTTTCCATTGACCTAGAGCGTTTCCCATGGGAACGCTTGAATGCGAGCACAATAGAGAATCCGTATCGGCATACAAAACACGCGATGATGCGCAAATCGCTTTCCACAGCATCGCGCGAACGAACCCGGTAATGCTGGCGCTTGTTGCCACATCGAAGAAACCGAATCCCTGAAAGCTGGGCTTCGACCATATCGAGATTTCCCCGAAATCGCTTTCCCAATCGAAACCGTAAATACACTTACCTAAAGGCGCGATGCAATACTCGCGAAAATCGCGCGGGTTTTGTGCAAACTTTCCATAGCCCGCGTTTAGCAGGTATTTGTAGGCTAATCGTTTGATTGCATCGCCTGATTTTTTAGCTTGCTGTCGCAACGCGAAAAACGTTTTAACATAGTCGTGAAAATTGAGAAATCCTAAAGGAAACCAACAATCAAGAATTTTATGAATCTGCAATGTTCGCGTTTTAAGTCCCGCTGCGATTTCCCATCCTGTGCAGAAAAACTCGCTTTCGCCATGAGGAAATGAAAGCGATAATCCATCGCGTAACGGCAAAGCGCCTTTGCTTGTTGCGATGATGTGCAGGAAACAATTTCCTAGCTTATCTATTGGCGGCAATTTTTTCGAATGTGCGTATTCAGCGCCATGAGCATGATTGTTCATCATCGCAAAAGGATACGCGGAATTGATATCCAAGTATTGAAACGGACCTTTGAAAATTCCTTTTTCAAATGCTTCTACGCGCCCGCCGAAAAAATACGGTCGAAACATCGAATCATGGCTTTCGTTCAGGGATTGGATTTTTATTCCGAGTCTGCGCATTTGCTCGAATGCTGCGCTTCCGATGGTATCCTTGGTTCCGACAACATCGCGGAAACCGCATACAAGAGAAAAAAGGTTAGAACAATCATCCAACAGATAAGATTCAATGCGCGTTCTATTTCGCGGCAAATTTCGCTTCGTGGCTTCGAAGATTTCATAGTTGATTTTCGTTTTCTGAAATTCCTCAAGTGCGAATGGCATAAGAGGAAAAGAGTCTTTGAGCGTTACGGCGCCAATTTGCATTCTCATAACGCGCCCGTTGTGGATTTCAATTTGTTGCTGTTCGGCATATTCAAGCAAGTAGTGAAAATCGAAACGTCCCCCGTTATGAGCGTATAGCGTACAAGCTGGCAAACGTTTAATCGCGCGAACAACGCGAGAAATGAAATCCGTTTTTGAATCGCTATTCCATAGAATTACATGATCCTCTTTTGAAAAGTAGATACAACAAGCGAATGGAAATGGAACGCGGCCTACCTTGAAAGGATCGGTTTCAAAATCCAGCGTTCCGATTGGATTACTTCCGCCGTTTAGATTTGACACGTTTTTTCTTCCCCTTGCGAACATGGATAACAATGTGTAAGCCGGTTAATTTGTCTGCGCGTGGTTTTGCGTTTCGTTTTCCTTCGCGGCGAAGTTCTTCCGGCGAAATTGTTGCGAAGTATCGTTTAGTGAAATAGTTTGGAGCGAAATCCTTTTGTGCTTGAAAAGCGCCCCATTGCAGGCGAATTTGCGGTTTACGCGATTTCGCGATTGTGGGGATTCGCTCGCGTAATTCGCGAAGTTTCTTTTGAATGAATAACTCGGGGTTTTGTGCGAATGCTTGTTTTTCTTTTTTAGTGAAACCGATTATAAAGTCTCGGCGTTGCTTGTATTCTGTCTTGACAATACCGCCTTTCAAGACTCGAAATTTTGCGCCCGATAATAGTTCGCGGCGCTTGTTGCGGGGACCGTCAACAACAACCCCGCGCGATGTTGTTTTGAATCCATGTTTTTTCAGTTCGGCGCGTTGTTCGGAATCGGCGCCGCGTTCAAGCTTTGCAGGAATGCGTTTTAGCTCGCGAAATTTGCGAGAAACGCTACGTTTATTTGTAGGGTCTACTTCGATGCCGCGCCGTGATAGCTCGCGGAGTTTTTCTGCGTGCGATTGCCGCTTCGATGCTGGCATGATCCCGCCCCGGACCTGACCCCCCTATGGGTCAATGGACCATGCTACTCCCCTAGCCGGGGGCTTACAATGGGGGGCAGGCGGGGATCGTCCCCGCTTGTTGCTGCAATCAAAAATGGAGTGCAAGCCATGCCAAACGAATATCCCGAATTCGACAAATTTTTATCCGATCCCTCGTTCCAAAAGGATCGCGATTTTCTGGACAAGTATTTCGAGAATTTTTTGAGCCGCAAGCAAAAAGAGGCCGAAGATAAAGCGCGGCTTGAAAATGCATCGAAACCGAAAAATATTTTCGATGTTCTTTTTGGACCGAGAAGCTAATGGGGCTATTTTCCTTTCGCGAAAAAAATGGTGCGCCAACAGATGAACATGCTTCGCACGCTGGCGCTTCGAATTCACCGCCCGATTCTCCGACTCCGAGCAATGCTGCGATTACTGCTGCTCGTTTGGCGGCAGAAACCGAATTACAAACTTCCCCGAGAAGGCGGGGGCGACCACCAAAAAATGCGGCGCTTGGCGGCGGAAATCAGCCGCCTGTATCGCAGGAATTAGCGAACGAAATCGCTAGGCAATTGGAGCAATGTTATGATCCTAAAGCATGGGGCGCATTGCTCGCGGCGCCGGGCGATGTTATGGCGGTTCTTTCCGCTCGCCCCGAGAAATGGAAAGTAAGCCGGGAAGAACGAGAAACGTTAGGCGCCACGGGATCGGCATTCGCGCGAACCTTGATGATTTCGAATCCTCGCGCGCTTGCGGCGCTAATGCTCGCGTCGGCGCTTTTTTCGGTTTACGTTCCGCGCGCTGCCGATGAACTGAAACATCGCGCCGAATTGAAACGCGCTAGGGATGCTGGAAAAACAGCATCAACAACGACGCATTAAAATCGCTTAAACGGGAAGGCGCCTATGCAACGCGATTTTATCATCGTTGTAGGAAATCAAGGATACGGAAAAACCGTATGGACAAAAATCTACGGCAACGCGAAGAAAAGATTGCTGGTTTTCGATCCTAAAGCGGAGTATCCAAATGTCGATTATGTATCCAGTCCAGAGGATTACATTCCCGACATCATAAACCGGCGCGTTGCGGCTTTCCGATACGGGACTTATTTCCCCGAGGAACTTCCCCTATTCGGGAATGCCGCATACGCTGCCGGCGATTGCACGTTGATTCTTGAAGAGTGCGCATTGCTGTTTTATCGTGGTGAAGAACTGGCACCATGGGCACGACCTTTAATTTTCATGGGGCGCGAACCAAAATTGAATCTTGTTTTGGTGGCGCAACGCGCGAATAAAATTCCCATAGATATTCGCTCGCAAGCGGGGCGAATTGTCGTATTCGGACAAACGGAACCGGACGACGTTCGCGCGCTTTCGGAACGAATCGGACGTCAATACCGCGATGAAATTCCGGCGCTTCCGCCTCTCAAATGCTTGGACTGGCAGGCGGGGGTTGTACAGACCTACAGCGTACACCCTTGACATTAAGCCCCCTTGTGTGATCCTCGGAACGCTACACCCTGAACCCTTACATGGAGATTTCGCATCATGCCTAGCTCTGCTCGCGGTCTAATCGGATGGGCGATTGCATCGCTCGTTATGGTTGCTTTCGGCTTGTTCATCCTGTCGCGCGTGCGTCCAATTTGGGCGCTAATCATGCCGCCGCAGGCGTAACGGAGAAAACGCGCAAATGTCGCACATCAACGTAGAAGTGAAAGTGGGTCGCGCCGATTCGCGATGCGTTGCCACAGTAGAAGGCAGCGATACGTCAGCGGAACTGGTCGCGAATTCGATCCTCAGCGCAGAACTGAACAAGCTTCGCGATAGCGGCGTCGATTTGGCGCGCGTGAAAACGAATCTGCGCGTCGTGAACACGAAAGGAAAATGAACATGGCAACGCGCCCGCAAAGAACACGCCGCGACCTTGAGCAAATTTCCCATTTCCGGGCGCTTGCTCTTGCTCTCGGCGCGCCGAATACTCTCGGCAAGGATTTCCCGCTTGGCGAGGGATGGTATCGGCTCATGCTTCGCTTTTCTATCGATATCACGATTGGCACCGGCGCCGGTCCTGTCGCGGAAAGCGAATTACTCATCATCAAATCGATCATCATGCGCACTAGCGCCGGGGAAGTTCTTTGCAATCTTCCCGCTCGCGCTTTGTACAAAATCGCCGCCATGAAAATGGGGACGGTTCCGCGCAAAGATGCGATGGCCGCTGCAACGGCGGTTTATACCGTCGATGTGCCGATTTTTTTCGTCGATGATCGGATGAAACGCCCCGAAGATACGATCCTCGATACGTCGCGCTATTCGAGCATGACGCTGGAAATTACGGTTGGCACGATTGCCGATCTGTTCACGGCGCCCGGCACGGCGGTTTTGAACAGCATCAAATTGGACGCGGATATCGAGCGCACGAAAGGGCGCCTGCCGAAGCAAGGTTTACCCGCGTTCCATATCTTCTACGGCGCCGCTCAATCGCAAGATGCAAGCGTTCAAACGTTTATCGATATCGATCGCGCGCCGGATATCGGCTACAAGCGGTTTCTCGCGCATGGAAGCGCAACGGGCGTTGCGGGCGGAGTATTCACCGGCGCGAATGCCGATGATGTGCAATCGCTGGAAAGCATCATCGATCAATCCGGCGATATCGTTCGCGAGCGATTGCATGAAGTGATCCAGAATCAGAACAAGCTGGATTATTCGCTCGAAACCGTTCTCGCCGGAATAACGGTTTTCGACATGGTGCGCGATGGCTCGATCAACAGTTCCCTTTATCCGGGCGACCGTTCCCGCTTGCAGTACAAATGGACGAACAAAGCGGGCGTTGCCGCAAGCGATATCGTGTCGCTTGTTTTCGAAGCGATTCGCGGCTTGAAGGGATAAGCTTTGCCTGCCGTGGCTTTTGAGGGACGTTCGCTAATCGCGGCGTCCCTCTTTTTTCTTTTTTGGAGCGTTCAAACATGAATGGCGATTTCGGATTCGATATTCCCATCGATGAAAGCGGCGCCGTAGATGGGGGCGGAACGTTCGGAGATTTTTTCGAAACTGCACGCGCCCGTTTAGGCGATATTTTTACGCCTGTATTGCCCGATCAATCGGCGCAATCGGGCACTATCGGATCGCAGATTTTCGAAGCAATTTATCAATATGGACGCGGGCGCGTAGACTACGCACGCGAAAAGGCCGTCAATTCTTTTCTTATGACGACCGAGGGACAGCGCATACAACGCGAAGGAATCCGGCAAACGGCGCAACAATACGCCCCGCTGATAATCATCGCTGCAATCGGGCTCGTTTTATTCTCGCTTTTCATGGGGCGGCGTTGACCATTTAAGCGGGGGCAAAAATGAGTTTATTTGGCAGCATAGAAAAGCTTTTCAACAAGGTAGAAAAAACCTTTCGTCCATTAACGAAAGTTGCCGCTGTCGCTGCGGCGACATATTACGGCGGTTCGATTGTAGGAAAAATAGCGAGTCAAGCAGCATTTCGCCCCGATGTTCCACAATCGCAAGTAACGCAACCCTATTCGCCGCAAGTGATCTATTTGCCGCAACAAGTCCCCGCCGCTCGGGGACAGATTTACGGCATGGGCGGATATGCGCCCCCGCCCGGATATGCGAATGTTTCTACGGAAGGATTCGGCGCGCCTTTGCAATCGACTTTCGGCGGTGATCTTCCGCCCCCATCGTCAGGCATTTCGCCATTGATTTTAATTTCCGGCGCCGCGCTGTTTGTTGTTCTACTTTTGTTCATCGTTCGGAGGTAAGAATGCGTCCGAAATCTCTTTATCCTTTCAACGTTCGTCGCGATGTGGCGCCAACGCGCCCGCAAGGCGGATCGCGTCCAGAAGTTCAAGCAAGCGCCGACGCATTGCAGGAATCGTCGCGCCCTTCCATTGCATCGAGAATTTACGCGCCTGCCGCCGTTCGCAATTACGATCAGGATGATCCTCGATACGACGGCAAAAGCGATGCCGTGGAAAATATCTACCTGAAACCCTCGGCAACGCCGCAGGCGAAACGCGGGTTTTTCGACAAGCTGAAAGACTTGTTCAATGGATAATCGAATCTATGAACGCGCAGGCGAAGATTATGGCGTTTATGTTACGCGCCGTTTTCCAAAATCTCGCGTCCCCGGAGGATCGGCAGGAACCGATGAAAACGGCAACTATGCCCCGCCCGACAATCCGACATTCGCGGCGCCGCGAACGACAGCCTATGATCGAAAACAATTCACGAAAGAATTGATCGTTCATTTGGGCGGAAACGTTGGCGGCGGGAATCCATTGTTGTGGCAAGTTCCCGAAACAGAACAATGGTGGATACATAGCATTGCCGCATCGTTACTTTTACGGCCTTTTCAATCGTATCAATTCAATGTCGATTGGATACCGTTTGAGCCGCGCGAATTTCCGCGAACTGATTTCGTCGCTGTAATGCCGACGAAGATTTTACGCGGATATCCGCTGCTTGTAGGTCCGTACAATTTAACTACGGAAGGAGAATTCCGCTTTAGTCAGCATTTTTCGAATACACACTTGCAGGCAAATACTGTTCCATTTACCGGAAGCAATATCAATTTGATTTCCGAAAGTGGCGGAATGGGTGGTCCTGTGCTTGTTCCTTCATTGGCGGAAATCGTTTGCCTGATTACTGGTGGAGGATGGGCGATAAACGGGAATCCCGAAAATTTCCCTAATGTTGTCGAATTTACCGCCGAAGTTTCTGTCGAATATCTGCTTTCGGAATCGGAGTAAATATCCATGGATCAAAACATCTATTTTCCGAGTCAAAGCGATTATGGCGTTTCCGTTCCGCGCCGTTTGCCCAAAATGCGCGCGGGCAGACTTGACGGAAACGGCGCGCCGATTACGCCCGCAGGAATCGGCAATCCGACAATTCCATATGTCGATCCTTTCGGATATCCGCGCGTCGAAGAAGTTAAGCGGGTAACGCCCGTACTTGCGCAAGCAATCAAAGGCGAATACTTCAAATTTTTCGAAACGCCGCTTGATGAAATTTGGTTTATCTACGCATGGTCTACGTCATTCGTTATCGCCGCAGGATCAACGAATTTTCACGCGCCGTGCTACGTGCCAAAATCAAAGGGAATCAATACTCCCTCTATTCCTGATGCCGTTTCTCCGACAATCGCAACGCGCGGTTATGGATTGTTTCCCTCCGGTAGCGGCGAAATCGTCAACAATGATGGTGCCGCAGGACATAAACGCGCGGGAACAAATTACGTTATCCCGCTGCAATTGCCGCCTGATACTTGGATCGGCATTCTGATTACTCGCGATTGGACCGCTGCCACAATGGAAATCGTTTTCGCGTTGTGGCTTTCAAAAGTGAAAGTTGAGGCGGTTTAATATGAACGCATGGGATCGTTTTTTGCTCGCTATCACGCCGGAATCCGATGCCGAAAAACGCGCCAATCTTTCGGTTAAACCGGATTACTACGGTTCCGCATCATCTACCATTGCAAATCAAGTTTATGGCGGTGGAATCGGCGCAGAATTTGATGCGTTCAATCAATATTATCCGGCGCCAACATCGCCAACAATGCCAAGCGATGAAGGATTATCGCTATGGGATAAATTCAAAATCGCGATAATGCCGACATCGTATGGTGAACAAATTGCGAACGAAATCATCTATTCGCCAATCGGCGCAGAACCGATCGAATTCGATGTACAAGATTTTTCCAGCCCTAACGTTTATGTCAACGCAAAAGCCGCCGTAAAAGAGGGATTGCAAATCGCTGGCGCCGGATTGAAAACGTATGCGACCTATGTTTTCATCGCGTTGATTGTGTTGCTCGTTCTATACGTCGGCGTTCCGGCGCTGATTCGCAGATGAACGTATTTCGCGCGCTGTTGATTATCGCGGCGCTTTTCATCGTTTACGCTTTCGCGAGGATTGTCATTTTGAAAACAAAATCTTCAGTCAATCTCGAAGGGCTTTCATGGCGCATGTTTTGGGCTGCATTGAAAGCGGAAATCGTGTTAACGAGCTATGGCGCGGAATTAGTCATTACAAGCGCGCTTGACGGCAAACATATGGACGGCTCATTACACTACAAGGGGCTTGCAATCGATGTGCGTTCGCGCGATGTTTCCGGGCGCGAACCTAGCATTGCTCGCGATTTACGCGCGGCGCTTGGATCGGATTATGACGTTGTAATTGAACCCGATCATTTCCACATCGAATACGATCCAAAAACGGAAATAGCATGATGCGCGACGGCAAAACATTACTTTTCTTTTTTGTCGTTGTTGTCGTTGCGTCGATTCTGGCGCAATATCTTTTCGTCAAACTTAAATCATCGAATTGGATCAATCAATGAATGTCGCCCTTTTCCTACAAGTAATTTCGCCGCTCCTTCCATCTATCATCCGTTTGGTGGAACAAACGATACCGGGACCGAAAAAGGGAACACGCAAACGGAAAAAAGTTTTGAAAACTATTGAATCGCTGGCGCGCGACGTTCCGCAGTTAGCAATTCAAATTCAGACCATTTCACAAAAAGCTGGAAAAATGGTCGATGCAGAAGTTACACGAATGAACGAACAACAGGGATTAGCTCCATAATGCGATTGCATCATCAAAGGGGACCATATCGCGGGCGCGTTAAACTAGTTTTTCTTTCGGATTTCCTTATCGCTCTAGTGCTCGCGCGTCGGCGCTTACTGCGACGTAAACGGAGAATGCAAAATGTCCGTAGCAGATTTACTTCCGTGGCTTAACTTGTTGCTGCCGTTTATTTTGCTCGCGTTGTGGCACGCGGCAACGAACCTAGCAACTATCAAAACATGGATGGAAGCGCACGATAAGCTTGATGAAATTCGCTTCGCGGAAATCGAGCGCAGATTACTAGGGGTAGAAAAGAGTTTGCCCTATGTCCAAAAGCGCCACAACGACCCCCTTGATTTCTGATACAATAATTGTTCGGCAATCCTGCCGAATAACCTAGGATCAAGACCATGGCAAAGAAAGGCGCAAAAGTGAAAACCGACGCGGAGAAAGCGGCGAAGTTCAAGGAACTGGCCGAAGTGCGCGCGAACCGCGCTTTGAAGGCGATTCAAGGGCTATCCAAGCTTGCGAATCCGAACAAGTACAAGTACACGGATGCACAAGTGAAAAAGCTTGCCGACGCCTTCAAGGTCGCGCTCGGCCAGTGTTTCGATGCCTTCGAAGGGCGCTTGACCGTTACCCAAGGAATCGAGCTATAATCTGACCTTGCGGGCGCCTTCCCTCCCCGGTTCCCGCAGTAGTCCCCGCCCCGCCTGATCCCCCTTTCAGGCGGGGCTTTTTTTGCGCATTTTTCCCTTCCCCCATTTTCCATTTAAGCGCATAATTTCAACGTGCAATCGGCACATTTCAAGGGGTCTAAAAATGGAACTGAATTCAGAGCAAATCTCGATTGTCTGTATTTCCATTGACGCGCGCTTGATGATGGCGGAATTCAACGTTTCGAAAGCCACAGAATTAGGATACCCGCAAGTTTCCGAATACTGGCAACATGAAGCGGAAAAATGTCGCGTCATTCTTGCATACTTTCGGAGTCATGCATAATGACCCTCGATGATCTGAAAGAAAAACCGCTCAAGCGCGGCGCTTGCCTGATTCATGGAATCCTCGGACTTGTGCTGTATAAATCCAAGGTCCGAAATCATCCCGAGGAAATTATAGTCCAGAGAACAGACAACAAAGAGCGCGTGCGCGTTCCGCTCGCGCATGTTACGCGCGACACGAAACCGCAGGGAAAGATTCAAGGATCGCGTCTGATCCTCGCACATTGCCACGCATGCGGATTGAAGATTCGCGCAAGCGGAAAAACCTATGAAATGGGAACCCCGCTTTGCTTCAATGCGGAATGCGAAAATTTGAATCAGCCGCTTGAAATCGAATGGGGCGAAAAAGGGGACGGTGTACTCGGTTTCGATAAAGGGGAAATGATGAAACAACATAACGCGAATCAGGCAACGCGCGAAAATCGCAGACCGAATGACCCGGATTCTCCGGATGAAGATGAAGAGGATTTTTTGACGAAAGCAGGGAAACTTTAATCCCCTCCCCCCTTTTCCGTTTAAGCGCCGAATTCAAAACTCGGCGCTTTTTATTTTCCGGCGCGGAACCAGCTATCGCCCCGCGCGCTTTTTTGCGAGCGATTCTGCGAGCGATTTTGCGCGCGGG
>Ga0209320_10001574_pt1 | contig 11715 bp, 12 predicted proteins | sample Rifsed13ft4_FD_184008 | JGI IMG/M metagenome (GOLD analysis project Ga0209320, IMG submission 184008) | Soil microbial communities from Rifle, Colorado, USA - sediment 13ft 4 (version 2) | ecosystem: Environmental > Terrestrial > Deep subsurface > Rock core/Sediment | place: Rifle, Colorado... | reverse complement strand
CGATCGCCGTCGACGCGCTCACGGTCGCGCCGGGCTCGATGGCCGCCCGCGTGGTGAATATCGTCTGATCGATGGCCAGCGCAGCCTCGCCGGGGGCCGGGATCGCCTCGAGTTCAGGGTGGTCCGCCTTCCGGATGCTGTGAATCCGGGCCAGGCTCGTCGCCAGCTGGCCCGGCAACAGATCCCGGGCCCCCGCATACTGTTCCTGGCGGATCAGGCGGCCCCCAAGTGTTTCGCCCGGGACACGGCGCATGACGAAGAACTTCACTGGGAAAGTGTCGTCGCCATCCCAGAGAGGTTCGGGGACGACGACGCCCTGATTCCAGGCAGCCTTGATGAGGTGGAACTCGAGCGCGCGGCCCGGCATGGAGGGGGCACCAGGGATCGGATCGCAACGGAAAATGCCGGCGAGTTCCTCACTGCCGCTGGCCGTTTCAATGACGGCGTCGAACGACCACGTCTCCCTCGACGCACCGCCAGACAGGCGCGAGACGCCCGATAGGCTCACCGACCGTGCTCCGGCCTTCGCGGGGATGAAGCGCCTGAGCCCCTCCTCAACTTCCTCCGGCTTCACGGTTATTCAGCCTGGTCGAGGTACTCGCTCAGCCCGTATCCCTTGCGCTCGCCGTCGATGGTGTACTCCGTCATGCCTTCGCCGATGTGGGTGAACATGCCGGCGCGGCGATTCCGAAGGGGGATGAAGCCCTTGACCACGCCCTCGACGGTGTGCTCATCGCCATTGTCGAGTTTGACCAGCGCCTTCAGGCTCTTGTGGTAGTTCGTGTCCCCCTCGTATTCGGTCTCGAGTTTCACGTCGACGATCCGGTGGAGCTGGTCGCCCTTGTGAAAGACGCCTCCAACCCGTTCGCCAACCACTGAGATGACCATGCCGAGGTCGTCGCCGTAGTTGCCGGTTATCCAGCGGTACGATGGGGTGGACTGCCAGTAGCGAGGCCCCCAGGAGTGGTCGCGCAGACCATGGCCGGCAATTTCGAGCACCGGGCCGTCCTCGACCTGAAGCGTGCCGGTGACGCGCATGTGCTGCTCGTAGTGCGCGCGGGCGAACTCGTTCTCGGCGCCGGCGGTGCCCGGTTCGGCAACGTGCCCGTAGATCGGGCCGCAGCCTTCGTGGATGAGATCGAGCTTGACCTGCTTGTGTGGGTTTTCCTTGAACGCGACCGACGGCTCGCGCATCTCGATGGGGTCCTCGAGATACACGGCGGACCCTTCGTACACCGTCCGGATCTTCTCGCCGGGAACGAGCACTTCGACCTTGAGGCCGCCAGCGTCCCAGCCCTCGTTGCTGCTGATCTGCGGTCTCTTGTAGTTGAAGAGCGCGGAGCCATCGGGCTGGTAGACGATGACGGTCATTTCGGCGTGGCCTTCGTTGGCGCGGTTGCCGATACGCAGGAAACCGCCCATCTGCTTCTCCCGGTCGAAGAAGTTGAAGTAGACGGATTCGTTGAAATTCTCCTCGGGGCCGAGAGGGTGGGTGTAGTCGTCTTCGGGCTTGACGTTGCCAACGATCGTGACCATGGTCGCTTGTTCTCCAGTTCAGCAAGGGTTCGTGCCGTCATTCTACGTCCCGAATGGCTTCCGCACTGGAATCCGCGCCGAGGCTTGACCGCCAGGAATTGAACCACGCCTCTTGACTTGAGAATAGAGAATCTCTATTCTCAAGTCGATGATGAAACAGCGCGCACCCAAGCGGCCCGCGGACGAACGCAGGCGCATGATCCTCGAAGGCGCGCAGGCGGCATTCGCCACCCAGGGCTATGCCAACACGGGTACGGAAGACATCGCTCGCGCTGCGGGGGTCGCACCGTCGGCGATTTATCGGCACTTCGCCGGGAAGCGCGATCTCTACCTGGAAACGCTGCGGGCGGCGACCCAGAAGTTGCTGCGCCTCTGGAGCCAGGCCGCAGGCAGCGAGGAAAGCCCGCTCGAGGAAATCAGGGCGCTGGGCCTCGGCTACTATGACCACGTCGCAGGCCGCAGCCCCTACGCGCGGCTCTGGTTCCAGGCCCTGGCCGAGGCAGACGACGATGAGGTCCGCGAAGCGATAGCCGCCAATTTCCGCGGGATGGTCGGCGCCATCGAAGAACGGATTCGCGAAGGGCAGGCCTCGGGTGACGTCCGAGCCGAGCTCGATCCGAGAGTGGCGGCATGGCATTTCATGGCGATCGGCCTGGCGTTCGACCTGGTCCACCATCTCGAGATGGACGACGAACTCGACCGCCGAAAGGTCGAGGAGTGGGGAGATCTGTACCTCGACTCGCTTCGCGGAGGCGGCCATGACTGAGCCGGGCGCTGGCATTGACGAGCGATGCCTGTGCGGAAACCTGTTGGCAAAAGTAACTCCCGACGGCGTCGAAATCCTGTGCCGGCGATGCAAGCGGGTACACCACATCCCGTTGAACACCGGCTCTGGATCTGGCCCACCTGGAACACTGGAGGGCCTGCGAAGCAGGAGTTAGAGGCCAGAGGCAGTAAGCCCAGAGCCCGGATAGCCACCACGGCTTGTCCGGGCTCTTCATTTTGTCATCGGTAAGGAGGTTTCAGTATGGCTGGTGAATGCGCCCTCACACCCCAGGCTCGTGAGGACCTTATCCGACGGGCATGGTATGCCCACGACGCGCGATGGTTCGCAGCGGCCGCCGCTCAGTTCGGCATCGAAGCAGCGAACCGTCTCAACCGGGAGGCGGTGCGAGCCCTTGGGCACGTTGAGGCCGGACGCCTCGCACGGGCGCTCGGCGTTTCAGCGGCTGGAAACATCGAGGACCTCATTGGCGTTCTCGAGACGGCACTCGACCTCTACGTCCCTCCTCCACTCATGGACGTGAGCTTCGCCCCCGTCGACGGACGAAGTTACGAGGTCCGCGTGAGCCAATGCTTTGCCGCCGCGAACATCAAGAAGGCCGGGATAGCAGACTCCTACGAGTGTGCGGTGTTCGACCGTTTCGAGGGCTATCACAACGTGATGGGACTCCCACTCGCTGACGGGCAGCTGCCGTCTGCTTCGTGTGCCATCGCTGCAGGGCGCGAGTGCTCGCGCGTGCTTCGCATCCGCGAGGAAGGAGAGGTTCGGAATGACTCATGAAACGCTGGAAGACTTCGCCCCGGCCTGCCGTTCGCTGGGGCAGTACATCGCCCAGGATGTTGTGCCGTTCGAGCGAGAACACGGGCTCAAATGGGACACCGCTCCTCCCACCGGCCTTCGGCGGGAGGTCCGGCTTCATTCCCGGCAGGCGGGTTTCTACGCGCCCGACATGCCTCTCGAGGCGGGCGGACAGGGGCTGTCGTTCGTCGGCCGCTGTGCGCTCGAAATGGAGCTCCACTCGCACGACACGGTCTTTTTCGAAGACGTGCTGGGCGGCGGTTGCGGTCCAACGCCGGTCCTCCTGAAAGGCACGATGCACCAGCAAGAGCGGTTCCTTCTCCCGCTCGTGGCAGGAGAAACCACCACCTGTCTTGCCCTTTCGGAACCAGATGCCGGCTCCGACGCGTCAGCGCTGAGGACGACTGCCGTCCGAACGAATGGCGGCTTTCTCCTGAACGGCACAAAGAACATCGTGAGCAACGGGCCACACGCCGACTTCGCGATGGTATTCGCCGTCGTCCAGGGCAACGCCGGGCGCGAAGGCGTGACGTGCTTCCTCGTCGACGCGTCTGCCGACGGCTACGGGCGTGGGAGGGATCACACATGCATGGGCTTCACCGGCTACCAGGGCGAGCTTTCGTTCCAGGACTGCCGCCTCACCATTGACGACGTGCTCGGTGACGTCGGACAGGGACTTAAGCTCGCAATGGAGTGGATCAATCCGAACCGGATCAGGACAGCAGCCATGGCGACGGGGATATCGAGGGGGCTCCTGAGACGCACCACATCGTTCGCCCTGAGCCGAACGCAGTTCGGCTCGCCCATCGCCGGCTTCCAGGCGATCCAATTCAAGCTGGCGGACATGGCGACGGAGATCGTCGCGGCGGAAGGCCTGGTGGAGCGCGCGGCACGGGCAAAAGACGATGGCCAGGACATCCGCAAGCTGTCGTCGATGGCCAAGCTCTACGCCTCCGAGATGGTGAACCGACATGCCTTCGAGGCGATCCAGGTTCACGGCGGCGCGGGCTGCCTGCAGGAGACGGGCGTGGAGCGTATCTACCGGATGGTGCGGATCCTGACCATTCTCGAAGGGACTTCTGAGATGCAGCGGCTCACGATTGCCGAACGAACGTTAAAGGATGCCCGCCTCCATGCTTCGTAAACGCACCCGGGGCAATAGTGCCTGCCACGGGGCCGCCGCCCCGGCTGGCATCGGGGTACCATGGGGGACATGAACAAGTTACTGCTACTCGCACTGATCCTCGTCGGCACACTCGCGTTCCTCAGCCTTCGGCAGAAGAAAGTGAAGTTCGAAATCGAGTTCGAAATGGAGCCGAAGGACGCTGACGAGGAAACGGCCTAGTCAGTCCCGCCGTTGGGAAGTCGCGGAACGGTCAGGCGGGTTCAGCGACGAAAACGGGGATCTTGCGCGTGGTCCGCTGCTGGTAGTCCTGATACGGCGGAAACGCCGCCACGGCAGCGGTCCACAGCCGGGCGCGTTCTGACTCGTCTTCGACCTCACGGACTCGCATGCGCTGAACTGTTTCGAGGTCGCGAATCTCCACCTCGCGGTGCGCGCGGAGATTGAACACCCAGACCGGGTGCTTCGGTGCGCCTCCCATGGAGCCCACGAGCACGTAGTTGTCCCCGTCCTTTACGCGCATGAGGGGGGTCTTGCGCACGGCGCCGGTGTTCTTTCCGCGGTGAGTCACGATGATCACCGGCAGCCCCGTGTCGCGCAGGGTAGTTCCCTCCGTTCCACCGGAACCTTCGTAGCGCTCGACCTGTTCGCGCACCCAGCCGATGGGACTCGGGACGTACTCACTCATGAAGCCTTCTCCTGGAAGTTCGCTGTAGATGCATCATGTCGGGCAGCACGCGTGAGGGGCAACATGGTTGGGGGTGGTACCCCCGGCAGGAATCGAACCTGCGCACATGGTTTAGGAAACCACTGCTCTATCCGCTGAGCTACGGGGGCTCGTGAAGGGGACGAATGGAGGCGAGTGTGGCGTTCCACGCCGTCGCTTCGTCCAGGCCTTAGTGTCCTCTGCGTCGAGGCCCGGTGACAAGTAATCAGCGGTGCCCCGACGGACTGCTTCGCTGCTGGCACCATCGATCGCCGGCGACCCTCGTGGCTCCTGGAGCCCCCCGCAGACATTACGGAAACATATTCGCAACGGGCCGTGGATCGGCGTTATTCGCAGTTCACCACGGCAGGCGCACGCTGTTCGTATCGAGCTCAAGGAGGTTGTCATGCCGCGAGGAAAGAATGCCATCCCGAGCACCATCGAACGCTCCGGCAAGCGCGCGCAGGAGATCTGGGACAAGACTCACGACAGTGCGGTGGAAAGCTACGGGGAGGGCGAACGCGCCCATCGCACAGCGTTTGCCGCCCTCAAGCGCGAGTACCGCAAGCAAGACGACCGGTGGGTCAAGAAGGACCGAAGGACACCCCCGGACGGGAAGTCCGGACGCGGCCCCAAGACGTCCGGCGGACGCGCTGCGACCGAACAGGCGAGCAAAGACGATCTCTATGCACGGGCAAAGGCACTGAACATCAGGGGCAGGAGTAACATGAACAAGAAGGAGCTGGCCGAGGCGATTAAGGGCCACAGATAGCAACCCGTGGCTATCGATGTCCGACTCCCGTTTGCCGACCGTGTTGAAGCTGGCCAGGCGCTCGCCGCACGGCTGGCCGAAGAACAGCACGAAGCGCCGTGGTGCGTCCTCGGGCTACCGCGCGGTGGCATTCCCGTAGCCTTCGAGGTGGCACTGGCACTCGATGCTCCCCTGGACGTCTTTCTCGTACGAAAGCTCGGGGTGCCCGGGCACGAAGAACTCGCCATGGGAGCGATTGCGAGCGGCGGCGTCCGTGTCCTCAATGACGATGTTGTGTCGATGCTGCGGGTGACGCCTGCCGAGATCGACCGCGTAACGGCAATGGAAGTGGCCGAACTGCACCGTCGTGAGGAGGCCTACCGCGACGGCCGGAGCCCGGCACCGATAGCCAGGCATCACGTGATACTGGTGGACGATGGGCTCGCAACGGGAGCCTCCATGCGGGCGGCCGTCATCGCGCTCCGGGAATTTCAGCCAGCTGCGGTCATCGTTGCGGTCCCGGTGGCTCCCCGGGAGACATGTGACGAGATGGCTGGCATTGCAGACCGCGTCGTCTGCCTGGCAACGCCGGAGCCTTTTTACGGCGTCGGGTTGTGGTACCGCGACTTTTCCGCCACCACCGATAACGAAGTGCGTGCCCTGCTCGGCCGCGCCTACGAGCGTCAGCACCTGGGACACCCATCGCTCTGAGCCGATATTGCGAGGTGCGCCAGGCCGATCTGGTTGAAATCAGGATCGGTAGATGGTGTATGCTCATGGCCGGTGGCGGAGATCGGGTAGCTTTATGCCCCGGTTTGGCACGCCGCGTGGCCACGTGACCACGAGACCGTCTGCTCGATTCGCAGTACTCCTGGCTGTTTTCGGCGTGGCGTTACTACCACTGGTCGCCCACGCCGTCGAGGTTCATGTCGTCCAACCGGGTGAAACACTGTCAGACATCGCCGCACGCTACTCGAAGTCGGTCGCGGAAATAGCCGACGACAATGGGATCGAAGACCCCGACCTCATTTTCGCCGGGCAGACGCTTCAGCTTTCGAGCACTGGTCCACCGGCATCTGGAGTCCGATACGTCGTCCAGCCATTCGACACGCTTTCGGAGATCGCACGGCAGCACGGCACGACGACTGCATCGATCGTGGAGGCGAACGGCCTCAGCGACCCGGATCACATCGTGGTAGGACAGGAACTGGTGCTCTCGGCGAGCGGTCCGGTGCGGGCCACGCCGATTACCGCTGAGACGGCGCTTGAAAACGCCGAGATTGAGTTCGGGTTGCCGACAGGGCTATTGCGCGGGCTCTCGTGGCAGGAGAGTGGTTGGCAGCAGAATGCCGTTAGCCCTGCAGGTGCAGTTGGGGTGATGCAACTGCTTCCCTCAACAGCGGAATGGGTGCTCGAATTCCTGCTTGGCGAGGACTTGAACTGGTATCTGAGTGCGCACGACAACGCACGAGTGGGCGCGTCGTTTTTGCGCTACCTGATTGAGCGGGCCGATGGTGACGTCTGGTGGGCCATCGCTGCGTATTACCAGGGCTGGGGAAGCCTGGAGCACTTTGGAGCGTTCGACGACACGGTGCAATACGTGGAGAACGTACTCTTCCTTGCGAGTCAGTACGAATAAGCAACCCGGTAGTCCAGGCTCGAACTTCCGGCACCAGTGCTCCATGATTGCGGCCCTTGGTGAACGCGCCCATAAGAGACAAGCTTGTCAGGTGATGCTGGTGTCCATTCCGCTCACGATTGCGCGAGAACTCCGGTTGAGATTCTCGAAGGGCCGAGCGCGAGTCCCGACCAACCTGTTCGCTTGCGCGACAGTTTCACGAAAAGTTTACAGTGCGATGAACGACAGACAGCTTCGGCACACTTAACGTCACCAAATTCCCGGCGTATAGTGTGAATGCAAGCTCGAACCGCAACTGAGCCAACAGACAGCGAGGTTTTTCTGGGATGCCCACCTTTGAAGTTCTATCCGCGAAAGAAGCACCGGAGCGTCCGCGCCGGCCGGGCGCTTCCGCGCAGCGGCAACGAGAGTATGAGGGATACGTCAACGGCCTCGGCAGGGGCCGCGTAGGCCGTCTTGCCCCCGGGAGGGACGAAACGCCGCGGGCAGTCGCCGTCCGCGTCAGCCGGGCCGCACGACGGGTTGGGAAGGAAGTCGAGACCTGGGTATTCGACGGGGTCGTCTACTTCAAACTCGCCGGCTGAGGCCGGACCGGCCAGCATTGCATTGATGGGTCGCTGAACCACGCACTGACATCGTAACGGTGCCCCTGCGCGTCGGGGATCGAGGCGGGTGCACCGGATCGCCGGGCTTTCGCGTGCCTCGAGAGGGGATACACTTTGGCGGCCATGCCCCGCGAGAGACGCAATGCGCCAACCACCGCCTTCTGAGATTCAACTGCCGGCGACCACTGTCCCGGTTCGAAGCACGACGGATGTGCTCGTGGTCGGTGGAGGCACGGCCGGCGTGGCCGCTGCGGTGGCGGCCGCCCGGAATGGCGCCGACACGCTGCTGGTAGAGCGGGGGACATACCTCGGAGGACTTGCCACCGGGGGACTGATCATTCTCCTCCTCACGATGGATGACGGCCGCGGTCAGCAGGTGATTGGCGGGCTCTGCCAGGAAGTTGTCGATCGCCTGGCACACCGGAATGCGGCCTTCATGCCGCCTCCAGAGGAATGGGGCCGCGACGACGACCGCCTCGTCGAGCAGTACCGGCGCTGGGGCCTCGTGAACGGCCACGGGCCGCACAATGTGCGCTACTCCGTGGCCTACGACGCCGAGGAGATGAAGTTCGCCCTGGAGCGCCTGTGCGTCGAGTCGAGGGTCCGGCTGATGTATGGCGCCGTCGCGAGCGAACCGATCGGCGGTGAGGGAAGGATCGAGGGCGTCGTCTTCCAGGGCAAGGATGGTCGCTTCGCCGTGCTCGCCGGCACGGTGATCGATGCGTCGGGTGATCTCGATGTCCTCAGCGCGGCGGGGGCAGCCTGTGAAAAGGAGAAGGTCGCGCCGTGGCTGTGGTTCACGATGGGAGGGGTGCGAGAGCCCGAGGCGGCTCAAGGCGCGGGGCTGCGATTCTTCCGAACAATCGGGGCCGGCCAGGTGCTCCTGCCGTGGGGCGCTACCGGCCGCGTCTCCCGGATGATCGATGCGACGGACGTTGACGACATCACGTACGCCTCTGTGGCCTGCCGCGAACTGGTTATGGCCGAAGTCGACCGGCTGCGGAAAGATGTCCCGGGGTTCGAGAACGCGTACCTGTGCCACATCGCCGATCAGCTCGACGTGACCGAGAGCCGGCGGCTCGTGGGGCGACATGTCCTCTCGCGTGACGACCTCGATGCGAAGTTCGGGGACGTCGTGGCGGTCACGGGCCACTGGACGAAGTACGACGCTGTCTACAACATCCCCTACCGGGCGCTCCTGCCGCGGGGCCTCAATAACGCCCTCGCAGTGGGCCGCTGCATCTCAGCGGACCACCGAGCTCATCACGCCACGAAGGAGATACCCGCCTGCTTCGCCACCGGTGAGGCGGCGGGCACGGCCGCGGCCATCGGATTGAAGCATGGTGTCGAGGTTGCGGACGTGGATGTCGAGGCGTTGCAGCGGCAACTGGTGAGCCAGGGAGCGATCCTCTGGCCGGATCGCTAGCGGCAGCAACGGCGTCCCGGCCAGGCCGTGCGTGTGCGCCAGGCCCGAGTTGTGGGCCAGAGGCTTCCTGTCCGGGGAATGGCCCCAGCCGGCGCGATCAAAGCTACTGTTGGACGCCCCGACGGCCCCGGCGGGCGTCAGACCCGGAAGGGATGAGGCCCGAACTCTGCTTCGTAGAAGGCTGAGACCATCCGCCCCGGCGGGATGATGGCATCGACCTGCTTCAGTTCGTCGTCGGTGAGTTGCACCCCGTCCGCGGCGAGGTTGTCTTCCAGTTGCTCCATCGTGCGCGGGCCGATGATGGCACTCGTAACCGCGGGCCGCTGCATCACCCACGCCAGAGCAAATTGTGAGAGCGGGATGCCCCGAGCACTCGCCAGGGGCTGCAACTGGTCGACCACGTCGAACAGTGCATCGTTCCAGCGCCGCTGCTGGATGGGGTTGGTTGCCAGCGTGGCAAAGCGCGTATCAGCCGGGGGCGGCGCGCCGCGTTCGTACTTGCCCGTCAGGAGGCCGCCCGCGAGCGGACTCCACGGAATCAGGCCGAAGCCGTACGTTTGCGCCATCGGGATTAGCTCGCGCTCGATGCGGCGATCAAGCAGGTTGTAGGGCGGTTGTTCGCAGACAAACCGATTCAGCCCGAATTCCTTCGATACCCAGAGCGATTCGACCAGTTGCCACGCGGCGAAGGTGCTCGTCCCGATGTAACGCACCTTGCCCGAGCGGACGAGGTCATCGAGCGCGCGGAGCGTCTCGTCGATGGGGATGTCAGGCTGAGGGCGGTGTACCTGATAGAGGTCGATGTAGTCCGTTTGGAGCCGCCGCAGGCTTGCTTCGCACTGTTCGATGATGTGTCTTCGACTATTGCCGGACTCATTGGGGCCTTCGCCCATCCTCCCGTGGAACTTGGTCGCGAGGACGACGCGGTGGCGCTTGCCGTTCGCCTTGAGGGCCGCGCCCGTGGCCTCCTCGCTGCGGCCCGCGTTATAGACGTTGGCGGTGTCGAGGAAGTTGATGCCCGCATCGAGGGCCCGGTCGATGATGTTGGCCGACTCTTCGGGGGTCGTCCTGCCACCAAACATCATGCAGCCGAGGCAGAGACTGCTGACCTGTACTCCTGTGCGGCCAAGTGGGCGAAGTTCCATGCATTACTCCTGCTAAGGGCGACGATTCCGGTCATCGGCGAGTAGCGCCGTGGCCGAGCCCGAGTCAACGGATCTCATCGCAATTTCTAGTGCTTCTGCTATTGCACCGAGTCGCGAGTGGAGTATCCTCCATCTTTCTCGCGAAAGCGACGGCTGGGACTGCCGCCCCGCGTCCCTCCAAAGAGTGACCCACCATCACTCCTGCAGTGGATGTCACGGGTGCCGCACCTGGGGTCCGATAGGCCGGGCTTCGCCCCCATCCCGCTCGTCACGCGGACCATTCAGTTGAAAGGTGTTCGATGACTGCCACATTGCCCCAACCTATCCCGACCCCAATCCCGACGCCGCCTGATTTCCCAATCACCTGGCCGGATCCGGCCATGGCGATGGCCACCTGGCAGCAGGATCGGCAGCACGCGCCGGAGCCAATGACGCCCATGGCCGCGTGGTGGTCGAGCCACTTCGCTGTGGGATTCAGTGCCGGGCTCGCGAGCTTCAGCCTGCCGCTCCACACCCTGACCGCTCGGATCAACACGTACTACTACATGTCCGTTGGTCCCAACGTACCGCCGGAGATGATGCCCGAACTCGAAGCGAAGGCCGAGCCTCTGCTGATGGCCGCGATCCCCGCCTTCTGGTCCCGGTGGGAGAACGAATGGCTCCCCGAGTTGAAGTCCACGTGGGAAGACTGGGGAGCGTTCGACCTGCAGGGCGCGACGGATGCCGAACTGGCGGCTCGCATCGAGCGCGCGGTCGAACTGTACCGGCGCGCCTGGACGATCCACTTCCAATTGCTTATCCCTGCGATGGTCGGGGGGAGCAGCTTCCAGGACGTCTATCGCGAAGTCGTCCGGGGAGCCAGCGCACTGGACGCCTACCGGCTGTGCCAGGGCTTCGACAACATGAGCCTCGAAGTTGGGCGGAGGCTCTGGGCGCTCAGCCGCAAGCTGAAGGCGAACCCCGACCTCGCACGGCTGGTCCAGGAGACGCCCTCGTCGCAGCTCATCGCCGCACTGGAGCAGGACGAGGCGGGGAAGGCATTCCTGACCGAACTGGACGCGTTCGTTGCCGAATACGGCAGGCGAAGCGACACGGTGCAGGAAATCGGCGACCCGAGTTGGACCGAGGACCCGACGCCCGTGCTCGACAACCTCAAGGCGTACATCCTCCAGGACGAGGACCCGGATGACGTCCTGCGCAAG
>Ga0209320_10001572_pt1 | contig 11716 bp, 12 predicted proteins | sample Rifsed13ft4_FD_184008 | JGI IMG/M metagenome (GOLD analysis project Ga0209320, IMG submission 184008) | Soil microbial communities from Rifle, Colorado, USA - sediment 13ft 4 (version 2) | ecosystem: Environmental > Terrestrial > Deep subsurface > Rock core/Sediment | place: Rifle, Colorado... | reverse complement strand
TTTTTCTTCTCTAACTCGTTTAAAAATTAATGAGTTAAGCTACTGTCTACTTTTCTGCATATTGACAATGAATTGAAGAAAGTTATTTTTGTAAAAAAATTCTAAAGGTCGAAATGAAAACAAAGTTTAACATTGAAATTAGCCTGAGTGGTTTTGATAGGGCTTCGACTCCCTTGAATTTTCCATTTGGGCTATTTTCGTTTTAAGCTCTTTGAAATGCTGAGTCATCTAAAGTAATCATTGATTACCTTTTTGATTACTATTGATTACTATTTTGATTACTTTGAGTTGATAGGTCTTAAAAGACGAAGGAGTGAGGAACCCCAATTTTAACAAATTTTACATAATTTGCGGAGAGACAGGGATTCGAACCCCGGTATCCCAATGGGATAAACGGTTTTCAAGACCGCCGCATTCAACCACTCTGCCATCTCTCCGGACTTATATCATTTAGTTTAAAATACTTTCAGAACTATTCTTTCTAAATTTGGATAACAAATATAATTATACTCTCTATAGGCGCAAAAAATATTGGATTTAATTTTTAATTCTAAATTTTAACGTTTTGGTGCTTTTATGGAAAATCGTATTGAATTTCAAAATTTCGCTAAACATCTTTCCGATATCAGTGGTGCGGTGATAAAAAAATATTTTAGATCTGAAATTTCTGTAGATCAAAAGGAAGATAATTCCCCTGTAACAATTGCTGATAAAAAAGCTGAGGAATTAATGCGGGAAGCTATTCTAAAAGAGTATCCCGATCATGGAATTATCGGTGAGGAATTCGATGATCATGAAGGGAAATCTGAATTTAAATGGGTGCTTGATCCAATTGACGGTACTAAAAGTTTTATTTGCGGCAGTGTAAATTTTGGGACTCTGATTGCCTTATTAAAAAATGGAGAACCGATTTTAGGAACTTTTAATCAACCCATTTTAAACGAATTTCTTTTGGGAGATAATAAAACAGCTTTTCTAAATGGAAGTATTGTCTCGGTTAGAAATTGTGATAAACTTTCAGACGCGGTTCTTCTTACAACTGATCATCTGAATGTTGAGAAATATCAGAATGCTAAAAAGTTTGATTCATTGATTCATAAAGTGAAACTTTATAGGGGCTGGGGAGATTGTTATGGTTATTATCTTTTATCCACAGGTTTTGCAGACATAATGATTGATCCAATCATGTCGTTCTGGGATATTGCCGCTATTGTTCCAATTGTAAAAGGCGCCGGAGGAATGATTACTGATTATCATGGCAATGATCCTCTCAAAGGAACAAGTATAATAGCTGTATCGCCTCAAATACATTCTCAGGTAATCAAAGAACTTAACCAATGATGAAGTTTTGTGAAAAAAATATAAGAACAGTTAAAATCGAAAAAATCAGCACGCATTTTCTGGGATATTTTGTGTAGGAAACAAGAATAAGATTCAATATCCAAATTATAATTAGTGCAAGTAACCAAGCATCGAATATTTTCTCAATTGGCGGCACAGTTTTACCAATAGCTCCCATTTCATAAGCTTTTTTTACCGGGGCAAAAATCATTGCACATGAGAAAAAAGATATTAATGTAAATATAGAATACAATCTCAATCTTGGTTCGTTGTTAAAATACTCCAGCCCCGCTCTTATTGCCAAAAGAATTCCAACAAATAATGTTAAGTAGTAATGAATATCTATAGATAAAGGAACCGGTCCTAAAAATAATATTGTTTCAAGTCTATTTTCAGGCAAGAAATATTTTTTATTCCTATAATTTAATAATATGCGGTATTCAATTTCAGATAAAGCTTCTTGTCTGGGAATTGTTACAGATAAGTTTCCATTTGAATATTTCAGCGTGTCGTTTTGCCAAGCTTGATTTTCATTTTTTCTTCTCCACTTTATAATTCCTTTCAAATTTTCGATGTCAGTTCTCAAAAGCAGAACATAATCATTTTTATCTCTATATACTTTTTTGAAATGAAAAGAAACTTTTTGACTTTCAATACCGATTGTTCCGCTAGTGGGATATGCCGCCGAGGTTCGATTCTGAATAAAACCAACGAGGAAAGTAATAATAGCTGCCGCTATCCAAAGGATTAAAGATTGTTTCATAAATAAATGATAAGTTTTACACAAACATAATTAGATTTGAATTACTTGGAATAGAAAAGAAAAAGCGGGAACATTATCTGAAATGATAAAAAATTCCGGAAGAAAATTATTATTCGACAAATAAAATCTGTAATAGTTAATTTTAATGGCTATTTGATAAAAGTATTTTGATGATTTCTAAATAGTCAGCTTTTAACAGCTATAAAGAAGTTCCGACCTTCAAGCGCATATTAAGTAATAGAGAAATGATAGCACTCTTTCCTTTATCATCCTTAGAAAAAATTAAGGACGGTCCTATAGCAAGTGCACTGAACCCCCAACTTTCAGCAATTTTCTGAACTAAAATATCCAAAACATACTGCGGTTGTCTTACATCGCTTTTAGGCATTGCATCAAACCTAAAATCGAATGTGCTTCCTGCTAGCGACAGTTCTCTGCCGGTAAATCCTATATGTAATTCATCAAGATAAGTAGCCACATAAACTTTCGCTCTTGTTGAGCCGAGAAAGCTGAATGGATATCTGAGTTCCCAATTATAATATGATCCGCTTAATATTTTGGCCTTATAAGATTTTGTATCGTTTTCTCTATACTTAATAATCTCGGATTCAGTAGCTTCATCAATAATTTCGGAATAGCTAGCTTGGAAAAAATTTCCCAGGGGAATAACATAACCAATTTGATATCCTAAAGTAGTGTAGAGATTATTATGGCTATTTTTTTTACGTAAACTCGTTACTCCATCGATAGCATTAAAAATACCGCCAAAAGCTCCGAGCAAGTGGAAATTTACCTCGAAAAAATTAGTTTCAATTATTCCCGAATAAGGTGTTCCAGCCCCAAAGGAAATTCCCAAATCCTGTTTTAATGGAATTCCAAATCTTTCGCCACCTTGAAATTGTAAGAATGGATTTATGTATTGCAATGTCGATGAAATTTGATAGAGAGTTGGAGGTGAAAAAAGTTTTGGAAATCTTATCTTTTCAATAACCCTTGTGAACACACTACCGAAGTGGATACTTTCAGATAAATTAATTTTAAATGGAAAGGTTTGAATTCTTGCTCTTGTTTCGGGTGTGAATGCAAGAAAAGGATAAAGCGCACCCTTTATTGATAATGTTTGGTTGTTCGCATCTCTGAGATCGGCAATTATTTCAGCTTTAGGATCGGGAGGATCAATGAATACTTCTGATTGAATTTTAATGAACAAACTGTCATCAAAAGGTTCCATTTGAAAATAAAGAATCGGTTCAACATCAATTTCCTGCGCATAAGAATTACTACCTGAAAAAAGAATTATTGAGAATAAAAAAACATAGAATAATTTCATTATTAGTTTCATTGAATAATATCCATAATTAATTATTTAGAATAATCAGTAAAGAAGAATGAATCACCAACCTGTACTCGATCTTTTGATCTTTCATCAACAACGGTAAAAAAGAAATTTGCTTTATATCTTCCATCTGCTTCTCTAAACGATGAATTTTTATCTATCCATTCTTCAAATCTGGTTTCGTTTGGTGCAATGTTTAATGATACGTTATACACAGAATTGCCTTTGGCATCTTTAAAAGGACCCTTTACAGATATTGGTCCTGAGTGGGTTACTTTTAGCTGCTCCGGTCGTTCGTCAATAATTGTAACCGTGAATGCAGTTATGCGCTGTAGCTCTTTAACATAAATGTCACCGGAATTCATTTTAGTGGTAACTCTTTCGATTTTAACTTCGGGAAGCCGGTTCGGCAATACTTTTATTCGTTCTTCCTGGGTTCCGAATTTTATTGTTAATTCGGTCTGATCGGTTAAATCAAATCTGCGTTTTTCTCCTGATTGAATTGTTACAATAGGTGAGTTTTTATTTCGTGAATCATAAACAATTGTGGGCACATCTCCGTTATTTCTAACTTCATTCCATGTATTCTGAATAAAAGTTTGGCTCACAGATAATGGAGATTGTAATTTTGTATTTTCTATTTGTTCCGGCTCTTTCTCAATTCTAACCTCAGGAGGAATTTCGTTGAGTTTAGTCGTAAGAGATGCTAACTGTTTATTCATGTTAGTAAGCTTTTCCTTAAGAGCTTCATTTTCAACTTTTTCGTCAACCGTTATATCAAAATTTAGCCCTTGGGCATAAAGAGAATCTATCAATATGTTCAGTGAATCTCTCACACTAACATCAACCACATTTTCTGTACGAACAACTCTGTTCAGATCAAGTTCAGCACCTTTAAGAGCCAACACAGTTATCACAAAGATGTAGAGCACTTGATAGATAATAAACTTGCTATCATTATTCTTGTTAATCATTTCAGCTATCTATTTTTTAACTACAATTGATTCTAAGTATTTAAGCCCCGTTAGGGTTTTTTCATCACCTAATGATTGTGACGCTGTTGAAATCGATTGTGCCAATATTTTTAACTCTTCAACCTTTTCAGAACTTAAATTTTGCATCCCATTTATTTTTTCCAAAAGTGTTTGGATTGCATTAAAATTATTCAGCAACTCCTTACTTATTTGGGATGTTTGGCCAAGAACATTTTTATAAGCTTCAAGGTCTTTAAGCGATAACTCAGGTAATTTCCCTGCGGCTGAGTTACTTTGCTGAATGCTCAACTGCTTAATAATGCTTTGAGTGTTTCTCAACTGCAATTTCGAATAATATTTATCATGCATATCTGTTACATGATTAACAACATTCTGAAACTCTAAGCTTAGTTGATCAAGAACAGGTTCAAAAAGTTTACCTAAAGCAAGAACAATTAATGCTTTCACTTCAAACGGAACTGAGAGTCCAAGAAATACTTCTTCACCAAGCCTGATGCTGATTAAAAGTAATGCCGCACCGATCAATGGTAGAGTCATTGAGATACTATCAATAATAGTAGTGTAAGCAGAGACAATTTTATCTATCGTTTCGCTCGCCGGGGTTCTCATCACCTCTTTTTTTAATTTTTTAAAAGCAGCATATGCAACCATAACGAAAATAATATAAACAACGACCGGTAGCCACCAAAAGCTATATGGGGTAAATGATTCTGTAACTGGCTGCCATTTGGGAAAAAGAATCTGAGCGATCTTAACAGTAATATTCCCTAATATCGGAACAGTTGATAAATCCAGAAAAAATGAGAGAAGTAGCGCAACTAACGAAATTATCGAAGGTTTAATTATAACTGAAAATTGAATATTATTTAAAGCTGTTTCTTTGTAGATGTCTACTCGTTCTTCCAGACTATTTTTGGTAGTGTCTGGCCGTCTGCTTAAATTTCTTAAATCTGACTGTTGGGCAGAATTTGTGTTGAGCATTAAAACCTCTTAATACTTAAAATTTTCTACTAGAATTCATTTAAATTTGAAATAATGTTTTAGGGTTTAAAACCAAGATTAATGATAAAGCAATTGTTATACCAGAAGTGGAATGGTTTATGATATTCAATTCCTAAAAACGTTGCTAATTTAATAATATTATCCTTATTAATTTGAAATTTATAATCAATAAACTATCGAAATATTGAAATTCAGTAATAAATACAGACCGTTTTGGTCTTTAAATTTTCTCTAATATTTCAAAAAGGTAGTTTTGTACAAATTTGTTGGTCAATTTGTCAATTGTATTTTTCATCATTAAAAGTATTTTTTACACTAAATTAGTAACTCTAAAAATTAAAGACTTAATTTATCTTGATCATAAATCCTAAACTATATGAAATAAATACCCGCGTATGGGTGAAGAGATTTGGATCAAACGTTACCCTATCTCAAGTTCCTAAAAATGTTTTTGAAGAACTTTCCAATAAAGGAATAAAAATTATTTGGCTGATGGGAATTTGGCAAACCTGTTCTTCAACCATCGAAAAATGCGGATTTGAACCAGAATTACTTTCCTCATATAACCGAAGTTTAAAAGATTGGTCAAAATCTGATGTTATTGGTTCGCCATATTCAATAGATGAATATGTTGTTAACCCGGCGCTTGGTTCATGGGAAGAATTAATTGAATTAAAAAAATATCTTAACAGCATTGGAATAAAATTATTCGTTGATTTTGTAAGCAATCATTTTAGCGCTGATTCAAAATATGTTCAGACAAATCCCGAGATATTTTTGAAAGCTGATGAGGAATTTTTCCTTGGAGATTCATTCACATTCTTTAAACCAGATGCTAATCCTAAAAATATTTATGCTCATGGTCGTGATCCTTTTTTTCCAGCCTGGACAGATACGATTCAGATAAATTTTTTCAGTTTAGAAGCCCGCAAATTCATGACGGATATTTTACTAAAACTAACGGATGTTTGTGATGGTGTAAGGTGCGATATGGCGATGCTTCCATTAAATAATGTCTTTCAGAATACATGGCTGGGAGTCCTTAACAAGTTTGGTTTTTCAAGACCGGATGCTGAGTTTTGGAAAAATGCTATTTCGCTTGTGAAAAGAAAAAATCCAGAGTTCATTTTTCTCGGAGAAGCTTATTGGGATTTGGAATGGAATCTGCAGCAGCTTGGATTTGATTATACTTATGATAAAAGATTAACGGAGCGGCTTGCATCAAATGATATACTTGGCGTTAAAGCACATCTTCATGCAGAAAAATCTTTTCAGCTTAAATCAGGTAGGTTTTTAGAAAATCATGATGAACAAAGAGCAATTACAAAATTTGGAAAACATCGTTCACTTGCTGCAGCTACTGTTATTAGCACTATTCAGGGGATGAAATTTTATTATGATGGTCAATTTGAGGGCAGGAAGAACAAGCTTCCTGTTCAATTAGGGAGAGAACCGGAAGAGAAAATTTGTGTTGGAATAAAAGATTATTATGACAAGTTACTTGCAATTACCAAAGCCGAAATATTTCATAAAGGTGAATGGAGTATGATGGAACCATTAACAATTGGTTATGGAAATAGATCCCATGAGAATTTTTTTGCATGGCAATGGATTTTAAATGATGAGAGAAGAATAATTGTGATTAACTATTCCTACTCGACATCTCAATGCAGGTTGAAGCTTGATATAAAACACGATAAGAAAAAAATCACATTGATTGATCTACTAACCAATGAACTTTACGAACGTTGGGTTGAAGAGGTTAACAACGTTGGCTTATATATTGAGCTTAAAGGTCATCAGAGTCATATCTTCTCAATTTTAACTTGATTCCCCCCCCCAATTTTTCTTCTAATAGCTTCCTCAAAATATTTGCCCAGATAAAATTAGCTCTATTATTCAAGTGCAATCCATCCTCAGTTAAATTAAAAATTAGTTGTCTCGTTTCATCAACAAACAGGGAATATAAATTCAGGTAATTTACATTCAATTCTTTTGCAATAATTTGAACTTGTTTGTTTAGTCCTTGTATTCGTTCATTTGGTCTTGGTTGATTGTCTCTTGTCGGCAAAATAGATGTAATGAATATTTTACTGCCGTTCAATTTTGTCATTGTTAATTCTATTATGCTGCTAATGTTTGACAATATCTTTTCATCAGAAAAACCATTAGCTATATCATTCGTGCCGATAAGGATAAAGACGATATCTGGATTAGAAGCTAAAAGATCCCTGTCTAACCGTTTTAACAAATGGGTACTATTATTTCCAGAAATGCCCTTGTTTATGATTTTAAATTCTGACAGAAGTTTCTGAGTATTAAAACTTTCTGTAATTGAATCTCCTAATAATAGAATCCTTTTATGTTTCATGCTGTCTAACTATTACTTTATTCAGAGAATAAATAAATGTTGCTAAGAAACGAGAGCCAATAATTATGGTCTTAATTAGACTTATTGATGTCAAATTGGTTATTATGAAATATCTGAAAATTGTTATCTTAGCGAAACTAAAATAAACATTATCATTAAAATTTTTATTATTTAATGGCACAACAAAAAAAAGTAAATCCGAAAGACAAACCAATTAGCAAAAAACCGATTGAGAAGAAACATATAATCAATCCACGTTACAAAAATACTTTTTGGACTATCGTAATTGTGGTTATTCTAACAATTTTCTTCATTGTAAATAATACTAAAAGTGTTCAGGAACGAGGTCTCTATCCGCCAAATTATGTTTCCCCTGCAGGAACATTTCAAAAAGCTATAGTTGATTCGCGTATTAGATTTATTATTCCAAATAAAGAAGTAAATGATACAAATAAATAAAGGAGTAAAAGTGAAAAAAGTTCTTTTTGTGTTCATGATTTTATTTTTAACGGCAGGTATTTGGGGTTGTCAAAAAACTGGGGAATCAAATTATGCTGAAAACAAACCTGCTGATACGACTAGTAGTGTTACAACCACAAGGACAAATGATTTAGCTCCCGGGTTTACACTAAAACTTACGGATGGAAAAGATATCAAGCTTTCAGATCACAAAGGTAAAATTGTCATTATAGATTTTTGGGCAACATGGTGTCCGCCTTGCAGAAGAGGTATTCCTGATTTAGTTGAGATACAGAAAAAATATCAGAAAGAAGTTTTGATTATTGGCATATCTCTAGATAATGAAACTAAACCCGATGTGATTCCATTCATGAAACAATATAGAATAAATTATCCCGTAGCTTACGGTAATATGGAAGTTGTAACAGCTTTTGGAAACATTCAGGCCATACCAACTTCTTTTATAATTGATCAAGCCGGAAAAATTGTAGATAAGCACATTGGTTTAGTTGATAAATCAGCTTACATAAATAAAATTACAGAGTTGTTAAAAAAATCCTGATCTATTCATCGGCTCATAATCATAATTGGAGATTAGGAGCCGATTTTACCAATATCCTTTCGCATTTTACAGAAATAATAAATGCACGCAAATTGCGTATTAAGAATAGCCGGTTACTTTCTAAAGAAATAAAAAATCAAACTTAAAATTAAACTGATTAGGATTGATGTTACGATTGGAAAGTAAAAAGTAAAATTTTTCTTTTTGATATAGATATCACCGGGAAGTTTTCCAAACCACGGAATTTTATCACCTAATAAAAACAACACCCCAAGAACTATAATAAAAAGTCCGATAAAGATTAATATTTTACCAAGCTGATTGAATTCAGGATTCATATTCTAACTTAACTTACGCAATGTTAAGATTACAAACCCAGTTTCTTTGCACTGCTTGATTCGTTCGTTTAGAAACTGGGTTTGTTTACGAACTCCAATCGTCATGGTGCGTAAGGTGACTTCTAACTTAATATTCGATTAACTTTTTTTCCCAGACAATTCTTTTTAACTTTTAATCAACAATAATTAATCAAAGAAAAATAGAATCATGACAAAACTTCTTCTAACTTCGCTTTCAAAATATCAAAACTTTGGATTATTATTAACTCGAATAATCATTGGCGGCAGCTACATATATGTCCACGGCTTGAAAAAAGTTATTGGGGGACCGGAAAAATGGGGAGACATAGGTACGGCAATTAAATCTATCGGGATAAATTTCTATCCGGTTTTTTGGGGTTTTATGGCGAGCATTTCTGAATTTCTTGGTGGATTACTTTTAGTTGTCGGATTGTTTTTCAGACCTGCAGCGGTATTCATATTTTTAACGATGGCTGTAGCTACCGTGAATAGTATATCTAATGGTGATCTTGTGGGAAGAATTGTCTATCCTCTTGAAATGGCGGCTTTGATGTTTCTGTTGATTTTTATAGGACCGGGAAAATTTAGTTTGGACAAATATTTCTTTAATAAAATTTAAAAGGATAATTAAAAAAATATCGGAAATTAATTTTATAAACCCAATCTCAGAAATCTTGCTTCTTCTAAAGTTAGGATTAAAGAAATCCGGTGTGTGTCGTCCAACCTTTCATTTTGGGAGTAGTTAAATCTCGCAAAAGAATAATCAATATTTAGTTTAGGAAGCTTAATTCCAGCACCAAGTGTAAATTGTTTAACGTCATTGTAACCCGCTCGAACTGCAAATAAGTTCTTGAAATTATATTCAAAGCCCGCATGCATATCAAAACTGACCGGACCCACATTAAAGTTAGAAGCAAACCGTCTGTTTTCAAAGCGCACGTCAAAATCCAATGCAGGAGTGAGCTTACCACCGAAAAACTCTACCATGTAAGCTGCACCAATTTTTGCTGTCGGAGAGATTAGTTCGTTTCTGCCTGTATTCCAGGCAACCAAAGTTGTGGTAATGTCTTGTAGGTTAGCTCCAATGAATAAATTTTCTATGGGAGTATAAAGCGCACCAACATCAAAACCAACACCGAAAGCTCCAAATTCTGCTATATCTCGCTTAATAATTTTAACACTTGCGCCGTAGTAAAAATCTTCCGAATATCTTTTTGCAAATGTTAAATAAAATGCCCAATCTTGATCACTGAACTCCGTTACCAAATCAGGATTTATTCCCGCACGAGGATCATTTATGTCGGATAATCGTGTTGTAGTATTTCTAATTACCAAAGCATCTCGTGTATCTGGAATACCATCAACTGCCAATCTCATTGCACTAATTCCAAAGCTCATATCAGTCCCAAAAGGAATTGCAACACCGGCGTAATCATAATTAACGAGGTTGCCAAATTGTTCTGCATGCATCAAAGCAATCTGTGGATAATTTATATTTGCTAATCCGGCAGGATTGTAATAACTGGAAGTAACATCATTTGCAATAGCGACATAAGCACCACCCATACCTAAAGCGCGAGCGCCAACTCCAATCGCCATAAACTCACCGGCATATTTGCTAATTACTGTTTGAGAGTGGATAGACAAAGATGAGATTACGAAAAATGTAAGAGTGAGTATTGATTTCTTAACCATTGTTAAATCCTTATGGATTTGCTGATTTCTTATAAAATTGTGTGAAAAGATGGAGAATTGATTCCTGAAAGTCAAGGCAGAATTTGTGAGAGTTGCACTTTTTAATAGGTCCTCTTAGAATGAGAAACTTAGTAAACTGAAAGTAAACCCAAGTATTAAAGAAGTCGAAAAAGCAAAGTAAAATTAAACAGCATTGTTGATTCAAACCAGAATCAAGAATAAGTAATTCCGAATTTAAAGTCGAAATTAACTTTACATCGCGATGGCCATCAGTTTTTGGGGGAAATTTCTTGAGGGTGTCATAATGACATTAAATCTTTGATTTTTGACTTTCCAAAATGTAAGTTTCGAGTGATGTTAATGCAACGCTCCTACTTTTAGCATCTGGTCGGGGATCTGTGATTCTTATTTTTACCATATAATGTAATTCTTAATTTGATTCTTATTGTTTAATAAAAGTGGCAGTGGCGTTCTGGGTTGTCTGTTAGAAACAAGATTGTTATGTCGCTTAAGAATAGTTGAGCAGAGCGAAATTCTAGTGTCTATAAAAATTCAAGTTTATAAAAAATAGCGGAGCACAATATGAAATTCTTCAAAAATTTCTTCAAAAAGAAAATAGATGAGGGTAATTTGAAAAACAAGGAATTGTTTCCAAATTATTTATTAGAGCATGAGGAAAATTTTGATTCTGAACATGACAACATGAAATACATATTGGATTCTTTAGAAAATGATTCACTCATAATGACTCCAGCGGGTGAAGAGCCTACTGAAGAGCAAATTAAATCACTTTTAAAAATTAATAAACATATGACTTATCTTGAAAAGATACC
>Ga0209320_10001568_pt1 | contig 11719 bp, 8 predicted proteins | sample Rifsed13ft4_FD_184008 | JGI IMG/M metagenome (GOLD analysis project Ga0209320, IMG submission 184008) | Soil microbial communities from Rifle, Colorado, USA - sediment 13ft 4 (version 2) | ecosystem: Environmental > Terrestrial > Deep subsurface > Rock core/Sediment | place: Rifle, Colorado... | reverse complement strand
TGCACGAGGACATCGGCAACGTCTTCTACGCGGTCATCGGACTGCACGTGCTCGCCTCGCTCTGGCACCACTTCGTTCGACGCGACGATGTGCTGAAGCGATGCTCCGGGACACCGCGCTCCGTGAAGTGTTGCGATGCCGGACGACACGACAGCACATCGACCAATATGGTCTGCGCGTGCATGTCGCCGCAGTGCGTGGACTCCGGGTTGATGACCGGACTGGTCAACAGGGGCTAGTGTTTGCGCCATGCAGCACCGTCCGCCTCCAGAGCGTCTCCACCTGCTCGGCCTCGACCAGGGCGGGCTCGACGATGCAGCGGTGGTCGCGGCGCGCCACCGATACGGCAGCAACGATCTGCTGGGGCAGCCGGTGGGCGGCTGGCGAGCCATCGCCACCGACACCGCGCGCGATCCGATGTTGTGGTTCCTGCTCGGCACCGCGCTGCTGTTTGCATCGCTCGGCGACCGGCTCGAAGCGATCGTGCTGGCGGTGGCGCTGCTACCGATCCTGGGCATGGACGCGTGGCTGCACTGGCGCACCCAGGCGAGCACCGCCGGACTCGCCAGCCGCATCAGCGCGGCGGCGACGGTAGTGCGCAATGGCCAGTCGCAACGGGTTCCGTCGGTCGAGGTGGTGCCCGGCGATGTGCTGCAAGTCGCGGCCGGCGAGCACGCCGCCGCCGACGGGGTCGTGGTCGCGGGCGAAGGCGTGCAACTCGACGAGTCGGCGCTGACGGGCGAATCGCTCCCGGTACGCAAACACCCGGTGCCCGCGCCGGCCGGTCTCGATCAAGGCATCGAGCACACGCACTGGATTGCCGCCGGCACGCGCGTGTTGTCCGGCACCGCGCAGGTACGCGTGCTCCTGACCGGCGCCGACACGCTGTACGGCGGCATCGTGCGCTCGGCCCAGGCCGCCCGCGTGGAACGCACGCCGCTGCAGCGTTCGCTGGATGGGCTGGTCGGGAGGCTGGTCACGGCGGCGTCGGCGTTGTGCGTCGTCCTGGCAGCGGCCCGCCTGCTGCAGGGTCACGGCTGGGTAGACGCGCTGGTGAGCGGTGCCACGCTGGCAATCGCCGCGTTGCCGGAAGAGTTCCCGGTGGCGTTCACGTTCTTCCTGGGCGTGGGCGTATACCGGCTGGCGAGACGGCAGGCGCTGGTGCGCCGCGCCGCGGTGGTGGAGAACATCGGACGTGTCAGCACGTTGTGCACCGACAAGACCGGCACCCTGACGGTGGGCGAATTGCGACTTGAGCACCTGCTCCCCGCCCCGGGCGTGTCCGAGCAGGCGCTGCTGGCCGCCGCCGCCGGCGCCTCCCGGGAAGAAGGTGGCGACCCCATGGACAGGGCGGTGCTTGCACGGGCTCCCGTGGCCGAAGAGCGCCTCGCCAGCTTTCCGTTCACCGAGCAGCGTCGCCTCGAGTCGGGCGTGCTGCGCGCTTCGGACGCGAGTGTGCGCGCGGTGGCGAAAGGCGCGCCCGAGACCATCCTGGCGCTATGCGGACTGCCTGCCTCCGAACAGGCTCATTGGCTCGGCGAAGCTGCCAGCCTCGCGGCCGGCGCCCACAAGGTGATCGCCTGCGCGCAGCGGGAACTCAGCCACTGGGATGGCGGCGAACCCGACAGCGGCTTCACGTTTGCCGGACTGCTCGCGTTCGAGGATCCGTTACGCGCCGGTGCTGCCGACACGGTGCGGGCGGCCCGGGACGCAGGCCTGCGCCTGATCATGGTCACCGGCGATCACCCTGAAACGGCGCGCGCGATCGCCGCCGAAGCCGGACTTGGCGCCACACCGCCGCGCATCATCGAAGGCGACGACCTGCGCGAGGCTTTGCTGAGCGACGGTGCGCTGCGCACGATCGACGTGGTGGCACGGTGCCTGCCGGCGCAGAAGCTCGCGCTGGTGCAGGCGCTGCAGCGCAATGGCGAGGTGGTGGCGGTGACCGGCGACGGCGTCAACGACGTACCCGCGCTTGCGGCGGCGGACGTGGGCATCGCCATGGGCCAGCGCGGCACCCGTAGCGCGCGCGAAGCGGCGTCCATCGTCCTGCTCGACGACGACCTGCGGTCACTGGTCAGCGCGATCGCCGAAGGGCGGCAGCTTTTCACCAACCTGCAACTGGCGTTCGCCTATCTGCTGCTGGTGCATATCCCGCTGGTGCTGACGGCCGCACTGGTGCCGTTCTCGGGCTTGCCACTGCTCTACCTGCCGGTCCATATCGTCTGGCTGGAACTGTTGATCCATCCCACGATGCTGCTGGTGTTCCAGGAAACGCCGGATGAGCGCGCGCGCAGGCAACCGCCGCGAGGCCGTCGGCTGCGCTTCTTCGACCGCGGCGACTGGGGGCTGATCGCCGTTGCGGGCCTGCTGCTGACGGTGCTGATCGGGGGTGGTTATGCCGCCGCCCTGGCTGCGAGCGGTGACGACGCCCAGGCGCGCACGGTCGCGATGGTGGCGCTGGCGATGGTGAGCGCCGCGACCGCAGCCGGCCTGAGCGAGTTGCGCAGCGGCATTGCGCGCGCGATCGTGGCCGCCACGCTGCTGTCGACCCTGGCCCTGGTTCAAGTGCCGGCGCTTGCAGGGCTGCTGCACTTGCGACCGCTGACCGCAATCGGCGCCGCGCTCGCGCTGCTCGCAGGTTCAATTGCCTGGTTGTTCGCCTCGCGGCTGGGGAAACGCCTGCGCGGCGGTAAACACGAGCCGTCAGGCACCGGCCCCGATCGACCATAGGGTGACGCTCCGTGCCGCACGCGAACCGTTGCGCACGTCGCCACCAACGCTGGCTCGTTCGGCAGGTGCGCGCTTCGAACACCGCGCAAATCGGCAAGCTTGTGCCGTACGCTGCGCCCATGAACCAGCCTTCCGCTCACCCGCACATGCTCTTGCTGCTTTCCCTCGCTGTGGTGGCGCTTGCGCCACACGCCGCCATCGCACAGGCCCAGCCTCCCGCCGTATTGCCCGAAGCATGCACGGCGGTCGAGATCGACGCCGAACGCCTGGCCTGCTACGACGAAGCGTTCGACCGCGGCGCGCTCGACCCCGGCGCGGCCGATGCCGCCGCGGGCACGGCCAGGCAGGCGCAGGAGGCGATCGCCGAGGTCGAAAAAAACGAACGACCGGAGGTCGCGCCGCGCGAGCGTGCCGCACGCGCCGTCAGCGACCTGTTTCGAATCGACGGCAGCACATCGCTGGATCCGCGGATCGCCAACGCCGGCAAGGGCAGCCTGCTCGACACCCGCTGGGAATTGGCGCGCGACTCCAAGCTGGGCCTGTTCAACTTCCGGGCGTACAAGCCGGTCTACCTGCTGCCGGCGTTCTGGACGGCCAACCGCAATGAACTTCCACGACCGTCGCGTCCGGACACCCCGGCCGAGCCGCAATCGCTGCGCAGCGTGGAGGCCAAGTTCCAGCTCAGCTTCAAGACCAAGGCGGTCGAGAACCTGTTCGGCGACAACGGCGACGTGTGGATGGGTTACACGCAGAGTTCGCGCTGGCAGGCCTACAGCGCAGAGGAGTCCCGCCCGTTCCGCGAGTCCAACTACGAGCCCGAAGTGCTGCTGGTCTTCCGCAACAGCTATTCACTGGGCGGTTGGCGCGGACGCATGCTCGCTGCCGGGATCAACCACCAGTCCAACGGCCGCGACGATCCGCTGTCGCGCAGTTGGAACCGGGTGATGGTGAACGTGGGCCTGGACAGGGACAACTGGGCATTGATGCTGCGGCCCTGGTGGCGCATCGCCGACAGCCAGGACGAGAACCCCGGCATCGAGAACTACGTCGGCCGCGGCGATGCCACCCTGATCCACCAGCTCAACGGACACGAGTTCGCGCTGATGGCGCGCCATTCGCTGCGCGGCGGCGACGACTCGCGCGGGGCCATGCAGTTGGACTGGGGGTTTCCGCTCAATGCCACGCTGCGCGGCCATGTGCAGGTATTCGATGGCTATGGTGAAAGCCTGGTCGATTACGACCACCGCACCTGGTCCGTCGGCCTCGGCATTTCGCTGCTGGAATGGTTCTGATGGGCGCCGACAGGCGTGGGTCCGCGCGCGCCGGCGATGCTTGTGTGCAGGTCCATGCTCCCGGTCGGGCGAGGCTCCGGCCCGCGTTGCTCGCCTGTGTCCTGGTTGCGCTGCTGGCTGGTTGCGTCACCCAACCGCGCGACGAAGCGGCGGCGCGACACCCCGCCGACGTGCGCGCGCAGCTCGTGCAATTGCTGCCACGCGAGACCCGGGACCGGGAAGGCTGGGCCACCGATATCCAATCGGCGTTCCAGCTGCTGGACGTTCCTCCGAGCACCGAGAACCTGTGCGCCGCGCTCGCGGTAACCGAGCAGGAGTCCACGTTCACCGCCGACCCGGTGGTGCCGGGCCTGGCGAGGATCGCCCGCGCCGAGCTCGACCGCCGCGCCGCCGAGCGCAGGATCCCGCAGCTGCTGGTGCGCGCTGCGCTGCTGATCAAATCGCCCGACGGCAGGAGCTACGGCGAACGGATTGCCGCCGTTCGCACCGAAAAGGAGATGAGCGGCATCTTCGAGGACCTCATCGCGAAGGTGCCGATGGGCCAGCGGCTGCTGGGTGGCGCCAACCCGGTGCGCACGGGCGGCCCGATGCAGGTGAGCATCGCCTTTGCCCAGCAACACGCCCGCAATCACCCCTATCCCTACGCCACCACCGGGTCCATCCGCGACGAGGTGTTCACCCGGCGCGGCGGGATGTACTTCGGCATCGCCCATCTGCTGGACTACCCGTCCTCCTACACGCGGCACCTGTACCGCTACGCCGACTTCAACGCCGGCTGGTACGCCAGCCGCAACGCCGCCTTCCAGGCCGCGGTCACGGCGGCCTCGGGAGTTCCGCTCGCGCTGGATGGCGACCTGGTCCTGCATGGCAACGTGGGCGACCGTATCGGCGCGACCGAGTCCGCGGTGCGTTCGCTGGGGGGACAGATCGGCATGAGCGATGCGGCGATCCGCCGGGCGCTGGATCAGGGCGACCGCTACGAGTTCGAACGTACCGACCTGCACGAACGCGTTTTCGCGCTCGCCGAGCGCATCGAGCGCCGCCCCCTGCCGCGTGCGGTGATGCCCAACATCGATCTGCACAGTCCGAAATTCACCCGCAAGCTCACCACGCAGTGGTTTGCCACGCGCGTGGAGCAGCGGTACCGGCGGTGCGTGGCACAGGCGTTCGCCGGCAAGACCTGACGCGCGGTGCCGTTGGTCGCGGCTATCGGGCTGGCAGCGGCGAGATATCGCGCCACGCGAGCAATCCCGCGCCCTGCACCGCCAGCAGCGCTCCGGCTGCCTCCACCGACACAGGGCGTCCCATCAGGAACCCCTGGCCGTAGGTGCATCCCAGCTCACGCAGCGCGACCAGCTGTGCCGAGGTCTCGACGCCTTCGGCCACGACCTTCATCCCGAGGCTGCGCCCCATGGCGATGACCGCCTCGACGATGCCGTGGGAATCATTCTCTCCCCCAAGAGCGAGGGTGAAGGACCGGTCGATCTTCAGGCACTCGACCGGGAACTGGCTGAGGTAGGCCAGGGACGAGTAGCCGGTGCCGAAATCGTCGATCGACAGGGAGAACCCGGCGGCGCGCAGTTCGTTCATCAGCGCGATGCTGCGCGGACCGATATCGATGATGCCGCTCTCGGTGATTTCCAGGTCCACCGCGGGCCGGCCGGCGCGACCCAGGTCCACGCAGCGCGCCAGCCGCTCCACGACGTTCTTGGTGGCGAGCTGGCGGGGCGAGAGGTTGACCGAGATCCCGGTGGAAACGCCGTAGGTGTCCTGCCATTCGCACACCTGGCGGAAGCCGGTTGCCAGCACCCATTCGCCGATGTCGACGATCAACCCGTTGGTCTCGCACAAGGGGATGAACTCATCGGGCGAGACCTTGCCGAACTGCGGGTTCTGCCATCGCAACAATGCCTCGAAGCGCGCGATCAGCATGGTCTTGAGATCGAAGATCGGCTGGTACTCGAGATGGAACTCGCCCTTCTCCAGCGCCCGGCGCAGCTGCGTCTCCAACTGCAGCTTGCGCACGCGCGCGCTCTTGTCGTCCTCGCTGAATACCGCGCAGCCGTCGCCCCCGCCCTTCTTGGCGCTGTACATCGCCACATCGGCGCAGTGCAGCAGCGTCTCCACCGAGGCTCCGTGTTCGGGAAACAGGCAGATGCCGATGCTCATCGCCGCGAACGTCTCGACGCTTCCCACCTGCAGCGGCCTGGCGAATGCCCGCTGCAGCGTGTGCGCGATCACCGAGGCATCGTCCCGGTGCGCCAGGCCATTGAGCACCACGGTGAACTCGTCGCCGGCGAAGCGCGCGATGAAGTCCTGGGCGCGCAGGTTCTCCCTGAAGCGGTCCGCGGCCGCCTGCAGGAACAGGTCTCCCGCCGCGTGGCCGAGGGTGTCGTTGATGTCCTTGAACCGGTCGAAGTCGATGAACAACACCGCCCCGAGCGTGCCGTTGCGTTGACTGAACGCCACCGACGACGCCAGGTACTTCATCAGCGCCGACCGGTTCGGCAGGCCCGTCATCAGGTCGCTGGAACCCCAATACTGGGTGGTCGCCAACTCGCGCGGGTCGGTCATGTTCTGCAGGGCGAGCGTGAAAAACTGCTCGCCATGGATCACGACCCTGCTGAAGCCGATGCGCGCGGTGATGGTGTGCCCCTGGCGATGCCGCAGGTGCAGCTCCTGGATGCTCTGGCCCTCGGCGCGGGCCAGCAGCGAATTGAACGCCGGCCGGTCGTGATCGACCACCAGGCGATGGAACATGTTGCCCTGCAGGGCGGCCTGGGCGTAGCCGGTGATCTCGGTGACGGCGAAATTGGCGGACTGGATCAGTCCGTCACTGGCGATGGTCAGGATTCCGGTCAGGGTCGAGTCGAGGATCGATTGCTGCTCGGCCATCGATCGGGTGGCGTGCTCGACCTCCCCGCGCATCTCGTACAGCGCGATCTCGAGCGCGCGGATCTCGCCGATCCAGTTCGATCCCCAATTGCCTGCGGTGACCTCGTTGCGTGCCAGCCGGCGCGCCAACTCCGCCACCCCGCGCAGCGAACCGCTCAGTGCGGACGCGAACCAGGCCGAAGCGGCCACGCCCAGCAGCAGCACCACCGATGCCGCCAGTATCACCGCGCGCCGCAGCGCGGCGATCCGTCCGACCGTGGGCGCCTCGTCGAACTCCAGGACCAGCACCCCGCCTTCGCCGGCCGTGGTCGCCACCATCGTGCGGAACCTCGTATCGGCTCCCAGCCCCATCCCGGACTCGGAGGAGACGAGGGTGCCAGCCGCAAGCACCTCGGCGCCCGCGACCTGGCCCTCGCTCACCAGTCGTGACAACAGCGACCGCAGTGCGACCGAATCGGAGGTCGCATCCGCAAACATCCCCACCGCCCGGGTCGTGGCCAGCGATTGGGCGATGAACTGCTCGCGGTCGCGATCGGCCAGTACGTGCAGGGCCAATGCACCCACGCAGGCGACAAGCAGGCCGAGGCCGAGCGCCACGCCCAGCGCCACGCGCCCGACCAGGCTGGTCAAAGGGTTGACCGCGGAAACTTTCAAGCGACCGTTATCCCCTGCAATACCCACGCCTGCGCACCACGCTCATCACCCGGCTGTCCGATCCCGCTCGAGGCCCCTGTCGCTTTCCAGGTGCGGGGAGCCGCCGACCACACGGTTCCTTCCCTTGAGTTTGGCCTGGTAGAGCCGCTTGTCCACCGCTTCGAGGAATTGCACGCGATCTCCGTTCTCGCACGGCACGATCGTGGCCACACCGGCGCTGATGGTCAGGGTTCCGGTAACGCTCGACCCTTCATGGGTGATGGCCTGGTCCAAAATCAGCTGACGGCATCGTTCCGCGACCGCGGCTGCGGACATCGCGTCGGTATCGGGCAGGATCAGGATGAACTCCTCGCCACCGAAGCGCCCGAGGAAATCGCGCTTGCGCGTGGACACCTTGAGCAGCGCCTGCGCGACCAGGCGCAGGCACTGGTCGCCCTGCAGGTGGCCGTAATGGTCGTTGTACTGCTTGAAGTAATCGATATCCAGCAGAATCAGCGACAACGGCTTCTGGTAGCGCCGGGCCGTGGCCCACTCCCTCTCCATGACCTGGTCGAACATGCGGCGGTTGGCCACGCCCGTCAGTCCGTCCTTGTACGACAACTCCTCGAGGGTCTTCTGCAGCTCTGCCAGCTTCTCCTCGCTCCGCTTGCGTTCGCGGATATCGAACATGAATCCGGCCAGCGCACTCACATTGCCCTGGTCGTCGCGCACCACGTGGACCACGTCGCGTATCCACACGTACTCGCCGTTGCTGGCCAGCGCGCGATAGTCCGCTTCGTGGTCCGCCCCTTCCTGCGACCGCGCCACGCAGAAGCCGACAACCCGCGCCTGGTCCTCGGGGTGCATCCGCGCAGCCCAGTCCTCCACGCTCACCCAGCTGTCCGGGGTCCATCCGAGAAGCGCCTCGATCTGCGGCCCGATGTAGGTGAATTTCTTCGTCGCCCAGTCGATCGACCAGGGGATGGCCTTGGTGGATTCCACCAGGGCCTTGTAGAAATTACTGTCGGGCTTGAGTCTCGCAAGGTCGATGCTCATCTAGGTGCCTGCCTGTCCGATCGCGCGGAGCCGGCGACCCTGTCCTGGGCGGCCGCCAGTATGGCGTGCACGTCGGCCGGCATTGTCTGCGGATGCACTGATTGCTCCCGTCCATCAACGCCCCGGGGGAGGCACGCCGCCTCCGGAGCTGGTCAGTTCAGGGCAGGAAACAGTGCAACTCGCCAAGACCGGGGCTGGCATTCCGCGGAGGCAGCGCCCTCTGGCGCGCGCATCTGCTGGTCCTGCCGGTCTATCAGCGCCCCCCTGGCTGCCGCAGCATATCGCAAGCGCTGCCCCGCAATCGCCTCCCGACCAGGCTTATCGAGCAATGCAGGTGGTCCCGGCCCATAGATCGGTGATCCGCGCCCCGGCATCCGGCGAATCGAGCAGCCCGGAGATGCCGCCGGCGCTGAACTGCGTACCCAGGGTCGACGGCGCGATCCGGGCGTCGTAGGCCGACTCGAGCTGTTCCCGGGTCGAGCCCACCTTGAGCGAACCTGCCGTTGTCACCGTCGAGGCCACCGAATCCACCGACCACCCGGCGAACTCGCTGCGGGCGAACCACGCCGTGAGGCCATTGGGCCAGGTCGCATAGGGCGCCGCACAGTCGATGTTCTCGCCACGCTCGCTCGCCGGCATACCCATCACGGCTTCCAGCAGGCGTATCGCCTCGTCCTGTCTGGTGCCGAATCCAATCAACCGCGAAGATCCGTTACTGACGGCGAAGCTGCGCAACCCTTCCCCATCGAGTGCCAGCTTCACCTCAACGGGCACGGGTGGCTGCGATGGCGCCGCAGGCGCCATGGGTCGCGCAACCGCGTCGCCGGAATCGGCAGAGACAGCATTGGGAGCCGCGATCCCAGGGTCCGCGGCGCCGGCCTGTCCAGGTTCCGACGCCGAACATGCCGCGAGCAGCACGGCCACGGCAACGAGCAACGGTTTGCGCGTCGGTGATGTCCGGCAAGTCACGAAAAGGTGGCGGCGTTGTCCAATGTCATCCAGGCTGCTGCTTGGCGCATTCATCGCCCCAGCGGCTGCTCTGGTCGACAACGAACCGTGTAGCCAGCGCAAACACTGGCGGGTCGCCGATGGCGGCTGCGTGCGCATCCGATTACACCCCCAAGACAGGAGGCAAGGGTGTGCTGCGCACTACCCGCCCCGCACTCGCAGCGTCAGTCCCTTGAGGAAATTGCGCAGCATCTGGTCGCCGCACAGGCGGAAGTTCTTGTGTTCTGCCTGGCGGAACAGCGCGGACAACTCGGGCTTGGACACCGGGAAGCCGGCTTCCTCGAAGATCCGGTGCATGTCGGCGTCTTTCAGCTCGAACGCGACGCGCAGCTTCTTCAGTACCACGTTGTTGTTGATGCGCCGTGCCACCGGTCGCGCCGGCAGGTCCGGGTTCCGGCCGCGGTAGTGGAACACCAGCCCATCGAGGAAATGGGCGAGCACCACGTCGTTGCACTCAAGGTAGCCCTCCTCGTCGTCCTTCTTCAGGAAGGCCTGCACCTGCGATTTTTCGATCGGATACTCCGGATCGGCCAGCTTGATGATGTCCACCACCATGCCGTCGCTGAGATCGAGCATGTAGCGGATGCTGCGCAGTACGTCGTTGTTGATCATTGCTGTCCAGGTAATGGCCGCCATGGCGATTATCCGCCTGTTCGTTCCGCAGCGCCGCGTGCGCACCCGAACCTTCGGCGCCGGGGGCGCTGTCGGGCGACGGCGCCAACGGTTGCGCGTCCCTTGGCGTCCTGGTGAAACGGCCGGTGGATATCCGCAACCGCCCGATTGAGTACACTCAAAGCCGCAGTTTTCCGGGGGTCGGAATGGCAATGACGGGGAAGTCGAGGCAGGAACTTTTACGATTGCCTCGTCGCACCTACCCGTTGAGGGTTCTGGGCATGGCCCTGGGCGGCCTGGCAATGGCGGCCGTGCTCTACGAACTGAACGCGCCTGTTCTCCTCTGGGGATGCCTGGTGGGTTCAGCGCTGCTGTGGCCACACCTGGCGTATCAGATGGCGGTGCGCAGCGCCGACCCCTACCGCGCCGAAATCCGCAACCTGCTGATCGACTCGGCCATCGCCGGCGCGTGGGTGCCGCTGATGCAGTTCAATCTGCTGCCGAGCACCCTGATCATCACCCTGACCACGGTGGACAAGATCAGCACGGGTATCCACCGGTTGTGGCTGCGTTCGATGCCCGGACTGCTGCTGGCGGTACTCGCCACGGCCGTGATGACCGGCTTCGCTTTCCGGCCGGCCACCAGCATGCCGGTGTTGCTGGCCTGCCTGCCGGTACTGCTGATCCACACCATTGCCGTGAGCCTGCGCAGCTACCGGCTGATCCGCAGGGTCTACGCACAGAACCTCGAACTGGACCGCCTGCGTCGCATCGACACCCTCACCGGCCTGTCCGGGCGCGGCGACTGGGAAGAGGAAGCGCAACGGCTGCTGCAGGAACGCACAACCGACCGGCCCACTGCCTGCCTGCTGCTGATCGACATCGACGACTTCAAGCAGGTGAACGACAAGTACGGCCATGCCGCGGGCGACGATGTCCTGCGTGCGGTCGCCGACATGCTGCGCAGGACGCTGCGACCGCAGGACCGTGCCGGCCGGCTTGGCGGCGACGAGTTCGTGGTGCTGCTGCCCGGCACCACGACGACCGACGCCGGCGTCGTCGCCGAGCGCGTGCGCAGCGAAATGGAACGCCTGTTGCTGCGCGAGTATCCCGATGTGCGCACCACCATCAGCATCGGCCTGGCCACCACGCGAGCGTCCGCCGACCTGCGTGAGTCGCTCAAGGATGCCGACGCCGCGCTGTACCGTGCGAAGGACCAGGGTCGCAACTGCGTGATGTCCTGAAAGCGATCGCGGGGCGCAGTGTGCACGGCTGCTGATTTCAGCGGCGCGAGTCGACCGGCGGAAAGCGGGTCTGTGACCGATTGCTTCGATTCGCCACCACGGCTGTGCCTATTCTCGAAGCGAGCTTCATGGCTCTCATCGGGGGACACGTCCATGGGCGAGGAATCACTGCAGCTCGGAGTACCGCTGCAACTCTGGTATGACCTGGTGCGCGATGGCGAGGCTCGCGTCCGCACCAGCCTCCCC
>Ga0209320_10001567_pt1 | contig 11728 bp, 14 predicted proteins | sample Rifsed13ft4_FD_184008 | JGI IMG/M metagenome (GOLD analysis project Ga0209320, IMG submission 184008) | Soil microbial communities from Rifle, Colorado, USA - sediment 13ft 4 (version 2) | ecosystem: Environmental > Terrestrial > Deep subsurface > Rock core/Sediment | place: Rifle, Colorado... | reverse complement strand
GCTGCCAGCGCGGGACCTTTGCGTTCGCCAGGACGTCCTTCAGCGCGGAGTCCCGGCCGTGAAGCGCGATGCGGTCGCCCGGGCCGAGCGCGCGGATTCGGATGGCGCCCTTCGTCCCGGCGAGCGACACGGCTGCCAGCCCGGTGGCCGGTTCGGCGGCGAGCGGGTCGGTCGACACCTGGACACGCCACGGGCCCGCGATTGTGATCCCGGGGACGTTCAGCACCTTCGGCTCGAAGGCCTCGGGCGGCTGCAGTTCGGGCCCAATCCGCACCCGGCCGCAGGAGGCGTCGACCGACACCTGGCCGAAGCGGACGGTGCCCGTGCCGGACCCAAGCACAGTCCGCAGGTTCTTGACCCGGGTCCGGTTCACCTCGAACGGGAGGCTGTAAAAGCCGGCCTCGCGCTCCACCACCAGCATGAGCGCCTCGTTGGGAAGGTCGCGCACCCGGGTGAGGTCGAAGATGGCGCCGTCGGGGCCTCTCTCCAGCGGCTGGACGGCGAACGACTGGCGCTCCACGCCCGCGAAGACCTCCCTCGCGCTCTCCGCCAGGCCGACCAGCGCATCGTCGATGGAGGGATTGGCCGACCGGAGGGTCGCGAGCGTCTCATGGCGCAGGCGGTTTCGCCCGAAGGCGAGGTCGTCGTTCGAGGGGTCCAGGATGGGCTCAATGCCGGCCTCGCGGCAGATCGCCAAAGTGTCTTCGCGCGTGAGCACGAGCAGGGGCCGGACGAGGCGCTGAGCCTCGGCGCCGGGCACGGCGGCGACCGGGAGCATCCCGCGAATGCCGCGGACGCCCGTCCCGCGGACGATGCGCATGAGGACGGTCTCGGCCTGGTCGTCGCGCGTGTGGCCGGTAGCAATGCAGTCGGCGCGCTCGTTGCCGGCGATGAAGGCGAGGAACTGGTAGCGCATGCGCCGGGCCGTCTCTTCGATACCAGACCTGGTCTGGGCGGCAACCGACCGGACATCGCCCTCACCGGTCAGGCAGTGCACCCCGAGCCGGTCGCAGAGCGCCCGAACCTTCTCCATCTCGGCGGCGGATTCGGCGCGCAGTTGGTGGTCGAAGTGGGCCGCCACGACCTCGAAGCCCAGGCGCTCCTGGAGGTCCCGGAGGAGAAGGAGACAGGTGACTGAGTCGGGCCCGCCGGAGAGCGCCACGAGCACTTTGCCGACGCGGCGGAACATCTTTTCGCCGCGGGCGAAGCGGAGGACGGCGCGAAAGGCAGCCTGGGTTACGGCTGAATCAGCGCGGGAAGAGCCGCTGCCACCAGGAGCCCCTGGGGCCGGACTGCTCGTCGAGGGGCGGGCTGATGACGACGAAGGGGACTTCTCCATCACGGACGTACCCGAGCTGGCGTCGCGCCTCCTGCTCGACGTAGGCGTCGGAGGCGACGTAGGCGCGGATGGCCTCCAGGTACTCTTTCTGAGCCTGGAGTTCGGCCACTTCGCGGGCTGCTTGTGCTCGTTCGTCGGCAAGCTGGTGGTTCCGCAACGCGCCTACACCGGCGGTATAGAGGAAGTACACCGCGACGAGTAAACAGGCGGCGAACAAAACGCGGCCCCGAGTGAGCTTTCGCTTTTCCATTCTGTCGGCTCACAAAGTACGTCCTGCCGGATCAATGTTCAAGGACTTCAGGTGGCAATTGTCGTTCAGTCGGAGAATTGATATGCGGTTGCTGATCAGGGACAGCGTCGAAAGGGAAGCGACATCGAATACGACAGATCGAAATGACGCCAGTGGCAGCCCCACCAGCCGGCAAAACAGGATGCGCTGGACGAAGTTATGAGAGACCACCACTACCTGGTCGTATTCCTGCCGACGAATTTCTTCCACGAACGGTTCGACCCTCGCGGCTACGTCGACAAGGCTCTCGCCACCCGGCATCACTGCCTGATGCCCATTGGGGCCCGACCATTCGAGCAAGAACTCGGCGTATTTTTCGCGGAGTACGCCGAAGGTCATTCCCTCGGTCACACCGACGTCCATTTCGAGCAATTCGTGGCGGATCTCCACCGGGACCTTGTTGGTCGAGGCGACGGCCTCGGCGGTCATCCTCGCGCGCCCAAGCGGGCTGGTGAAGATGCGGTCGATGGCGTGACCCGCGAGAGCCCGCCCGGCGGCGGCGGCCTGCTCTTCACCGAGCGGCGTCAGCGGGACATCCGCGCGTCCGAGCGCGAGTCCCTCGCGGTTGTAGGCGGTCTGGCCGTGGCGAAGCAGGTGGATAATCACTCGTCGTCGACTACGCTGAGCGGCGCCCAGAGCCGCTGGATGAACGGTAAGAAGCCGAGCGACCGCCAGAATGGCTCGGCCGTGGTGTCACCGGCGAGCACGGTCATTTCGAAGTGGGAGACATCCTCGCGGTCAGCGGCCCACGAGGCGACCGCCTGGAAAAGTTGTTTTCCGAGGCCCATGCGGCGGTAGGCTGGCTCGACGTAGAGGTACCCAATCGTGACGTGATGCTCCGGCAGCCGGTCTGCCTGGTTCGCTTCCACGCCGCCGGAGATGAAGCCGACGATGACGCCCTCATCCTCGGCCACGAAGGTCGCGGAGGTTGTCCGCGCGAGGATCAGTTCGAGACCGGCGATGAACTCTGGTTCCGAAACCGGAGCCGGGATGATCCTGCGGTCAACGGAGGCGTTGTAGCTGCGCAGGGCCTGCCAGCGCGTGTAGAGGGCCGGGCCGTCGGAAATGTCTGCCTCGCGGACCTTCAGCGTCATTCTTCGAACCTCCCGCGCCGCCGCCATGCCTCGCGTGCGGGCGACGACTGGTCGAGCACGAGCCCGAGCCTCGTCATCAGTCCCGGCGTGTAATCCGGGAAGGCGGCGGCCATCACCTGCTCCGGGCGGGTCGTCATGCTGGCATCCGCCCGGAGCCGCATGGTGATGCTCGATCCAGCGTCCGCCGGGGCCACGGTCAGCGAGAGCACGCCGGCCCGGAGGTCGTATGTCCGCGATTTCTCCTTCTTCTCCTCTGTCCATTCGAAAGATTCTCGCTCGAGGAATGCCTCGGCTGCCCTGCGGAGCTCGACCGGTTCGGCCTCCGGGATGTCGACGCGGTAGTCGGCCCATTGCAGCAGTGACTGCGGCGGAGGCGCTGTGGGTGGGATCTCAGCGACATCGACCATGGCGAGGTCACCTGAGGCCTCGGCGGCGAGCTTCTCGCGGAACTCACGGATGTCGACGCGCTCATCGAGCGTCACGTCGAGGACTTCGGCCTCGGCGAGGAAGCCGAGCGGAAGTGGGGCGGCGAACGCGAGTCGCGGGTGCGGCGTAAACCCCTGTGAATACGACAGCGGCAGACCGGCCCGGCGGATGGCGCGTTCCCAAAAGCGCAGCACATCGAGGTGTGAAATGAACCGCACGCGTTCGCCCTTGCGGAACCACACACGGAAGCGCTGAGCCGTCATGTCCGGAATGGTAGCACGGGTCTGGCGCCTAGCCGCCGACGGAGGCCACCAGCGCCTCGGCTGCCGAATGCGGGTCGAGGTCGCGGGCGGCGACTCGCCTCACCAGCGCGTCCAGTTCCTCGTCAGAAGTGCTCACGCGGATGCGCTCAAGGAGAATCGCGCGGGCGATCCCGAGCACCTGGTGGCGAGCGTCGATGGCGCGCTGCTCTTCGAGTTGGCCGGAGCTCTCCAGCTCCTGCCGGTGGGCGTCGATGGCCTCGGCCAGGGCTTCCATCCCCTCGCCCTTGACCGCGGTTGTCTTGATAATCGGCGGCCGCCGGCTGCCCGCGGGAGCCAACGAGAGGAGCGCTTGAAGCTGGCTCACGAGTACGTCGGCGCCGGGGTGGTCGGCCTTGTTGACCACGAGCACATCGGCGATTTCGATGATCCCGGCCTTGAGCGCCTGGATGTCGTCGCCCGTACCGGGGTTGTTCACGAGCACGGTCGTGAGGGCCGTGCCGGCGATCTCCACTTCGTCCTGGCCCGCGCCCACTGTCTCGATGAGGATGAAGTCGAAGCCGAAGGCATCCAGCACGGCGACAACGTCGTCGATAGTGGGCGCGAGGCCACCGATCGCGCCGCGGCTCGCCATGCTGCGCATGAAGACCCCTTCGTCGAGCGCGAGGTCCTGCATCCTGATGCGGTCGCCCAGGATGGCGCCGTAGGTGAACGGGCTCGATGGGTCGACTGCGACGATGCCGACGCGCTTGCCGCGACGCCGGTACTCAGCGGCGAGCGCGCCGACGAGCGTGCTCTTGCCGGACCCGGCGCCGCCGGTGACCCCGATGGTGTGAGCGCGGCCGCCGTGCGGGAACAGTGCCCGGAGGTATTCGCGGCCTTCGTCGGTCTGGTTTTCGACCCGGGTGACAACGCGGGCGAGGGCCCGGCGGTCACCCTTGAGAAAGCGTTCGACGAGTTGGTCCACGCGCTACTTCTTCACGTGTTCGTAGACGAACTTCACCACGTCCTGGGTGTTCGTGCCCGGCCGAAATACGGCCTTGAAGCCGAGGCCCTCGAGCGCGTTCGTGTCCTCTTCCGGGATGATGCCGCCGCAGAACAGGAGCACGTCGTCCACGCCGCGCTTCTTCAACTCCTCGACAACGCGGGGAAAGAGTTCCAGGTGCGCCCCAGAGAGGATGCTGAGGCCAACGACGTCGACGTCTTCCTGGAGGGCAGCCTCGGCGATCATTTCCGGGGTTTGGCGAATGCCGGTGTAGATGACCTCGCAGCCCCCGTCGCGGAGGGCGCGGGCGACAACCTTCGCCCCGCGGTCATGCCCGTCGAGGCCGGGCTTGGCGATGAGGACTCGGATTTTGGCGGCAGTTGGCGTAGTCATGGTCTCTTTCCCTGGCTGGTTGGCAGATCGCCGGAGTGGCGCGCTTCAGGAACGCTGCACGAGTTGCAAGTTTACCCCATGGGTCGACTTCATCGAGACGAAGGCGACGCCATTGCGCGGATCGCCGACCCGAGCGCCGAGACCGCGCAGGTGCGCGACCGCAGCATCGATGTCTTCGACTTCGAGCGAGAGCATGAAGGTGCCCTCGCCCCGCTCGCTGGCGAAGGTGGCGACGGGACCTTCGCCGGAGGTGGGCTGGATGAATTCGAGGTCGGATTCCCCGACTGGAACGAAGGCGTTCTTGATCCCCAGTGCCGGCACGTCGCCACCGCGGGCGGGGTCGGGGCGGAAGCCGAAGTGAGTTTCGTAGGTCTGCAGGGCTTGCTGGAGGTCCTTCACGACGATGCCGATATGGTCGATGCGCTTGGTTTTCACTGGCTGTTCTCCTCCAGGGGTCGGGCGTTGTACTGGATGAGGGCGAGGGGCACGCCGTTCGTCCGCCCTCTGACCCCGGTGATGAGCGCCCCCGGTTGCACCGCGGGATGCGGCTCTCCGACGTCCCAGCCACTTTCGCGAAGGCTTGTCACGGCCGCGTGAATATCGTCGACCGCGAGGACGAAGCCACCGAGGCGAGCTTTCACCTCGTCGTAGGGCTGCACCTCGCCGGGTCCGGCGAACTCCACGATGACCTCCTGGAGCTTGGCGAATTCGAGGTGGGCGCGGGTGCCGGGACGCGACATCGTCCGCTTGATCTCGATGCCGTACTGGTCGGCGAAGAGTTTGGCAGTGGCGGCACTGTCATTCGACTGGATGACGATGTGATCGATGTGGGTGGCACCGATGCCCACGGCTAGTGGCTCCCGGCGATCGGCGTGGCGAATTCAATGAGAACCCCGTGGTTCGACTTCGGGTGAAGGAAGCAAACCATGCCCGCAAGGCCCGGCCGAGGCTTTTCGTCGATAAGCTCGATGCCTTTGGCGCGGGCAGCTTCGAGTTCCTTGTCCACGTCATCGGACTCGAAGCAAATGTGGTGCATCCCTTCGCCTCGGGATTCAAGAAAGCGGGCCACACCCGTGTCGTTGCGCGTGGGTTCGAGCAGTTCGATCTCCGAGCCGCCTATCTGGAGAAGGATCCCCCGGACGCCCTGGTCTTCGATCACCTGGTCCGCGGTGACCGGCAGCCCGAGCGCGTCGCGGTAGAACTTCAGGGCCTCGTCGGCGCTGTGCACGACGATTCCAACGTGGTGGACCTTAGTAAGCATGTGGGGTGGTGCCTTTCAATTCGCGGATGCCGCTTCTTCGGGGATCGAAACGTGGCCCTCGCTCCTGGCGCCGGGCATCCCCGCGAGGCGAGCCGCAATTTCGTGCCAGTGCCCGCGATCATGGTCCATCGTGGAACGGACCAGCCGGGCATGGATGGAGTTCTCGGAGCCAAGATCTTCGTCGCTGACCGCCGCGAGTTCTTCGAGGAGGCGCTGGCGTCCACCCCGGAGTTGCTCCATCAGGCTCCAGAAGTTCAGGTCCCGCTTGCGCTCAACGTGGTCCTGGTTCCAGGCGTCGAGGTGCGCAGTGTCGAAGTCGAGGAGGGCGGGGCGCTTACCTTCACGAATGTCACGGAAGGCCGTTACGACCTCCGCTTCCCAACTCGCAATGTGCCCGACGATGTCCTTCAGCGACCATTCGCCGATGAACGGGCGCTCGATGTCGCGGATCCGGCACGTCTCGACGTTACGAATGAACTGGTTGCGTTCGACGTCCAGTTCGTGAAGGAGCCTGCGGCGTTCGTCGGCGAAGGTTGTGGTGTTGTCTTCAGCCATCAGATCACCACGGTCTCGCGCTGCTCACCCCACACCTTCCGGAGGCGGTGGCTGATCTCTCCGAGGGTTACCCTGTTTTCGACACAGTCGACCATAATCGGGAGCAGATTTTCGGTGCCTTGCGCCGCGGCTTCGAGGCGGCTGAGCAGCGACTCGATGGGCCTGGGATCGCGGCTAGCCCGAAGCGCACGGAGCTTTTCGGCCTGGTGCCGCCCAAGGGATGGGTCGACACGCAACAGGCCGTCGACGTCCCCTCCCTGGGTGCGGAATTCGTTGACCCCGACGATGACGCGTTCCTTTTCTTCGACCTGTCGCTGGAAGCGATAGGCGGCCTCCTGGATTTCGCGCTGCTGGAAGCCTCTCTCGATCCCGGCGAGGGCGCCGCCAAGGTCGTCGATCGTGTTGATGTACTCCTGGGCCTCGGCCTCGAGACGGTTGGTCATGTGTTCGACGAGGTAAGAACCGCCGAGCGGGTCCGCCGTGTCGCCGACGCCGTTTTCGTAGGCAAGGATCTGCTGCGTGCGGAGGGCGATCTGGACGGCCTTCTCCGAAGGTAGCGCGAGCGCTTCATCCATCGAATTCGTATGGAGCGACTGGGTGCCGCCGAGCACCGCGGCCAGTGCCTGCACGGTCGTCCGGACGATGTTGTTCTCCACCTGCTGGGCGGTAAGGGTGGCGCCGCCGGTCTGTGTGTGGAACCGGAGCATCTGCGAACGCGGGCTCTTCGCTTCGAACCGTTCCTTCATGATCTTCGCCCACAGGCGGCGCGCCGCGCGGAACTTCGCGACCTCTTCGAGGAAGTTGTTGTGGCAGGCGAAGAAGAAGCTGAGCCGCCCGGCGAAGTCGTCGATGTCGAGACCGGCGTCGAGGGCGGCATCGACGTAGGCGATCCCGTCGGCGAGGGTGAAGGCGATCTCCTGGGCGGCGGTGCACCCGGCCTCACGCATGTGATAGCCGGAGATCGAGATCGTGTTCCACTGGGGCACATCGGTCTTGCAGTAGGCAAAGATGTCCGTGATCAGCCGCATGCTCGGCTTCGGGGGGTAAATGTACGTCCCGCGGGCGATGTACTCCTTGAGGATGTCGTTCTGGACAGTCCCCCCGAGTTTGGCCGCCTCGACGCCCTGTTGCTTGCCGACCGCCACGTAGAGCGCGAGCAGGATTGCCGCCGTGGCGTTAATGGTCATCGAGGTGGTGACTTTGTCCAGCGGGATATCGTTGAACAGGGTCAACATGTCCTCGATTGAGTCGATGGCGACGCCTACCTTACCCACCTCACCGGTCGCCATCGGGTCATCCGAGTCGTACCCAATCTGGGTCGGCAGGTCGAACGCGACGGAAAGGCCTGTCTGCCCCTGGCCGAGCAGGTAGCGGTAGCGCTGGTTGGATTCTTCGGCGGTACCGAAGCCGGCGTACTGGCGCATCGTCCAGAACCGGCCGCGATACATGGTCGGCTGGATACCCCGGGTGAACGGGTATTCGCCGGGGAAGCCCAGGTCACGGGCGGGGTCGAAGCCGTCCAGGTCGTCCGGCGCGTAGACGGGTTCGATGGGCATCTTGCCGGTCGTTTCGAAAACCCTGGCCCGTTCGGGCGTTCGTTCGATGGCGCGGGCGTAGGTGGCCTCGAGCCACTCACGCTTTGATCTACTAGGCATTCAGGAAGACTCCGGGGACAAAAACGGGGCCCCCGGCCCGTATAGTTTCTATGGGACGAAGTATAGACAGGGGCAGGGACCCCAGCAAACGAAGTTGCCGGGCGAGCCTACTTGTGGTGGGCCGGGATGACGAGGACGGGGCGGTCGGCCCCCCGGACGACTGCATCAGTCGTGCTCCCCAGTGCCAGGCGCAGCACCCCGCCCCGACCGTGCGTGCCCATAGCGATGAGGCCACATTCCTTCTCTCGCGCGTAGTCCAGGATGATGTCCAGCGGCCGTCCCGCCCGCACTTCCGCGTGCTCGCCTTTGCGGGCAGCCGCGGCGAGGTATTCGTTCGCGGCGTCGATGATTTGCTTCGAAAGTTCGCCCAGGTCCGGCGCGGGGGCGAGTGCAGTGTACGGCATCTCGGCGAGCGGGTTGGCGACTCGCAGCAGATGAAGCTCGCTGCCCGTTGCGGCGGCGACTTCGCGGGCGGGACCGAGCGCCTTTTCGCTCGTTTCAGAGCCGTCGAGCGTGACGAGCATGCGGCCAATCGGCGGCTTCGTCGCATTCGGGCGCACGATGCAGAGAGGGATCGTCAGCGTCCGCACGAGATGGTCGGCGACGCTGCCCTGGATGAACCGCTTCAGGCCACTCCGGCCATGGGATGTCAGCACGGCCATCCGGGTGTCCGGTTGGGCTGCAATTTCGGCGACCTGGTCGGCGGGTCGGCCGATCCGCACTTCACGCGTGACAGTGATCCCCGAAAGCGAGTCCCGGCCGGCAACTTCGACCAGGTAGGAGTCGACCTGAGTGGCAATACGCTCGGCCGACGGCTCGGGAGAGCTGGCGGGCTCTTCCCACATGGCATCGTCACGATCCCAGACCGATACAAGGTGGAGTGAATCGCCGAACGACCTGGCGAAGTAGGCGCCCCAGACAAGGGCGTCCTCAGCCAGTTCGGACTTGTCGAGCGGGACAACGATGCGAGGCATGCGACACTCCAGGCACGCCGGGTTCGGCTACGCAGCAGGCGCAGCCGGGCGTGGCGAGCCGATCGTGCACGGTGCGGCGCTCGAAGGCAATTCGGGCTAGGGGTCCCGTGTCTGGCGAGCCTCTTCCACCAACCGCTTCAGGCGTTCCGCCTGGAAGTCGATGGGCGGCCTGGCGGCTGCCAGCCTTCGCCGGCGCTCGTGCAACTCATCGTCGTAGGTCTGGATGCGTTGCGGGTGTCCCATGCTTTGAAAATCGGCGGATTTCGTTCATTGCACAGGGGCATGTCGTGCGCCATAGAGGCTCCTGCGGCAAAATCGCTCGCAGATAGTGCGCAACCGATTATGAAAGATGGGCTTCACCCTGTTGACACTTGCTGTATACTTCTGTCACCCATGGCGGGGTGGCGCTGAAGGACGCGTCAATGGCTGACTTCGACCTTGCCCGGCAGCGATACCGCAGCTGCCTGGTCATCGCAATGAGCGGGGCGGACACACTTTCCTTTTCGCGAGCAATGCACTCCGCGGGGATCGCCGTCCTCGAACGCGCGCCGGATTCGCGCACGCGCCTTCTCGCTATCTCGGATGAGTTCGACCTCGTGGCCGTTGTCTGCGACACGGAAGGCAACGAGAGCCTGGAACTGATCGGACATCTCGCCGGTGCGCGCAAGGGTCTCGTCGCGCTGCTGGAAAGCGCCACCTCGGGAGCGGTGAGCGCGTGCCTCCGGGCCGGGGCCGACGCTTGCCTCCAACTCGACGCCGACGCGGGCCTGGTTGTGGCGCAGGTCCATGCAGTCCTTCGACATGCCCAGCCGGCAACTGTTGAGACACTTTCCTCAACCGGTCTCCTTCAGGTTGGCAACCTGACGGTCGATATTGACCGGTGCGAGGTCACGCGTGCGGGAGAGTTCATTTCCCTGACGGCGTCGGAGTTTCGGATCGTCGAGTACATGGCCCGGAATCCCGGGCGAGTGCTGAGGCCACACGAAATTCTCAACGCGGTTTCGGAGGAATACCAGTATCTCCCGCGGGAGGCACAGGAAGTCTTCAAGGTCTATGTCCGTCGTATCCGGCGTAAGATGGAGCCATTCGAGCAGGAACCGCGATACCTCATCACGGTGAGGGGATTTGGGTACCGGCTCGAAGGCGGGGAAACCCGCAAGCGCGCCACGCTGGGAGATGCGGCGGTTCAAACAGCCTGAAGCCACTGTCCCCGGCGTCGTGCACCTCCGGGGGATAGATGGTCGACGACCCAGACGGGGACGATTTCCTCTTTGAACGGTTGCAGCAGTCTGCCTCCGGCGATGCCGCTGTCCGCCAGTTGCGCCGCCGCTACGACTTGCTACGCCGCGACTATGAGCACCTCCTCGACAGACTTGGCGACATCGAAGACCGCCTCGCCACCTCGGCAGAGCGTGAGCCGGAACCCCCGCCTGAAATCTCGCCGGCCTCGGCGAGTGGCGAGGAACCGGGCACTGTAGCGGAAGGCCTCGTGGGGCCGCTGCTCAAACTGCGCGACGAATACCTCTCGGCAGCCAGCAGCCTGCAGTCGATCGTGAGTGGCCTCGATGGCCTCGCCGCAGCGGCGTTCAAGGGCCAGCACGTTCCCACGCCGGAGACGGCGGCCCCCCCGGCGCGCCCAAGCGAGGCCGCGGGGCAGGGGCGGGAGCAAGAGGTCGAGCGCATCCAGGTCGACGTCAAAGGGCAGGGGTTTGGGGATCTCCTCGGCTTTCATGAGCGGCTTTCGCAGATCGCCGGCGTGTCACGGGTGTCCATCAAGACCATCGACAACGAGCGGGCGACCCTGATCGTCGAACTGACAAGGGGCGCCGACCAGGCGTAACCGGGTCCGCTTAGCCAGCCTTCTTCTTTTCCACGGTTGCCATGGTTCGCCGCTTTGTCCACGATAGGGCCGCAGCCAGACAAGGAGGGCGTCATGGAGACCGGCACCTTTCGCGGATTCGAGGTCGCGGTTCACGATCCCGGCATCGCCGTGATCACCTTCAACCAGCCCGAACGCCTCAACGGGCTGACACAACCGGCCAAGCGCGACCTCGTCGAGACGATCCACCAGGCGCAAATGGACGATGCCGTGCGAGTCGTTGTCATCACGGGGAGCGGGCGCGCGTTCTCAGCCGGGGACGACATCACCGGCCGACCGGTGCCGACAGAGGGCAGGAGCCTCCTCCCTGACATCCCACGGGGTCACCACAACGCCATCGGGACGTACGAGGGTCTGCGCGTCCTCTCGCAGTCGTTGAACCTTGCCATCCGGAACCTCGACAAAATCACGATCGCGGCGATCAATGGGGTCGCGATCCAGACCGGGCTTTCGCTGGCGCTCTCCTGCGACTTCCGGATTGCCTCCCGGGAAGCGCGATTGGGCAGCGGCACGCTCAGGTTCGGCCTGCTGCCCGACGAGGGCGGGCAGTTTCTGCTTGTGCAACTCCTCGGCGTAGCGCGGACGATGGACTTCCTCATGCGCAATCGGATCATCAGT
>Ga0209320_10001565_pt1 | contig 11746 bp, 12 predicted proteins | sample Rifsed13ft4_FD_184008 | JGI IMG/M metagenome (GOLD analysis project Ga0209320, IMG submission 184008) | Soil microbial communities from Rifle, Colorado, USA - sediment 13ft 4 (version 2) | ecosystem: Environmental > Terrestrial > Deep subsurface > Rock core/Sediment | place: Rifle, Colorado... | reverse complement strand
CGACGCTCTCGCGCAAGTCGCTCGTGCCGCCGAGCAGAACACTAAAGTCAGGGGCGAACGCGCGCGCGCTGAACAAGCACGCTGCGAGCGCCGCCACAAGCGCAGTCTTGGAAATAGTCATAGCTCGACCCCTTTCCCTCGCGCGGCCGCGTCATGCGCCGGCCCGGTACCCATTAGATGACCGGTAGCGCCGGGAATCCGTGCCGCAGTCGACAGTGCGCGCCGTATGCCGCGTCGGCATCGATTGACGATTCCGTCACCGTGAGGGAAATTGTAGGGTCCGCGCTCGCACGGCCCACGAGGAGAGACGATCGCCATGACGCATTCCGACGCCGCACCGACGACGCTCGTCGGCTTGTTGAGCCGAGCTCCCGCTGAGCGGACGGCGATCATCCTTCCTGAACAAAACATCCGCGTCACGTACGGTTCGCTCCGAAGTCAGGTCGAGACCGTCGCGGAAGCCCTCGCGGCTTCCGGTATCGGCCGAGGCGACCGGGTCGGCATCGCGCTGCCCAATGGCCTTCCGACGATCGTGTCGTTCCTCGCCGCATCGGTGGCGGGTACTGCGGCACCCCTCAATCCCGCGTACAAGGAGGATGAGTTTCGCTTCTACCTGGAAGACACGAATGCGCGTGTGCTTCTGCTGCCACCGGAGGGTGCGGACGAGGCTCGGAGGGCGGCCCGCGATCGCGTGTCCATCCTGACCGTGGAGATGGGCTCCACCGGAACGGTGAGTCTGTCCGGGGTGACGCGCGGCCGCCCGGTCACGCCACCCACCGTCGACGACATCGCCTTGATCCTGCACACGAGCGGCAGCACCGGCCGGCCGAAAAGAGTACCGCTTACGCATGCCAACTTGTCGATCTCGGCGGGCAATGTCGCACGGAGCTACGCGCTCACGGCGGATGACGTTTCGTTGTGTGTCATGCCGCTCTTTCACGTGCACGGTCTCGTGGCCTCAACGCTCGCGACGCTCTCGACGGGCGGCACCGTGGTCGTACCTGGCAAGTTCAATCCGCTGTCGTTCTGGCGCGTCGCCCAGGATCACGGGGTGACCTGGTATTCGGCGGTACCGACGCTGCACCAACTGCTGCTGGCCCGCGTCCAACCGGGAGCGCCAAGGCCCGCCGGCGCCCTGAAGCTGCGGTTCGTTCGCTCGTGCAGCGCGTCCCTTGCGCCGCAGGTGATGCACAACTTGGAAGCGGCGTTTGGCGCACCGGTACTCGAGGCGTACGGCATGACCGAGGCGGCGCACCAGATGTCCTCCAATCCGCTGCCGCCCGGCGCTCGGCTCCCGGGGTCCGTTGGACGGGGGACCGATGTGCGCATCAGCATCGTGGACGGGAACGGACGCCACCTGCCGCCGGGTGAGCGAGGCGAGGTGTGTATTCAAGGGCCGAACGTGATTCGCGGGTACGAGAACAACCCCGAAGCGAACGCGACCTCGTTTTTCGACGGCTGGTTCCGAACCGGCGATCAGGGCGTTCTCGACGCCAACGGGTACCTGACGCTCGTCGGACGGCTCAAGGAATTGATCAATCGCGGCGGCGAGAAGATCTCGCCTCGTGAGATCGACGAAGTCTTGCTCACGCACCCCGCGGTGGCAGAGGCCGTCTCATTCGGGGTGTCTCATCCAACGTGGGGTGAAGAGGTCGCCGCGGCGGTGGTCCTGCGCGAGGGGGCGACCGAGTCGGACCTCCTGGCCTACTGCAAGGAGCGGTTGGCCGACCACAAGCGCCCGAAACAGATTCATATCACTGACGCCATTCCCCGAACCGCCACGGGCAAGATTCAGCGGCGCATCGTGGCGCAAGCGTTTTCGCAGCAACCATCGTGAGAATCGTCATTGTCGGCGCCGGCGCGATCGGCGGCTATATCGGCGCGCGGCTCGCGCGGGTGGGCGCGAGCGTTGTGCTTTTTGCCCGCGGTCCACACCTGCGCGCGATGCAGGAGCGCGGGCTGCGCGTCAGCAGCGCGGACGGCGATTTCGAAGTCAAGCCCGAGGTCGCCTCCGATCTTACGGCAATCGGGACGGCCGACGTCGTCTTCCTCGGCGTGAAGGCGCACAGCCTGACGGCGGTCGCCCCTCGCCTGCCCCTGCTTTTCGGTCCCGACACCACGGTCGTCAGCACGCAAAACGGGATCCCGTGGTGGTACTTTCAGAATCATGGCGGCGAGCTCGAGGGGCTTCGTCTCGAGCGTGTCGATCCAGGCGGCGTCATTGCGTCGGCCATCGAACCGCGACGCGTCGTGGGGGCGCTCGCGTACTTCGCCACGGACGTGGTCGAGCCGGGCGTGATCCGCCATACCGAGGGCAATCGCATCAGCTTCGGCGAACCAAACGGCACCAGGTCGGATCGGACGCGCGCCATTGCCGAAGCGCTCGTCGCCGCCGGTTTCCGCTGCCCGATCACCACACGCTTTCGCCACGAGCTGTGGGTCAAGTTGCTCGGCAACGTCGCCTTCAACCCGATCAGCGCGCTCACGGGCGGCACCCTCGAGGAGCTGGTGCGTCACCCCGATACATCTCGACTCGTGCGCGAGGTCATGATGGAAACCGAAGCGGTGGCCGGCAAGCTGGGCATCGAGCTGCCGATTTCGATCGACCAGCGGATGGCCGGAGCCGAGCAAGTGGGCGCGCACAAGACCTCGATGCTCCAGGATCTCGAGGCCGGCCGGCCGATGGAGCTCGAAGCAGTCGTCGGCGCCGTCATCGAATTGGGAGAACGGCTCGGCGTGTCGATGCCGGCGACGCGTGCCGTGTACGCGTGTGCCAAGTTACTGGACGAGCACAGTGCGGCTGCGCCGAAAAAAGAACAGCGAGTGAAGGGGGCGTCGTGAGCATCCACAATCGCTGGTTCCAGCTCTGCGCGTCGCTCGTCGCGATGATCATGATTGCGAACCTGCAGTACGCCTGGACGCTCTTCGTCCAGCCGCTGCAGGCGGGGACGGGATGGAGGCTCTCGGATATTCAAGTCGCGTTCTCGCTGTTCATCCTGTTTCAGACGTGGGTCCAACCGCTCGACGGATGGCTCATCGACCGTCTGGGCCCACGCGGGTTCATCAGCGCGGCGGGGCTGCTGTGCGGTCTCGGCTGGGCGGGCATGGGATACGTCACGTCGTTGCCGATGCTCTACACGATGTACTGCACGGCCGGCATCGGTGCAGCGTTCGTGTACAGCGGGTCGATCGGCTCGGCGCTGAAATGGTTCAAGGAGCGCCGCGGGTTGGCGTCGGGCATCATGGCCGCCGGATTCGGTGGCGGCACGGCCCTGTTCATTCCGTTCATCTCGTCGATGATTGCGTCGCGCGGGTATCAGTCGACGTTCATCGCGACGGGCCTGTTTCAGGGCCTCGTGATCGTCACGGTTGCGCAGTTCCTGAGGCACCCCTCCATTCAAGCGGTTGCTCCGGCAACGCCTGTGGCCGGTGGCACCTCGCAACTGGGGCGCAAACATTTCACGACGTTCGAAATGCTGCGGACGCCGCAGTTCTACGTGATGTACGCGATGTTCGTCCTGATGGCGACCGGCGGCCTGCTGGTCACCGCCAATGCCGGGCCCATGGCCAGGTCATGGGGCCTGACCGTCGCGGCGCTCACGCTGGCCGCGACTCTCAGTCCGTTGGCCAACGGCACCAGCCGGATTTTCTGGGGCTGGGTGTCCGATCGCCTCGGCCGTGAGACGACGATGATCGTCGCGTTCCTGCTGCAGGCGGTCTCGCTGTTCCTCGTCGTTGCAGTGGGCCAGATCTCCGGTGCCTGGTTCGCCGTGACCCTCGTGCTCGTGTATTTCACGTGGGGTGAGATCTACTCGCTCTTTCCGGCGTTATCGGGCGACTACTTCGGAACGCGTCATGCGACATCGAACTACAGCGTGCTCTATACGGCCAAGGGTGCAGCAGCAATCATCGTCTGGGTTGGTGCGCTCTTGTACGAGCAGTCCGACAGCTGGGCAATGGGCTTCTATGGGAGCGCGGTGATGGCGCTGGTCGCGGCGGGCATGGCTGTCGGCCTTCGCATGGCGAACGCAACCAGGGCCAAGGCAGCGAAGCTCCCGACCGCCGTACCGGCGAACCGCTGAACACGGATCATCGATGGTCAGTCCCTCGCGGCGAACGCGAATTGACGCTCAATTGGCCGGCAAACGCGCCGCGAGGTTCGCGACCTGAAGCTCCAAGCGCTTGAGCTCGCGGACGACGGCATTCTTCTGCAGCTCGAGCCAGAACCAGACTTTGACGAGCGCGAGGCCGAGAAACGCGAGCCCCGCGCTGCCGGCCCAGAGCAGCATGTGCCGAATCTCTTCGGCGTACGCGAATCGCCACCAGAAGTAACAGCCGGCCGCAAATAACGCGAACCCCGCGATCCAGCCGAGAGCAGTGATCCACCAAAGCTTGCCGTGGAACATCTCGAGCACTTGGCGGTGCAGAGCCTGATCGGCTCCGTAGCGCTCGAGGAGCTCGGCGTCCTCGGTGGAAAGTGTCTTGCGAATGGCGTCATCGATGTCGGTCATGTCGTGTCCTCCCAATTTGGGTCACGGTCGAAAGGGGTTGCATGTATCGCTTGAGCGCATTGCGCGCATGGTGTAAGCGCGATTTGACGGTGCCGGCGGGAATATCGAGCGTGGCGGCGATTTCCTCGATGCCGAGATCCTCGCCGTAGAACAGGTACACGACGGCGCGCTGATCTTGGGGCAATCCGGCGATGCCGGAAGCGAGGTCGAGCTCCGCCGCGGTATCGGTCTCGCTCCCGCGGGGCTTGGTGGCGGCTTCCGCCTGCAAGCTCGCGTTGAGTCGCCGGGCGCGCACGGCCTTGCGGATCGCGTCCGCGCATTTGCGGGTTGTGATCGCATAGATCCAGGCCGGAAACTGCACTGGATCCACAAGACGATGGAGGCCGCGGATCGCGCCGAGCCACGTCTCCTGTACGACGTCGCGCACGGTTTCTGCGGAATCGCGGCCCGGCCCGAGCGTCCGCGCCGCATAACGCAACAGACGCGGCGTCCAGCGGCGCGCGAGCGCGTCGAATGCCGCGCGCGAGCCTGCCTGGCTTGCCGCCACGAGATACTCGTCGAAAACGCGCTCCGGTCCGCGCTGCATAACGGCCGATCCTTGAACATTTCGAGCTAATAGTCGCTCGAGACCGGGATGCGGTTCTATCATTCCACAACCATGGGCTGGCTCGAGAAACTGCAATCCGGAGGCGTGCTCGTCATCGACGGCGGGACAGGCAGCGAGCTGCGCCGTCGCGGCGCCCCTTGGGGCGACGCGACATGGAGCGGTCTCGCGGGCGCCGCACGCCACGATTTGCTCGTGAATATACACATGGACTACATCGCGGCCGGGGCGGAAGTCATCATCGCGAACACGTTCGGCACGGCACGCTTCGTGCTCGAATCGGTCGGTTTCGGCGAGCACTTCAAGATGATCAATCGCGACGCGCTCGCGGCCGCTTTCGAGGCGCGGGAACGGAGCGGCATGGACGTCGCGGTCGCGGGCTCGATCTCCTGCCTGCCGCCGGGCTTCGATCACGAGGCTTACCCCGACCCCGGGCGGGAAAGGGCCGACTATCAAGAGCTCGTCGATCTCTTCGACGCGGAGGGCGTCGATCTCATCGCGCTCGAGATGCTGCAGGACGACCGTCACGCGGCCTTGGCCTGTGACGCAGTGCGCGCATCCGGGCTGCCCTTTTGGATTGGAGTGAGTTGTCGCTTGAGCGCCGATGGGCAATCGTTGGTCGGGTTCGATTACCCCGGCATGCCTCTGGCGGGAATTCTCGATGCGTTGCTCTCGTACGAGCCTGCCGTCATGAACGTCATGCACTCGCCCGTGAATGCCGTTGCGCGCGCGTTGACCGAAGTCCGCAGCCGGTGGCACGGATTCGTCGGCGCGTATCCGGAGATCGACGAGCAGGCGCCCGCCGTGTCGCCGAACGCGCTGGCGACGCTCGGCGCGGGCTGGGTCGAGCAAGGCGCGCGCGTCATCGGCGGCTGCTGCGGCACGGGACCGGAGTACATTCGCGCGCTCAAGGTGCTTTGCGCCGTATGATAATCCCTCTCATCAGAACTAGAAGGAGACTCCCATGACGCTGCGAGTCTTGGCCGTCACGGCCGTATTCGCCGTTCTCGTTGCAGCGGCACCCGCCCGCGCACAACACGAAGAGCATGCCGCCGCCCAGTCAACGGAGAGACTCGGAAGCGTGAGCTTCGCGAATAGTTGCGCACCGGCCGCGAGCGCAGTTTTCAACCGGGCCGTGGCGCTGCTCCATTCTTTCGAGTTCCGCACCGCGATCGAAGGCTTCGAGGACGTGCTTTCGCGGGACGATACGTGCGCGATTGCGCACTGGGGCATTGCGCTTGCGTATTGGGGCAATCCGTTCGGCGGCGTCAGATCGACGACCGCGTTGCAAGAGGGCTCGGCTGCCGTCGAGAGAGCGCGTGCGACGGGCACGCCGACGCCGCGTGAGCGCGCGTATATCGATGCCGTCGCCGCACTCTTCGAGAACTATCAGACCGTGTCGCAGCGCGATCGCATTCTCGCGTATGAGCAAGGCATGGCCGACCTCGTGCGCGGCAACCCCGAGGACATCGAGGCGATGATCTTTCACGCGTTGGCCGTGAATCAGACGGCATTGCCGACCGACAAGACCTACGCTGCGCAGCTCGAAGCAGCGGGGATTCTCGAGCCGTTGTTCGAGCGATACCCGGAGCACCCGGGGCTTGCGCATTACATCATTCACGCGTACGACCATCCGCCGCTCGCATCCCGGGCTCTCGGCGCCGCACGTCGCTATGCCGCGATCGCACCTTCGGCGCCGCATGCGCTGCACATGCCGTCGCATACCTTCACGCGCGTCGGCTCGTGGCAGGAATCGGTCGAGACCAACCGTCGCTCCGAGCAGACGGCCATGCAGAATCGCGCAGCTACCGAGGCGTTGCATGCGATGGACTATCAGACCTATGCACATCTGCAGATGGCCCAGGACCGTGCCGCGCTCGACGTGCTGAACCGTTTGCCGACCGTGTCGGCGACGTTCGATCCGACGGCTGTGACCGGCGGCGCAGCGCCGCCCATGGCGGGCTTCTACGCCCTGGCCGCGATTCCCGCGAGATATGCGCTCGAGCGCGGCGCGTGGCAGGAGGCCGCCGAGCTGCCGGTACCCGCCAACGGCACGCCCTTCACGATCGCCATCGCGCATTTCGCTCGTGCGCTCGGCGCGGCGCGTGGCGGGCGCCCGTCCGCCGCACGCGAGGACATCGACCGGCTCGCTGCCTTACGTGATCAGTTGAATCAGGCGCAGGATGCCTACTGGGCCGAGCAGGTCGGCATTCAGTGGAGTGTCGCCAACGCGTGGGTGACCTACGCGGAAGGCCGGAGCGCGGAAGGGATCGAGGCGATGCGGGCCGCCGCCGACACCGAAGATGCCACCGACAAGTCGGCGGTGACGCCGGGGCCGCTCGCACCGGCCCGAGAATTGCTCGGTGAGATGCTGCTCGACGCCGGCAGCGCCGCGGAAGCGCTCACGGCATTCGAAGCCTCGATGGCCAAAGAGCCCGGACGCTTTCGCGGCGCATACGGTGCTGCGCGCGCGGCCGAAGCCGCAGGCGACGCGGCCGCGGCGCGACGGTATTACCAGAGAGTGCTCGAGATCGCGCGCGACGCCGACTCGCCGCGCGCGGAGATTCAACGCGCCAGGACGTATGTAGACGCGCAGCCCTAGGCGGCGTTCACCGGCCCGCGGCTCGCGTGAACGTCAGCGTTTGCTCGAGCGGTCCCGCAGTGAAGATGCCGGAGATTTCCGTGCCGTCGGCGTGATTCGACAGCGTCAACACGAGCGGCAACGGCTGGCCTCCCACATCGAGCGAAGCGCTCCATTCACCTGTCCATGCTTCGTCGATTGCGGGGCTTCGCGGGGGTGCTTCGATCTTCGCCTCGCCGGTGCGCGCCAGATTGAACGGCACGGCGTACACGTTCACGAGCAAGTCGCCGGACATCGACGCGCCGTCGGCGGACAGGTTGCCCGCGAAGGTTCGGACTCCCGAGTCGTCGAACTTGAGCTCGAGGCTCACCGACATGCCCTCGACGGTTGCGCTCCAAAGCGGAAAGCCCTTTATGCGCTCCGCAGGGCTGGTGAACGTGCCTGCGAGCGTGTCGCCATCGTCGAGTCTCAAGTCGACCTCGACGGGCACGTCCCCCGAGGGCGCGTGGATGGCCCCCTCCCAGTGACCGGAAGGGTCGGCGGCCGTCTCAGCACGCAACAAAGAGAGCGGCACTAGAAGCGCGGTTGCGAGCGTGAGCGTTCGAGTCGAGAGAAACATGAAGAACTCCTTTCGCCTAATCGCGTGTCAAAAATCGCGCCGCGCGACTTGCGCGGCCGCTGCGTACAACAGCGCTGCCGTAAGAGCGACGCTGATCAGTAATCCGACCCAGGGCAGCGATCCACCCCGAAAATAGGCCTCCGCGGACATCAGCGTGAAGAGTCCGTCAGCGCGGAGTGCCAGCTCGCCGAGCGACAACCCCATCGCGACGAGGCAGGTCAGCAGCAACGGCCGCCACACATCGTTGAACACCGTGGATAAGAGCAACGCGAGGCTGAAGAACATGGCGGCCACGACGAACAAGTAAGCGCCGTGCACAACGGCGTCGCCGACGCTGTAGTGCTCGCCGATGAGCGGTGAGAGCAACGGGATTGCGAGCGACGGGATGACGGCGAGCACGAGCAGCTCCGCGAGACCCGTCCCCGCGCGAGCTCCGAGCCAACGGCCGCGGGATACCGGCAGCGCGAGCGAGAACAGTAAGCCGCGACCGGCTCCCGAGAATGGACTGCCGCTGCCGAGCAACGCCGCAAAGAACGTGCCGAGGAAGGTCAGGTTCTTGTCGAACCACTGAGACCAGACGAATCCGCGGTAGGTTCGTTGCAACTCGATCGCTTCCTCGATCGCTTCCCCGATCGCCGCGCCGAGCGTGCCGCTTCCCTCGATCGCCGGCGTATCGAGGGTCGATAGGAGGTTCCCAAGCTCGACATACGCAACCACGGTCCCGCAAGCTGAAAAAAGAAGCAGGGCGAATCCGATCAGAAAGCGCCACCGCGTATCGAGCCACGACCTATACCAAAGCATGTTCGTCCTCCGAGGCGACGGTCTCGAGAAAGATTTCCTTGAGCGTGACCGGCAGCACATCGACGGACGCGGGCTTGAGCGCTCGCGCCTCCTCGATGATGCGATCGACGCCCTCGCTCGCGAGCATCGTGAGGACCCGGCCCTGGCGCCGCACATTGACGATCCCCGGCGCCCTTACGTTGAGCTCCGGCGCCGCGCCGTCGAACACGAGCCGAAGCCGCCGGTAACTTCCGCGCAAGTCGTCGAGTGCTCCGTGGACCAGTGTGCGTCCGCGATCGATGATCACGACGCGATCGGCCACCTGATCGACCTCGGCGATCTGATGCGACGAGAGGAACACGGTCATTTCTTGTCGAGCGACGTGCGAGACGAGCGCCTTCAAAACCTCTTCCGTCGCGGCCGGGTCGAGCCCCGAGGTAGGCTCGTCCAATATCAAAAGCTCGGCGCCGCTGCATAAGGCGAGCAGTAACGCGAGCTTCGTGCGCATGCCGCGCGAGAGCTTCTTGATGGATGCATCCGCCGGCAGCTCGAACTTGCTGAGATACTCTTCCTCGAGATCGCGCCGCCAATGCGGATAGAAACGGGCCGTAAAGCGGACGATCTCCCCGACCGTCATCGTGTCGTAGAGATCCTTCTCCTCGCTGACGAACGCGGTGCGGCGCCTGATGTCGACGCTCGTCTCCCGGCCGTCGGCCGCGAGGCCGAAGACACTTGCCTTGCCGCTCGTGGGCCGAGCCATGCCGAGCAACACCTTGATCGTCGTCGTCTTGCCGGCGCCGTTGCGCCCTAGCAGCCCGCAGATGGATCCTCGCGGAACCGCGAAGCTCAATCCCGCGAGCGCCTCCACGCCGTCGTATCTCTTACGCAGATCGGCCGTTTCGATGATGATTGGCTCAGCCACGTTGACCTCCCGTCTTTGTCAATCCCGCAAGCTCCGCTTCGAACAACCGCCGAATCTCTTCGTCGCTCAGGCCGCGCGCGCGGAGCTTCTCCACGGCGCTCGCAACGAGCAGCTGCGCGGCGCGGAACTTGTCGGCGATCTTCGGTTTCCGAGCGGTGCTCGACACGAAAGCCCCGGCACCATGCTTGAGCTCGATGATTCCTTCGTGCTCGAGCTCCCGATAAGCCTTGGCAACCGTGTTGGCGTTGATCACGAGCTCTTCCGCGAGCGGGCGGATGCCCGGCAATTGCTCGCCGGGGCGCAGCGCCCCGGTTTCGATCGCGTGCTTGACCTGCTCCATGAGCTGGAGGTAGATGGGCACGCCTAACGATGGATTCGGCTTGACGATCATTCGTTCACAACTGTGCCATAGGACTAGCACAGTGCTACTGTGCTACGTCTGTAGCACAGTTGTCAAACCCGGCCGCGGCGCCGGGCCTTATGTCGACTGGGCGCGCCGTCGGCGCGCCGCGTCTCTCAGCGCACCGCGCTCTTCTTCGTCAAAGCGCCCGCGACGGCCTCCGAAACATACCCGAAGATCGCACCGATGATGATCGACAGAATCGTCGGCAGAAGTGCTCCGGTCGGCGTCATGTCGGTGCCGAGCAAGATGAGGCCGGCAATGGCCGCGAAGCCGTAAACGCTCGCGGGAATCGCGGTGAGAAACGGGAGCTTCGACGCAAGAACGATGACCGTCGCTCCGAGCCCCACGGCTACCGGCGCCGCGAGCGCGCCGAGTGCGCCGAGTTGTGCGGCGACCAACACGGCGGCCATGCCGACGACCGCGCCGAAGCTCATGCATATGACGGTGTTGCGTGTGCCCGTGATCTTGCCGCCGCAGTGATAGTGACAGCCCCACGCGATGAAGGCTTGCCAGACCTGCAAGTTGGCCATGGCCACCGGTTCGATGAAGAAAATCCAAGTCGCGACGACGGCAAGCACGCCGACCGAGACTGCGAGCGCAATGAGCGTGGGCATGAGTGTCTCCTGTTTCCGAGAAAAAGATCGCGGCCTTAAGGCCGCTCCTACGGAGCAGGCGGAAGTCTGACGGGGTCGATCCTGTACAGGCGCGGGCTGTCGCACGTGAGCAAGCGGCCGAACAGGTCCTCGGCCCGTTGAAAGCCGCCGCGCGTGTAGATGTCGATGAACTGCCCGTAGGCTTCGATCGACTCAAAACCCTCGACGGCCTTGAACGTGTAGTCGGCTTCGGGGCTTTCGCCGGCCAGCGCGAACAGAATCGCGCTGAACGGCTCGCTGCCGTTCTCGGCGAGATAGCTCGACCACTCTGTCACCGCTTCGATCGCTTCCGGCACGGTGCGGCCGTCATGCACGGTGCAATCCTGGAAGGCGGCCATGCCGCCCTCGGGAGGCGGCCCGCCCGGCTCTCTAATGACGACCTCCGCAAACTGCGCGTGAGCCGAGCAGTCCACGACGGCGTCGAAGTCGTCCCCGAGGTCTCCGCCCTCGGCGAACCACACGGCTTCGCCGGCGCCCATCGCTGTGCCATTCGGCCATGCGCCGAGCCATAGCACGTCGTACGTGAGCTGACCGCTGTACAAATAGGGCGTAAAGAGGATCGCAGTGTAGTCGTCGATTTCGTTGCGGTCGGCCCAGGCATTCCAGCGCGCCGTGACCGCGAGCAGGTCCTCCATGTCGTTACCGTCGTTGTAAGTGCAGCCGAAAATTTCGA
>Ga0209320_10001559_pt1 | contig 11762 bp, 10 predicted proteins | sample Rifsed13ft4_FD_184008 | JGI IMG/M metagenome (GOLD analysis project Ga0209320, IMG submission 184008) | Soil microbial communities from Rifle, Colorado, USA - sediment 13ft 4 (version 2) | ecosystem: Environmental > Terrestrial > Deep subsurface > Rock core/Sediment | place: Rifle, Colorado... | reverse complement strand
TGTCCTGCCAATCGGCTGCGTCACTCGCAACCGCTCGGGGCGGGAGATGGCAGAACTCAGCGAACTGGCCGACGCCGGCTGCATAGCGTTCAGCGACGACGGTAGCCCCGTAGCGGATAGCCGGCTCATGCGAAACGCGCTCGAACTCGCGGGAGCGCTGGGGCTCCCCATCTCGGAGCACTGCGATGACCCGGTCCTGAACGGCGGCGGCGTGATGAACGAAGGGCGGATCAGCGAGCGCCTCGGGCTGGCGGGACAGCCGATTGCAGCCGAGGTGACCGCCATCGCGCGCAACATCACCCTCTGCGAAGCGACCGGCGCGCGGCTGCACATCGCGCATGTCACGACCGCCCGCGGGCTGGAGCTGATCGCCGAGGCGAAGGCACGCGGCCTGCCCGTGACCTGCGAAGTTACGCCGAGCCATCTCTTCCTGACCGAAGAGTCGGTCTTCGGACCGGGGCCGGCGCCCGCCTACGAAACGAACGCCAAGATTAACCCCCCGCTACGCACGGAGGCTGACCGCCGGGCGCTGCTCGCCGGGGTCAATTCCGGCTTGATCGATGCCATTGCAACGGACCACGCACCGCATGCGCACGAGGACAAGCTGTGCGAGTTCGACCGCGCGGCCTTTGGGATTAGCTGCTTCGATACGGCCGTTGGCACGCTGCTTACCTCGGTCCACCGGGGCGAACTCGACCTCGGTATGGTGATTCGCGCCCTGACCACGGGGCCGGCCGGGTGCTTCGGCATAACCGGACGGGTGGCGGGAGCCGGGTCGCTGACTCCTGGCCGCTCCGCTGACCTCGTGGTGCTCGATCCTGACCATCGGTGGACCGTCGACACCGGCCGGTTCGTCTCCAAGGGGAAGAACTCACCCCTTGGCGGGCAGGAACTGGTCGGCTCGGTGCGGAGCGTGGTCTTCCAGGGAGCGGTGGCGTTCGACCGGGAGGAAGCGCATGCCTGACGCGCGCCTGGTCCTGACCGATGGCACCGTCTTCGAGGGGCGCTCTATCGGCGTGGACGGCCACGCCGACGGGGAGGTCGTGTTCAATACCTCGATGACCGGCTACCAGGAGATGCTTACCGACCCTTCGTATGCCGGGCAGTTGCTCGTCCTGACCTACCCGATGATTGGCAACTACGGGGTCGATGCGAAGGTGGAAGAATCGGGTCGCATCCAGCCGAGTGGACTCATCGTGCGAGAGGCAGCACCCTACGCCAGTCACATCCGCTCGACCGGCACCATCCAGGAGTATCTCCGGGCGCGAAACGTGGTGGCCATCGATGGTATTGACACCCGGGCGGTAACGCGGCGGATTCGCCAGCACGGGGTCATGCTCGGGACCATCACCACCCACGAGACGGCCGTGGACGCACTGGCACGGGTGCAATCGCTGCCCGGCTATGACGACATCAACTGGGTGTCGACGGTCACAACGGATCATGCCTACGACTGGGACGACGATCGATCAGCCGGCCGCCTCCGGGTGGCGTTGCTGGACGGTGGAGTGAAGCGCAACATCATGCGCTCGCTCGCGACGAGGGGCTGCTCTATCCGGGTGTTTCCCGCGACAGTGACCGCCGACGAAGTGCTGGCCTTCGAGCCGGACGGCATCGTCATTTCGCCCGGACCGGGCGACCCGCGCCTGCTGGAGTCCGCCGTCACCGAGGCCGGCCGGCTTATTGGCAAGCGGCCAATCCTCGGAATCTGCCTCGGGCACCAGGTCGTTGCCCAGGCGCTCGGTGCGGGTACATTCAAATTGCCATTCGGACACCGCGGTGGGAACCACCCCGTGAAAGACCTGGTGACGGGGCAGGTGACCATCACTTCGCAGAACCATGGGTATGCGGTCGACCCCGACGGGCTTAACTCGTCGGCGTATGTGAGCCACCTGAATCTGAACGATCAGACTGTCGAAGGTATTGCCCTCAAGACCGAGCCGCTGCTCACTATCCAGTACCATTCGGAGGCGTGCCCCGGCCCGCTCGACAATGCGGCAATCTTCGACCGGTTCGTCGAGATGATGTCGCCGGTACGTGGAGGAGTTCGATGACAAGGGCAACCGAACTGCGGCGGGCCACCCTGCCAGACGCGGATGACATCGCCGGAGTCGTCCGGAGCCTCGGGGACGAGAACGTCGGGCTCCCGGCGAACTTCACGACGGAACGGGTGCAGGAGTGGCTCAAGCGCCTCGGCGAACAGGGCACAGTCATCCTCGCGTTCGACGGCAGCATTCCCGTCGCATTCGGGGCCATCGACTTCAGCACGACGGAGCCTGACACGGCCCTTCTCGGCGTCTGGGTTGCGCCGGCGCACCGGCGGCGGGGACTCGCGACCGACCTCGCGGAGGAACTGATCGAGTTCGCACGAGAGAAAGGCTTCCGCCGCATTCGTGGACGTCTGCCCGATGGGAACGAAGCCGCCCTCAGTTTCCTCTCGTCCATCGGGGCGATGGTCCCGTTACGGAACCCCGATATGACCTTCGAATTGCCACTTTAGCGTGGAGAGAATGGATGTTGGCACCATGACCGCCCGGCGAGCGATGCGTCCCGACCCGCCCCGAAGGAACAATGCGCCCATCCGCAGGCGAAAGCCGGCGACAAGCGTCCCGGACCTGCTGTTCGCCCTCGCGGGGGCAGGCTGGACGATGGCGATCCTGTTCCTGCTGGCGTCGTTCGCCGACGACACCATCGCCGGGGAAGACGCGGGGAGGGTGCTGGCCCAACTCTTCGCGCTGGCGCTCTTTGTCGCGAGCATCTTCGCCTTCCTGCTCGGCTTCAGTCTGCTGAGGGATGACCGCGGGCGGGCCGACCACTACGTCTTCCCCCTGATCCTTGGCGTCATCATCGGTGTCCTCGAAGTCGGGGTGTTTCTCCTCCCGGCGAGCAACTTCCTGTTCGCCCCATTCATTCTCCTCATCTTCGCCTTCCGGCCGGTGCGCAGGCACGTGTCGCGCATGGTGCGGTCGAGCGACTTCAGGTAGCCGGGATGATTGCAGTGTCTGATGGCCACCGGCTCGCAACCGGTGGGTGGATTTTCGCGAACCTGGCGCCGGGATGGCGGGGACGAGGAGTAGTGATTTGAAGCCAGCGAGCGTGCTAATCATCGGCTCGGGACCGATCATCATCGGCCAGGCCGCCGAGTTCGATTACGCGGGCACCCAGGCGTGCAAGGCCATGCGCGAAGAGGGCGTGCGCAGCATTCTCGTGAACTCGAACCCCGCCACCATCATGACGGACCTCGACATCGCGGACGCGGTGTACATCGAGCCGCTGACCGTGCCGGTGCTCGAACGGATCATCGCCCGGGAGCGCCCGGAGGGCCTGCTGCCCACGCTCGGCGGCCAGACCGGCCTCAACCTGGCGGTGGAACTGGCGAAGGCCGGGATCCTCGACAAGTACAACGTCCGGCTCCTTGGCACACCACTCGAAGCGATTCGCCGTGCCGAAGACCGGGAGCTTTTCCGCGAGATGCTCGCGAAGCTCGGGGAACCGCTGCTCGAGAGCGAGATCTGCCACACGCTCGAAGAATCGGTGGCCGCGGGCGAGAAGATCGGGTTGCCGGTCGTCATCCGCCCCGCCTATACGCTCGGGGGGACCGGCGGCGGCATGGCCTTCACCATGGAACAACTCCGGTCGGTCGCCCAGAGTGGACTGGAGGCCAGCCCCATCACGCAGGTGCTGGTGGAAAAGAACCTCCTCGGCTGGAAGGAAATCGAGTACGAGGTGATGCGCGACGGCGCGGGCAATTGCATCACCATCTGCAACATGGAGAACCTCGACCCGATGGGCGTCCACACAGGCGACTCCATCGTCGTCGCGCCATCGCAGACGCTGAGCGACAAGGACTACCAGATGCTGCGCTCGGCGAGCCTGCGCATCATCAGCGAGCTGCAAATAGAGGGCGGCTGCAACGTCCAGTTCTCGCTGGCGCCGCGCAAAGATGTGCGCGACTGGGAGGGCGACCCGGACGCACCGCTGCCCTACTACGTGATCGAAGTGAACCCCCGCGTGTCGCGCTCATCGGCACTGGCTTCGAAGGCGACCGGCTATCCAATCGCGCGGGTGGCGGCCAAGATCGCGTCGGGGAAGACGCTGGACGAAATCCCCAATGCGGTGACCCGCAAGACAACGGCGGCATTCGAACCGGCCCTGGATTACTGCGTGGTGAAGATCCCGCGCTGGCCGTTCGACAAGTTCCATCTCGGCGACCGGCGCCTGGGCACCCAGATGAAGGCAACGGGGGAGGTGATGGCAATCGAGCGGGGCTTCGAGGCGGCGCTCAATAAGGCCGTCCGCTCGCTCGAGTTCGGCGGCCGGAGCCTGCTCTGGGAGCGTCCCGAGTGGCGCACCGACGTGGAGTTTCCCCTCCACGCGACCGACGAACGGCTCTGGGCGCTGATGGCAGTCCTCAGGCGAGGCGCCGCACCGGAGGACGTCGCCCGGCAGACGGGGGTCGACCCCTGGTTTCTTGAGCGGCTGAGCAACATCGTGGCCATGGAACGCCGCCTCCTCCAGGAGCCACTTCAACCGGACCTGCTGCGGGCGGCCAAGCGGATCGGATTCAGCGATGAGATGGTGGGCCAACTGGCCGACCGGCTGCCGGAACAGGTGCGTGAACTCCGGCACGAGTGGGGCATCCGGCCCGTCTACAAGATGGTCGACACCTGCGCCGCCGAGTTCGATGCTGCCACGCCCTACTTCTACAGCACCTATGAGACCGAAAACGAAGCCGCTCCGGAGGAATCGGCCGCCGCCCTTGTCGTGGGGAGCGGGCCGATACGCATCGGGCAGGGCATCGAATTCGACTACGCCAGCGTGCACGCCGCGTGGGCGCTCGATGAAGCCGGCCTCCGGTCCATCATGGTGAACTCCAACCCGGAGACCGTTTCGACCGACTTCGATACCAGTGACCGTCTCTACTTCGAACCCCTCGACGAGGAGGCAGTCCGCGACATCCTCGAAAACGAAGGCCGGGGAGGCGATGGTCCGCCGGCCAGCATCGTGCAGTTTGGTGGACAAACGGCCATCAACCTTGCAGAACCGCTCCGGCGCGCCTCGATGCCGATCATCGGCTCGAGTGCGGAGACGATCGATACGGCCGAAGACCGCCGGCTTTTCGAGCGGTTCCTGCAGGATCTCGGCATCCCCCAGCCGCCGGGCGCGGCGGTGATGACCCTCGAAGAGGGCCTCAAGACAGCCCAGACCATCGGCTATCCCGTGCTGGTGCGGCCGTCCTACGTGCTCGGGGGCCGGGCAATGGAGATCGTCCAGAACGCCACGGAGATGGTGACGTTCCTCGCCCAGGCTGCCGAGGCCGCCCGCGGGAAGCCCATCCTCATCGATAAGTTTCTCGAAGGCGCCGAGGTCGAAGTCGATGCCATCTGCGATGGGGAGAGCGTCCTCATCCCGGGCATCATGGAGCACATCGAACGGGCGGGAGTGCACTCCGGCGACTCGATGGCCGTCTACCCACCCATCAACCTCGACGCCGAGGACAAGGAAATCCTGCGCGACTACACCGAGCGCATCGTAATGGGGATGGGCGCAATCGGTCTGACCAACATCCAGTATGTCGTGCTCCCGAAAGCACCCGGCGAGCGACCGCGCATCTACGTGCTCGAAGTGAACCCCCGAGCCAGCCGCACGGTTCCCTTCCTGTCGAAAGTGACCGGGGTACCGATGGTCCGGCTCGCCGTCGGGGGCATGCTGGGTCAAAAGCTTCGCGACCAGGGCTACCCGTCCGGTCTCTGGCCCGAGCGAAATCTCGTCGCCATCAAAGCCCCGGTGTTCTCGATGTCGAAGCTCGTCGGGGTGGATACGCACCTTGGGCCCGAGATGAAGAGCACCGGCGAGGTCATGGGCATCGACCGCACATTCGAAGGCGCGCTGGCCAAGGCGCTCCTGGCCGCCGACCTGGCCCTGAAGCCGGAGGGCGCCATCCTGTTGAGCATTTCTGACCAGACGAAAGCCGACGCGCTTCCGCTCATCCGGAAACTGGCCGAGGCGGGCTACCGTCTCCACGCCACGGAAGGGACGAGCAAGGTGATCGAAGCGCTGGGAATCCCGGTGGTCACCGTGACGAAGGTGCTCAGCGGCGACCATCCCAACGTCGTCGATGTCATCAACGACGGCACGGTGCAGTGTGTCATCAACACGCCCGAGGGCCGGTTCACCGGTTCGCTGCGCGACGGGTTTCACATCCGGCGGGCAGCGGCAGAAAAGCGCATCCCGTGCTTCACATCGCTCGACACGGCCCGGGCGGCCGTGGAGGCGCTCACGAATCGATCCGAGTACGAGGTTGCGACGGTGGCGGAGTACGTGAACGGCGCATGATCATCGAGTCGGCCGCCGTCGTTTCCATCGAACCGGCCTACCGGGGCGGGTTGCTGGCGTGGTTCCATGCGCCCCAACTTTCGGCCAACGTGGACCCCGGCCAGTTCGTGATGGTGCACTGCAGCCACGACGGAACCGACCCGTACTTCGCCCGGGCATTTAGTTACCACCGCATCGATGGTGACCGGTTCGCGCTGCTCTTCAACCGGGTCGGGAAGGGCACCGCATGGCTGGCCGAACGGCGGCCGGGCGACGAGGTGCGGATGTACGGGCCGCTCGGTAACGGCTTCACGCTGCCGGCGGAAACCGGAAACCTCCTCCTGGTCGGCGGGGGCGTGGGGATCGCGCCACTTGTGGACCTTGCGGAGCGCGCCGTCGCCCGGGGCCACCACGTGGTTGCCATGATGGGCGCGCGGAGCGAGCACGAATTGCTGCCGGCGAGCGCATGGCCGAAGGAAGTCGAGTACGTCGTGGTTACCGAAGACGGGAGTGCGGGGCCACGGGGCTTCGTGACGGAGCACCTCGGGAAGTACCAGGAGTGGGCGAGCAAGATCTACGCCTGCGGGCCGAACCCGATGTTCCAGAGCCTGGCAAATGCCCTCCGGGCGAACGGCAGGAGGCAGCGGCCGGAAATTCTGATGGAAGAGAACATGCCCTGCGGCTGGGGCATGTGTTACGGCTGCGGCGTCTTTACGAAGCACGGCGTGCGCCTCTGCTGCAAGGACGGCCCGCGCTTCAACCTCTTCGACGTCTATTAAAGCGCGAGGTTCACGCCCCGAGAAGCTCGGCGAGCATCTCGAGCGACTGCTGCGCAATCTGCTCCATGACCTGCACGCGCGTCCCGGGGAACTGGTGCTCTCGCACCACCGTCCCCTCGGGACCGGCGACGGCGATGAGCACAAAGCCAACGGGCTTCGGTGACCGCCGGCTCCCCTGCGGCCCGGCAATGCCGCTTTCGGCGATGGTGAAGTCTACTCCGGTGGTGTTCCGGAAGCCCTCAGCGCTCGCGGCCACGGCCTCGACGCTGACGGCGCCGTGCTGACGGATCACCTCGATGTCGATACCGAGATAGTCGCGCTTCGGGCCCCCCGAGTAGGCAACTACTCCTCGCTCGAACCAGCGGGATGCCCCGGCCACGCTGAGAAGGCGGGCGCTGATCAGCCCACCCGCCGTGCTCTCGGCAACCGCGACTTTTGCGTCGCGAGCGATCAGTGCTTCGCCGATCCTGGCGGCCAGTTCGTCATCTTCGAGGAGGGACGTCATGACCGGCAGTCTACGCCACTCGCGAGCGGGCGTTGGCACTGGCACGGTGGACGAGAGTGATCCATGCTCCACTTCATGCCGGACTACCAGGTCAAAATCGTCGATGCGTTCACCAACAGCCGCTACGCGGGGAACCCCTGCGGCGTCATCACTCGCGCGGAGGGGCTCACCGACCAGCAGATGCAGGCCATCGCGCGCGAACTGAACCTCAGCGAGACCGCGTTTGTCTTTCCATCGATGGTGGCTGACTTCAAGGTCCGGTTCTTCACGCCAACGAAGGAGATCCCCCTGGCCGGCCACCCGACCATCGCGACCATGCACACGCTGGTGGAGGAGGGGCGGATCGACCTCCGCGTGGGCACCCGGCGGGTGACGCAGGAACTGAGCATCGGCACGTTCCCGGTGGAGATTGGGCTGGATGGCGCCGGCAACGTCCGCGTGCTCATGACGCAGGCGAGGCCGGAATTCACGCGCCGGCTGGACCGGAATGTGTTCGCGCAGGCGCTCGGCATCAAACCGTCGGACATGGTCCAGGACGTGCCGGTCCAGGTGGTGAGCACCGGGACTCCGCAGGCGATGGTGCCAGTGAAATCGCTCGACGTCCTGCGCCGTCTCCGGCCGGACTACCAGCACCTCAGCGACCTCGAAGAGATGGGTCACTACTTCAGCGTCCACGTGTTTTCGCTGGAAACGCTTGAGCCGGAGCATCGCGCACACGCGCGGCACTTCCTGGCCTCCGCCGGCGTCCCGGAAGACCCGGTAACGGGGAGCGCCACCGGGGGGATGGCCGCCTACCTCTGGAAGTACGGCCTGGTCCGGGAGCCGCATTACACGGTCGAGCAGGGGCACATCATGGGGCGACCGGGGATCGTCGAGGTCGAAATCGAGGGGCACGACGACGAGCCGACGGCCGTCCGGATCGCGGGTACGGCCGTAACGGTCCTGCGGGGAGAGATCGCCGTTTAGTCACAGTTGACCGGGCCTGCCGGGCCGTCTGCTAAGCTCAGACGATGGAGAACGGCGTCGACTTTCACGAGGCTGAGGCGTTGTTGCTCGCTTCGCGGTTCGACGAATGCCGGCAACTCTGGTACTCGTCGAACTACGTCTTCCTCGCGCAGATGTGCGACCCGGAGGGCAATCCATTCGCTGCCGTCTACAAGCCGAGGAGAGGCGAGAGCCCGCTCTGGGACTTTCCCGACGGCACACTGTACAAGCGTGAGGTGGCGGCCTACCGCCTTTCCCAGTTGCTGGGCTGGCCGTTCATCCCTCCGACCGTCGTTGCCGAGGGGCCGCAGGGCGTCGGGGCGCTGCAGATCTACGTCGAACACGACCAGTCCTCACACTTCTTCGAGCAGCGGGGCGTCCCAGAACTGGTGCCCCAACTCCAGCGCATGGTCGTTTTCGATTATGTCGTGAATAATGCTGACCGAAAGGGGGGCCACTGCCTGCTCGACGGCGACGGCCGGATCTGGGGCATCGACCACGGTCTCTGTTTTCACCAGGAGTTCAAGCTGCGCACGGTCATGTGGGACTGGGTGGATGGAGAAGTGCCGCGGCCATGGCTTGACGAAATCGACGCAGCCCGGAAGCTCCTCGAGTCGCGGGACGAGGCGGCGCTTCCACTCCTCGAACTGCTGAACCCCGGGGAACAGTTAGCGCTCGTGGCGCGAATGGAAACGCTCCTGAAGACGAAGACGTTTCCGCGCCCCGGCCCGCATCGAAGCTATCCCTGGCCGCTGGTTTAGCCTGCGGCTGCGCCCGACCTCGGCGGGACCACCGCTCCTCCGGGGCCCGGCTCCGCTCTGACCTCGCGCGGCCGGAGCGGTTCCCCGCAGTGAGAGCACGAAAGGACGGGCTCCGTCAGGTGGTCGCAGAGGGTGTGATTCAGCACCACCGGCGGCCCCGCCTCGCCCGCCGTCCAGCGGTCGCCCCAGCGCATGAGTGACATTAGCGCGGGATAGAGGTCCAGGCCCTTCTCGGTCAGCCGGTACTCGTAGCGCTCGGGGCGCTCCTGATAGAGCCGGCGCTCGAGGATGCCGTTCTCAACGAGCATCTGCAGCCGGGCGGCGAGCACATTCCGGGCGATACCGAGGCGACGCTGCATGTCGTCGAAGCGACGGATGCCGAAGAATGCCTCGCGGATGATGAGCATGGTCCACCACTCGCCCACGATTTCCAGTGTGCGGGCGACCGAGCAATTCATGTCGGCGAAACTTGTCCTTCGCATGGCGGTAGCGTACCACGCTACCGACGGCCGCAGAACCCCCGTTGCGTCACGCAACTCTGCTCGCGGATGTGGAGGGCTGGCGTGGCGTAGAATGCGCCGCTGGAGGATTGCGCTGGATGAAGACTGTAACCGTTGGGAACGTGGAGATTACCGCGCTCCTTGACACGAATTTGCTGATGAACCCGCGGATGTTCTTCCCCGATCACGCCGAGGAAGTGATGCGCGAGTACGCCGACAGCCTGGACGAGCGCCAACTACTGAGCGTGAGCATCACCTGCTACTTGCTCCGCTCCGCCGGGAAAACGGTCCTTGTCGACACGGGCCTCGGATCGCGCCGACGTCCACGGTTCCCGGTGGGCCGGCTCGATGAGTCCCTGGCCGGTGCCGGGGTGGCACCGGAAGAAATCGACCTCATCGTGCACACGCACCTCCACATCGACCATGTCGGCTGGAACACCGTCGACGAGGACGGCACGGGCCCACGCATCTTCTTCCCGAAGGCGCAGTACTTCATCCAGCAGGCCGAGTGGGAGTACTGGATGACAGCCGCACAAATGGAGGACCCGGGGAATGCCCACCTGGTGGAGTGCGTGAAGCCGCTCGAGGCGACTGGCCGGATCAGCCTGCTCGATAGCGAGCAGGCCATCGACGAAAACCTGACGTTCATCCCGACGCCCGGGCACACCCCCGGCCATGTCTCGATCGGGATCTACTCGGCGGGCGAGCGGGCGGTCATCATCGGCGACGCGAGTCACCACCCGATGCAACTGGACCACCCGGACTGGTCCCCGGGAGTCGACACGGATCCAAAGCAGTCGGCCCGTTCTCGGGAGAGTCTCTTCGAGTCGGCGGCGAACGACGGCCGGACGTGGATCGCCGGCCACTGGCCGCACCCTGGATTTGGCCGCATTCGCCGTCTCGAAGGCCGGCGGGTGTTCGAGGCGCTCTGACGGGGAACTCGGTTATACTCCGATGCCTCGTACGTGATTGCTGGAGGAGAGCGTGACGATAGAGATCCGGCCCTGCCGGGACCATGACGAATTGAAGACCTATGGCGAGATCGTTTCGTACGTCTTCGCCAGCACCGAAGGGATGGACGAGGAGCTTTCGAGCACCCAGCCAGATTGGACGACGTGCGCCTTCGTCGACGGGAAGATGGCGACGACGCTCGGGGCGTTCCCGTTCACGGTGCGGCTCAATGGCGCTGGTGTGCACATGGGTGGGGTAACGGCAGTGGGGACGCTGCCGGAATTCCGGCGGCGAGGGCTCCTTCGGCAGGTGATGAAGCAGGCGCTGGAAACGATGCACGAGCGCGGCCAGGACTTCGCCATCCTCTGGGCGAGCCTTGGGGCGATCTACCAGCGCTTCGGATACGGCATGGCCTCGCCGTACATCCGCTACTCCTTCGACCCGCGGTTCGGCGCTTTCGCGACGCCCTCCCCCTCATGCGGAAGCATCACGATGATGTCGAAGGAGGAGGCGTGGCCGATCATCAAGCAGCTCTACATCCGCTACGCCACCCCGCGAAACCTGTTCATCCACCGGGCGGTGCCCCTCTGGGAGGCAAACACTCTGCGGCCGCGGAAGAAAGGCGAGCCGGTGTACATCGCGGTCTACCGGGACGATGACGGCGAGCCGCAAGGATACATCGTCTACCGGACCTTCGAAGGCGAGCGGCAGGGTCCCGGCCCCGGCCAGGTGATGCAGATCACCGACTTCGTGACCCTCACCACGGATGCCTACCGGCAGCTGTGGGCGTATATCTGTGCGCACGACCTTGTCGGCAAAGTGGAAATGGGCGGTGTGATCGGTGAGGACGACCCGGCGCCCGACCTGTTGCTTGAGCCGCGCATGCTCAACAAGACGAGTTGGGACGCTATTTGGATGCGAGTCGTCGACGTCGAACGCGGCCTGCCCCAGCGACCCTACGGAGCCA
>Ga0209320_10001557_pt1 | contig 11771 bp, 9 predicted proteins | sample Rifsed13ft4_FD_184008 | JGI IMG/M metagenome (GOLD analysis project Ga0209320, IMG submission 184008) | Soil microbial communities from Rifle, Colorado, USA - sediment 13ft 4 (version 2) | ecosystem: Environmental > Terrestrial > Deep subsurface > Rock core/Sediment | place: Rifle, Colorado... | reverse complement strand
TGTTGCGTTTCCGTTGGTTGCTGAGGGTTGGGCGGCCATCCGCGTATCCGTGGCGCCTACAGGGATAGCTGTGATTTCACCACTAGGGGCCGCGGGCGCACGCAGCACATAAGCAGCGATCGCGGTGGCAGTGGCAAGTCCTGCTAAGACAAGACCAGCGATGATGACAAGAAGATTACGCGGCATGAACGCTCCTGGTTTTAAAAAAAGTAGATGACAAACGAGGGTCAATATAACAGGGCAGGATTAAGCGGTTATGAAGGATCAATTGTGATGTTCGACAATGCGGAAAATTGACGCTGAGGCCAAGCCCGCAAAGTCAATCCGAATCCCGGTTTTTCTGATTATTTTGGCCTTTGCGCTTTTTGCCGACAATCCCGCCTGGGCATTTTGCTAATACAATTTTCTGCAGCCAACCTTAGGATAAACATTTGCGGATAGAAATTGTCACCAGCGCCCGCTATGGCCACCTGGTCTTTTCCCGACCCAGCCACCCCCAGACGATGGTCGCCTTCGATAGGTGCGATTTATTTCTTTTCCGCGTCGGCAATATATTTTAAGATCAAATCCCGTGCCTCCCGCGCCCGGCTCATGTTCTTGACCAGCACTTCGGCTTGGTCTGTCCCAGAGGTCTGGATGCTTATATTGCGAGCGCCAAAGAGAGCACCCAGCAGACCCTGGTTCACAGTTACATCGGTGATCTTGGAGATGGGGATGGTACGTTCGTCTTTATCGAACAAGCCAGTGATATAGGCGATACGTGTCGGCGATACCTCCAAGACACGGGTAGAAAACAGGTTGGAAAGTGGAGCAAAGAGGAAGTGGGGTTTATAGCGTCTGGTCATCGTGTCAGCCATAGGTTCGCCTCAGATCTGTGTTGAATGCCACCATTATAGTCGGAAGATATGGCAAAAAGCGCAACGGATTATTCAAGATTTCGTTGGATCATCTTCGCCGACGGATGAATACAGATCAATTCCAGTGTGGTATCGCCTGAGTTTCCGAAATTTGTGAGGTGTATTGGCTTCTGCCACGAGGATGTCGCAAGCGGCGGCGAACTGATCGTTGCCCGCGGTGAACTTTGTGTTGCCTGCCCGCACGATCCAGGTCTCTGGGTATGGGATGCCGCGACGGACCCGAGGCGCTAGGCTGGTTGGCGATGAGGAAAAAGGAAACGGGGAAATCGTAAATCTCGCCTTCGAATTTAAGCGAACCATTGGGCGTGTGGGCAACATTTTTATCGTGAAGATGGAGCGGATAGATCTGGTATACGACAGCGCGTCGGAGCCAATTGTTTGTTTGCATCCCCCAATTAATAACCCAATTGCGCAATTAGGTCAGCATTTTCCTAAGAGTCGTGAGCGCCCAGCCATGATGCGCCACTTTATCTTTTGCCGGCAAAGCGTCCAGGGGGAACCATTTGGCTTCAGCGACATCTTCACCCGGCGTTAGGTCTAATTTGCCAATTTCACTCCTGTAATGAAAAGACAAGTGCCAAGAGGCATCGTTGCCCCTAAAGGATTCAATGTGATCTAGTTTCGGAGAAACTTTATCCAGACCGACTTGCTCGTGGAGCAACCTGTTGGCCGCTTTATCCGGATGTTCCAGATACTTGATGGATGCATCCGGAAGGAACCAGCCCGTTTGGCCATCATAGGCGTCTGAGTCCTTGTACTTCACAAACAGTACAGATCTATCCTTAAACAAGGCGACGTCGGCGATCAGCGAATATCCTTTTTCCTCGTCCATAGGGACCTCCAAAGCTGGTTTGGTCGACTGCCTATTATTTGAAGTTTCGGCGGCTTAAGTCAAGCCTTCGGTCTCGTCGTAAAATCGGAAAATGGAAGCCAAAGCAATCCTCGTCCTTGGCTGCGGCGTCTCCGGGCTGTCCACTGGCATCACATTGCTGCGCGCCGGGCACCCGGTGACCATCTGGGCGAAGGAGTTGCCGCCCAACACCACCTCAGACCAGGCGGCTGCCATCTGGTTCCCGTACCTGGCTGCGCCGCGCGAAAAAGTGGACCCCTGGGCCAAGCACACGCTGGCTTTCTTCCGCGAGCACCTGGTTCCGAATCCCGCTAGCGGGTGCTCACTCATCATGGTGCGCGATCTGTATGCCAAACCTATCGAGATTCCCTGGTGGGCAGGCGCTATAAGCGGCTACAGCCGGCTGGCCGCCGCTGATCTGCCGCCAGGTTACTTGGATGGATTCGAAGTCGAGAGCGTGGTCATCGATACCAGCGTCTACATGGATTACCTGGTTGCGTGGTTTCGGCGTCTGGGAGGAGAGATCGAACAAAAAGAAGTCCGGGATATTGGCGAAGCCTTCAAATTCAGCGACGTTGTTGTGAATTGCACCGGGCTGGGTTCGCGGGATCTGTTCGCCGACGAGAGCGTCTACCCCGTACGCGGGCAGGTGGTGAAAGTGCGGCCCAATGGTGCGAACATTGCGCTGCTGGATGATGAAGGCTCGAATGGACTCGCCTACGTCATTCCGCGGACAAACGACATTGTGTTGGGTGGCACGGCGCAGGCGAACGATTGGGAGCTGGCACCGCGGGCCGCGGACCGGGAAGACATCTTGCGCAAAGCAGCCGCGCTCGATGCACGCTTTGCGCAGGTTGAGATCCTAAGCGAAGGCGTGGGCTTGCGCCCGGCGCGGCCCGCCGTGCGACTGGAGGCAGAGCGCGTCGGAAATGCAACCGTGATCCACAATTGCGGCCATGGCGGCGCGGGATTTACATTGAGCTGGGGATGTGCGGAACAGGTAAACAAAATAGCCAACGAGATTTAGAACAAATTATTCAAAGGATTTCTCATTTTGTTTTGCTGCAATATTGCTGCATAATGGGTATTGTTTCGCCAAATACCAGTGATCCGAAAAATAACTGCTGTACTGATATTCTTTGCCATTCAACTTGTAGCGTGCGGCGCGCCAGCGCCGTCTGGTGAACAATCTGCACCCGAACAGACAACACTGCCGGCCGAAACATTGGCGCCCACCGATACCCCAGCCCCAACAGATACTCCAACGCCAGCGGCAACGGCAACGTTTAGCGGCCCCTGGCTAACGCCTCTTAAAAATGAAGTGGACTGCCGCTTTGGACCCACTCCACTCTATGAGCAAATCGGTACGCTCGACAATGGCGCGGCCGCGGAGATCATTGGAGTTTCTGAGGATGGTGGCTGGTTTCAAACTGCAAATCCAGAAGAAGCGGGCACGATCTGTTGGTTTAATGGGGATCTGGTGACAACCACCGGGGATGTTAGCCAACTGCCCGTTATCCCAGCTCCGGTTGGAGAAGTGACCAAAATAGAAATCCTGATCAATAAGTATTTTATTGTTTACAGTGGCAATGGCGGTTATGTTGAAACCCCGATGTCTTGTGATCAAACCACGAGCCTAAACATTTTCTCCAGCATTTGGACCAATGGCCCAATTACCGCGACCTACCATTGGGAGATCCATGGCGACGCCGAGATTATTGACGATGATCTCACAGTTTCGACCGACAGAGCCAGGGAAATTGGCGATGAAGTGATGGTGGACGAAAGGGTGGAGAGCTTTAAGTGGGAGGATGCTCACTGCGGAGACTATTCGGTCGTTTTCGTCGTAACAAGTCCGAACGTGATAAATCTTGAACGAGAGTTCACTATCCCCCTGGATTGCCCAGCTGATCCTAACGCTCTCTTCTGCGAATTAGGTATTCCTGAATAAAAAGCGTGGGCTTGCGCCCGGCGCGGCCCACCGTGCGCCTGGAAGCGGAGCGCATCAGCAATGGAACCGTGATCCACAATTACGGCCACGGCGGAGCGGGGTTTACGCTGAGTTGGGATGCGCGGAAGAGGTGAAGAAACAAATTATCAGCTGAGGGTCGTTACTGCTTGAGCTCAATTACTCTAAGTCCCGTTAACCTGTGAAAACGATATCTGAAGACCAGTAGATAGCGTTTGGGATTAATCTGGGTTTGAATTCCATCCCGATTTACTGTTCCTTCGAGCTGAATGCATGCACTATAAAGCCCCTCCATAGTTCGATAGTGGGGCTCGACGTCATAGCTATAAACATAATGGAATCCCGGTACAACTGGTCTAGTTGGTTGATGAGCGACATTAAATATCGCGGACCCTCCTTGTTGCGTCGCACTTGTTTGACTTGGATTTCCTGGCAAAGGTAATTCCGGCCGGAGAAAGAATTCCTGGGTTCCTACAGGGTCAGCAACCCACTTTTCGTCTGAACCACTATACATGCGAAAAACATTTCGATAACCACTCTGAACCATTTTTACAGAACACGAGATTATTGCTGCATCACCCGGGTTATCCAATCGGATTCCTAATCGGAGGGTATTTTACCCCAGAGACCCCGAGCCCACGCGCCTGTTGATCCCAGGGGAAATAATACGGGCGTAATTGAATTCCATTGTATGCCTTTAGTTTGTCAACTTTTGCTTGGTTGTCCTTATATGCAGTCAGTTCTCTTTGTGGCGCAATTGCCTGCCAAAAAAGGCCAAATAATGTAATTCCACCAAGAATATCCAAATAAATATATTTAAAGGTCGATCAGGGAAAGTATAGTTGCAATGCCTAAGAGGATTGCAACCAAAAGTGTCAGACCAGCAAGAGCCGCGCCTTTGTAGTCCTTCCAAATTTTCCTTATCCACATATGATCATACCCCCAGACATGAAAAGCATTGATTTCCTATCTCGGCCCCGCTGCGTTCACCGCTGCGCTCGCCTTGCCCTCGAAGCGCTTGAAGTTTTCGCGGAAGCGGGCAGCGAGTTCAGCGGCCTGCTTGTCGTAAGCGGCCGGGTCCGCCCAGATGCCGCGCGGCATCAGCACTTCGCTGGGCACGTCGGGCACCGCAGTCGGAACTGCCAGCCCAAAGACGGGCTCGGTCTGCGTGGGCACCGCGTCCAGCTTGCCGGCTACCGCGGCGCGCACCATGGCGCGGGTGTAGGGCAGCTTCATTCTCTTGCCCACACCGTAAGGCCCGCCGGACCAGCCGGTGTTCACCAGCCAGACATGTGCGCTGTGCTGTGAAATTTTCTTTGCCAGCATTTCCGCATACACATTGGGATCCCAAACCATGAAGACTTCGCCGAAGCAGGCCGAGAAGGTGGCCTGCGGTTCGGTAACGCCGCGCTCGGTACCCGCCAGCTTGGCGGTGTAACCAGAAAGGAAATAGTACATGGCTTGCTCGGGGGTAAGCTTGGCAATGGGCGGCAGCACGCCCCAGGCATCCGCACTGAGGAAAACGATGTTGTTGGGATGCCCGGCCATGCCATCGGGGTCGGTATTGGCGTTAAAATAGATGGGGTACGCCGCGCGCGTGTTCTCTGTGATTGCATCGGAGTCCAGGTTCAGCGTGCGGTCAGGATTGACCACCACGTTCTCAAGCACGGTGCCGAAGCGGTGGGCTGCGTGGTGGATGTCGGGCTCATTTTCCCCGGAGAGCTTGATCACCTTGGCATAACAGCCGCCTTCCAAGTTGAAGACGCCGTTGTCGGACCAGCCGTGCTCATCGTCGCCGATCAGGGCGCGGGTGATGTCTGCGGACAGGGTCGTCTTGCCGGTGCCCGAGAGGCCGAAGAAGAGCGCCGTGCGCCCGTCTTCGCCTTTGTTGGCGGAACAGTGCATGGATAGCACGCCCTGCTTGGGCAGCAAATAATTGAGGGCGGTGAAGATGGATTTCTTGAGTTCGCCGGCATAGCGTGTGCCGCCGATCAGGGCGATCTTCTTACCCAGGTGGAGAACGATAAAAGTGCCGGAACGAGTGCCGTCTTTCTTGGGGTCAGCCTGCATCTCGGGAGCGTGCAACACGGTGAATTCAGGTTCGAAGTTGGCCAGCTCTTCAGGTTTTGGGCGGATGAACATGTTGTGCAGGAACATCATGTACCAGGGCGCTTCGGAAACGAAGCGCACCGGCATGCGGTACGCCGGGTCGGCGCAGGCGAACAGGTCGCGGGTGTAGAACTTTTTCTTGTTTAGGTAAGCGATCACCTTTTGATGCAAGGCATCGAATTTATCCTCGTCGAAGGGCTGGTTGATTTTGCCCCACTGGACGTCGGCTTCGCTGGAAGGCTCGCGTACGATGAACTTATCCAGGGGCGAGCGACCCGTATGCGGTGTAGTGACCGCGTTGAAAGGACCAGGCGCGGTCATCTGCACGGAGCCGTTGCGGATGGAGTGCTCGTAGATCTCGGCGACCGTCAAATTGCTATACGCCTTCAAGAGATTCAGGGAGGCGGGCTTAGTCGGTCGCGTAGAAACTTTTCGCTTCTTTGACGTCTTTTTTGGCTTAGCTATTCGTTTGGCGATTTTCTTCTTTTGCGGCATGGCGACTCGCTTTTTAGTTGAACAATGGCAGAGAATTTCGTGTGATTATAAGGCAAGACAATAGCAATCAGCTGTCAGCTTTCAGCCATAAGCCGTAAAGCGATAAGCCAGGTCTATATATGGATGCCTGCCTAATTCGTCGTGCTGAGCAGCCTTCCCGTCCAACGGGAAGGCGTCGCGAAGCATCCACCCGAGAGATCATTCGCGTAAAGCGCGTTTTATTTTTTGTTGATTCGGTTGGATTCTTCGCTGGCGCTAAATGACCTCTCGCGTAAAAGAAATGCCGGGCGTAAAATGGGGTGAAATCTTTCCCCCTGCGGAGACGGCCATGGCCAATGAAACAGAACGCACGGAAATACAAGTATTGGAAGTCGCGGTCCGAGAAGGTCTGGAAAAACGCAGGCGACGAGATTTACGCCTGCTGTTGGCCCGAGAGCACCCTAACGATATCGCCGTCGTACTTGAGCGACTTAACCACGATCAACGTCACACCGTTTTCAACGCCCTGTCCCTTGGCAACCAGGCCGAAGTGCTGAACGAACTCAGCCCGCGGGTGGCGCGCCAGGTGCTCGAGGATTTGCCCATCCCCAAGATCGCCAGGATCCTCGACCGGGCACCAATGGACGAGACAGCTCGCATCCTGACCCTGTTCCGCAAGCGGCAGGCGCGCATCCTGGATGCCATGCGGCCGCGGCACCGCGAAGACGTAGAGAGCCTGTTCAAGTACCCGCCACAAAGCGCCGGGCGCATGATGACCGAGAAGTTCGCCCGCGTACGACCCGGGTGGACCGGCCAATATACATTGCGCTATTTGCGCCGCGTAAATGCCGATCTGGAAACACTGACCAATCTATATGCCGATGATGAGCAGGACCGGTTGGTGGGAGTGGTCTCGCTGCGCGAAGTTGTTACTGCCGACCCGAAGAAGAAGATCGAAGACCTGATGAACACCGACCTGGTCACGGTTCAACCGGAAGTCGATCGCGAAGAGGTGGCCAGGCTGCTTTCACGCTACGACTACCTGGCGATGCCGGTGGTAGATCCCGACGGGCGCATGCTGGGCGTGATCACCGTGGATGATGTCATCGATGTGCTGGCAGCAGAGACCACGGAAGACATCCTGAAGTTCGGCGCGGTGGAATCCGGCGGCACGGCGGATGAATCGTATTTCGCCATCCCGATACGCACAGTCATCTCTCGGCGGCTTGGCTGGCTGTTGCTGCTCTTCGTTGCCGGGACGATGACGGGCTCGGTACTACGCTTCTTCGAGGCCGAATTGGCTACGGTGGTTGCGCTTTCATTTTTTATCCCACTGTTGATAGGGACCGGCGGAAACACCGGCGCGCAAACGGTGTCCACCTTGGTGCGCGGTCTGGCCACCGGCGACGTGCGCATGAAGGATATCTGGCGGGTAATTCAGCGTGAATTTACCAGCGGATTGCTTTTGGGGACAATATTGGGCGTGGTGGCTTATTTCCGTGCCATGTTGTGGACACCAGATCAAGCCCTGGCATTGGCCGTTGGGTTAGGGGTGCTGGCGATCTGTGCCTGGGCTAATACCATCGCCGCGCTCATCCCGCTGTTGGCACAGCGCCTCAAGATCGACCCGGCCACCGTGTCAGCGCCGCTGATCACCACACTAGTAGACGCAACCGGGTTGGCAATCTACTTGCTGATAGCGAAGTTGACGCTGGGGTTGTGATGAAGTCCAGAGGTCTTGAAGCCTGAAGTTGGACATCAATCCTTCGGGTCCTCCTGACTTCTAGACAACTCTCTTGCTCGGGAGGGAAAATGTCACATACTAAGTAGTGACGAAGGTCAATTGTCTAACAAATTAAAATCAAGTACCTTTAGAAATCCTACCTCCCGATTCCTGCCGCATGAGCCAAAGGAGCCTCCTATGGCGATTGGTCCTTGGGTAAAAGAACGAGCAGCGCTGATCGACGTAGCCATGGGGCGCGCCCCAGCGGATATCGTGCTGCGGCAGGGAACCTGGGTTTGCGTCCAAACGGGTGAATTGATCCCGGACACAGATATCGCCATTACGGGTGAGAGAATCGCTTACGTCGGTCCCGACGCCAAGCACACGATAGGATCCATAACCCAGATCATCGAAGCCGACGGTCGCTTCCTGGCGCCCGGATTGCTGGATGGGCACATGCACATCGAATCGGGCATGGTCACCATCACCGAATTCGTGCGCGCCGTGGCGCCGCAGGGCACTACCGGCATGTTCGTCGACCCGCACGAGATCGCCAACGTGTTCGGCCTCAAAGGCGTTAAGCTGATGGTAGACGAAGCCCGCAAGCAACCCATCCATGTGTGGGTGCAGGTGCCTTCTTGCGTGCCATCTGCACCCGGGCTGGAGACGCCGGGCGCCACGCTGAGTCCCGAGGAAATCGCCGAGGCCATGCAATGGAAGGGCGTCATCGGCCTTGGCGAAATGATGGATTTCCCTGCAGTGATCAGCGGCGACAAGAAAATGTTGAAGGAAATGGGGGCCACCGCAGCGGCCGGCAAGACCATTGGCGGCCATTACGCATCGTCCGAACTCGGCATCTCCTTCCACGGATACGCCGCCGGCGGGCCGCAGGATGACCACGAAGGCACGCGCGTCGAAGATGCGGTTGCACGCGCCCGCCAGGGTATGCGGGTACTGATGAGATATGGTTCCTCGTGGTACGACGTGGCTACGCAAGTAAAGGCAGTTACCGAGCTCGGTTTAGACCCGCGCCGTTTTCTGCTTTGCACTGACGACTCGCATTCCGGTACCCTCATCGACGAAGGCCATATGAACCGCGTGGTGCGTCACGTTATCCAGCAGGGGCTGAAGCCCATCACCGCTTTCCAAATGGCGACACTGAACACCGCAGAACATTTCGGGGTGGAAGACGAGGTCGGACAGCTCGCTCCGGGGCGCTATGCCGATGTTTTGCTGCTGAGCAATCTAGAAGACGTCAAGATTGATCAGGTAATTGCGAAAGGCAAGGTAATTGCAGAAAATGGGAAGTGGCGCGTCGACCTGCCGATGACACGCGCCCCCATGTGGGCCATGAAATCTGTGAAACTCGGCCGCAAATTAAACCCCAGCGATTTCACGTTGAAATCGAATGGCGTTGAACGCGCCACGGCCAATGTGATCGGCATTATCGAGAACCAGGCGCCCACGCGGCACCTGCGAATTCCTGTTCAATCGAATGACGGAGAGATCCATGCCGATGCCGCGCGAGACCTGGCGAAGATCGCGCTGGTCGAACGGCATCGCGGAACCGGAGGCGTGCAATTGGGCCTGGTGCAAGGCTTCGGACTCACTGCACCCTGCGCTCTGGCTTCCACGGTGGCGCATGACAGCCACCACATGATTGTTGTGGGTACCCACGAGGACGACATGGCTTTGGCAGCGAACGAACTCGCCCGCGTCGGCGGTGGGCAGATCGTGGTGAAGGAGGGCAGAGTGTTGGCGCTGATAGAGCTGCCCATCGCCGGCCTGATGTCTGACGAGCGCGCCGAAGTGGTGGCGCGCAAGGCCGACAAATTGCTGGCTGCATTCAAGGAATGCGGCTGCCGCCTGAACAGTCCTAATATGCAGCTTAGTTTGCTAGCCCTGGTCGTTATTCCCGAACTGAGGATCTCAGACCTGGGGTTGGTCGATGTGGAAAAGTTTGGATTTATACCGCTGCTGGAACCGCAGGATGATCAGAAGTAGACAAGTACACTGGCACACGAGTAAACAAGGCCCAATCTACCTGTTTACTTTTTTACCTGGACACCGGTTTTTTCTCCCGCTATTGACCACATTCATGCCATCTGCTATATTGTCCCCAACGCAGCCATGTTACGCATGCATCGACCTTGGAATTTCATCGAATAATAACATGGCTACGATTCCTTCACTTCTCCCTGAGCGGAACTGCAATCAGGGGTGGAGTGTAAGCGCCAACCGAGCTGCGCCCTGCTTTCTTAGGGGCGCGCTTTGTTTTTCACCCATAAATTCCAATCCCGATCAATTTATCCTTTAGGAGGTGAGCACAGACCAAAAGCGCTCTCGATTTTGTTTACCCACTACTCATCATGGAGGAAGAAGTGATCTCGAAGAAATACCTGTCTATTTTGTTCAGTATTTTGGTGATCGGCGCGCTGGCCTTGGCCGCCTGCGGCCCGGCGCCCACGCCTACCGCCCCCGTTGAAGAACCGACCGAGGCTCCTGCCACCGGGGCGCCGGCCACTGAGCCCCCCGCCGCTGAGTCCCTGATCTTCGGCATGGTACTGGTCGGCCCGCAGAATGACCACGGCTGGAGCCAGGCTCACTATGAGGGCGGCCTCTTCGTGCAAGACAACTTGCCCGGCTCGCAAATGATCGTGTTCGAATCCCTGAACCCGGCCGACAAGCCTGAAGCCACCCTGGCCGGCGTGGTGGATGAAATGGTCGCCCAGGGCGCCAGACTCATCATTACCACCTCCGACGAATTCGAAGAGGATACGGCCACCGTCGCCGAAAGCCACCCCGACATCATATTCATTAACGCCTCGGGTGATGATGTCCATACCGGCGAAGCGGCGCCCAACCTCGGCAACATCATGGGTCGCATGGAGGACATGAAAGCCATTGCCGGTTGCGCTGCAGCGCTCACCACCCAAACGGGCCATATTGGCTATTTGGGTCCGCTGATCAACTTCGAAACCCGCCGCCTGGCTTCCTCCGCTTACCTGGGCGCGCGCTACTGCTACGAGAATTACATGGGCATGAACCCAGCTGACCTGGAATTCACCGTTACCTGGATCGGCTTTTGGTTCAATATCCCCGGCGTCACACTTGACCCCACCGAAGTCACCACCAGCTTCTTCGACACTGGCGTGGACGTGGTGATGAGCGGCATCGACACTACTGAAGGCATCGATGTGGCCGGGCAGCGTGCTGCGGCCGGGGATGCCGTGTGGGCTGTGCCATACGACTTCATCGGCGCTTGCGACGCCGCGCCCGACATCTGCCTGGGCGTACCCTTCTTTAGCTGGGGCCCTGCCTATCTGGCAACTGCACGGGCTGTAGCGGACGGCACCTGGACTCAGAGTTGGGACTGGAACGGAGCTAACTGGGATGCGCTGGACGACCCGGCGCAGACAAACGTTGGTTGGGTTTCTGGTCTGGGGCTTAGCTCCGACGCCCAAACCTCACTGGACGCGTTTATCCAGGGCATGGCTTCTGGTGAGATCAATGTTTGGACCGGCCCGATCAACCTGCAAGACGGCACCGAGTACATCGCGGCTGGCGCAACAGCTACCGACGATCAGATTTGGTACCTGCCGCAATTGCTGCAAGGCATGGAAGGACCAAGCGAGTAATCACCATATCGACTTGAGATCGTAGGGGCGCACCATGGTGCGCCCCTACTCTTATCCCATGATTGCGAGGACTCTGGTAAGGGCGAGGTTC
>Ga0209320_10001554_pt1 | contig 11779 bp, 14 predicted proteins | sample Rifsed13ft4_FD_184008 | JGI IMG/M metagenome (GOLD analysis project Ga0209320, IMG submission 184008) | Soil microbial communities from Rifle, Colorado, USA - sediment 13ft 4 (version 2) | ecosystem: Environmental > Terrestrial > Deep subsurface > Rock core/Sediment | place: Rifle, Colorado... | reverse complement strand
CGAACGGCTCCTCGAGCCGCAGCCCCCACCGGACGGCCGCCTCCGCCAGCAAGTCGCCCAGCGCGGCGAGCCACGCGCGCCCGGCCTCGCCATACACGTCTGTCACTCGCCTCGACAGTTCCGGTTGGACGTTCATTGCCTGCGCTGAATCTCAATGCTGTTGCCGCAGAACTCGGGCGATAGTGGCGGCTTCTGCGCCGCCTCCCTGCACCTGGCGATTTCTTCATCGGCCACCACGAGGACTACCGCGAGATAGCCAGGTTTCTCTAGCAACACGGTCAATCCCCGATCCTGAGCCACGACCCAGCCCTCGGCGGCGCCGCGCCTCACCACCTCTTCGCGCAGGGTCTCCTTCTGTGATCCCGGAAAGTTCCAGATGATCCGGTAGCACGTGTCTTTAATGGTGAAGAATCCAGTCCAGCCGCTTTCAGTGCACTGCTCGCTTACGCGGGCTGTCACCGTCGATCCCTCGGGGATCAATGAGTCGGCCTCAAGCTGCAGATTGGAGTCCGCGAGCACGAAGCGATCCGCCACGTCGAAGCCGAAGAACGTTAGCGTGCCGATGGCAAGGAGCCCGAGGAGTACCGCGGCGAGCAAGTGAGGTCGCACGTTGCGGATTCTACCGGCCGCCCAAACCTCCCGATAGCGTCCCGTGGCGGCGGTCTGGCCGTCGATGCCCGGGCCGATTGCCAGAACTCCCTGCCACCTCGTCGTCGCAGAGGTTAAGAGACTTCGAAGAATCCCACGATTAACCTATCTATCCCTTTCGTCTATCGATCCATAGGTCGATAATGGGATCAGAAGAAGAGGCAGGGAGGAAGTCAGGAATGAGTGGAATCTTCTATGACCCCAGCACCCGCCGTGTGCTCAGGGTACAGGGAACCCCTGAGCCCACGTGGACCTTCGTCACACACAGCCTTACCGCCAGCGTTAACCAGTGCCGCCGGATCCTCCGTGAGTGGATCTCCCAGGACGAACTGTTCACCATCGACTGGTCAGCCGTAGAGGCCGGCAACCACGCCGCCCGCTGAATCTGCTCCGCTCGCCCCGGCGGTACAATTCCTCCATGCGACCCGGGGAAGACATCGGAAGCCGCCTCGACCAGCTCGACGCCAGCGAGGCCCCGGGAGCAATTCGGCTCGATGAACCCCACCCCCTCGCCGGGCGGATAGCGATCCTTCCGTCGGCCTTCAACCCGCCCACGTCTGCTCACGTCGCACTGCTCGATGTCGCCACCAGCGCTGTCGATGCCGTCGCTCCCGCGGCGCTTCTCAGCACGAAGAACGTCGACAAGGGGCTCCACGGCGCCTCCCTCGCCCAGCGAATCGAAATGCTTCTTGCGCTGAAGTCGAGCCGCCCCGCACTGGCAGTCCTCGCCACAAACGCCGCCCGTATCGCCGACCAGGCGCGCGCCCTCAGGGGTGCACACCCGTCGGCCGAATTCGACTTCGTCGTCGGCTTCGATACGCTTGTGCGCCTCTTCGCGCCTCGCTACTACGACGGCGACATGGCAGCCCAACTCGATACCTTCTTTGCCCACCACGGCGTCGTTGCCGCTAACCGCGGCGAGGCCGGCGTCGATGTGCTCCACTCCTACATCGAAGCCGAAGTCCCCTCCGAATTCCGGGCGCGCATCCTCGTCCGACGCCTCGACGACCACCCCGCGAGCCTGTCCTCCACCCTCGCCCGCGATGAGGCGGCCCGCTCCGGTCGCCCGCTCGCCGTCCCACCTGAGGTTGCGGACTACATCGAGCGCCACCGGCTCTACAGCGCCGCTGCTACGTAATCGAAGCGATATCCGGGCCGCCCTCGGTCAGGACGATCCCCCGTCCCACGAGGTCATCCACTTCCGCCTCCGAGAGGCCCAGCAGTTCCGAAAGCACGTCCCGGCTGTCCTGACCGAAACTCGGCGGCGGCCCCTTGATCCCGCTCTCGCTCCTCGACATGCGCAGCGGCGTGTTCGCGATGGGGATGGTTCCTGCGACCGGGTGGGTCACCTCCTGGATCATTCCACGCGCCCTCACCTGCGGGCTCTCCACCACCTCGGGGATGCTGCTTATCGGCCCGCAGGGGATGTTCGCCGCCTCCATGTCGGCAAGCCATTCCGCGGTCGTTCGCTTCCGGAACGCCGCTTCCAGGATCGGCTCCAATTCCCCGTGACGTGCCGTCCGCTTGGGGCCGGTCTCGAACCGCTCGTCGTCGATCAGTTCCGGCAGCCCCAGGATGCCGCAGAGCAGCGCCCACTGGTTCTCCTCCCCGAACGCCAGCGCCACCACCAGGTAACCGTCGCCCGTGGGGAACGCCTGGAACGGCGTCGCGCTCGGGTGGCGCGTCCCCAGCGGCTCCGGCGCCTTCCCCGTGACGAAGTAGCGCATGATGGCGTTCTCCAGCACGCTCACCTGGCAGTCCAGCATCGAAATGTCGATGTGCTGCCCGAGACCGCTCCGTTCCCGTTCGTGTAGCGCCGCGAGGATCCCGATAGCCGTGTACAGCCCGGCCACGATGTCCCCGAGCGACGCCCCGGGCCGCACCGGCCGCCCTCCGGGCTCCCCGGTAATCGACATAATCCCGCCCATGGCCTGCACGATGACGTCGAGAGCCGGCCGGTCCCTGTACGGCCCCGTCTGCCCGAAGCCGGAGGTGCTCGCGAAGATCAGTCGCGGGCTGCGCGCCGCCAGCTTCTCGTAGCCGATCCCAAGACGGTCCATCGTCCCGGGCGTGAAGTTCTCCATGACCACGTCGACCCTCTCGGCCAGCCCGCGGAACAACTCGCGCCCCTCTTCCCCGCGCAGGTCGATGCTGATCGACCGCTTCCCCCGGTTGATGCTGAAGAAGTAGCCGCTCCAGCCGTTCTGGTAGGGTCCCGTCGTCCGCGCCACATCGCCCCAGGGCGGCCGCTCCACCTTGATGACGTCCGCGCCCAGGTCGCAGAGCACCATCGAGGCATACGGTCCCGAAAGCACCCACGTCAGGTCCAGGATCGTGATGTCGTCGAGCGGTCGGCCCAAGCCTGTCTCTCCCTTAGTCCGCCACGAAGCGCCCAAAGCTCCGGTTGTAATGGAGCAGGGGCCGCTCCTCAGCGGCGCTCGCCTGGACCACTCGCCCCACAAGGATGAGGTGGTCCCCGCCGTCGAAGCGCTCGTGCATTTCACACTCGACATGTGCCAGCGCCCCTGCCACAAGCGGCATGCCCGTCACACGGCCTTTCTCGATAGGCGACTCGCCAAATTTGTCAGCCCCTCGCGTTGCGAAGACTGTCGCGATAGTGGCCTGGCCTTCCGCGAGGATGCTGATGCCCATCGCCTCGCAAGAGGCGAACGCGTCGAAGCATTCGGCCCGGCGGTCGAGGCACACCAGCACAAGAGGCGGTTCGAGCGAAAGTGATGAAAACGCGCTGGCTGTGAACCCCGCAGGGACGCCGCCGCCGTCGAGCGTGGCCACCACCGTTACCCCGCTCGCAAACTGGGACATGGCTGCTCGAAAGTCCGCCGGATCGACTGCCGGGTACGTCATCCTCGGTGCTCCTTGTCGCCCCCCATTGCCGACAGGCACCGCCTGCTGCTCTCGCGTCCTGGGGCGGGGCGCGCTCGTTGGTGATTCGCCGAGTCTACGCCCCTCGCGGGATGGAAACGACCGGCCGTCCGGGTTTCGGGCCATCGCGCCCGCACATGGTTATCTTGCGCGCCGCTGTCAAACCGTCCCGCGCTACTGCATGAGTACGGATCGCCCCTTGAGGTTGACGGCGTTGAGATGGCCGCCACCCAACAATCGACCCAACCGGTCACCCCCGGCATCCCCGGGAATCGCTCGACCGAGGGGGTCCATATGTCGGACATCCGCATCTGTCGCCGCTGCCTCTGCCCCTACAACTGGAAGCGGTCGCCCAGTTCCTCCCTCAAGATGACCTACTGCGGGACGCTGTGCGAAAAGGCAGACCTCGGTTTCACGATCGAGGCCCTCATCAAGGACGTCCATCGCACCGCCTGGCGCCGCGACCTGGTTCTGGAAGAAGAACTCGTACCCGCCTGATCCGCCGGTTACCTGGCGTCCGAGTACCGTTCTCCACTGATCGATTGCAGCTTCCGCCAGTGATGCTCCGTATCAATCCGCCGGATGGTTCCCGACCTCGAGCGCATGACAAGCGATTCGCTCCGGGCTCCCCCGGGCACGTAATCGACGCCCTTCAGCAGGTCCCCGGTCGTGATCCCGCTCGCCGCGAAGAACACGTCGTCGCTCTTCACCAGGTCGTCGATGGTCAGCACCTGGGTCAAATCCAGCCCGCGCTCCACCGCACGCTGCCGATCTTCGTCGTGCCTCGGCCACAGCCGGCACTGGATGTCTCCCTCGATTGCCTTGAGTGCGCAGGCTGCGACCATACCCTCCGGTGAGCCGCCGATCCCCAGCAACATGTCCACCCCGGTGCCGCTAAGCCCGGTCATGATCGCTCCGGCGATGTCGCCGTCCGTGATGAACCGGATGCGGGCGCCGGCTTCGCGCACCTGGTCGACAATCTCCGTGTTCCGGTCCCGGTCGAGGATGACAACCGTTACCTCCTCCACCGCCAGCTCCTTTGCTCGCGCGACCTGCTCGATGTTCCACTGCACCGGTGCCGTCAGGTCGATCATCCCCTTGGCCGCCGGCCCCACTGCAATCTTCTCCATGTAGAACATGTCGTAGGGGTTGTACATCGTCCCGCGCGGGGCCACCGCAACCACGCTCAGCGCGCCCGGCCGTCCCAGCGAGAGCAGCCGTGTCCCGTCGATCGGGTCCACCGCGACGTCCACCTGCGGGCCCTGCCCGTTGCCGACCCGCTCGCCGTTGTACAGCATTGGGGCTTCGTCCTTTTCCCCCTCCCCGCTGACGATGATGCCGTCCATGTCGACCGTATCCAGCATCAGCCGCATCGCGTCCACGGCCGCCTGGTCCGCGCCGTTCTTGTCCCCTCGCCCCATCCAGCGCGCTGCCGCAAGCGCCGCCGCTTCCGTGGTTCGCACCAGTTCCATTGCGATGTTGCGGTCCGGGACCTGTTCGTTCCTCATCGTCTCTTGTGCTCCTTTGGGCCCTCAGCTCCCGGAATACCCGGGATGGGGCTCGTGCGCCGGTGAATTTCCTTATGGGTTGATGCCCAGTTCGTGTGCAACAGGCTTCAGCGCCTCGGCGATGAAGCGGATGTGCTCATCCATCTCTACCCCGAGGTCCGCAGCACCGTTCACCAGGTCCTCCCGGCGGACGGTGCGTGCGAACGCCTTGTCTTTCATTTTCTTCCGCACCGATGCGGGTTCGATCGACGAGAGCGACTTGTCAGGCTTCACCAGCGTGCAGGCGATGATGAAGCCGGAAAGCTCGTCGCAGGCGTAAATCGCGCGATCCATCTTCGACCGGTACTCCATTCCAAGGAATGGCGCGTGGCAGAGAATCGCGTAGCGAATGTCTTCCGGCACGCCGCGCTCGGCAAGGATCTTCGAACCCTCCTTCGGATGCAGCTCCTCGGTTGGGTGGATCTCCCAGTCGAAATCGTGCAGCAGCCCGACGATCCCCCATTTCTCTACGTCCTCGTGGAGGAGCCGCGCATAGGCCTGCATCGAAGCCTCAACCGCGATCCCGTGCTTTCGGCTCCGCTCTTCCTGCGAGAACTCCTGGAGGATCTTCCATGCCTCGTCTCTGTGCATGTCCCCTCCTTCGCTCGTCGTAGCACCGGAATCTTACCAGAGGACTGGAACCCGAACGAGCCTCAGATTGGCCGCCCGGTCATGAACATCAACCCCTTCGCCAGCACCTCGCCCGTGAACACCGCTCCCATGCAGATGTACAACAGCCCCGTGGCGCTTTGCATCGCTCGAATTCGAGTCGTCGACAGCGAAAGGACCGCGAGGATGATTGGAAACGCGATGCCGACCCCCAGCCGCAGGTAGAGTGCCGGGTTGGTGAACAGGTCGACGTCGACGCTCGTCGCCGGCGTTGGCGTAATTCGCTCCGGGATCGCCAGGTTGATCGCCACCACCACCGTCTGGAACGCAAGCGCCCCGATCAGTACCCAGGCGAGATCCCGCAACGGCCAGGCCGGCAGCGAGCCTTCCGTCAGGTACCAGTGCCCCCAGACCATCGAAACCGAGACCGCGCCCATCGCGAGCGTGCCCCCCACGAGCGCCAGCAGCGTTGCGGGGTAACCCCATGCCGGCGGGGCCAGTATCGCGGCGAACATCCCAATCACCAGGGCGCCTGCAATCGAACCTGCAATCCCTGCCAGCCGTCCGACCGGGTCCCACCCCATGAACACCGAGAACATGTAGAGCAGGCTCGTCCCTATGACCACCGCCAGTGCGCGTTTCGCCGCCCCAAAGTGCTCCGGATCGATCGGATACCCATCCACATCCGTCCCGACGCTGATGCCTGTCGCCGTCCAATAGGCGAGTGCCGCCGTCACGCCCACGCACAGCGCCATCGTCATGACGAAACCGCGCGTCACTCCCCCTCGCAGGTCGCTCGCCAGCGTGATCCAGAGGCTCCCGATGGCCAGTTCCACGAGGATGAGTAGCAGCGTGTAGGGCAGGGCCGCGACGTTCACCTGATCGAGTGTAGCGGCACCGGGCCTACCGGTGATCCGCCTCCCCCGGACGTCCCGGGCCGGCGTGTTCTCGCCTTTACCTCATACTGGCCGCCGGGGCGCCCCTCCCTAGTTGACGTTGCGGTCCTGCCCCTCCCAGTAGGGCTTCCGTAGTTCCGTCTTGAGGATCTTCCCAGGCCCGCTCTTCGGGAGCGGCGTGTCCTGGAACACCACCCGCTTGGGACACTTGTACCCGGCGATGAGCGTGTGGCAGTGGTCGATGATTTCCGTCTCCGTGGGGCTTGAGCCCTCCTTCGGAACCACCACCGCCAGCACCGCCTCGCCCCACTGCGGGTCGGGGATGCCAATCACCGCCGCCTCCAGCACGCCCGGGTGCTCGTAGAGCGCGTTCTCCACTTCCGTCGAATACACGTTCTCGCCGCCGGAGATGATCATGTCTTTCGCGCGGTCGACGATGTAGATGAAGTTCTGCTCGTCGATGGTCGCGATGTCGCCGGTGTGCATGTAGCCGTCGCGCAGTGCCTCTGCCGTTTCCTTCTCCCGCTTCCAGTAGCCGATCATCACGTTGGGACCGCGCGCTATGATCTCGCCGAACTCGCCCGGCTTTATGTCCGTCCCGGTGTTCTGGTCCACCACCCGCACCTCGACCCCCGAAACCTCCCTGCCGCAACTGGCCAGCCGCTTCATGTCCGCTTCGTCGCCATCGAACTTCGTCCAGGCGACCTTCTGCGCCGTCAGCAGCGGCGAGGTCTCCGTCATCCCGTAGGCCTGGCTCAGCTTCGGGCCGAACACCTTCACCGCAGCCAGCAAGCGATCCACCGGCATCGGCGACGCGCCGTACAGGATCGTGTCGAGACTGCTGGTGTCGTAGTCCCCCACGCCCGGGAAGTTCACGAGGAAGTTGATCATCGTCGGTACGAGGATCGTCTTCGTCACGCGAAACTTCTGGATCGTCTCGAGCGTCGCCTGCGGCGTAAACCCGGGGATGAACACGTGCGAACCGCCCACCATCGTCAGCGAATAGCACGCCCACGCATCGGCGAGGTGGAACATCGGCGCCACGTGCAGCCAGGTGTCGTTCTCACCGAAGCCCATCGTCATGATGGCGTGCTCCGCGTTCGAAACCACATTCCGCTGCGAAAGCATCACGCCCTTCGGCATCCCCGTCGTCCCGCCGGTGTAGCAGAGGTTGAGCATGTCGTTCTCGCTCCACTCCCGCACCGACTCCCGCAGGGGTTCGTTTTCGGCGATCAGCCGTTCGTAGTCCACGAACCCATCGCCACCTTCCCCCGCCAGCAGGATGACGTGCTTCAGCCCCGGAGTGCCGCCCTTGAACTGGTTGTAGAGGTCGAGGTACTCCGGCCCGAGGATCAGTGCCTTCACCTCCCCGTCGTTCAGGATGAACTCCAGTTCGTGCGCTGCCAGCCGAATGTTCAGAGGCGCCAGCGGCATCCCTGCGATGTCCGCTACGAAGTAGGTCTCCCAGTAGCGGTGCGAGTTGTTCGCCAGGATGCCGATGTTGTCGCCCGGCTTGAGCCCGAGCGAAAGCAGTCCCGTCGCCAGGCGCCGCACTCGCTCATCAGCCTGGCTGTAGGTGAAACTCTTGTCGGCTTCGAGCAGGGCCGGCTTGTCGGGATAGAGTTTGACGGCGTGAGAGAGGACATCCCGGAGCAACATGCCTGACCTCTTCTGATGTGTGATAGGTGCGGATTCTACACGCCTCGCGAAGCGGGCTTCCATGGAAGCCGTCCAAGTCCATCTCGCCTGCGCGCCTCGCGATGCTCGCGTCTAGGAGCGTGCGCTCAACGAGGCCGCCTTGGCCCGCTCAACTTCTTCCGGCAGCACGTCCAGCACCTGCGCAATCTCGTCCTCCGTCGTGCTCTCTCCCAGGCTGAATCGCACGCTGCCCACGGCCTGCCGGATGGGCACCCCCATCGCCATCAGCACGTGCGACGGCTCCCAGGTCGAATTCGAGCACGCACTTCCCGAACTGGCCGCGATTCCCCGAGCATCCAGCCCCGCGACGAGGACGTCGCTTTCTATCCCACCGAATGACACGTTCAGGTTGTTTGGCAGGCAGTTCACCTGGCACCCGTTGACCAGTGCGCCCGGGATCCGCTCGAGAATGCCGTCCCGCAACAGCGCTCGCAGGCGGCCCACCCGCCGGGCCCGTTCCTCAATCCCCCTCGAAGCCTCGCCGAGCGCCGCGGCGGTGCCGGCAATCCCGGCCACGTTCTCCGTCCCCGCCCGCTTCTGCATCTCCTGACCGCCGCCGTGCAGGAGCGGATGAAACGGCGTCGCCCGCCGCAGGAACAGCACGCCCGTTCCCTTCGGCCCGCCGAACTTGTGTGCCGAAAGGCTCAGGGCGTCCACACCAAGAGCGTCCACGTCCAGCGTGCGCCAGCCCGGCGCCTGGACGGCATCGGTGTGCAGCAGCACCCGGTGATGCTTCTGCCGTGAATACTTGCGCAGAGTCTCGGCGACCCCCTCCACGGGCTGTACCGCCCCAACTTCGTTGTTCGCCAGCATCACACTCACGAGCACCGTCTCCGGCCGTAGCGCCGACTCCAGTTCAGCCAGCGCCACGTGACCGTCGGGGCCGCAGCCGACGTACGTAATTTCGAAGCCGAGTTCTTCCAGTGCCTGGGCCGTGTGCAGCCCCGCATGATGCTCTATCGCGGTGGTGATGACGTGGTTCCCAGCCCCCGCACGCCGCATCGCATAGGCTATTCCGAGCATCGCCGTGTTGATGCTCTCCGTCCCGCCGCTCGTGAACAGGATCTCCGACGGCCGCGCCCCGAGACACTCCGCCACGGTCCGCCTCGCGCCGTCGACGGCCGACTGCGCGTCCCTTCCCGCCTCGTAAAGCCCGCTCGGGTTCCCGAACCGGCCGTCGAGGAACGGCAGCATCGCCTCCCGCGCGAGCGGGTGCAGCCTCGTCGTCGCCGCGTGGTCGAGATAGATCATCACCGCAAAGCGTAGCAAACCTCGCGCTCCCGCCGTTGAGGCAGTCCGCCCCCGGGCGTACGCTTCGCTCATGATCGATCAAACTCTCCTGACCGATGAGGTCCGCGCGCTCGTCGGCCGGGCCGGCGAACCTGCGCCCGTCCGCGTGACCCGCCGCGCCGCCGAACGCGCCATGGACGTCTACTACGGCCACCACAACGGCGCCGTCGCAACCGATGGCACCGTCAAGGGCGTCGTCCTCGCCGCACTCGAAAACGAGTCGGAGTCGATCCGCTACCCGGACCTCCTCCCCGATGGGCTCCTTATCAGCAACGAGTGGGAGTTCTCCCGCCCCCTGCGCCTCGACGAAGAACTGATCGTCCAGTCCCGCCTGGTCGACATCAACGAGCGCTTCGGCGGCCGCTTTGGCTACAGCCTCTACTTCCGCAGCGACGCCGAGTTTCGCGACTCAACCGGCGAAATTGTCGCCCGCAGCGTGCGCACCATGATGCAGTACGACGCCGCCAGCGCCCGTGACGGAGCCGAAGAATGACTGCGCTCCCGGCTGTGACCGAAGGCGAGGAACTCCCGGCCCTCGAACTCACCCCGGACCTCGGACAGGTCATCCGCTTCTGCGGCCTCACCTGGGTGTTTCCGGCCTTCTTCTACGATGTCGAGGCGGCTCGCGCGCAGGGCATGCCCGGCACCCTCCTCCCGGGGCCCCTCAAGCTTGGCCTCATCTACCGCGCTATCGACGACTGGCTCGGCGACCGTGGGTTCATCCGCCACGTGCGCGCCGCCCATCGCCGGCCCGACATTACCGGCCGCCCTATCACCGTCGCGGGCCGCGTTGCCCGCGTCTACGAGGAAGACGGAGCCCAGCGCGCGGACCTCGAACTCGCGGTCCTTAACGAGCGCGGCGAGCCCTCGGTGCGCGGTTTTGCCGTCGTGCAGTTCCACCCCTGACTTGCGCCCCTCGGCCTTTGCTCCCTAGACTCCCCGGAAACTGATTCCAGGGATGGAGGGAGTATGGACCCGCAGGTGAAGGCGTTGTTCGAAATGATGGAGGCGCAGGCTGCCGCGGCGGGCGCACCCCCGATGTGGGAACTTCCTGCCCACGTTGCCCGCGCTAATGCCGAGACCGGCTTCGCCGCGTTCAACGTCGGCGCGCCCGAAATTGCCTCCATCGTAAACCGGTCGATCCCTGGCCCCGCCGGAGACATCCCGGTCATGATCCTCACCCCGAAAGGCGAGGGGCCTTTCCCGCTCCTCGTCTACCTCCATGGCGGGGGATGGGTCATCGGCAGCCCCGCCACCCACCAGAAGCTGTGCTCTGAACTCGCTGAAGGCGCCGGTGTGGTCGTCGTGAGCGTCGACTACCGTCTGGCACCTGAGCATCCAGCTCCGGCCGCCCTCGACGACTGCCTCGCCGCCACTCGCTGGGCGGTCGAAAACGCCGGAAGCATCAACGCCGACCCGAGCCGCTTCGCCATTGCCGGCGACTCCGCGGGCGCCAACCTCGCGGTGGCCTCGGCGCTGAAGCTCCGTGACGAAGGCGGACCGCAAGCGCGCCTCATGCTCCTCATCTACGGCTGCTACGACCTCGCCCTGGAAACCGAATCATGTCGCGAAAACGGCGAGGGCAAGATCCTCACCCTCGAATCCATGCGCTGGTTCCGCGAGCACTACCTCTCAGGCGGCGTCGACGTCCAGGATCCCCTCATTTCGCCGGTCCACGCTAACCTCGCCGGCCTCCCGCCCGCGCACCTCATCGTCGGCACGCTGGACCCGCTGCTCGACGACTCGCGCCTCTTCGCCGAAAAGCTGCAGGCGGCGGGCGTGCCCGTCCGGCTCAGCGTCTACGACGATATGCCCCACGTCTTCCTCCAACTCTCGGCACTCCTGGATGGCGGCAAGAAGGGTGTTGCCGAAGCCTGCGGGGCCTTGAGCGAAGCACTGGCTTAGCGCGTCGCTACTGTCTCCCGCTGGCCGGGCTTCTCGACCGGCGTCTGCCGGTTCGCCCGCATCCACAGCAACAGCAGCGGCGGCATGATTGCCGCGAAGAAGATCGCCGCGAAGATGAACGCCGCCGCGAGCGAGATGCCGTCCGCGAAGAACCCCAGCGCCGGTTCGAAGAACGCCACCTGCAGGCTGAAGAACAGTTGCATCACGCTCAGCACCGTCGCCCGCATCTCGCTCGGGATCCGCTCGTTCAGGTAGGTGTCGATCAGCGGCCGCGTGATTCCCGCCATCAACGCCGAGACGCCG
>Ga0209320_10001552_pt1 | contig 11786 bp, 6 predicted proteins | sample Rifsed13ft4_FD_184008 | JGI IMG/M metagenome (GOLD analysis project Ga0209320, IMG submission 184008) | Soil microbial communities from Rifle, Colorado, USA - sediment 13ft 4 (version 2) | ecosystem: Environmental > Terrestrial > Deep subsurface > Rock core/Sediment | place: Rifle, Colorado... | reverse complement strand
GGCCAGATGGACGTCGGCGCCGCCGTCCAGCGAATAGTCGAGCGAGAATCGGTAGATGCGGTCCGCGTTCGCGTGATACCCATCGTAGCTGAGTTCGTGTAGCACGAACAGGCCGATCAGCAGGCAGCAGGCAATGCCGATCGCAAGGCCGACCAGATTCACGATTGAATAGAGCCGCTGCCTGGCCAGGTGCCTGAGCGCGATCGCGAGATAGCTTCTGAGCATCGTGTTCCCTCGGCAAGCCTACTCGTACCTGAGCGAATAAACGGGATTGACGGCCGCCGCGCGGGCCGCGATCGTGCCGACCGTCAGAAACGCGACGACGAGCGCGAGCAGCGCACTGCCGACGAACACGGCGAAGCTCATGTCGATGCGGTATGCGAAATTCTCGAGCCAGCGCTGCATCAGGAAATACGCGACCGGCCACGCGATGACGTTTGCGAGCAGCACGAGCTTGCTGAACTCGCCTGTGAAGAGCCGGATGATATCGAGCACCGTGCCGCCTACGACCTTGCGCACGCCGATCTCCTTCGTGCGCTGCTCGGTTGCGAACGAGGCGAGGCCGAGGAGGCCGAGGCAGGCAATGAAAATAGCAAGCGCCGAGAACGCGGTAAACATCTGTCCCTGTCGCTGCTCGGCCAGGTAGAGCGCGTCGAAATCGTCGTCGAGAAAGCGCCGCGACATCGGTTGATCCGACACGAGCTCGGCCCACTTCCCGTCGATGTGCGCGAGCGTGTCTTCGAGATTGCGGCCGCTCACACGCAGCGACGCGAGCGGCAGCGGCGCGTAGCCTATCTCGGCTTCGGGCGGGATCATGTAGACGGTCGGCGTCATTGCGCTGTGCACGGATTCGAAGTAGACGTCCTCGACGACGCCGACGACGGGACCGCGATTCTGCGCGGGCCCAAGCTCGAGCCACTTGCCGATCGCGCCTTCAGCCGTCCAGCCGAACTCGCGCGCCGCGAGCTCGTTGATCACATAGGCGCCGGCGGTGCCGTCCTGCCGGGGCTCGGCGGCCAGACGGTCGGTGCCGAACGCTTCCGAGAACGTGCGCCCCGCGACGAGGTCGATGCCGTAGGTCTCGAAGAAGCCGTAGTCGACCCAGAGAAACGGCACGCCGCGCGTCTCGGCGGCGCCGCCCTCGGCGCGAAAGCCGGTCGCGTTCGGGTTCTGCATCGACGGCGTCATGTTCGATGCCGTCACGTGCGTGATGTCGGGAGAGCTAAGCCACTCGCGCTTGAGCGTCTCCCACTGGTCGCCGAGCCCGCCGGTCAGCGATCCGCGCACGACGACGATCTGGTCCTTGTCGTAGCCGAGCTCGACGTTGCGCGCGAACTGCATCTGCTGATAGACGATCGCCGTGCCGATCAGAAGCGCGATCGAGATCGAGAACTGGACGACGACGAGCGCCTTCCGGAATAAGCCGGCGCCGCGGCCGCGCGTGACGTCGCCTTTGAGCACGCGTGTGGGATCGAACGCCGATAGATAGAACGCCGGATAGGCGCCCGCCGCGAGGCCGATCGCGGCGACCAGCGCGGCGAGCGCCCCCGCGACGCGCGGATCCGACAGATATTCGAACTCGAGCGTCTGGCCCAGGAATGCGTTGAACGGGGGCAGCACCAGCTCGACGAGGGTCACGGCGAACAGCACGGCTATACTCGCGAGCAGCACCGATTCCGTCAGAAACTGCGCGACCACCTGGCCGTGGCCGGCGCCCGCGACCTTGCGCACGCCGATTTCCTTCGCGCGCTGCGCGGATCTCGCCGTGGCGAGGTTCACGAAGTTGATGCATGCGATGAGCAGCACGAAGGCCGCGATCGCGGTGAACGCATAGACGGTCGCGATGCTGCCGGGCGGACGCATCTCCTGCTCGCGGTTCGAGCGAAGATGAATGTCGGTCAGCGGCGTCGTGCTGAAGCCCGTGTACGCGCTCGAGCCCTCCTCGAAATGGCGCTCGAAGAACTCGCCCGACTGGCGCTCGATCGCGCCGATGTCCGCGCCTTCCTCGAGCAGCACGTAGGTGTGGAAGCGATTGAAGTTCCAGTTGCTCAGCGCGCCGAGGTCCATGGCCGCCGTCGTCGCGAACGAGCTCAGCAGGGCGAAGTCGAGATGCGTTGTGTCGCCGAGATCCGCGATGACACCCGTGACCTCGAACGGCGTGCGGCCCTCGACGAGAAGCGTGCGGCCGAGCGGATCCTCGTCGCCGAAATACCTGCGCGCGACGCTCTGCGTGAGCACAAGCGTGAACGGCTCCGCGAGCGCCGTGGCCGGATCGCCGGCGAGCCACTCGAAATCGAAGATCTCGAACAGCGCGTTGTCGGCTTCGGCGACGCCTTCCTGGTAATTGAGCTCGTCGTCGGGCCCCGTCATGCCGATGCCGGCCGGCGAGACCGAGAGCCGCGCCGCGCGCTCGATCTCTGCAAAATCCTGCTCGAGCAGCGGCGCGGCCGGCGCCGCGATCGTCGCAAGCGACGTGGCCGCCGCGCGCGGCCCGAAGAAGTCCCGCGATACGCGATGGATGCGGTCGGCGTTCGCGAAGTGCTCGTCGTAGCTGAGCTCGTGGCGCACGAACAGCGCAATCAGGATGAAGCACGCGAGGCCGACGGCGAGGCCGACGATGTTGATCGCCGAATAGAGTTTCTGCGTGGTCAGATGCTTGAAGGCGATGACGAGATAGCTCTTGAGCATGTTCGCCGTTCCTGTTTATTCGTATCGGAGTGCGTGCACGGGATTGGCGCCGGCGGCGCGAGCGGCGATCGTACCGACCGTTACGAGGGCGACCGCGAGCGCCGCGGCCGCGGCGCCGACGAAGACGACGACGTTGATGTCGATCCGATAGGCGAAGTTGTCGAGCCAGCGGCGCATCAAAAAGTAGGCGAGGGGCCAGGCGATGATGTTCGCGACGATGACGAGCCTGCTGAACTCGCCGGCGAAGAGCCGCACGATGTCGTAAACCGTGCCGCCCATGACTTTGCGCACGCCGATCTCCTTCGTGCGTTGCTCTGTCGTGAACGACGCGAGCCCGAGCAAACCTAGACATGCGACGAAGATGGCGAGCAGGGAAAAGGTCGCGAGCATGCGGCTTTGCCGTTGCTCCGCCTGGTAGAGCGCCTCGAAATCCTGGTCGAGGAAGTGCCGGGAGACCGGCTGATCGGCCCGAAACTCGTTCCATGTCTCGTCGATGTGCGCGAGCGTCCGCTGCAAGTCGGTGCCAGTAACCCGAATCGAGGCGACGTTGAGCGGCAGCCTGCCGCCGGGCTCCGGATTGAGCAGGAACAAGAGGGGCCTGACCGCAACCTGCACGGACTCGAAATGCGTGTCGTTGACCACGCCGACAACGGTGGTCTCGATTCGGGCTGAAAAATCCTCGCTGAGGCCGAGGTCGACAGGCCTGTCGGCCGCCCCGGCCGGTGACCAGCCGAACAACCGCGCGGCGGCCTCGTTGATGATCACTGAGCCGCGTCCGCCGGGATTTTCCGCATCAGGCATCCCGAGCGCGTCGTTGGCGAATTCCGGCGAGAAACTGCGGCCGGCCAGCATGTCGATGTCGTAAGTCTCGAAGAACCGGTAATCGACGATTACGATCTGAATTCGGTTGGCGGTCGTGCCGCCTCGCTCGCGCATCCCTACCGAGTTATCGTCCGTGGAAAACGGTGTGTAGTGTGAGGCCGTGACGCCGGCGATGCCGGGATCGGCCATCAGCTTTTGCTTGAAAGCGGGCCACTGCGCGCCGAGAGCGCCGATCCCGGGCAGCACGACGATCCGGTCCTTGTCGAAGCCGAGGTCGAGGTTGCGCGCAAAGTTCGTCTGCTGATAGACCACTGCGGTGCCGATCAGCAGGGCGATCGCGATCGAGAACTGCAGCACGACGAGCGCATTGCGAAACTGTGCGCCTGCCTTGCCGCGCGTGACCTCGCCCTTCAACACGCGCGCCGGCTCGAAGGCCGAGAGATAAAAGGCCGGATAGCTGCCGGCGAGCAGCCCCACGATCAACGTCAGGCCGAGGAGCCCGAAGAGCAGCGCGGGATCGTCGAGATAGTCGAACGGCAACCCGGAGCCCGAGAACGCCGCGAACGCGGGCAGTGCGATTTCGACGAGGGCGATCGCAAGAACCATTGCGACGATCGAGAGCAGGATCGATTCACCGAGAAACTGGCCGATCATCTGCGTCTTCGTCGCACCCAGCGATTTGCGCACGGCGACTTCTCGCGCCCTCGTCGTTGCGCGCGCCGTCGAGAGGTTCATGAAGTTGATGCACGCGATGAGCAGGATCCCGAGCGCGATCGCCGCGAAGCTGTAGACCGTCGCGAGGTCGCCCGGCGTCTTCCATTCCTCGTCGCGGTTCGACTGCAGGTGGATGTCCGCGACGCTCATCAGCGTCAGGCCCGAGAAGGCGCTGCCGTTCTCGATGTGGCGGTCAAGGAAGGCCGGCAGCCGGCTCTCGACGGCCGCAATGTCGACGTCTTCCCGCAGAAGGACGTAAGTATGGAAATCCGTATTGCCGTTCCAGCTCTCGAGCAACTGCGGGCCCATCATGCCGGTCAGCGTGCTTAAGGGTGCGAGCGCGTCGATGCTGAGATGGGTGGTCTCCGGCAGGTCGCGGATGACGCCAGTCACCGCTAACGGCGTCTGGCCGTTGAACACGAGCGTTTGGCCGAGTGCGTCCTCGCCGCCGAAGTACTTGCGCGCGAGGCTCTCGGTCAGCACGATCGAGTTCGGCTCTGCGAGCGCTGCGGCGGGCGTGCCTTGGAGCCAATCGAAATCGAAGATTTCGAGCAGCGCCGGATCCGCGAAGCGCAGCCGGTCTTCGTAGAACGCGAGATCGTCGCGGCCGAGCAGCGCGCGGGCGCCGAACGTGCGGCCGGCCTGCTCCGAGCGGCCGCCGAACAGGCGCGCCGCGCGCGCGATCTCGGGAACCTCCTCGACGAGCGCGGGCGCCATCGGGGCGTTAGCCGAAGCCGGCACCCGGGCCCGCGCGCCGTCGCGCGGCGCGTAGTCGCGCGAAAGGCGGTAGATCCGATCCGCGTTCGTCCACTGCGTGTCGTAGCCGATCTCGCGCGTCACAAACAGCGCGATCAGAATGAAGCACGCGAGCCCGACTGCGAGGCCGACGACATTGATCGCCGAGTAGAGCTTTCGCGTCGTGAGTTGCTTCAGCGCGATCGTCAGGTAGCTTTTGAGCATTGCTATGTTCCGCCCTTATTCATACCGCAGCAGGGCGCCCGGTTTTGCGCACGCCGCGCGCGCGGCAATCGTGCCGACCGTGAGGAGCGCCACGACGAGCGCCGCCAGCGCACCGCCGGCGAACGTGATCAGGCCCATGTCGACCCGGTACGCGAAATTCTCGAGCCAGCTCTGCATGAGAAAATACGCGACGGGCCATGCAATGACATTTGCGGCGATCACGAGCCCGCTGAACTCACCGGTGAACAGACGCACTATGTTCCAGACCGTGCCGCCGAGGACCTTGCGTACGCCGATCTCCTTGCGCCGGTGCTCCGTCGTGTACGACGTTAGGCCGAGCAGCCCGAGACAGGCCACGAAGATCGCGAGGGCGGAGAACGCGCTCAGCAGCACGGATTGGCGCTCTTCCCTCAGGTAGAGGGCCTCGAAGTCGCTCTCGAGAAAGCGCCGCTGCACGGGAACGTCCGGCAGATACTCCGCCCAGACCGAGTCGATGTAGTCGAGCGTAGCGCCGAGATCGTTCTCGGTCAGCCGCAGCGAAGCTTGCCGAAGAGCCGGAAAACCGCCGAGCTCCGCCTGCGGAACCATGTAGACGAACGGCTTGATGGCGTTGCGCAGAGACTCGAAGTGGATGTCCGCGACGACGCCCACGATCGATCCGCGAATGCTGCGCCCGAATCGAGGCGCGCGCGCAACCTCGAACCACCTGCCCACCGCCTCTTCGGGCGTCCACCCGAGCTCTCTCGCGGCCAGCGCGTTGAGCACGAACGCGCCCGCGGTTTGCGGGTTGTCCTCATCGGGCTCCGCGCCGCGGTCCGTCGCAAAGTCCTCGGAGAAGGTCCGGCCCGCGAGCAGCTCGATCCCGTACGTCTCGAAGAAATCGAAATCGACGTACATGGGCGGCATCGGCCGGCCCTCGGGATCGCCGCCCTCGGCCCGAATGCCGACCGCGTCCGTATGCTCGTTGCCGGGAATGAGACGCGACCCCGCCACGTGCGTGATCTCGGGGTGAGCGAGCAGCCGGCGTTTCATCGACTCCCACTGCGGGCCGAGACCGCCGGTCGGCGAGCCCGCGAGCACCGCGATCTGCCCGCGGTCGTAGCCGAGCTCGATCGTGCGCGCGAACCGCGTCTGCTCGAGGACGATTGCCGTTGAGATGATGAGCGCGATCGAAATCGCGAACTGCAGCACGACGAGCCCGCGCCGAAGCCTTGCGGCAGCACTGCCGCGCGTGGCATCGCCCTTGAGCACGCGCGAGGGCTGGAACGCCGAGAGAAAGAGGGCCGGATACGCACCGGCCGCCAGGCCGACGACGACGGCCAGCAGCACGAGCCCGCCGAGTACGCGAAGGTCGCCGAGATAGTCGAACGTGAGGTCCTGCTGCACGTACGCGTTGAACGTCGGCAGCATGAGCTCGATGAGCGCCACCGCGAGTGCCACCGCCACGGCCGCGAGCAGAACCGTCTCGCCGAGGAACTGCACGATGATCTGCCAGCGCTCGGCGCCGGCGACCTTGCGCACGCCCACTTCCTTTGCGCGCTGCGCCGATCGGGCGGTCGCGAGATTCATGAAGTTGATGCACGCGATGAGCAGGATGAACGCACCCACGGCGCCGAACGCGTAGACCGTGCCGAGGCTCCCGGAGGGGCTGATCTCGAAGTCGCGGTTGGACTGAAGATGAATGTCGGTGAGGCCATAGGTCGCAAGTCGCGTACTGGCCCCGCTGCCCTCGGCCATGTGGCGATCGAAGAACGAATTCGCCTGCGCGTCGATGTTCGATGTGTCCGCTCCTTCGGCCAGCAGCACGTATGTGTGAAAATTGTTACTGCCCCAGTTCTCGACGAACGATCGTCCGTACGCGGCAACTGTGGTCGGCATCGACAGCAACATGTCGAATTGCAGGTGCGTCGTATCGGGCAGATCGCGAATCACGCCCGTCACGCGAAGCGGGATCTGGTTCTCGAGCGTCAGTGACTCGCCGATCGGATCCGTGCGGCCGAAGTACTTGCGCGAGGCGCTCTCCGTGAGGACGATAGTGCCGGGTTCGACGAGCGCCGATGCGGGATCGCCGCTGAGCCATTCGAAATCGAATATCTCGAAAAGCTCGTTGTCCGCGGGCAACGCTCTTTCGTACGAGGACAGATCCTCCGTGCCGACGATCAGGCTGCCGCAGCAGTAGATGCGCGCTGCCTTCTCGACCTCGGCGAAGTCCTGCTTCAGGAGGCCTGCCACCTGCGGCGCGTTGGCCGCGAGGTAGAGGTTCTGATTCAGAAAGTCGCGCGAGACGCGGTAGATTCGGTCCGCGTTGGCGTAATGCCGGTCGTAGCTTAGCTCGTGGCGCACGAAGAGCGCGATCAAGATGAAGCACGCGAGGCCAACGGCGAGCCCGACGATGTTGATCGCCGAATAGAGCTTATGCGACGTCAAGTGACGGAGCGTGATGGCGAAGTAGCTCCTAAGCATGGCTGGCCGCCAGCGGCACCCGCGTCGTGCTTTCGGTCAGTACCTTTCCGTCGAGCATGCGCACCGTGCGCTGCGCGTACTGCGCGTGCGGATGCGAGTGCGTGACCATGATGATCGTCGTGCCTTCCGCGTTCAGGGCGACGAGCATGTTCATGACGTCTTCGCCGTTGGCGGAATCCAGGTTGCCGGTCGGCTCGTCGGCCAGGATCATTTTCGGCTCGCCGACGATCGCGCGGGCCACCGCGACGCGCTGCTGCTGGCCGCCCGAAAGCTGCTGCGGCAGATGATCGCGCCGCGACATGATTCCGACCTTGTCGAGCATCGCCTCGACGCGCGTGCGCCGCTCCGCCGACGAAACCTTCTGATAGAGCAGCGGCAGCTCGACGTTGCCGAACACGGTGAGCTCGTCGATCAGGTTGAAGCTCTGGAAGATGAAGCCGATGTTCTTTTTGCGCAGCCGCGCGAGCTTCCGTTCGGCGTAAGTCGATACTTCCTCGTCGAGGAAGCGGTACGAGCCGCTCGACGGGTTGTCGAGCAGGCCGATGATGTTGAGCAGTGTCGATTTGCCGCAGCCGGACGGGCCCATGATGGCGACGAATTCGCCGGCCCTGATGTGCAGGTCTACGCTGTTGAGCGCAGTTGTCTCGACTTCGCTCGCGCGGAAGACCTTGTTGAGATTCTCGAGTTTGAGCATTGGGTGCACTCCTTGAGCGGCTACCTGTCTAGTCTCTGAGCTGAATTCGATCCATGCCGACGTACGACGAGTACGCTGACGTGATGACGCGATCGCCGGGCTCGAGCCCCTCGAGCACCTCGAAGTATTCGGGGTTGCGGCGGCCAAGCCGTAAGTTGCGCTTGACGGCGAACTCGCCGGATTCGTCGAGCACGAAGGCCCAGTTGCCGCCCGTATCCTGAAAGAAACCGCCCCGCGGCAGCAGCAGCGCTTCGCTCGAGTCGCCGAGCGCAACGCGGATCTGCAGCGTCTGACCGCGCCGCAGATTCGCGGGCGGCGCCTCGACGAAGGCGAGATCGATCTCGAACTGGCCGTCGCGGATTTCGGGGTAGACCTTGATGACCTCCAGCCGGTGAGTCTCGCCGGATAGATCGAACTCGGCTGTTTGACCGGCGCGCGTGCGCGTGACGTAGAACTCGTCGACGAGGGCCGTGACCTTGAAGTCGTCGACGTCGTCGATCTGGCCGAGCCGCTGGCCGCGGGCCTTAGATTCGCCGACTTCGGCGTCGAGCGACGTGAGCTGACCTGCGATCGGCGCCTTGATCACGAGGTTGTCCAGATTCGAGCGCGCGATTTCGAGGTTGCGCTCGAGCTGCTCGACGGCCGATTCGAGCGACTCGATCTGCGCGAGACGCATGCGCTCGTCGGCTTCCTGGCTCTCGATCGTAACCTCGCGGCGGTTGCGGAAATACTGGAGCTCGTCGGCCGCGTCTTCGTAGTCCTGCCGCGCGATCAGGCCGCGCTCGAAGAGGTCGGCGCGCCGCTCCGTGAGACGCGTGAGGCGCGTGATCTGATAATCGACCTCGACGAGCGTGCTCTTCAGCGAGAGGCGGTTTTGCTCCATCGCAAGCCGCGTGTTGCGCAGGTTGTTGAGCTGCTCGGAGACCTGTGCCTCGCGCGAGATCACGTCGAGCTGCAGCGTCGTGTTGCTGAGCTCGAGGATCGGTTGCCCCTCTTCGGTGAGACCCCCTTCCTCGGCGAGGACGCGTTCGACGCGGCCGCCTTCGATCGCGTCGAGATAGACCGTGTTGAGCGGCGTCACGCTGCCGCGAATCGGCACGAAATCGAGAAACGTGCCCGTCTCGGCCGTCTCGACCGTGACGAGCTCCGACGCGATCGCGAACGAGCGCACGCCGCTCGTCGCGAGGAATTGATAGATCACCCCGACGACGAGGACGGCGACGGCCGAACCCATCAGGATCCGTGGCCACGTGAAGCGGCGCCGCTCGACCTTGCGGTCCATCGCGCCGTCGGCGGCGCGCTTGAGCGAAGTGACAGGTTGGGGCGAGGTCATCGGTCCTCCGGGTGTTCGACGTACCGAAAGCAAGAACCGGGCCACCCTGGAAAAGGTATATAAAACATAGATATAGAAAAGATGCGGACGAGCGGAACCGTCCGCTGACGAGACAATCACTGTCCGCCTGCGTACACCCCTGGCTTCGCGACAAGCAGTGTCCGCTGGCGTACACTCCGCCGCTGAACCGAATCAAGGACTCGAGGTGACAGACCGCAACGGCCGAATCCTCGTCGTCGACGACGACCCGGGCGTGCTGACCGCGGCCAAGCTGCTGCTCAAGCGCCATTTCGCCGTCGTCCAGACCGAGTCGGACCCCGCGCAGATTCCAGACCTTGTCCGCGCCGGCTTCGACGTCGTGCTTCTCGACATGAACTTCGCACTGGGCGCGAACACAGGCGCCGAAGGCTTCAAGTGGCTCGAGCGAATGCTCGAGGTCGATCCCGCCGTCGTCGTCATTCTGATGACCGCTTACGGCGACGTGCCGACGGCCGTCAAAGCGATCAAGGCAGGCGCCACGGATTTCGTGCTGAAGCCTTGGCACAACGAGAAGCTGCTGGCTACGGTCATGGCCGGCGTGCATCTGCGCCAATCGCGCGCCGAGGTCGCTTCACTGAGGCAGCGCAATCGCGAGATCGTCGCGGCCGGCTCGCGCGGATCACAACAGATCGTCGGCGACTCGCAGGCGATGATGCGCGTTCACGAGCTCGTGCGTCGTGCGGCGCCCACCGACGCGAACGTGTTGATTCTCGGCGAGAACGGCACGGGCAAAGAGCTCATTGCACGCGCGGTGCACGAGCGATCCGCGCGCGCGTCCGAGGTGTTTCTGTCCGTCGATCTCGGCGCAGTCAGCGAATCGCTTTTCGAGAGCGAGCTCTTCGGCCACCGCAAGGGCGCCTTCACGGACGCTCGCGACGATCGCGCGGGGCGGTTTCAAGCTGCCTCGGGCGGCACATTGTTCCTCGACGAAATCGGCAGTCTGCCACTCCATCTTCAAGGCAAGCTTCTGCGCGCGCTCGAGGAGCGTTCCGTGACGCCCCTCGGCAGCGACCATCCCGTGCCGGTCGACGTGCGCCTGATCTGCGCAACGAACATGCCCCTCGCGGACATGTGTCGGCGCGGCGAGTTCCGCGAGGATCTGCTCTACCGCGTCAATACGGTCGAGATCTCCTTACCGGCATTGCGGGAGCGGTCCGAGGATGTCGCCAGTCTCGTCGAGCATTTCATCGGCATATACGCGCGCAAGTACAGTCTCGGGCCGAAGCGGCTCACGCCGGGCGCGCTCAAGCGGCTCGAGACGCACGGCTGGCCGGGAAACGTGCGTGAGCTCAGGCACGCCGTCGAGCGCGCAATGATCATGAGCGACGGCCCGACGCTCGACACCCAAGACTTCTTCTTCAGCGACAGCGCCGGGAAGCCCGGTGACCTCGAGCTCGATGACCTGAAGCTCGACGCCGTCGAGCACCAGGTCATTCGCAAGGTGCTCGCGAAGCACGCCGGCAACGTCAGCCGCGCGGCACGAGAGCTCGGAATTACGCGCGCATCGCTTTATCGCCGCATGGAGAAGTATGGCCTATAGGCACTTCCGGCTCAGCGTCGTCATCCAGGTGACGCTGATTCTGTTGGTTTGTGTCGTGGCGGCGTACTTGATCGTTGCAACGTCCTACTACGCGACGATCGTGCTCGTCGTGATTGTGCTGGGCGTGCAGGTGGCATCGCTTCTGCGCTACGTTCAGCGCACGAACCGGGACCTCGGCCGTTTCCTGCTCATGATCGAGCATTCGGACTTCTCGCAGACCTTTTCTGCGGAGCAGGCCGCGGGATCCTTCCGCGAGCTGGCACACGCGTTCGAGCGCGTGCTGCAACGTTTTCGCGAGACGCGTACGGCCAAGGAAGAGCAGGCGAGCTACCTGAACACCCTCGTCCAGCACGTGCCGATCGCCGTGATCGCCGTCGACCGCTCCGGACACGTCGACTTGTTCAACAACGCGGCGCGCCGGCTGTTCGGTGTGGCGGAGCTGCGCAATCTCCACGATCTCGAAGCGTTCGGACCGGATTTCGCGAACGAGATTCTGAGTCTAGCACCCGGGCAACAGGAGCTCCTGAAGGTCA
>Ga0209320_10001539_pt1 | contig 11839 bp, 11 predicted proteins | sample Rifsed13ft4_FD_184008 | JGI IMG/M metagenome (GOLD analysis project Ga0209320, IMG submission 184008) | Soil microbial communities from Rifle, Colorado, USA - sediment 13ft 4 (version 2) | ecosystem: Environmental > Terrestrial > Deep subsurface > Rock core/Sediment | place: Rifle, Colorado... | reverse complement strand
TTTTCTGAAAATAATTTTTTATCTCATATATAAAATAAAGTTATTATCTTCCAAATTTACACTGTTTACTAGATTTTGAGTTTTGGGATTGGTGTTGCATATCTTGTAAAAGCGGCATTTCAATTATACATCACATATGGAAGATAATGTCTAGGCACAACTTGTCCTATGTCTTAATTCCAAATTCTTTTCATGCATATTATTATGAATTACAACTTAAGGAAAAAAAGCCGAAAATAGTTAACAGTAACACCAATGTCAATTATCTCAATCCCTCACATGAAGATACATTAATTCATTTAGGATTCAGTTAAATTCAAGTAATGATATTACATATTATGAACAATACTGAGATGTCTGTTCAAAATAATCATATTTCTGTATGCGATATAATGAAAGGAAATACATCGGAAATAATCCAAAAATTCGAATCTCATATTCCATCCATGATTCAAAATTATTCAAATTTGTACACTGCATATCTTCACGTATTTGATGATCTTTTTGGTACTTGTTATATCCATGAAAAAGAGTTTTTTGACAAATTAAACATAAATCAAGCAATACTAAAACAACTCAAAGACAATTCCGAATCACTAAAGAATAAATATCTTGAACATATCGAAATCACTACACAATTCCTTGATGAACAAATGAAGATGCGAATCTCTGCAATACAATCCTTTGAAAATTTTGCACATATTGTGATGGAATCATATGCCCAAACACTCTCACAATTTAATCGATCAATTACTCCCTCAAAATAATTTTATTGTAAATGTCAGAATCATGATTCTAAAGCCTGTACTCTTGCCTTTTTTGTGATAATCTCAGATCTATTCTGTCATGTTAATAGAATGCCTTGTACTATTTTTGGAAGGAGATTCATTTTATAGCAAAATTCACGCCCAAACTATATCCTCACATACAATTGAAAAATTAAACTTAATAGACCGATTTTAGTTGTAAATACAATGGGACGTAGAAAGACTCAGAAAATTATACGAACTGGTCCAAAAAACGCAACAACTGGAATGTGTCCATTGTGTAAGACAATCGGTAAGGTCTTTCTTCTTGGTCCGCCTGGTCAAGAGAGAGGAAAATGCGAGAAATGTCGCCAGGAATTTGAATTGTAGTTCCAAAAAACTAACTAGCCCATCAAAATAATTACCCATAACTTTTTAAGACAATTTTTTTATGATAGATAATCATGAGTTCAGAAGCTGAAACAATCTATGAAAGAGTAGCAAAACTCGAAGATGAGATTGCATTACTTAGAAGTGAGGTTGATATTCTTAAAAGAGCACTAAGAAACAAGATTGCCCGACACGAGATATCAATGATCAAGAAAGGACAAGATATAGATTCTATTATTGATTAATCTTTTGTCTTTATACTTCTTATTAATTCTAAAATAAAATCCACATCTTCTGCATTTGGGTTAATCTCTAAATATTTATTCAAATATTCTAATGCTATATCTGAATTCGATACTCTCTCTTCTAGTATTCCTTTATCTCTTATGTCTTCTGGCGAATCAGGGTCTATAGCTAAAACCATATTTGTACATCTTAATGCTTTATCATACACAAAAGATTGAACATAGGAATTTTTTAAATTCCTAGCTAATCTGACAAGAATTTGCTCGTGTCCTATGTCATCAAGAAACTCTGGTTTGAATTCCAATTCTCCTCCAAAATTCTCATCTAAAATTTCTTGAAGATCATCTACATCTAACAACATTCCATCATTGAATGGATCTAAAATCATTTCTTCGTTATATTTTACCAATATGTGACTTGGGAATCCAATTATCTTAAGATCTAGCCCTATGAATTTTGCAATTTCAACATATAGTATGGAAATTGTTATTGGCAGTCCTGATTTTTTATCAATTACTTCATTTAAAAAATTATTTTTTGGATTATAGTAATCATCATTGTCTCCACTGAAACCTAAATTTTGAAAAAAATGCTCATTTAAAATTGAAATCAGATATGTAGGATTTTTTACATCGCTAATGGATTCTTTTAATGATTTTCCAATAAGTGCAATTTTCTGAATATATTTTTCAATATCCAGATCAGGATATTCTAAAATTTGAGCAAATTTGAGACACTTCTCAACTAGATTGAAGTTTGGGTTTTTCACAAATGAAAGCCATTCTGCAACGAGGGGATCAAATTTTTCTTGCAATTGTTACTGTTTTATCCTATTCAAGTATAATTGTGGCTCTTTTATCTCTCTTGTATTGGGTGGGTTTTCCATTAACTGTATGAATGCGTTTTTTCCTAATTTTTCATAGATGTTTTTTGTAAAGTCTCTTCCCATGCTTTTTCGAACCTGATATGATGAGAAATCTGTGCCCATAAAAGTAGTGAGATAGTTTTGAAAATCTTCATCGTCTTTCAGTATGTTTTCTATGGCAAATCCCGCCATTCCCTCCATTATTGTAAAAGATGCATGATGTTGCTGAATTGGGTTTAGCCATTTTTTGTAAATATCTAGTAATTGTGGAATGGCATCTGAAATTTTAGGATCTATTTCCACATGTGTGAAAGTCATTACATCTGGTCCAATCTGCTCAATTAAGAAATGATCCGGATTCAAGAAGAAAAACAGATTTGCTTTTTTTGCAAATGGAAAGTCGTCTGGAACAGCTTGAAGTTGTAAATATTCTGAAAGATTATTCACTGTTTGATTATCTAACTTTAGAATGATTGTTGCTAGTTCTTCGTTAATCAAATTGACTTGCGTTGCTGCACTTTTGTTTAATTGTTGTAATTCTTCTTGTGCTGAATGAATTTGCTCTTCCAAAACAGTCATCTTTACTGCTCCTAAATAACCTGAATTTACATTGGTAAATCTTGATTCGTATGGCTCTCCTTGTTTATGCAAAATGATTTGCGGATATCTGGAAAGTACAAACTTGTTTAAATAAATTACAGAATCCAAATAATCTCCATAAGTAGTTGAAATTTTTGAGATGTATTGGATAGCATATGTTGAATATACAAGATATTTTGCAGTATGCCTTTTCATTAATTCTGCAATTTTCTCTTGATCTTCATTTGCAACTGCATCAAATAATTCTCTTACATACTCTTTTGATTTTTCATCTGAGAATACTTTTTCACCTTTTAATTTTTTAAATTCTATTAGATCAGGAAACCTCATCTTCAAATTATCTGAAATTTTAACTCCCAGGAATTCCTCCACTTTTTCCTTTAGTGTTGGGAATACTTCTCGAGCTATTTTTTCTAATTCCTCAAATTTCACCTTAAATGAAAGATCATCCTTTGCATTCTCTGATAGTTTGGCAATTTCTTTTTCTTCGTTAATTTCTACAAGTAACTGCCCAAATAATGCCTCTGCAAATTCTTCAAATTCTCCCAATTCGCATAAAATCGCCAGAATACTCCATTTAACATTATTCCTCTCAAAAACTAAAAGAAATTATTAGTTCTAATTTGATTAGTTTGATATACAAAAATGCATGAATTCAGTCTAAATTTTCTAAGATGTGTCAGATGTGGCTCTAAATTAGAACTTGATGTATTTAGAAAAGAAACAGAGATTGAAGAAGGAATTTTGGAATGCAGTAAATGTACACTGTGTTTTCCAATAATCAAAAAAATTCCAATCATATGGGATGATTTTTCAAAATATATCTCAGAACGAATGATGTTGGGAGGCAAACTATTTCATTCCGTATCTCATGACAAGATGAAAAAATTTCTAAAACTCTCATTGTCTAATTCTAAACGAAACTCTGATGATAGGACAACACTTGAAGAAAGATGGAGTAAAATCTATCAAAACAGTCAAAAATCTAAATTTTATTCTATCATCAAAAATAAATTAAATTTCATGCCAAAATCAAACCTTGTTTTGGAATATGGTTGCTCTATTGGGATTATGAGTAGTTTTCTTGCAAATTCTAATCAAAGTGTATTCGGAATAGATAGATCATTTAGTGCAATTAGCATTGCAAAACAAACCCAAAAAGGCAATTTGGATTATTTTGTAGCTGATTTAATGTCTGATGTTTTTGGCAAAACAAAGTTTGACTTGATTTTGGCATTAAATGTTCTAGAACTAGTAGAGCCAAAAGACTTGCTAAAACACATCTCTCAACAAATTTCCAAAGGCACTTTTGTACTATCTGATCCTTATGATTTTGACAGAGGCAAAAATTCAGTTAAAAAACCACTTGATGAATCAGCATTAAGAACAAGTTTGGAAGAATCGGGGTTTGTCATTACTGCAAAGACAAAAACACCTTCTTATTTGACTTGGAATCTAAAACTAAATCCACGCTCAACTTTAAACTATAAAGTAGATTTGATAATTGCAAAAAAGTGAATTTAGCAAGTATGTCAGGTAAAACATGGAATCTCTATAAGCAGCGTTGAGGTAATACAAGTAACGTAGTGGTGTGAGTTTGCATATCCATCAGGAAGGACTGAATTAACTACTCAGCTACGTTTGAAAATTTGGACGATAAAAATTCTTGCCTTATATCCTAGTGACCACCTAATCGTGTATGTTAAAAAAACTATTTGCAAAATTGCAACGAAATCAAACAAAGACATCTGATGTAAACGCATTCAAAGAATCTGAAAAAAAGAAACTTGAGAAGGAAGAAAAATAAAATGAAGTATAATTGCAAGGATTGCACTTTTCATTGGGAAGGATGGATGGATACCTTTGAGAAAGTACTTTTTCATGAAAAGACACATTTGAAAAAACTGAATGATTAGTATGGCTGGTTATCTGGGTGATAAACAAACCACTCTTGTACATCATTTAGCTAACATGAAAAAGGAATGTAAGATTGTGGAGATGAAATTAAAAGATAGACAATACTTTACTCCTGATACGTTAGAAAATGCAAAATCCATGAATTTTTCTTCATGTATGTGGTGTATTGGAAATTAATTTGATACATTAGATTTTTGAAAAATTGTTTGCACTGATATTGTTTGTTCAAAATAGTTCCCTAGTTTCTTTAAGTTATATTATGTGTGCCGGGGATGGGTTTCGAACCCACGACCTCCAGATTATGAGTATTGCCTTTTTTGGAAGAACCGGTAGAGTTTACCAATTAACTGGCACTCTAACCAGGCTGAGCTACCCCGGCATAATGTATTTCAGATAATTTGAGAAATTAAATGCTACGTATGTCGATTTGAATGACTCTGATCATTTTTAAACGAATTCTTATTGTTTTGCTAATTCTGACCAGCTAACTTTTTCGTTTTGTACCCAAAGGAATTTTTTCTGCAATGCAGCAGTGTATAGTTTCTCCCATTCTACACCCACATCATCAGTCCATGCTTTGAAAACACGAGGATCTATGTAATTTCGTAATGACGTTCCAAGGTTGTAGTCTTTTGTTTTTTCAGATAAGTCAATCTGTAACTGTAATTTCTCGGTTCTTTCTTTGTGTTTTTCTTTTTGTTTCTTGATTTGCTCATTCAACGCTTTAATCTTTTTTGCTTTATTCTTTTTTTGTGCATCTGTTTTATCTTCTAACAACTCTACTTTTTTTAATGCGTCTAGAGTTTTTTTCCATGGCTGCTCTCTGTTGATATTTTTTAGTGTGTCTCTTTTATTTTCAAGTGATTCCTCAAAGGTTTTAGGAATGGTTCTTTTATGATTACACATTATTGCTGCTTCCAAATTTGCTAATTTTGCATGATACAATTTTTCATTGGGCGTTTTCCCTTTCATGTTGTTGTGTTCTTTTAGATAATTTTTCACCATTGTAGTTGCAAGATAAGTTCTGAAAACTTTGGCAGTTAATCCATTTACTATGCTAGAATAATATGCATTTACATGCCTTGATGTGATATCTTCAAAAATCTCATCTTTTGGTTTTTTATTTTGGATTAGTTTCTTGAGATTTTCTTGGAATTGTTTGTCATTGCCTTCTGCTTTGACTGTTTCTTGCCATCTTACACTGTCTTTTCCCAAGAAATCAAATTCTATTGTATTTTCTGTAATGTTGATATGTTCTTTTCTTAATGTGGTTGCACCAACTGTATCTGCCTCGTCAGGATCTTTTTCATCGCCTACTCTCATTGCAGTTCTGTAAATCAAATAACACGCAGTTGCAATTCTGCTAATTTTAGGATCCTTGTTTTTCATATCTTTTACTATCTTGTCTTTGATTTTCTCAATCTCTTTTGATAGCTTGACTGCTTTTTCATATTTTGCCTTGTCTCTATCTTGTTTTAATCCTGCAGTGTCTGCAAGCCAAACATACTTTCTTTTTTCAGTAAGGTAATCTGTCCAACCAGCTAACCACATTGAATCATGATCATGAACAATTTTGCCCCAGTTTCCTTCTGGGATTTTTGCATCTTTGCCTAGATTTAATGTGACATCTTTTGCCGTAACCCGAGGTTTCCATCTTCCTCTAAGTGGATGATCTCCCCTTCCAATAAAAATTCCGGGAGGCTCTGCCATGTAATTTGCAACATCAACTTCTTTTCCATCCATGATGGCTTTGCCGTATTTCTGCACCAGTTTTTCTCGTAATTCTTTTCGTTTAACAGCTAATGCTTTCTTTTCATCTTTTGTCATCATCTCCCTGAGATCTTTTTCTTTGTCTACTATTTTGTAAGCATGTGAAAAATCAATGTCTTGATATGAAATATTCTTAAATTTTGATGGCAGTGTTTTAGCAAAATCACCTGTGAAATTTTTCTGAAAAACTTTGTCTTGAGCATATGGGGTATCTTTCTTTTTTGCCCATTGGTATATCATCTCCTCTTGATTCAGATCAAGGTCTACACTTTCTCCTTTGATCTTTATCTTTATTCCATGTGCTTCATAGGCAGGTGGAAACAAGATTCCATTATGTTGTAGTGTTTTCCATTTCATTTTTCATCATCTAAAATTGCGGACTTTGACAAAAACTCTATTCTATGTGTATATCAATTTAACGTAGTTCTGTTTTTAACTTCAAAACAGTTCTTTTTTGAGATAATTTTCAAACTCTGTATCTGTTTTTGCCTTTTTTGCTTCTAAAAACATCTGTGCATCATTTCCCACAATGTACCTCGGCCTTGGATTTTCTTCTTTAATCGCATTCAAAATTGCAGTGGCTACTTCTGATGGAGGCGTTCCCAACTCTGCCATCATCTTTATCCCACTGATTACCTTTTCAGTAATTTCTTTGTACGGTGAATCTGGTTTTGGATCTGCAATTTTCATAGATGAGAAAAAGTTTGTCTTGATAACTCCCGGCTCTATAATAATGATTTTTACTCCAAACTGCCCTAACTCATATCTTAATGATTCAGATAATCCCTCCAATGCAAATTTTGAGCTAATATATGCAGGTGATCCTGGAAAACCTATTCTTCCTGCAACTGAGCTCACATTTACGATTACTCCTGAACCTTGTTTTCTCATAATTGGCGCGACTTTTTGAATAATGCTGATTATTCCAAAGAAATTAGTTTCAAACTGTGCCCTGAAATCTTTCATTGATACATCTTCAACACTGCCAAACAAACCCCAACCCGCATTATTTACTAAAACATCTATGCGTTGTTTTTTTGAAATAATTTTCTCAATGGCGGCACTAATTGATTTTTCATCATCAACATCTAATTCGATAATTTCTATGTTCAAATTTTCTTTTTTTGCAACTTGTAATATTTTATCTGCTTTTTTGGAATTTCTGACTGTGGCAAATGTGTAAAACCCATCTCTTGCAAGTGCAAGTGAAGTTTCATATCCTATTCCAGATGAACTTCCTGTTACAATGGCAACTTTTTCCATATGGTTGATAGAAATTTGTTATATTTATCCCATTTTGATTTTACACTAGTGGTCTGTCACCTTCAGTAGGTTCTATTAGTTTGGTCTCTTCACCATCATTAATTCTTTGAAGGATTTCTAATGCCGAGTATTTGTGTAAGAATTCATTGTTGTTTCCACATCTATATGAAAATGTACAACGCGGACAACCTGCTTCATTTTGACATGGGCATTCTTTTACTATGGACATGCTTCGCTCAAGTGCACTCTCAAATCTGTCAAATAGTGCTTTACTTGCCCCATTTCCTCCGATTGCACCATCATAGATGAAAATCAATCCCGAAGTTCCCAAAGATATTCCTCCTAAATCTTGAGATACTCCTCCCGTTATCATGTTGCTGCCTTCAATTACAACATGTTCTGTGGCATGATATCCACTTGCCTCTGTATAGTCTTCATCTTCGGATTTTTTGATTTCTTTGATTGGTCTTGGTGCATGAAATACAATTCCCTTTGTGATAAAGTCGTACTCTAAGGGAGTGTCAAGTAAAACTTTTTGCCCCTGAGTAATTTCTTGTCCTAATTCGATATTGACGTACCCATAGACTTTCTTTTGTATGTGTAGTTTACAAAATGCAACTTCTACCCCATACACTTTTCTTCTCTCAAAAACAGTTTCAATTGTTGGCCATTCTTCTGTTAATGCTTTAGTGTAGTATGGATAGTCTCTGGAAATTCTCTCCAGCCTTGCAAAATTTCTGTGTGGATATCCAAATTCTTTTACTCTGTACCTTGTTCCTGCAAGAAAGTAAATTGCGTCTTTGTGAAGTTCTTCTAAAGCAATTGGAAGGACTCTGTCTCCTACTTTCTTTTCATTTAAGAAAATATCTATTGATTTCCCAATTCCTCTTATGCTGTAATCATTTAGTAAAGAAACGATTTTGTCAAAATTTGGTATTATTCTGTTATTGTAAAGTAGCATGTTTCCTTTTTTTAGGTGCTGTTCTATTACTTCCTCATGTTCTTTTAACTCATGTTTGGAAATTGGCTTATCACAAGCCATTGCCAATACTTGAAATTCTTCTACAAATGGATTCTTTGGATCAATGTATGTTTTTTCAATATCTTCAAAATAATCTTCCGGATGATTCTTGTAGTACTGTGAAATTGGATCGTTTCCAAGTGCCAAGAATGCATATCCTCTCTGTCCTTTTCTTGCTGCTCTGCCAATTCTTTGAATTAATCTGTTTACCGGAATAGTAGATGATATCACACAGTCTACATTTCCTACATCTATTCCAAGCTCAAGCGTAGGAGTGCATGATATAGCCTGTAACCTGTCCTCTTTGAATTCCTGCTCTACTGATTTTCTATAATTTGCCATTAAACCTGCTCTGTGAACCTTGATGTTGACTTTTTGTTTTCTTGCCTGTATTGCTAAAAGCTCCGAGTTAAGATGTGAGTTATTGAATACCATTGTTTTGTGATCTTTTTCAGTCATCCTCTTTGTCAAATCGATCATTAATGCACGTTGAGTTCTAAGTGATGGGAATAGCATTACAAAATCTGTCTGTCCTTTTTTGCCAGACCCGTGAATGATCTTCATCTTTACTCCGAATAATTGCTCACAAAAATTTTTTGCATCTTCCAGAGTTGCGGATGCTGCAACAAACTGTATTTTATTACTGCAAATTCGCTTCAATCTTTTTATTATGTAATGAACGTTAGACCCAAAAATTCCTGAATACACATGTGCCTCATCTACGACCAAAACTTTCACTGTTGAAAGCAATGATGAAAATTTTGTTTGGTGCCAAAGATGGTAATGTAAAACGTCAAAATTTGTAATCAATATGTGTGGGGGTTTCTCTAGAATTTCTCTTCGCTCTATTTGATTTGTATCTCCATCAAAAACTTGTACGTCTATCCCAATTTTTTCTGCAAACTTTAGGATTTTTGGGTGTTGGTCACGTGAGAGAGCTTTGGTTGGATATACAAATACTGCAAAGACCCCATTGAGATCACTTGATTCTTTTTTGATCTTTTGAATCACTGGAATCAAAAATGCTTCTGTCTTACCAGACGCTGTAGGTGCTTCAATTATCACATTTTCTCCAAATGATACCTCTTCAATTGCTTCTTCCTGAAATTTGTAAAACTGTTCAATTCCAATGTCTTTCAAGTAATTGCTTATTGACTCGTCTAGCCCTAAATCTTCCACACTACTGCCCATTTCAGGCTCAGGATTTTTCAGAACTTTGTATTGTGAAATATAGTCTTTTTTTGAGAAAAGAATTGATTCAGTTATTTTATCTGGATTGTTTTTTCCAATCATGCCTTTGATTTCTTTTTCGTCTCTGATGATCCCTTCATCTTTTAGGCCTTTTGAAACTCCTTTTTTTGTAACTAGACCCTCATCAAATCTTGAAAGAAATTCTAGGAACACCTCATCAATATTTTTTGAAAATTCAAGTAGATCCTCAATATCGCAATTATTGCATGATATGTGTATCTTTTTGTTGAATGTTTTTTGTATTTCTAATTTAGATTTACATTTTGGACATGAAAATTTCAATTAAGATCTACTTGATTGAACGCATTCTAGATTTATTGGTTGACTGTTAATTTTATCAAAAAACATGACTCCACGACATTATTAAACGAGGAAACAATCTTGATTTTAAAATTTTTGTTTCCCTTTCTTTTATTCCTAAATCCTTAATACAAAATAAGATTTTTTGATAATATGAAAATTATTTGGAGGATTACTCAACAAGATATTATTGATACTAATCAAAAGGTAATTTCTCTAAAACTTGATCCGTTGGATGAATTTTGTGTTAGACATGATGTTTTAGATGATATTTTTGATATGCTTGATAAACTCAAGGTATCTGATGATTTACAAGGATTATTGCAAAAAGGGGCTTATCTTATGGCGTATATTGCATGGGCTCAACCCTTCTGTGCAGGAAATAAAAGAAATGCTATTCTGATCACGGCCAACTTTTTTCATCATAATGGGGTTGAAATGGTCATACCTGATGATGGCAAAGAATTGAGAAAGTTACTATATGAGATTCAAGAGGACAGGTCTGGCTTAAACGAGGCTGTAATGAAAAGGATGATTTTTTATATTTCCAAGACCCTAATATGACATGAACCAAGAAGACGCTAAATTCCAGGATATGTATTTAGAAAAATACTCTAGATTATTCTATAAACTTGGCAAGGAAATTTACGATTTTTAGATTATTTAAAGTTCGAAATTCCAAAAATATTGCAGTACAAGTGAGTTTAGTGGAGAAGTTTGGGCAAAAAAATATGGAGGTTTGATACCATGATGTACCATTAAGAAATCTAAATACTTCTTCAAACGTTGAAACAGTCTTTTATAGTTGAATTGTTGCCGTACAATTTTAGCTGACGTCGTGCCATTATACCACCAAAAGGTGAGCTACCCAAAAATTTGAAAACATATTATTTGGTGCACAAAGATGATTAATCACAAATTAATTACACAAATTACATGCTTTTAAAAATGAAAAAAATTGAAATTAACAAAATTTACAATATGAACTGTATTGAGGGTATGAAATTAATGCCTAAAAATAAAATTGATCTGATTATTACTGACCCTCCATTTGCTATTAATTTCAAGGCTACAAAGGCAAATTATAATCGAATTTCTTCCAGAGTTATGCAAGGATACAATGAAATCAAAGCTGTAGATTACTATGATTTTACATTTGATTGGATGAGAGAAGCATTTCGCATTCTTAAAGACTCTGGAAGCATGTATGTTTTTTCAGGTTGGAATAACCTCAAAGACATCCTAAAAGCATTAGATGACGTTGGGTTTACTACCATAAATCACATAATATGGAAATACCAATTTGGTGTTGTAACAAAAAAGAAATTTGTTACTTCACACTATCACTGTCTTTATGTTTGTAAAGATGACAAACAAAGAAAATTTTTCCCATTTTCCAGATTTGAAAAAAATTCTAAAACAAATGAAGGACGTAGCTTACATTATAAAGATAAAGAGGATGTCTGGGAA
>Ga0209320_10001536_pt1 | contig 11851 bp, 10 predicted proteins | sample Rifsed13ft4_FD_184008 | JGI IMG/M metagenome (GOLD analysis project Ga0209320, IMG submission 184008) | Soil microbial communities from Rifle, Colorado, USA - sediment 13ft 4 (version 2) | ecosystem: Environmental > Terrestrial > Deep subsurface > Rock core/Sediment | place: Rifle, Colorado... | reverse complement strand
TTTCCGCAACCGAGCTTCGAATGCGCGGGCGCGACCTCGCGATCGTCTCGCTTCAGGACATCCGCCGCGAGCTCGAGGCCCGCGAGCTCACTGCTTGGCAGAACTTGATCCGTGTGCTCACGCACGAAATCATGAACTCGGTTACGCCGATCTCGTCGCTCGCTGCCACGGCCGGTGAGCTACTGGCCGACGCCCAGGCTTCGAGCGCCGCGGGAGCCGCGGATGCCGCGGTCCGCGACGCCAAGGACGCGGTCGACACGATCGCGCAGCGCGGCACGGGCCTCATTCACTTCGTGGAGAGCTACCGGCGATTGACGCACCTGCCGAAGCCGGTGTTGGGCAGCTTTTCTGTGAGCGAGCTCTTTTCGCGTATCCGCCAGCTCATGGCACGCGAGCTCGAGACGCGATCGATCGAGCTCTCGTTGTCGGTCGATCGGCAAGTAGCGAAGCTGACCGGGGACTCCGAGCTCATCGAGCAGGCCATCATCAATCTCGTCAAGAACGCGATCGATGCCGTGAGCGGCGCAGCGGCTCCCGAGATCAGGATGTCGGCTTATGTCGATGCGTCCGGCCGTCCGACCATCGCCGTGGCCGACAATGGCCGGGGCATAGACGAGGCCGTGCGCGAGAACATTTTCGTGCCCTTCTACACGACCAAGCGGGAGGGCACCGGCGTCGGCTTGAGCGTCGTGCAGCAGATCATGCGGTCGCATCAAGGCAGCGTCGAAGTCGCCTCAGCGCCGGGGGCGGGCACCGAGATACGGCTCGCGTTTTAGGCAGTTTCATCCGTAATCGCACCGAAACTTCCAACCCCGGGCTTGCGTGTTGCACAATGACAACGTGCCCATGGTGAGGGGGACGACCGATGGCCGAACGATTCGAGATCACCGTTAACGAGACGCGGCATGCCGTCGAGGTCGAGCCGGACACGCCTTTGCTGTACGTGCTGATCAACGATCTGCGCCTCAAGGGCCCGCGTTTTGGCTGCGGCCTCGCACAATGCGGATCCTGCTCGGTCCTGCTCGACGGTGCGGAGGTACGCGCCTGCGTCACGCCGGTGAGCGCTGTCGGGCGACGGGCGATTACGACGCTCGAAGGTTTGCCCGAGTGGTACGCTCGACAGCACGGTCTTGACCGGGCACCCGATCTGCATCCGGTGCAGCAAGCGATGATCGACGAGCAGGCCATCCAGTGCGGCTATTGCTTCAACGGGATGATGATCAAGGCATCGGAGCTGCTGGAGAACAACGCGCGACCGTCTGCCCAGGAAATCAAAGCGGCGATGAACGGACACCTATGCCGCTGCGGTATGTACCCGCGAATCGTGAAGGCTGTGCAGGCCGCGGCAACGAAGATAGCGGGAGAGCCTGCATGAGGCCGCCGATGCGCGAAGACGCGTGCGAGGCTCTGTCGGCGCTGACGCGGCGCGGCTTTCTGAAAACCGGGGGTGCGCTGGTCATCGGATTCAATCTCGTGTCGGCGGCGCTTGGCCAACAGGCGCGCGCGCCGCAGCGTCGCCCGATCGTTGGGGGCCCGCCGGATGCCGAGCAGATCGATACCTGGCTCGCGATACATGCCGACAGCACGGCAACCGTGTACATCGGCTTCGTCGAGCTTGGTCAAGGCTGCTCGACGGCCCTGCTGCAAGTCGCGGCCGAGGAGCTCGACCTCGACCTCGAGCAGGTCGACACGGTCGGCCACGACACGCACGTCACGCCGAACCAGGGCGGGACCTACTCCAGTGCCGCGATCGCCCGCGGCGGTCCGCAAGTGCGTCGCGCCGCAGCGGAGGCGCGCGCCGCCCTGCTCGGGATGGCCGCAGAGCGGCTCGGTGTTGACTCGGATCGGCTGACGGTGACCCGCGGTGTCGTGACCGTCGAAGGCGACGCCGCACGCTCCGTGACTTACGGCGAGCTCGTCGGCGACACACTTTTCGATCTGCGCTTCACGGGTGAGGCGCCCGTCAAGGCGCCGTCCGACTACCGGCTCGTTGCTCGGCCGCTGGCCCGCAGGGACATCCCGCTCAAGGCCAGCGGTGATTACACCTATATGCAGCACCAGCGGCTCGACGGCATGCTGCACGGACGCATCGTGCGCCCGCGCGGGCAGGGTGCCTACCGTGATGGCGCCCAGGTCGTGTCGATCGACGAGGGTTCGATTGCGGACATTCCGGGCGCGCGCGTCGTTCGCAAAGGTAACTTCGTCGGGATCGTCGCCGAAGACGAATGGGCTGCGGTCAAAGCGGCGCAGCTGCTCAGCGTCGAGTGGGCGCGGCCGACTGCATTGCCCGGCAACGACGGATTGTTCGAGAAGATGCGCTCGGCGCGCACCAACGACCGCGTTGCCGTCGACGTCGGCGACGTGGAGGCGGCGTTCGATTCCTCTGCGCACGTTGTAGCGTTCGCCGCGAACGCACCGTATCAGGCGCATGCGCCTTTCGCTCCGAACTGCGCGCTCGCCGACGTGGCCGCTGACACTGCGCTCGTCATGTGCTCGACTCAGGACGCTTACAATTTGCGCACGAGTCTTGCCAGCCTGCTAGGGCTTCCGGCAGAGCAAGTGCGTGTGCAGTACCACGAAGGCTCGGGCACCTACGGGCATAGCTGCTACGACGATGCGGCGCAGGCCGCCGCGATTCTTTCTCAAGCGGTCGGCCGGCCCGTGCGGGTTCAGTTCATGCGTTGGGACGAGCACGGCTGGGACACATACGGTCCGGCGCACATCGGCGAATGCCGCATCGCGGCCGATGACACCGGCAACATGACGGCCTATCAATATCATGGCTGGCAGCATCACTGGAGCCTCATAGAAACCTCCGCTCAGCTCGCCGCCGGAACACCGGCTGCCGAATGGCCGCCTTTTCCGGCTCAGCAGATCAATCCGCGCACGCTCGGCGGCATGTACAACGTGCCGAACATGCTGCTCGTCAATCACCACGTCGACGGGCTCGACTATCTGAAGGGTGCGTGGCTGCGCTCGCCTCTCGATCTTTCGTTCGCGTTTGTCTCGGAGCAAGCCGTCGATCAGCTCGCCTACGAAACCGGCATGGATCCGTTCGAGTTTAGACGGCGTAACATCAAGGATGAGCGCTGGCTTGGCGTGCTCGAGGCCGCAGCAAGCGCGGCGGGCTGGCGCCCGCGGCGCGCAGCTTCGAACCGGTCGCGCGCGAACGTCGTCTCCGGGCGCGGCATTGGCCTCGGCACGCATCTCGCGTCATGGGGCGGAGCTGTCGCTGAAATCGAAGTCGAAAGGTCGACCGGCAGAGTGCGGATCAGCCACCTCTACGGTGCGATCGATGCAGGGCTTGTCGTAAATCCGGGGATCGTCGAAAGCCAGGTCATCGGTCAGCTCGTGCAGACCGCCAGCCGTATGTTGCTCGAGGAGGTCAAGTTCGACACGAACGGCGTTACGAGCCTCGATTGGTCAAGCTATCCGATCCTGCGTTTCGAAGATTGCCCGGAGATCACGGCCTTAGTCGTGCAGCGGCTCAACGAGCCTTACTCCGGTGCAGGCGAGGAAGTCATGGCTGCCGCGGCAGCGGCGATCGCCAATGCGTTTTTCGATGCGACCGGCGTGCGTCTGCGGATGTATCCCTTGACGCCGGAGCGCGTGCTGGAGGCGCTGCAATCGGTGTAACGGACTCACACGGGAGAGTTCTTCATCTACGTCCCGCGGATTCGTTCGGAATCATCGTGCTCTTCACCGACTCTGAGTGCGTCGTGAAGCCCAACCTTCGTCGCGCGCGGGTCCACCCCCGAAAGCCGAGGTCACCGTGAATCTCTGCGGCTGACTTATCGAAGGTGTAGGACGGCGTCCCGCGTTGTCCTTACGCGTCTCAACCTGAACGAAGTTAAGGTACTTTCGAGAATGTTTCCGCGGAATCGCGCCGCCGGAATATCCCCAGAGCCGTGCACTCGATCAAAGAGGCTCGAGCGGATTGTCGCGTTGCTCGAACGTTTGGTCGAAACGATCCGGCAGACCGCTGTCGGAGCTGATGTAGCGTTTGCTGATGAGCCACTTGCCGTTGATTTTCACGAGCTCGGTATCTTCACGGCCTTGTTCGTAAAGGGCCGGCGGTTGCCCGACACCTTTGTTCGAGATACCGGTCCAGATCACGTGAGCCTGGGCCCGGTCACCCTTGATCTCTATGACGGGATTGGTCAGAAGCATGTGGTTGCGCGGCCGCGTCGCATCGCGCGCCGGTCCACCCCCATACAGTTTCTCGATTTCCGCACGCTCGTTGGCGATCGTGCCGTCGACGTCGAGCATCGCATCCTCGGTGAAATACTCCGACATTTCGTGAGCTCTGCCCATCGAAAGATCGTAGTAGTACCGAACCAGCAGATCTTCGATCTGGATACGGTCGAGGAGCGTTTCCATGGTGACCTGCTGCGCCAGCGTCGGCGAAGGCAGCGACAGTTGCAGGACGGCAGCCGCGACGGCGAGGGCGCAAACAAAACGATAAACGCTCGTGCGTGCAAGGGTAGGGCGCGACATTGGCATTCCTCCTTCTTAGTCTCTGACACCAGGCGCGTTGGAAGTCGCGAGTGCGTCGTGCGCGACCTCGAGCACCACGAGCACCTCGCACGGCCGCGCGAATGCGAGCATCGCCTGCGTACGAATGTTGAGCCACTCGATGTTCGGCTGAAACTGGTCCATTGGCAGGCTGCCGAGCGCCTTGATGCCCGCGAGGCATTCCCCCTCGGCCCGCATTCTCGCAAGCTCCGCGTCGGTCATCCTTACGATCGGGTGGCGTGCACTGATGGCGGCAAAGCCCGATGGGCTATCGTCATTCGGCCGAGCAGGCTTGTCCAGATCGACCGCGTTTGGCTTACACTGTTGCAAACGCCCACTGAAGAACCGGGCGCCATCGAACTACATCCGGGAGAACACAAAAAATGCGACGAGCGATCACGACGATACTGGGGCTTACTGCCGCGACCGGGTTGACGTGGGTCCATGCGGACGTCACGGTGCTGGCCGTTCGGCTCGGTGCGGAGGACGTCGTTGCGCTCGCGAGGTTCTACGACGCGGCGTTCGGCCTGAAGGAAATCGACCGTGTGGGGGAGCCGGCAACGGAGATCATCATGCGTTACGGCGACACGGTCGCCGAAGCCAAGAACGGCTCATCACCCGAGTTTCTCGTTCAGCGGCGAGAGCCCGGCGCTGCCCAGGACCCGATGGCGCACGCTATCTTTCATGTGTCCGATCTCGCTGCGACGGTGGCGGTCGCGAAGGCCGCGGGTGCAACGATGGAGGGCGACGTGGTGTCGGTACCGATCGGGGGCATGCCGGTGAAGATCGCGACGTTGGTGGATCCCGACGGCAATGTGCTCGAGCTCATGGAGTTGCCGAACGGCGCCAACCGACTCCCGCACCCATAAATGAGCATGACGAGAAGCCTCGCGTGCACGACTGCGCTCGGCGCTCGGCCCGGCATCTAACCCGTCGCACGTCCCGTTTCGCCTTCGACCGCTACTCATGGCCATAGTCCGCGCAGACGAGCTCGTCAAGGATCTCCTTATGGCGGGACGGTTTCGACCCGCTCTATGCTCCGCCGGGGGCGGCGTCCGCTGCCGAGCTCGTCCTCGATGAGTTCGATCGTGTTCGGTGTCCTGACGTCGGTAGGGGAGGACAGATGAGGTTTACGAATCGTCCAGTTCGCTGCGCGATTTTCTATTCCGTCTCAGCGCTGTCAATGATAGGCCTGACCTCGGGCGCCGGCGCCCAGCCGTGCACGGCGGAATCCGCCCTCGCTAAAGGCTCGACGTGGACCGAGAGCCCGCCCGACCTCACGCTTGCGAGCGAGGTGGCGCCTCCGGCCCGGCACGCCGCAATCCTCAAACGAATCGCGCCGATGGCGGCGATGTTTCGGGAGTCGTATCCATCGCCGCAGGGGACGGCAGCCGATGGTCAGGCGTCGATCCGGCGCCAGGGAAATGAGATCGACGGCGGGCCGTGGACCTACGGGTACGAAACGCTCTACAAAACCTGGCTGTGTCCCGAGAGCACGCGCCAGTTATCCCTGGCCGGTGAGACGGGCAACTGGGCCTACGTCTATGTGAACAGCGTCCACTCGCTGCTTTCCGAAGTCGGCGAGATGACCATCGATGGCGAGCGATCGATGGTCTGGATGCTCGCCCGCCGCATCGGCGATCTACGCGGCGAGACGCTGTATGAGGCCTGGATGGAATTGGACAAAGGCCGCGGGCTGCTTTTTCACGCGCCCGGGCGCCTACCCCTGGAAACCGGTATCCCGGAAACAGTACCTCGATGCGCTGGCCACATACTGGAAAGAGTCGAGCGGCGACAACATGGATGCCATGGATGAAGTCGAACGCGGCATGATAGAGCAGATCGCCGAGGTCAAACGCGAGCTGACCGGGGACATTCGGGATCAGGTCGTCGCGGAAATGGAGCGGGGACTGGCAGAGATTCGAGCCCGGCGACCGGCTTCCAATAGCCGTCTTTCTGGTGCCATCGCAGCGGAGCTCAAGTACATCACCGACTATGAGACTGCCCACTCTGAGCAGGAGATGCAGCAGCCGGCTTTCCTTCCTGAGGGTCTGAAGCTGGGTTTTCGCGGTGAGTTCCGGGACGAGTCGCAGGGCGGTCACATGCTGGTTCGAGTCGATCCCGGCTATTTTCGGCGGGACCTTTCGCCGGAGGCCGCGCAGCTCGTCACGCTGCTGTGGACATCGGAGAACGAAAGCGAGGCGTCGGACCGCTGGCGGCTCTCGCTCGAACGTAACTTTCCACTGGATCGGCTGCGCTCGATGATCGATCGGTGAGGAGATACCCGAATGCGTAGACCAGGTCGTTCGCTTCTGCGGACGAGCGCTTCATACTCGGAGCGCGTGAAGCCCTGCAGCGCCGCATTGGCCGATGGCTGACGCTCGACTGCGAACAGCTCGTACGGGTTGCGCACGTCGTCCGCGTGAAAGACGAACCCGTTGAGGATGGTGAACACGACGGCCACCAGCCCGAGGCCGAGCCCCACGGTGGTCACGATCGTCAGCGCCACCAGGGGCGCCCGCAGGAACGAGCGGCACGCGTAACGGAGGTCTCGCATCGCACTGTCTAAAAGCGCGGGCTGCAGTTTCAAAAGGCGGAGATCCATGAGTTACGCCTCGTTCGGATTGTACGTCCCCTCGAGGAGCAACGAACCTGCCACCGGGGGTACGAGGTTAACTCATTGATTTGTTGTCACGGTCACGAGGCGGGGCGTTGGCGGTGACCCGGCCTCGTCCCATGCCCGCGAACCGCGTCCCGAAGGCGGGACGGCTTCGAGCTGCGGGTCTACGGCTAGCGGTTCGCCCAACTTTCGACGGTCACTCGTCGTATCTGGCGATAGAGCCTTTGAAAGGGCTATCCTCACGTGAGCCGTCCGGAAGGCGTCGCGGCTGCTTCCGGCGCGACGAGGCGACCAGTGAATAGAGGATGAGCTTCTGAATACCAGACTACTCGGAGCTGCCGCGGTGGCCGCGATGCTAGCGCTTGTGCCGGGCCCGCCGAGCCAGGGCCAGGCGGTACAGCCGCTCGCCGCATCCACGCCCCCCGCACAGGCGGACCCGCAGGTGGCGGAATACCGTGCGCTCTTAGACCAGTACTGCGTCATCTGCCACAACCCGTACGGCGCGGCCAAGGATACGGGGCTCTACCTGGACCAGCTGGATATTGCCAACCTGGCAGACCACCCTGAAACCGCCGAAACAATCATCCGGAAGCTCAGGGCGGGATTGATGCCGCCGTACCCGATGCTGCGCCCGGATCCGGAAGCGCTCGAAGGGCTCATGGTCTGGATGGAGAATGGAATCGATAGCAATGCCGAGATGCATCTCCCGGCTCCGGGCCTCCACCGGCTGAACCGCACCGAATACACAAACGCGATCCGCGATCTCCTGGCCGTCAATGTCGACGCCGCGACCTTTCTTCCCCCGGACGACTCCAGTCACGGGTTCGACAACATGGCCGGGACTTTGACCGCGTCGCCGGCGCTGATGGAAGGCTATCTCTCGGCCGCCGGTAAGATCAGCCGCCTCGCAATCGGCACGGAGACCGCCCCGACGCTAGCCGTGTTCGACGTGCCGCATGACACGTCTCAGAACCATCACATCGAAGGGCTGCCGTTTGGTACGCGGGGCGGTATGCTGATCGAGCACGAGTTCCCGGCCGACGGGGATTATGTCTTCACCGTCAAGGGAATGACCGGCTATTTCACCCGCGTCCTGGGTAACGTCGAGGGCGAGAAGCTCGAGGTCACGATCGACGGCGAGCGCGTGTACCTGTACGACTGGGATACGGAGATCGGAAACACGGAAGGCAATGGCGGCCGGACACCGGCGATTCCCATCAAGGCCGGTTTCCACAAGGTCGGCGTGACTTTCATCGTCACCAGCGACCTACCCGACATCGGGCTCAACAAGTCGTTCGTTCGCACCATGAACTCGCCGGGGGCGATCTCGGGGTATACCTTCTACCCGCACGTCGGCCAGGTGTTCATTGAAGGGCCGTACAACGGCCTCCCGGCCGCGAGCTCCCAGAGCCGCGAGAAGATTTTCGAGTGCTACCCCGAAAGCATCCGCGAGGAAGGCGAGTGCGCGCGCCGGATCATTTCGACGCTCGTGGGCAATGCGTTCCGCCGCCCCGCGACCGATGCGAATGTCGACGTGATGATGGACTTCTTCCGGACCGGACGCGAGGAAGGCGGAAGTTTCGACTACGGCATCGAGGCGGCGCTGCAGCGGATCCTCGCGGATCCGGAGTTCATCTACCGTTCCGAAATCGAACCGACAGACGTCGCGGCTGGTACGCCGTACCGGTTGAGCGACCTCGAGCTGGCCTCGCGGCTTTCGTTCTTCCTCTGGAGCAGCATTCCGGATCAGGAGTTGGTTGAGCTTGCCTCGCAAAACCGCCTCCACGAACCCGAGGTGCTCGAGCAGCAAGTGGAGCGGATGATCGCCGACGCGCGTTCGGATGCATTCATCGAGAACTTCACGGGGCAATGGTTGAACGTTCGCGGCATGCAGGCCAGCGAGCCGGTCGTGGACCTGTTTCCGAACTTCGACAGTACGCTGCGCGAAGCATTCCGGCGCGAGATCGAACTGTTCTTCGGCAGCATCATTCACGAAGACCGCAGCATCCTGGATTTGCTGACGGCCGATTACACGTTCGTAAACGAGCGGCTCGCCAACCACTACGGGATCCCCGACGTTTACGGATCGCAGTTCCGCCGCGTGACTCTGAGACCTGCGCTCGACATGCGGCGGGGGCTCTTGGGCAAGGGCGCCCTGCTGACAATCACGTCCGAGGCAGCCCGCACGTCGCCGGTCAAGAGGGGCAAGTGGTTCCTGGAGACCTTCCTGGGCGTCAGTCCTCCCGACCCGCCTCCGGGAGTGGAGACAGATCTGACTCCCAAGGAAGGCGAAGCGCCGAAAACCCTCCGGGCGCGGATGGAAGCGCATCGCACGAGCCCCGTGTGCGCCTCGTGCCACACGATCTTCGAGCCGATGGGAATCGCCATGGAGACTTTCGACGCCGTCGGACGGTGGCGGACTGAAGATGCCGGCAGCACGATCGATCCCACCGGCTTCGCTCCCGACGGGACGCGTCTCGAAGGCATAGAGAGCTTGCGGGAACTCCTGGTGCGCTACGGCGATCAGTTCGCTCAGGTCGTTACCGAAAAGCTTTTGACCTTTGCCATGGGCCGCGGCGTGGAGTACGAGGACAGACCGCTCGTCCGGTCGATCACGCGAAGCGCGGCCGAGGACGACTATCGATTCTCGTCGCTGCTCATGGGGGTCATCCGCAGCCCGGCTTTCACGATGAACATGAAAACCGCGGAGAGTGAGGAGTAGATCCATGTTTATTGCCAAGAAGTCCATTCCACGTCGCGCGCTGTTGCGGGGCGCCGGCGTAGCGCTTGGACTTCCCCTGCTCGACGCGATGGTGCCCGCCGCGACGGTACTGGCGCAGACGGCCGCTTCCGGCCCGCGTCGATTCTTTGCGGGCTTCGTCCCTCACGGGGCGGCGCCGGGCTACTGGGTTCCGGAGAGAGAAGGCCCTCTACCCGCGGAGCTGCCGTACATCTGGAAGCCCCTGGAACCGTACCGGGAAAGCCTCACGATCCTGACCGGCCTGCATGCCACCTCCTCGGAGCCGCCCCCGGGCGAAACAGGCGCCGACCACTGGGTTGCCGCGGCCTACCTGTGCGCCGAGAAGCCGAGGAAGACCGCGGGCGCCGATGTGCGCGCCGGCCACACGATCGACCAGATCATTGCCGAAAAGATCGGCCGGGAAACGCTCCTGCCTTCGGTGGAAATGTCGGTCGAGGATCCCGGCTCGGGCTCGAGCAACTGCGGTGAAGGTTACAGTTGCGTGTACACGAACACGATTTCCTGGGCGTCACCGACGACGCCGCTGCCGATGGAGTTGAACCCGCAGGTCGTGTTCGAGCGCATGTTTGGAAGCGGAAGCACACCCGAGCAGCGCGTGACGCGCCGCGAGCGGAACCAGAGCATCCTCGACTCGATCAACGACAAGATCGCAAGTCTCAGAAAAGAGATCAGCGTTCCGGACCGTTCGCGGCTCGACAGTTTCACCGAGAACGTACGGGAGATCGAGCGGCGGCTTACGATCGCCGCCAACGCGACGACGACGGCGCCCGAAGATTTCGCCGTGCCTCCCGGCATCCCGCAGTCCTTCGACGAGCACATCAAGCTGATGTTCGACCTGCTGGCTTTGGGGTTTGAGGCCGATATTACTCGTGTGGGCACGTTGCTTTTCGCGCGCGATCTCACCGGCAGGGTCTATCCCGAAAGCGAGGCCCCCACTCTGGGCTTCCATGGCGGGTCGCACCACGGCGAGGACCCGCAGCGGATCGACGAGCTCTCAAAGATCAACCAGTATCACGTCAAGATGCTCGCCTATTTCGTCGACAAGCTGGCCAAGACCGAGGATGGCGACGGCACGCTGCTCGACCACTCGCTGCTCCTCTACGGGAGCAACATGGGGAATCCCAACCAGCACCTGCATTACGACGTGCCGCACGCGATTCTCGGTGGCAACCACGGGCTCGTGAAAGGCGGGCGTCATCTCGCGTACCCCACGAAGACCATATCTACCGGCAACCTGCTGTTGAGCCTGCTCGACCAGTTCGACATTCACCGGGAGAGCTTCGGCGACAGTACGGGACGGCTGGAGAGCTTATAACGCAATGAATCGGCGACGTATCGCTGCAACGACAGTCGCGCTGGCGTTGATCCTTGCGTCCGCAAATTCTGCGGTGGCGCAGTCCGCCGTCGCGGACGCCGCGATGCAGCGCAATCACGCGGAGCTGCTCCGGCTGCTCGAGGAGGGCGCCGAGGTGAATTCTCGTCAAGCCGACGGGGCCACGGCGCTGCACTGGGCGGCCTACCATGGCAACGCGGATCTCGCGGAGCTCTTGCTCGAGGCCGGCGCCGACCCTTCGGCGGCCAATCGTAACGGCTCGACGCCGATGTGGCTCGCGGCGAGCCAGGGCGACGCGACGATGATCGAGACGCTCATCGACGGCGGCGCGGATACCAACGAAGAGCTCCCACTCGGACGCAGACCGCTCATGCTGGCCGCGCGCGCGGGCAGCGTGGATGCGGTCCGCATGCTGCTCGATCACGGCGCGGACCCGAACGCGAGCGAGAACGAACGCGGGACGACCGCGTTGATGCAAGCCGCCGACCAGGGACATGCCGACGTCCTGGCTCTCTTGATCGAGCGCGGTGCCGATGTCGCAGCCCGCTCCGCTCCGGTGTTGCGCGACGGGCGCACGGCGGCCTTGGGGAAATCCGGGGATCCCCGGGAAGCGGTACGGCGG
>Ga0209320_10001535_pt1 | contig 11855 bp, 9 predicted proteins | sample Rifsed13ft4_FD_184008 | JGI IMG/M metagenome (GOLD analysis project Ga0209320, IMG submission 184008) | Soil microbial communities from Rifle, Colorado, USA - sediment 13ft 4 (version 2) | ecosystem: Environmental > Terrestrial > Deep subsurface > Rock core/Sediment | place: Rifle, Colorado... | reverse complement strand
CGTCATCTGCAGCTCTTCGGTCCAGGATTCCGTGAAGATCTTCGGGTCCTCGACGGTGAATTCATACGAGAGCGTGCTCGCATCGACGCGCGTCAGTCGTTCGATCGTCCGAAACGCGTCACTGTGCATACGGTACTCGTCGGGGTTCACATAGTAATGGTCGTCGAGCGTCCAGCGCTTGAAGTTGCGGCTGTCGATGACGAGCGTATCGCCTTCCCAGTATCCGACGGAATCGCCGTAGTACGTGGGCTCGATGCCCTCGCGGTGCGCTCGTCCGTCGAGCGGAATGAGCCGCGTCGCGCGCTCGAATTCCGTGACCATCACGAGCCAATCGTCGGTCTGCACGATCTGCACGGGGTACGGCCCGAAAAACGCCGACGGAAAGCCCGACGGCATGCAGAACGCGCGCGGCTCATCGAGCCGCGGATCGCCCGTGCGCTCCTTGTAGAACAGCGCTTCGCCTCCCTCCACGAACGGAGGCATGCGTTCCTTCGTGAACGTCGTCGCGCCGCCGCCGCGAGGCTCGACGTGACGCGGCTGGGACCAGAAGCCGGAAAAATCCGGCCTACCGTTCGGCGTGCGCGGCGACTCGAAGCCCTGAGCGGCCGGGGCTTGAGCCCAACCCGACGACGACAGCACGAGCGCGGCCGCGCAAGCGCACACGGAGGATAGCAAGCGATTTTTCATCGGCAGCACCTCGAAGCTAACGGCCGCCCGACCGCGCCGTGGAGTCCTCGCTCGAAGCCGTGAATACGTTGCGGCCGTCGGGCAACGTGACGCTTCCACCGGACGCGTTGTTCGAACCGTCACGGGCACGAAAACCGTCGACGTTGACGACGGAACCGATGCGCAGCACGTCTTTCGTGATTCCGCGACGCATGAGGACCCCGGGAGGGGCGGCGGAGAATCCCCACTCGGTGACGCCGCCGTCGGGCTCCATGACCTCGACATAGAACCATATGTGCGGGTTCATCCACTCGACGCGGACGATCGTTCCCATCACGGCCACGGGCTTCGTCGCGTCGAACACCGCCGAAAACGAATGATGCGCGTAAGCAGGCGCCGTCGCCGCAGCGAGCAAGACCACCGACAGCAGACGCTTCCGCAACGCCCGTGCTCCACGTTAGATCGAACAAGGTTACCCTATCCGCCCGCCTCGTTTCGAGAGATGATGCGACGCATGCTCAATCTGCATTCCGTGGCACGCGCGTTCGTAGCGCTCGGCACGCTGCTCGCGGTCGCGGGCTGCGGCGTCGAATCCCCCGCGCCGACCTATCGATTGGAGCCGGTCGTGCCCGTCGGCTCGCCGTTCCACGGCGTCCACGGCCTGCGTTTCGACAGTGACGACAATCTTTACGCTGCGAGCGTCATCGGGCAGAGCCTGTTCACCGTCGATATCGAGTCGGGCGCCGTGAACCTCTTCGTCGGGCCGCGCGAGGGCATGGCCGACGACATCGCGATCGCCGCCGACGGCACGTTCGTCTGGACCGCGATCGAGGACGGCATCGTTTATGCGCGCGCGCCGGGCGGTCCCGTGCGCAAGCTGCTCGAAGGCTACAAGGGCGTCAACGCGGTTTCCTTCGGGCCCGACGGACGGCGCTTGTTTCTGACGCTCGTCTTCTATGGCGACGCGCTTTACGAGCTTGACCTCTACGGCGGCGCGCCGCCGCGCTTGATCGCCGAGGGCATCGGCGGCCTGAACGCATTCGGGGTGGCCGGCGACGGCATGATCTACGGACCGCTCGTGTTCGGCGGACGCGTCGTTCGCATCGATCCCGACACGGGCAGCATCGTGACGGTCTCGGACGACTTCGCGAGCCCGGGCGCCCTCAAGCTCGAGTCCGACGAGTCCGCCCTCGTGCTCGACGACGGCGCCGAGATCAAGCGCGTGAATCTTACGACCGGCGAGACGACGCTGTTCGCAACGCTGCCTTCCGGCGGCGACAACCTCGCGATCGACTCGCAGGGCCGTGTTTACGTCTCGCTCTCCGAAACCAATGCGATCGTCGTGATAGATCCGCGCTCGGGCGACATGCGCTATGTCCTCGAGCCGGCACCGCTCAACTCGCCGGCTGGCTTCGCGGTGTCGTCGCAGGCGGGCCACGATACGCTTTTCGTCGGCGATCTCTTCGGCGGCATCAAGGTCATCGACGCCGCGACGGGCGGCATCGAGCACAAGGCCGTCGAGCTCTTTCAACCCGTGCACATCGCCGTCACGGAGACTGCCGTTTACGCGGTGAGCCAAGTCTTCGGGACGATTCAACGGTTCGACAAAGCGACTTTCGAGGTGCTCGATACCTGGGAAGGGTTCAATGCGCCCGGCGATGTGCTCGCCGCGGCGAGCGGCGAGCTCATCGTCGCCGACACGGGCTCCGGCCGCGTGCTGCGGGTGACGGGCCCTGCCGAAAGCGATCGCGAGACGCTCGCCGAGGATCTCGTAGCGCCCACCGGGCTCGCGTGGTCCGGCCCCGATGCGGTTTACGTCAGCGAGTCGACGGGCGGGCGCGTGCTCCGCATCAACCTCGAGAGCAATGCGATCGACGACGTCGCGACCGGCCTCGACCAGCCCGAAGGGCTTGCCGTCACCGACGAAGGTGCAATTCTGGTCGTCGAGGTCGGAGCCAAGACGCTGACGCGCATCGACCCTACGGACGGGTCGCGGACCGTGCTCGCGGGCGATCTCCCAGTCGGCTGGGCGAACGGACCGAGTCTTTATCGCGACGTCGAGATCGGCGCGTCCGGGATCTACCTGACCTCCGATGTCGACAACACGATCTACCGCCTCGACGAGACTCCATGACGCGCTTCAGCCTGCCCAGAAGTTATTCACAGAGACGCTTCCGCGGAAGCGTCTTTTAAGAAACCACTTTAACTTCGTTCAGGTACTAGACAAGGATTTCGTCCTTGTTATAGTAAGGAGATGGCGAAAGTGACGAGCAAGCTTCAGATCACGATCCCAAAGCGGATCGCTGATCAATACGGGATCGTGCCCGGCGATAAGGTTGAATTTGTTGCGTCGGGGGATGGCATTCGCCTAACGCCTGTCCGATCGCGCAGCGGCACGCGCATCGCTCCAGAAGAAAGGGTGCGCCTGTTCGACGAGGCCACCGCGCGGCAACGCGCGCGCGAGCAACGAATGACGCTGCCGACGAATGCCCCGGCGCGCGACTGGAGCAGAGAAGATCTGTATACCCGTGGCAAGCCTCGTTGACACGAACGTCCTCGTTTACCGCTTCGATCCCCGCGATTCCGACAAGCAGCGTGTGGCACGCGAGGTGCTGCGCGCTGGGCTCTCCGATGACACTCTCGTGCTCGCGCATCAGTGCATCGTCGAGTTCGTAGCCGCGGTCACTCGCCCTCTCGACGATCTCGGACGCAAGCCGCTGCTGCCGCTGGAGCTGGCACGGCTCGAAGCCGAGGACCTCATGGCGCAGTTCCGTGTAATCTATCCGACCAGGGAAGTCGTGCTGACCGCGCTGCGTGGGACCGCGATGTACGGGCTGTCTTGGTTCGACGCCCATCTGTGGGCGCACGCGGAAGTGCACGGGCTCGCTGAGATCCTTTCGGAGGATTTCGAGCACGGCCGCCACTACGGCACGGTGCGTGTCGTGGATCCTTTTCTTGCCGCCACAGACGGCGTGCACGAGCTCCCCGCGCTGTACACGGCTTGATCAGCTTGCAGCGGTCGGCGGCGGCGGATCAGATCGCAAGCCGGCCCGTGCTCTGCCCGATCGCGTCGACCTCGGCGCCCGCCAGGTCGGCAAACGCGAGCAGCAGGTTCGCCGTGGGCTCTTTGTTCTCGACCGCGATGTGGCGATTACCCTTGAGACGGCCGTTGGCGCCGCCGACCAAGAGCGCCGGCGGGTTGTTGCGGTCGTGCTCGTTGCCGTTGCTCATGCCGCTGCCGAAATAGATCACGGCGGAGTCGAGCAGCGTGCCGTCGCCGTCGGGCGTCGAGCGAAGCTTCTCGATGAACTCAGCGAGCTTCGTCATCTGATAGGTCGTGATGCGCGCGTATCGCTCGATACCTTCGGGCTTGTCGGCATGGTGCGAGACCGGATGATGCGGCTCCGATATGCCGATGTGCGCGTAGCTTCGGCTGCTGCCTTCGTGACCCAGCATGAACGTGAAGACGCGCGAGATATCGCCTTGGAACGCGAGATGCAGCAGGTCGTACGTGATCGTCAAATGATCGTCGAACGAATCGGGGATCCCGATCGGCGCCGCGGGCGCATCGGCGAGAGTATCGGCACGCGTCGCCATTTTCGCGAGCTGCTGCTCGACCCGGCGTACGTTCGTCAGATACTCGTCGAGGATCACGTTGTCGGCGGAGCCCAGCTTGCGGCGCAGATGCGCCGTCTCCTCGAGCACCGAGTCCAACATGCTCTGCTTCTGCTCGAGCCGCGCGAGCCGCTGTTCTGGCGTACCCGGATCGCCGAACATGCGCTCAAAGGTGACCTGCGGGTTGATGCCCATCGGCAATGGGCTCGTGTCGTCGCGCCAGGAAATCGTATTGAAGAACACGCAGGGGTAACCGTCGCAAGCGCCGGCCGACGTACCCATGTCTTCCGTTCCGAGCTCCAGCGAGCGCAACGGCGTATCTTCGGCGACCGCATCGGCGATGTATTGATCGATCGATTTTCTCGACTCGATGAGGTTGAAGCTGCCGTTCTTGCCGACCGGGCCGCGGCCGTTCAAGAACGCCGCGCTCGCACCCATGTGGACGCCGCCCATGTCCGGACCGCCCTCGGGGGCCTTCATGCGGCTGATCGTGACCAAATGATCGCGGAAAGGCTCGAGCGGCTTCATGATCGGCTGGAACGCGAAATCGCTGCCCGTGGTCTCGGGATGCCACAGCTGCGGGTACACGCCGTTCGGCATGTAAAGCGCGCCGAAGCGAAACGGCGATCTCGCGCTCGACTGTGCGAAGGCGGGTACCATCGCATCCAAGAAAGGCAAGGCCACCACGGTGCCCAACGCGCCGCGCAGGAACGTCCGGCGGTGCAAATGCTTTCTCGTAACGAACATGTGCTACTCCCTCGTGTGCGCGATGCTCTGGACGGCGCCCGGATCGGCAGGCTTGGTCCGCATCTGGAACGGTAAGCTGTCGACGATGCCAAGTATAATCGACTGGAGCGCATATTCCTCGTCGGCCGTATTCCGTAGAATCCTACGCACGACGGGCATGTCGGCCGGCTCGAGCCCCCGGCCGAGCGCGTAAATCAACAGTTTCTCGGTCACGGCACCCGCGAACACCTCGGGCCGGGCGAGCAAGGCCTCGCGAAGCTCGACGGGCCCATCGACCGACGTCCCGTCGACCAAGACCCCGGCCGCGTCGATCGGGAGCCGGTCACGAGTCTCGTCCTGCCACTGCCCGACGGCGTCGAAGTTCTCGAGCGCAAAGCCGATCGGGTCGATGTTGTCGTGGCACGACGCGCACTGCGGATTCGCGCGGTGCAGCTCGAGCTGCTCGCGAACCGTCGACGGCCGGTCCTTCGGCGCGCTGTCCTCGAGGGCCGGAACGACGGGCGGCGGCGGTGGCGGCGGACTGTTCAACAGATTCGCGAGCACGTACTTGCCGCGAATGATCGGCGACGTGCGGCTCGCGGCCGACGTCAGCGAAAGGATGCTGCCGTGACCTAAGAGACCGCGCCGGTTCGGGTCGGTGAGCTCGACGCGGCGGAAGCGTGAGCCGTAGACGCCCGGAATGCCGTAGTGCCGGGCGAGCCGCTCGTTGACGAACGTGTAGTCGGCGTCCAAAAGATCGAGCGTGCTGCGATTCTCTCTGAGCACGCTCGCAAACAAAAGCTCCGTCTCGCGGCGAAACGCCTTGCGGAGGTTGTCGTCGAAGTCCGGAAAGAGCAAGAGATCCGGCACGGCGCGCTGCTCGAGATTCCTAAGCTGCAACCACTGCCCGGTGAAGTTCGCGACCAAGGCGTCGGCGCGCTCGTCGGCGGTCATGCGGCGCACTTGCGCTTCGAGCACGACGGGCTCGCGGAGCCGCCCATTCTCGGCGAGATCGAGCAACTCGTCGTCCGGAATGCTCGACCAGAGGAAAAACGACAACCGCGAGGCGAGCTCGACATCGCTGATCGCGTGGACGCCACCCGCAGGCGTATCCGCGGGATCGAGCTCGGTGCGGAACAAGAACGAAGGGCTCACGAGAATGCGCGCAAGGCCGTCGCGAATGCCGCGGTCGAAATCGCCGCCGCTCGCGCGCGCATCGTTATAGAACGACAACGGCGCGGCGAGATCGTCGCTGTCGACGGGCCGCCGGAAGGCGCGTCGTGCGAGCGTTCCGAATATCGTCTCCGCGCACGCGGACTCCTCGGCCGCGGACGTCGGACGGCAGACGAAGATGCGCTCGCGGCTCGGCGTGTCGCTCAAGCCTTTCACGTCGTACGGACCTTCGATAATGCCGAACTCGATCCTCGGCAATCCCGAGGGGTTATGCGCTTCGAGCGTCGAGCGCAACGAGGGTTGCCAAACGCTCTGCTCCATCGCCGGCATCTCGGCCCATGTGAAGCCGACCTCGTGCGGACCCGCGGTAACGGCAATCGGCGGCGAGGTCATACGCTCGTCGATGGCCACGCGCGAGACCAAGATGTTCTCTTTGCTCTCCTTATGATCTTCCGGGCCGCCTACCGAGGTCGAGAACACCTGCTCGCCGTCGACCGTGATCACAAGTTCGTGCGGCGTCTCGTGGCCTTCGACACCGTAATAGCCTTCGGCCACGGTGCGCAGCAGCCGCCCGGAGAGAACGTAATCGGCATCCGCCGGAAAGTAGTGGCGGACGACCGTGCCACCGCGCGTGCCGAGCGGCAGCCCCGGCATGTGCTGGTCTTGGGTGGTTTCCGGACTGATCCTGTACGAGACCGCCGTCGTGACCGCTTCTTGATCGCCCACCGCGAGACCGCTGACGCGCTGCGCGACCGTGAGATACCGCTCGAGCAGCATCGGCGAGGTCGTGAGCGCGGCGGCAATATTGTCGAACCCGAAGTCGCCCCCGTCGCTCGGCAAGAGCTCTGTCATGTCGATATCGACCGCGAGCAGATCGCGGATCGAATTGGCGTACTCGGCGCGATTGAGCCGGTGCACCGGTTGCGCGCCGGCGTAAGGCTCTCTCGCGGCGGCCGCATCGAGCGTCGCTTCGAGCGCCGCGACGAACTCGTAGCGCGTCTCCCGTTCGGGCTGCGGCTCGTCTCGCGGTGGCATCATGCCTAAGCGGAGCTTCCGAATCGCCTTCTCGAAGAGCTCCGCTTCGCCGCGCACATCGGCGGCTGTCAACCCCTCAAACGAGACGTCGCCCGTATATTCGGCGTCGTTGTGACATTCGATGCAATAGCGATCGAGCATGGCCCAGTGCTGCCGGAGAGCCGCGTCGGGCGACCGCGCCATCCAGGCATAGCCCGCGACGACCGCCGCCGCGGCCACACCCGCCGCAATGTAGACGGTGCGTTTCATTCAGACGCAGACGCGGCCGCGACGCTCGGCTCGATGGGAACACCTTGGGCCTCCATGAGCTCGCGAAGCAAGGCCACGACCTCCTCCGGGGATGCGCGATTCTCGTCTTGCGGTGGTGCACCCGCGATCGGCGGCCGCTCCGGCGGCGGGTTCTCGGCGAGATAAAGAGGCGTCCGGCCGTCCTTGTTCTCGATATCGAGCGCCGCCCCGCCTTCGGCGAGCACGCGAATGAGGTCGAGCTTGCGCGCGAGCACGGCCTGGTGCAGCGGCGCTGCACCGTCAGCCGCGACGGCATCGGGGTTGGCGCCGGCTTCCAACAGCAACCGAACGGCGTCGGCCGGAGATCGATTCGACGGCTCCCGAAACGGCGGCGGGCCTTCGCGGAGGTTTCCCGGCCCACCCGACTGCGGCACGCCGCGGCCGCCGTTCATCGCCGCCATGAGCGCGGGGCGACCGACGTTCGCGTTTGCGCCGGGCCCGCCTCCCGCGGGCTTCGACGGCGACCATGCGAGATCGGCGCCGTGCGCGATCAGCAACTCGAGCGCTTCGACATCGGCGGCGACGGCCGCGCGATAGAACGGCGTCGCATTCGCCGTCGTGTCGCAGCACATCGAGGCGGAGTGCATTTGCCCCTCGAAGACTTTGTTGGGGTCGGCTCCGGCTTCGAGGAACAGCGCGATGAGGTCGAGCGCCGTGCGCTCGTTCAAGTGGTCCGCCCGCAGCTTCGAGCCGTCGTGCGCAAACCAGTCCGTCGTCGCATCGCGCATCTCGACCGCGTGATAGAGCGAACCGTCGTTCGCGTCGGCGCCGAGCGTCAGCAACGTCGCGGCGAGGTCGAAGCGATCGTTGACGATCGCGATCATCATGGCGGTTGCGCCGTCGCCGTTCGTGAGATCCAGATCGGCGCCGCCCGCGGCGAGCCGCCGCACGACGTCCTCGTGGCCGTTGCGCGTCGCGTACATGAGGGCCGTGAAGCCGCCCGTCGGGAAATCGGCGTTGACGCTGCGCTCGGTCAACGCATTGACGCGTGCCTTGAAATCGGGATCGGCGCCGGCGTTGAGAAGCGCATCGACGACCTCGGCGTGACCTTCGGCCGCCGCCCACATGAGGGCGCTCTGCTCCTGAAACGAGTCTCTGGCATCGGGGTCTGCTCCGCGCGCGAGCAAGAGAGCTACGGCGTCGACGCGCCCCGTGCGCGCCGCCGCCATGAGCGGCGTCTCCCCATCGCTATGCGCAAGCGTGGGATCGGCGCCCCCATCGAGCAGGGCTTGCATGACGGCCGTGTCACCCGTGCGGCTCGCTTGCAGCAACGGCGTCACGCCGTAGTCGTTCGCGGCATCCGCGTCGGCGCCTGCCGCGAGCAACGCCTGCACCATCTCGGGATCGGCGTGATACGCGGCCCACAATAGACCGGTCGATCCGTCGTTGGCTTGGGCGTTGACGTCCGCGCCCGCATCGATGAGCTCGCGCAGCGTCGCGAGATCGCCGGCGCGCGAGGCTTCCGCGACCGGACTCTCCGCGGCGCGTGCCGGACCTGCGAGATACAGCAACGAAGCCGCGAGAAGCGATACCGTAGTCAACCGCGTCGTCATTGCACGTCCGACCGGACTTCCCCCGATGCGCATTCGACTCTCCCCGTGTTAGGCCGCCATGACCATGCCGAAGCCTTCGATGCGAGCGTCGAGGCCGAGCATACGCGCGCAGTGCCACAAGCCGTGCGGCGTCGACGACACCACGGGCGCTCCCGTCGACGCCTCGAGCGGCACGATCAAATCGAGCGTGCGCAACGCGCCGCACGACATCACGAGGGCATCGGCCTTATTCGACCTCGAGTACGCATCGACGCCGAGCTCGTGCAAAATCTCTTGCGTCGCCGCGCCCTCGGGGATGCGCTCGTATCCCAAGCCCCTGGCCGAGACGACCTCGAAACCGTGCTCCTCGAGAAAGATCTGCAACCGCTGCGTGACGATGTCCGTATACGCGGTCGCGACGGCGACGCGGTGCGCGTTGATGTGCTCGAGCCCGTCGACGAGACCGTTGCTTTGCGTCGTCGCCGGCAGCCCGGTGTGCTCCGTTACGCGATCGGTCAACTCCTTGTTGAACGCGGCGCCCCGATAGAAGGTGATCGACGATCCAAAGACCGAGATGAGATTGGCCCCTTCACGGGCTAAGTCCGCCGCCCTCGGCAGCACGCGCGGAATGGCCTCTTCGTACCCGGCGATGGTCATGCCCGAAAATCCGAGCCCATTGCCGATAAATCGCACACCGCTCGGAAAGAGCCGCTCGGCGTCGGGCGGAATCGGATAATCGAGCGGCGGAAAAATCAAGCCGATCGTGGGCTCGGCTTGCGCGGCGGCAGGTGCTCCGAGCGCAGCGAGCGCCGTCGCCGCGCTTGCACGCTTCAAGAATTCGCGACGGGACGTCGTCATTCGAGGCATCCGTGGCCGGGTGTCCCATCCGACGCTACGCAAACCGCGGAATGGCGTCAAGGGACGGCACGCCGTCAAGGCACGGGGCCGCGCGCTTGCTCATCCTCGAGCAATCCTCGGTGCACGCTCACGATCATCAGCAGAATCACCGCGGCAAACGGCAGACCGGCCGAAATGGCGGCAGTCTGAAGCGCCACGAGTCCGCCGCCTGCGAGCAGTACCGCGGCCACGACGCCTTCCGCCGTGGCCCAGTAGATCCGTTGCGCGACCGGCGGATTCGCCTTGCCGCCCGACGTGATGATGTCGATGACGAGCGAGCCGGAGTCGGAAGATGTCACGAAGAAAGTCACGATGGCGACGGTCGCGAGCGCGGCTGCCCCCGCCAGCACGGCTTCCGGCACTCGTGCACCCGTGGCCCGCGGCAGCAAATCGAGAAACACGAACAACGAGCGATCCAAGCTCACCTGCACGGCTTCCACGAGACCGCCAGGGCCTGCGAGCTCGATGTAGAGCGCCGCGTTGCCGAACACCGCGAGCCATACGAACGTCATGAGCGTCGCGGCCAACAGAGTGCCGGCGACGAACTCGCGGATCGTGCGGCCGACCGAGATCCGCGCCAGAAACAATCCGACGAACGGCGACCACGCGATCCACCAGCCCCAATAGAACACGGTCCATCCGTTCTGCCAATGGCCGCGCGTGTACGTTTCAGTCCAGGTGCCGAGCGCGAGCAGGTCATTGAGATACGCACCGGTGTCCTGCACGAAACCCTTGAGAAGGAACAACGTTGGTCCGACGAAGAAGACGAAACCGAGCAACGAGACAGCCAAAACCATATTGAGCACGGACAACCGTTTGATGCCCTTCTCGAGCCCGAGGACCACGGACACAGTGGCCAACGCGGTGATCCCGGCAATCAACGCGATTTGCACCGCCGGGCTCGCCGCGACACCGAGCAGATGATTGAGGCCGCCGTTCACCTGGATCGCACCGAGACCGAGCGACGTGGCTACGCCGAACAGCGTCGCGACCGTCGCCAGAATGTCGATGACGTGCCCCCACCAGCCGTGCACGCGCTCGCCGAGCACGGGCGTGAAAATGCTGCGCACGCTCAGCGGCATGCCGCGGTTGAAGGCGAAGTAGGCGAGAGACAGACCCGTCAACGCGTAGACGCCCCAAGCGTGAAGCCCCCAATGGAGGAACGTGATCTTGATGGCGTCTCGGTAGGCATCGGGGCTCTCGGGGGCGACACCGCGCGGCGGAGTCGCAAGATGATAGATCGGCTCGGCGACGCCGTAGAACATCAGTCCGATGCCCATGCCCGCCGAGAACAGCATCGCGAGCCAAGCCGCACGGCTGAAATGCGGACGCGCCGCAGCGCCGCCGATCCGGACGCGGCCGAATCTCGAGCACAACAAGTAGAGCGAATACGCGAGAACGACGTTGACGGTCAACACCAAGAACCAACCGGTACGGTCGGCGATCCATGCCTGCACGGCCTCCGCCCCGCCGCCGAATTCCTCGCGATAGACGACACCGGCAAACACGAGGGCGCCGATGACAACCGAGCTCGAGACGAAGACCGCGGGATTCAAGTCGAGCAAGACGCGGCCGTCGCGGCCGCGCAGCATCCAGTTCGATCGGTCACTCACGCGTTGCGCACGGTACGTCGGCAGCTACGGCAGCGTGCTCGAATTCGCTAAAGCGGCTTCCGGAAATGCATGATTCCCCACGCGAGGTAGCCGCTCTCGCCGGCCTCAATCCAGTGAGTCAACCCTTGAATCATACGCTCGGCGTATTGAGCCGATACCGCCCCGCCAAGCTCCGCGCGCCGCGCCAGCAGCTCCTGTCTCACGCGCGAGTAGTGCGCGACCAGGTGCTGGGACATGTCGAGCACCAGGCGCTCTTCCCAGCCCAGGAGCGCCGCCTGTTGCCGATAGAACGCGAATGTTCCCAGCGAAG
>Ga0209320_10001531_pt1 | contig 11868 bp, 10 predicted proteins | sample Rifsed13ft4_FD_184008 | JGI IMG/M metagenome (GOLD analysis project Ga0209320, IMG submission 184008) | Soil microbial communities from Rifle, Colorado, USA - sediment 13ft 4 (version 2) | ecosystem: Environmental > Terrestrial > Deep subsurface > Rock core/Sediment | place: Rifle, Colorado... | reverse complement strand
CCGGAGGGATGGGAAAGGAAGAATTTAAATGAAATTGCAAATATAATAATGGGACAATCACCGAAATCTGAATTTTACAATTCAGAGGGATTTGGATTACCATTTCATCAAGGTGTTACTGATTTCGGATTTAGATCTCCTGAACACAAAACATTTTGTTCGGTTGAAAATAGAATTGCAGAAAAATATGATATACTATTTAGCGTACGAGCACCCGTCGGAAGAATAAATATTGCTAACACAAAATTGATTATTGGTAGAGGTTTATCAGCTATTCAACATAAAAATAATATGCAATCATTTCTATTTTATCAGCTAAAAAATATATTTACTCGGGAGGATACGATTGGTTCCGGTGCAATATTTAATTCCGTGACAAAAGAAGATATGCATAATATAAAAATCATAAACCCCAATAATGATATAGGAAAGAAATTTGATGAACTAGTCAAGCCATTAGATTTGCAAATCGAAAATCTGAATTCTAAAATCTCTAATCTCCGCAAAACTCGTGATTTGCTTTTACCCAAATTGATGAGCGGAGAGGTGAAAATTTAAAAACAAATGGAGATAACTAAATGGCATTTGAAGATAAATATTTGGATGTTCTTCAGAATATTGAATTTCCAATACAAGTAGTTTACAAAACCCGGCGGGATTTGACCGATTACGATGTGCTTTCTGCAATAGAAGCATTGATTGATTTCTATATTGCAGAGGAAAGAAAAAGAGAGCCAAGAGATTTTAAGCTTTCCGAGAAATCTATTGAAGTTTATTATGGTGTAAAGGAAATGTGCGATTTTCGTCTTGGCAGAGATATTCAAGATGATATTAAAGCCGAAGCTACACCAAAATCATTATCCATTTCAGAAATGACTAATTGTTTAAAGACAATTAAAAACTCAATCAACAAATGGACAAAGCGAAATGGAAGACAAGGTTATCTAAACTTTGTTAAAGAATATATGCCGTATGTTTGATAAATATAAAACCGCAACGCTAAAATCGTAATTTTCTTTTACTCAATTTAGTGAACGCTGAAGTACCTTTCTCGGCTTGGCAGCCGAGCCAAGACGGAGAGGTGTAAAATGGATTCATCAAAATATAGCCATGAAATTAGGGTTTGTGGTTAAATTTTGAAAAATATCTGCAATACGTATAAGAATTGTTTTTAATTTTTTATGAATTATTTTTGTAAGGAAAAACTAACATATGTTAGGTAAACCTTACAGAAATCAATTAAAAAAGTACTTGCTCTTTTTCTTTTTTACAAATAAGTTTGTACCCCAAAGGGTACATATGTACCCGAAAGGGAACAATTAATATTATGATAATAAACCGAGTATTAGACGAAGTATTCAGCCGCTGGTCAAATGTTGCAGTTTTACGTGCATTAAACAAATATGTAATCGGCATCTCCGGACGTGAAGTTGCACGTGCTGCCGGCATTACTGCAAAAAATTGTTTTACAGCCCTGAACGATTTGGAAGACATCGGTATTGTTAAAAGAGTCCGCGGCGGCAGGGATCATCTGTTTTCACTTAACCGGCAGCATTTCCTTGTAAAGCAGGGAATCACCCCTGTCTTCGAAACCGAACAACAATTTGTTGAAGAAATCTTTAATGATGTAAAAAAGCAGCTAAAGAAGAAGTGCAAAAGTGTTTATTTATTTGGAAGTGTTGCCCGCAAAGAAGAAGAAGCCGGCAGTGATTTGGATTTATGTATCATATTTGACAAAGCAAATCGAAAGAAAATACTTGAAGAATCGATGTTTGAGCTTAAATCGTTATTGCACAAAAAGTATTTTGTAAATGTCTCACCAATTTATATTACTCATAAAGAGTTTATAAGACGGGCAAAAAATAATAAACCACCGGTTAATGATATAGTTAAAGATGGCATATTAATTTTCGGAACTTCAATAGATAAGCTGCTCAATGCCAAGAGAAACTAAAAAAGCTGTTACTGATAAATCTCAGTTTTCGAAGTTCAGAACTATAGCGGATAATTTTTATAAGGGTGCAATGGCTGAAAAAAAATCAGGGCGGTGGAATGCTTCAGGTGTTTTGATGGTGCACGCAGCTATTGCTTATGCCGATACCGCAACTATTAAATTTGGTGGTGTTAAAAGCAAAGGCGATGACCATCAGGATGTAGTCAGTTTACTTAATGATTTACTGCCTCCTTCAGAGGCTAAAAAGAATGCCCTGCACCAGCTTGAAAGATTAATAGCTCACAAATCCAGTGTGTCATACAGTGGTGAAATTTATGATGAATCAGATATCGAAAAACTTCATAAGCATTTAGACCGATTCAAAACCTGGGTTGAAAAACAAATTTCAGGTTGATGTTTATCAGATGATCACAGATTATTTAGAAGATAATTTAATCGAACAACCTGCAATTGGGATTTTCAGATCTCTTGGATACGATTATCTAAATTGCTTCGATGAAACTTTTGGGGAAAACTCAACGCTGGGCAGAGAGGCATCCTCTGATGTTGTTCTTATTTCAAAACTAAAGCCTGCATTAATAAAACTTAATCCTAAACTGCCTTTAGAAGCAATCAGTAAAGCGATTGATATTTTGATTGCAGATAGATCAATCCTTAATCCTGCTGTAGCCAACAAAGAAGTTTATAAGCAAATAAAAGAGGGAGTGAAAGTTTCTTTTCGTAATAAATCTGCCAAAGGCGGAGATGAAGAGGTCGAGGATGTTGTAAAAGTAATTGATTTCGAAAATCCAAAAGAGAATGATTTTTTTCTCGCTTCACAATTTTGGATTACTGGTGATTTATACAAACGCAGACCAGACCTTGTTGTTTTTATTAATGGCTTACCATTAATACTCATCGAATTAAAAGGCACACACAGAAAACTTGAGAATGCATTTTACGATAATCTAAAAGACTATAACGATACTATTCCACAAATATTCTGGTATAACGTCTTCATTATTTTATCAAACGGTTCTGAGAGTAAAATCGGAACCATGACCTCAGATTGGGAACACTTTGCTGAATGGAAAAAGATAAATACTGAAGGCGAAAAAGGAGTTGTATCCTTAGATACAATTATCAAAGGAACCTGTGATAAGGAAAAGCTTCTTGATCTGATAGAGAACTTTATACTCTTTCGGGATATTGGCGGTAAACAAATAAAAATTCTATCTAAGAACCATCAGTATCTTGGAGTAAACAATGCAATTGAACAATTCCATCAAATAGAAAAGAATAAAGGCAGGTTAGGGGTATTCTGGCATACACAGGGCAGTGGTAAAAGTTTTTCTATGATATTCTTCTCTCAAAAAATATTAAGAAAGTTTGGAGGCAATTACACTTTTATAATAGTCACAGATCGCAAAGAACTTGATGTTCAGATTTATAAAAACTTCTTAAGCTGCGGGGCTGTAACAGAAATTGAAGTTCACGCTGAAAGCAGGAATCACCTCAAGCAATTATTAAAAGAGAATCATCGTAATATCTTTACGCTCATTCACAAATTCGGTTTAAATCAAGGAGAAAAATTAGAAGTCTTATCTGAGCGACCTGATATTATAGTTATTACGGATGAAGCTCACCGCTCGCAGTATGATACTTTAGCGCTTAATATGCGCTCAGCTTTACCGAATGCCGCCTTTATTGCATTTACAGGTACACCACTAATCATAGGAGAAGAAAAAACAAAGGAAACATTTGGAGATTATATAAGCGTTTATGATTTCAAACAATCTATAGATGATAATGCAACCGTTCCGCTCTATTATGAAAACAGAATTCCTGAACTTCAGTTAGATGATAAAGAGTTATTTAATGAAAAGATGCAGAATATAATTGAGCAAGCCGAACTGACTCCTGAGGAAGAATATAAATTAGAAAGAGAGTTTGCAAGGGAATATCATCTAATAACTCGTGATGAAAGACTAAACAGAGTAGCAGAAGACATAGTGGGACATTTCATCAGCAGAGGATACAAAGGAAAAGGAATGGTGGTTTGTATTGATAAACCAACTGCTGTAAAAATGTATCAAAAAGTTAAAGCGCTCTGGAATGCAGAAATTAGAGAGCTCGAATCTATAATGCACTTAGGGAGGGATGATAAAGAGAGAGAATTAGATGAAGAAAAATTAAGATATCTAAAGGAAACTGATTTTGCAGTAGTCGTTAGTCCTGAGCAAAACGAAATAGACAAATTCATGAAACTTGGTTTGGATATTGAAACACATAGAAGAAGAATGGTCAAAGAAGACTTGGATGAAAAATTTAAGGATCCTGATAATCCGTTTCGTTTAGTATTTGTCTGTGCAATGTGGATGACTGGATTTGATGCTCCTCCAGTTTCAACTATTTATCTTGATAAACCGATGAAAAATCACACCCTGATGCAAACTATTGCCAGAGCGAACAGAGTCTTTAAAGAAAAGCCTAATGGATTAATTGTCGATTACATAGGTGTTTTTAGAAACTTACAAAAAGCTTTAGCAATATATGGTCAAGGTGACACGCATACGTCTGATCAGTTGCCGGTAAAACCAAAAGAAGCATTAGTTAAAGACTTAGAGGTAAAAATTAATGAAATAAAGATATTTTGCTTAGCTAAAGGGATTAAAATTGATTTAATGTTGAAAGCAGAGGCTCTGCAGAACATTTATCTTATTGATGAAGCTGTAGAAGCTCTTCTTGAAAATGAAACCACGAGGTTAAATTATTTATCGCTCGCCAATATTGTTAGTACAATCTACAAGGCGATCTTACCAGATCCCAAAGCTAGAGAATATTTTCAGGTCGTGAGATTAATTAAAGTTATCGCAGATAAACTTCGTTCTTTCGATCCTCCTATTGATATTAAAGAAATAATGGCAAGGGTTGGAAAAGTTCTCGATGAATCTGTAAAAACTGAACCATATCTAATTAAGGAATCAGATCCGATTGATTTAAGTAAAATTAATTTCAACGCATTAAGAAAATGGTTCGAGAAAAATAAAAAAAATTCTCAAGCAGAAAAGTTAAAAAATGCAATGAGGGTGAAAGTATCAGCCATGGTAATGCTCAATAAGGGTAGGATTAATTTTGCCGAAAGATTGCAACAGCTAATTGATGAATACAATAGTGGGGCAACTAATGTTGAACAGTTTTTTGATAAACTAATTGAATTTGCAAAGGATTTGAATGAAGAAGAGCAGCGTGGAATAGCAGAGAAATTAACTGAAGAGGAGTTGGCTGTATTTGATCTTCTCAAACGACCGGAACTTTCTGAAAAAGATAAAAATAAAGTTAAGTCAGCATCAAAAGAATTATTAGCTACGCTCAAAGCAAGCAAGCTTGTTTTAGATTGGAGGAAACGACAGCAAACAAGAGCAAATGTTCAACTTACTATTCAACAAATATTAGATAATATATTGCCGAACGTATACACGACCGAAATGTTCCAGAATAAATGTGAAAGAGTTTATAAGCATGTTTATGAAAATTATTTTGGCGATGGTAAGAGTGTGTATTTTTAGGGTTGGTCTGCTCTTGATTGTTATTACAAACACTCAATTGTGCACCCTGCGGGACTCGAACCCGCGACCTGATGATTAAGAGTCATATGCTCTACCAACTGAGCTAAGGGTGCGTACAAAATTAAATATTTCCGCCTGGCTTTCAAAACTTTTTACCCTTTAACATTCTTAAATCACACTGATTATCGACTGAATGACTTATATTTGGGCATCTTATTTCATTTATTAACCAATAAAATCTAATAATTAAACTGAAAGGAATACTACTATGCCGGTAAGAAAAGCGAATGCAGAATGGAAAGGGAATTTAGCACAGGGAAAAGGAACAATTTCTTCTGAAAGCGGTGTGCTTAAAAATATCGCCTATAATTTTGTGTCAAGATTTGAGCAAGGAACTGAAACTAATCCTGAAGAGCTAATTGGAGCGGCTCATTCAGCATGTTATTCAATGGCCTTCGCAGGAAATCTTTCAAAAGCCGGTTTCACTGTAAATTCTATTAAAACAGATGCCAAAGTTTACATTGAAAAATTAGAAGCGGGTTTTACAATCACAAAGATTGAACTTGATACAGTTGGAGATGTAGCAGGAATTGATGAGAAAACATTTCAGGAACATGCTGTACAAACTAAAACTGCTTGTCCTGTATCAAAAGCACTGACTGGTCCCACCTTGATATTGAATGCAAAACTGAAAACGTAATTTTCATTTAAACCTTACTTAAGCGGATGGAATCTTTTCTCTCCGCTTTTTTATTTTGCTAAAAACTATCTGGCTAAAAGAGCCTCATACTCTTTATGCCGCTGAATATAAGTTGCTACATAAAAGCACGACGGAATAATTTTCAGATTATTTTCCTCAGCATAAGTTAAAGCTGTCTTCACAATCTTACCTGCAATTCCATTTCCCCTAAGAGCATTCGGAACATACGTGTGAATAAGATTCAGAACGTTTTCCATCTTAACATATTCAAGATGCGATTCTAAGCCATCAACAACTACATAAAATTTTTGTTTCTGAATATCGTGCAGTATTTCCATTTATCTCACATTTATAGATTATGAATTAAATGTCTCAAAATTAATTGCCGGGAATTGATCACGATATCGGTCACAACCTACGCAAAGTTTAGTTTTTAATTGGCAGAAAAGAATAATTCTCATCGTAATATAGCATCTGCTCCACAAAGTCTTCGGGATATTCAATTTTCACATCTATAATTTTGTCGCCATTATAAATGGGTTTTAAAACAGGATTAATAAATCCTTTGTATGGAGCAATATTAAGTCTTGCATATCTTTCTTTCACTTCTTTATGAAGCTCTTTATCAACTTTAACTCCATAAGTTTCAACCAAATTTTTAGCCGCTTTAAAATCACCTTCGGATGTAATTCTCTGAATATCTCTTAAAAGCATGCCAAAAAGTTGTCGGAGTTTTTGATAATCATTTATAACAAAATATGTTTTTCCATCTTTCAATTTCTCCTCAATCACATTTTCATTTTTTCCTTTTTCGTACACCCATTTAGAAACTAACTGTCGGTTTCTCATGTGAGCTTGCTCGATATTTTCTCCCAACTCAATCCTGTTAAGTTGAAGCATTAAACCATTGCGGATATATCTATCATATTCGGCTTTGCCAACTTCGATATTCGGCATTACGCCAATATCAACAAGCTTTTGATCAATAGCATAATACAATGCTACGAGATCAGCGCGGGCTTCTTCAATTGCTGAAGCATAATTTTTCAGAGTTTGCTTTGGTGTTCCAACTCCTGGTTTAATTTGACCTGAAGCGTGACCGATAACCTCATGGAGATCAGTGTGAAGATCATCTGCAAGTGCACCGAATTCTTTAGCTCTCTTAATTTCCTCTTCAGTAAAATAAAATTCATTAAATAATTCCTCGGATCCTGCTTTATTGTATGAATGTACAATGTTACCAAGATTGACTGATTTTGAACCACGAATTTTTCTTATCCAATTTGAGTTGGGAAGATTTATTCCAATCGGTGTTGATGGTGATGCGTCTCCCGATTCAACAACAACAGTTATAACTTTAGCAGAAACACCCACAACATTTTTTTTCTTGTATTCATCGGGAAGGGTTGAGTTATCTTCAAACCATTGAGCTTGCCTGCTTATGGCGTTAATTCTATTTGTGGCTTTTAAATCTTTAATTGAAACAATTGCCTCGTAAGAACCTTTGTAACCCAACGGGTCATTATAGACTTCAACAAACCCATTTAAAACATCCACACGTGAAGTTGTATCCTGCACCCAAAGGATATTGTAATCATCCCACGTTTTAAGATCACCGGTTTTATAATATTCAATTAATTTTTTCAGAGTAGTTTTTTGCAAATCGTTTTCTGCAACTTCAACAGCTTTTTCCAGCCAATAAACAATTTTTTCAATTGCAGGTGAATACATACCTCCAATTTTCCAAACCTTTTCAGTCAGTTTACCATTTTCTTTAACTACTTTGGAATTTAATCCATGCCAGATTGGAGTTGTATCATTTTTTGATACCATATTGTTGTAAAAATTCTCAACTTCTTTCTGCGTTGTGCCTTCATAAAAATTTACAGCAGAGGATTTAATAAGATCCGCCCCGGGAGTGAGATTAACTTTTTGTGCATCAATATTAGGATTAAAAATTATTGGGACTAACTTAGAGAGCAAGTTATCTATTGTTTCGCTGTTTGCAATTGGAAGTAATTTATCATCTGAGTTCCTAAGCAATTCAGTAAAGTACTCTGGTGAAAATTCCGGTGTGAATTTTTTGTTCGCGTAATGATGATGAATCCCATTTGAAAACCAAATTCGTTTTGCATAAACCATGAAGTTCTTAAACTCTTCAGTTTGTCTATCGCCTTTATAAGATCTCACAACTGCATTAAGCGTTTTTCTTACAAATAAGTTGTTCTTGTAATTCTGATCGTAGTAAATATCTCTACCTGATAATGCTGCTTCATATAAATAATAAACAAGCTCTTTTTGCTTTAAGGATAATTCTTCAAATCCCGGAATCTGGTAACGAAGGATTGCTAAATCTGCAAACTGTTCGGTCTGATATTTAAAGCTATCGAGATCAATCGAACCTGGGATGTTATCCATGTTATCCTCGTTTTTTCCGCAGCCTATTAAACCAGCAATTAATAATACAAGAGAGAATGATAATATATTTTTCATGGTGTTCCGCCAAATAATTTATGAATAGTTAATTGATTTTTGACGATTTACTAAGGAAGTCTTCCGCTTCCGTTTTGCAGAATATCTGAACTTTGGCTCATCAGCATGAAAACCCATTTGTCTTTTTGGTTTTTCTGGTTGAGCTATCAACTGATTTATAGCTTCAAAAATAGCTGTGATTTGTTCATCGTGAGATTCAATTTTAAGTTCCAGCTCTTTCAGCTTTTGAGCCAACTCTTTATGTGTAGATAGAATTTCTCTTAATTTAACAAGTGCTCTCATAATCTGAATATTGACTTGGACAGCTTGTTTACTATTAAGAACCGAAGATAACATAGCAACACCTTGCTCTGTAAAAGCGAAAGGCGGATAGCGTCTGCCCCCTCTGCCAGTTTTTGAGGTGCCAAAATGGAACCACAAAGAATCCCATTCTTCTTTAGCTAACTGAAACATAAAATCAAGTGGGAGACGGTCTCTGTTTCTAGAAACCGTTTTATTTAAAATCTTCGTTTCAATTCCATACAACTCTGCAAGATCAGAATCAATTATTACTTTCTGATTCCTTATCAAGTAAATTCTCTTTTAAATCCAATCTGCAGGAATGATGTATGCTTTGTCCATAACTTCTTGATTTATTACAATAAAAAATTAAAATCGCATTTTTAATAATTGGAGAATATTTTAGTCGCGAAAGGCGGTCGCAAATTGCGACCAGTTGTGTTTTTTCACTTTTTGTAAATCTAAGTTCTTCGAGCAATCTTTTTATACAAAACTATAGCGTTTTCTTTTTTTGCATTGCAAGTTTAATTGAATCCTGTCTTGCAATCAATTCTATTCTTTGCTTCTTTCTTTCTAATATTATATCAAGGTAATCATCTAGCTCATCTTCAATTTCACCGAGCGATACTTTTGTTTTTTCAGGATCATTTACTAAATCTTTCCATGGTTTAGGAGAATCAAAATCATATTCATCAAAAATTATTACGGGTGTGCCGTAAGCCAAAATTGATTCCTCATCCGCAGTAACAATCCATTGATCCGCCCAATTGTAAATCCATTCTGCATCCTTTTCGTAAAGCCGAACACAAGAATGACTCGCAGGATAACCTGGCATTTCGTACTGATGCATTGATACTCCTTCAAAATTATCTAAGTTAAAACTCCACTTTAAAATCCATTCATCATCAAATGTGCTTACAGTTTCTTCTGCTTTCCAATTAGTATGAAACAATCCGTTGGGTGTCGGTGTTTCTTCCTTACCCGTACTTGTTGGTCCCCACAATATTAAATTTCCTAATTGATATGCAGCGAAAGCTTGTACTCTTTGAGAAACTAAGATCACTTTGGGAATTTCGAATGCATTTTCAACCTTTAGCGGAAACGGCGAGTAGTATCTGTGATCGCTTACAATCGTATCAGGAACAATCAAACCATCTTTTCTCTTAAAGTTTTTTCTATCAATCCTATTTAAAGCAAGAATAATATCTGCTCCATTCTGTCCAAACTTTCTAATAAGCTTTGAGTAACTGTTTCCCCGCTTTGAATTGAATATTCGATATGACAGGTTTCTCCTCGAAAATTCTTTTTCAAGCGAATCTGAAATGGCAGTAAGCTTAATTCTTAACGAATCCTCTCCGGTCATCACATATTTTTCTTCTTTCTTACAACCAGAATAAAGAAGAAAACAATTCAGCAATAAGACAATTAAACAATATTTCGTTGCTAAACTTTCAATACGATATTTGAGAAAATTCGCCATCCTAAAATACTTCCCGGCTTTTAAGCTCTTCCAGTAATTGCGTATAATTCAAAAATTGAATTGCATCCCAGCCAAGTTTTTTTGCGGCTTCAACATATTCAGCAATATCATCAATATACAAATGTTTTTGCGGGAGAGCTTTCGAATATTTTTCAACAGCTTTATATATTTCTTCTTCCGGTTTAACTGATCCAACTTCGAATGATAGTACTAAATGATCGAACTGAGATAGAAACTGATAATCCTTCCAGCCGTATTTTTTATGAAGCAGATCTGTGTTTGACAATAGAATAAGCTTAAATTTCTTTTTAAGAGCAGGCAGCAACGAAATGACTTCATTGTTCGGGGTGAATATATCGGAATAAATTTTTGAGAATGTTGCCGAATCCATTTTATGATTTACTCCTGATAAAACAGTCTTAATGAATTCATTTTCGCTGATCATTCCCTTTTCGAATTCGCGGTGGATGTGATAATTATTTTTATGATGCTCTAAAAATTTTTTGCCGAGATTGGGTTCTATCTTATCAAATTTTTTAACAGCAATATTGTAATCAAAGTTTACTAGCACATTGCCAAGGTCAAAGACTATTACGGAGTATTTATGTGCAGTCATTAGTTGTTAAAAGGATTCTGTAAATAATTGCTGTTAAAAATATTGGTTTTAGCCGTTAAATGAAAAATAAAATTGTTTATTTTAGAACTGTCAATTGACGTTTTTGAAGTAATTATTAATTCTCATCGAGTAAAAAATGAAAACAAAATTAATTCTTGCTATTCTTTTCGGAATCTCTATTTCTAATTTTGCACAACTGAATTTGGGACCCATTGTTGGCGGAGTTACACAAAATTCGGCAATAGTTTTAGTCAAGACTTATAAACCGCAGACTGTTCAAATTGAATTATTTTCAGAAAAGAATCCCCAACCTTCCATTTATTCTGAAACCGTTATGAGTGACACAAATAATTATAATTATGTAAAAATTCCCATTCAAAATTTAAGTCCCAATACAAATTACTATTACCGAGCAATTGTAGATGGCATAAAATCAAATCGCTGGCACTCATTTAAAACTTTCCCTTCAGAAAAAGATTACAGTTTTTCTTTTGGTTTTGGTTCTTGTCAGCAATCAGGTTATTCAAAATGGAACCCCGAAATTTTTCCAGTAGTAGCACAAGATTCACTACGCTTCTTCATTCAAATAGGAGATTGGACTTATCCAGATTCCACTGAGAAAAAATATGGTTACCGATTTAATACAAGTATGAATTTAGTAGAGAAGTCCTATCAGTCAAAGTATAATTATAATTACCCGCTTGTTGGCGAAGTTTTATCTCAAATGCCAGTTATGTATGCTTATGATGATCATGATTTCGCAGCCAATAATCCAGATGGAACTGATCCTGCAAAAAA